>Ga0316193_10002026_pt1 | contig 14004 bp, 19 predicted proteins | sample MerIslsedime2_MG_FD_207735 | JGI IMG/M metagenome (GOLD analysis project Ga0316193, IMG submission 207735) | Coastal sediment microbial communities from Maine, United States - Merrow Island sediment 2 | ecosystem: Environmental > Aquatic > Marine > Coastal > Sediment | place: USA: Maine...
AAGCGGTGGTTGTGAGGACCAGGGCCCGCAAACGTCGCCGCGACGGCTCCTACATCAGCTTTGACGAGAACGCCGCGGTGCTCGTCAATACCGAACGTGAGCCGGTGGGCACCCGCGTCTTCGGGCCAGTGGCGCGCGAGCTCAGGGAGCGTCGATTCATGAAGATCGTCTCTCTCGCGCCCGAGGTTCTGTAGGAGTCGAAGATGAAGATCAAGAAGGGTGACAGCGTTGAAGTCAGGTCCGGCAAAGATGCCGGCAAAAGGGGACGGGTGCTGCGGGTCGATCGCGACCGTGGCCGCGTTGTGGTCGAGGGCGTGAATATGATCAAACGCCACACCAAGCCGAACCCGCAGAAAAAGATTCAGGGTGGAATCGTCGAGCGCGAAGCGGCGATCCACGCCTCAAATGTGATGGTGGTCTCCCCCGATTCCGGGCGACCCACCCGAGTCGGCTACAAGATTCTGGACGACGGACGGAAGGTCCGCGTTTCCAAGGTCGACGGCGCGATTCTCGACCGTTAGGAGGGACGATGGCGCGCTTGCTCTCTATGTATCAAGACGAGGTCTTTCCGGTTCTGCAGAAGCAGTTCGGATTGACAAACCCCATGCAGGTGCCTCGGATAGAAAAAATCACCTGCAACATCGGCGTCGGCGAGGCTTCGCGGAACGCCAAGGTCCTCGACGTGGCGGTCGAGCAGTTGACGAACATCACGGGTCAGAAACCGGTGATCCGCAAGGCGAAGAGGTCCATCGCGGCCTTCAAGCTCCGCGAAGGGATGCCGGTGGGTTGCAAGGTGACCATGAGGCGTCAGCGGATGTACGAGTTCCTCGATCGGCTCATCGCCATCGGGCTGCCTCGTGTGCGCGACTTCCGTGGTACCTCAGCGAGCGCATTCGACGGCCGCGGCAACTACACGCTGGGTGTCCGGGACATTCTCATCTTTCCCGAGGTCGACTACCAGAAGATCGAGGGAGTCCTCGGCATGAACATCACGATTACCACGACGGCGCCCACCGACGATCAGGCAAGAGCCCTGCTCGCCGGTCTCGGGATGCCGTTCAGAGAGCGTTAGGAGGAAGCCGTGGCAAAGAAGTCAAGTATTGCCAAGAGCCTTCGCAAACCCAAGTTCAAGGTTCGCCAACGCAACCGCTGTCGAATCTGTGGTCGACCCAGGGGTTTCATGCGCAAGTTTCAGCTCTGCCGCGTGTGCTTCCGGAAGCTGGCCCTCGAGGGATTTCTCCCCGGGGTGACCAAGGCGAGCTGGTGAGGGGTTTCGATCATGAGCATGACTGATCCTGTGTCCGATTTTCTGACCCGCATCCGCAACGCCACTTCGGTCCGCCATGATCGGGCGGACGTGCCGGCGTCGAAGATGAAGCTGGAGATCGCGAAGATCCTCAAGCAGGAGGGTTATATTCGCACCTTCAAGATGATCGAGGAGGGTCCGCAGGGGACCATCCGCATCTACCTCAAGTACGCCGATGACGGCGAACCCGTGATCCACGGCCTCCGTCGGGTTTCCAGGCCCGGCCTCCGCGTCTACCGCGGTGTCGAAGAGCTGCCGAAAGTCAGAAACGGGCTCGGCGTTGCGGTGATCTCCACCAACCGCGGGGTTGTCACGGACGAGCAGGCGCGGGGCCTGCGGGTCGGTGGCGAAGTCCTGTGTGAAATCTGGTAGGGGGAGACCATGTCACGGACTGGAAGAAATCCGATCCCGATTCCGAAGGGTGTCGAGGTCAAGGTCGAGGGCAGCCTGGTACGCGTCAAGGGACCCAAGGGCGCTCTCGAGGTCAGCCTGAATCAGGGAATTTCGGCCCAGGTCGCCGATGGCGATTTCACGCTGGACCGCGCCGATGATGAGCGGCAGAGCCGCGCATTTCACGGTCTCGCCCGTGCGCTGATGGCCAACGCGATCATCGGTGTCTCCGACGGCTGGTCCAAGGCCCTGGACATCATCGGCATTGGCTATCGCGCCGAGAAGCAGGGCAACGAGGTTGTCTTCAACCTCGGCTACTCGCACCCCATCAACTTCAAGATTCCCCAAGGCATCGATATCGAAGTCGATGGCAAGGCGAATCGAGTCACCGTCCTCGGCATCGATCGCCAGCAGGTAGGTCAGATTGCCGCCGAGATCCGCGGTCTGCGGCCGCCCGAGCCCTACAAGGGCAAGGGTGTGCGCTACGCCGACGAGCGGGTTCGTACCAAGGCCGGAAAACAGGGAGCGACAGCATGAGCCGCATCAGAGATCGCAAGCAGCGTCGCACCAAGATCAAGCGTCGTTCCCGGCAGCATGTGCGGGGAACAACCCAACGACCGCGGCTGGCGGTGTTCCGCAGCCTGCGCCACCTGTACGCCCAGGTCATCGACGACGAACGGGGAGTCACCATCGCCGCCGTCTCGACCCTGGAGAAAGCCTCCGCTGGGGATCTATCCTCAACGGGAGGTGCTCAGGCGGGCAAGAGGGTCGGCGAGCTCATCGCTGAGCGCGCCAAAAGCCAGGGGGTCGAATCCGTGGTCTTTGATCGCGGTGGCTTCCAATATCACGGAGTGATCCGTGCCATCGCCGACGGCGCCCGCGAAGCGGGCCTGAAGTTCTAGGGACAACTACGATGATGAACCGAGAGCGTGACAGCGAATTCGCCGAGACCGTCGTCCACATCAACCGGGTCGCCAAGGTTGTCAAGGGCGGTAAAAATTTCTCCTTCTCGGCGGTAGTGGTCGCCGGTGACGGTGCCGGTCGGGTCGGTTACGGAACCGGAAAGGCCCGTGAAGTGCCCCCCGCCATCCAGAAGGCCTCCGAACAGGCCCGCAAGGAAATGGTCAAGATCCCACTGGTCGGTGGCACCGTGCCGCACAAGATCTGGGGTCGGTGGGGTGCCACCAAGGTCCTGCTCCGTCCGGCCTCGCCGGGTACCGGTGTGATCGCCGGTGGCGGCGTTCGCGCCGTCATGGAGTCGGCCGGGATTCAGGACATCCTGACCAAGATCGTCGGGAGCCGGAATCCCTTCAACGTGGTGCGCGCGACCTTTGACGCCCTCCACAACCTGATGACCGATGAACAGGTGCGGCGTCTGCGTGGCGTCGACTTCGTCGGCTCCGGCCAGGAATCCGAACCGGTCGAACCGGCCGCTGAGGGCGAAGAGAAGGTGGACGAGACGGTGGCCGTTGAGGCCGCTGCCGAGACCGCTGTCGAAGCTCCGGCGGAGGAGGCTGAGAAGTCATGACCGCTGAAGAGAAGAACCTCGAGGTGACCCCGGCCGCCGAGGCCGAGGAGAAGAAGGCCCCGGCCAAGAAAGCTCCGGCCAAGAAGGCCGCGGCAAAGAAGGCCCCGGCAAAGAAGGCCCCGGCAAAGAAGGCGCCCGCAAAGAAGGCGGCGTCCGAAAAGGCCCCGGCCAAGAAGGCTGAGGAGAAGAAGGCTCCGGCCAAGAAGGCTCCGGCCAAGAAGGCTGCGACCAAGAAGGCTGCGACCAAGAAGGACGACGAGAAGAAGCCGGCGGCGACAAAAGCCGCTCCCAAGAAGGCTGCGCCCAAGAAGGCCGCGGCCAAGAAAACCACGAGAATGATCAAGATCACCCAGGTGAAGAGCGGAATCGGGTACCAGGGCAGGCAGAAGAAGGTGCTTGCGGGTCTCGGTCTCGGAAAGATCGGCCGTACCGTGACGCGGAAGGACGATGAGTGCATCCGCGGCATGGTGACCAAGATCTCTCACCTGGTGAGGGTCGAGAAGGTGGAGGGCTGAGATGGCCAACGAACTTCACAATCTCAAGCCGGCCGAGGGTGCCACCCGCAAGCGCAAGCGTGTCGGGCGGGGACCGGGATCGGGCAACGGAAAAACGGCCGGACGCGGCCACAAGGGCCAGAAGTCGCGCAGCGGCTACAGTCGGCGCTACGGTTTCGAGGGCGGTCAGATGCCCCTCGTCCGCCGAATCCCCAAACGCGGATTCACCAACATCTTCCGGGTCGGGTTCCAGGTCGTGAACCTGCGCGATCTCGACCGGATGTTCTCCGATGGTGACTCGGTCACCCCCGAGCTCCTGGTCGAAAAGGGTCTGATTCGCGGTGGTTCCAAACCGGTCAAGGTCCTCGCATCGGGTGAGCTCACCAAGAAGTTGACCGTGCAGGCGCACGCCTTTTCAAAGAACGCCCAGGCGACCATCGAAGCCGCCGGCGGCAGCTGTGAAACGGTGACGACGTGATCGACAGCTTTCGCAACATCTTCGCCATCCCCGATCTTCGAAACCGGGTGATCTTCACTTTCGCGATGCTTGCGGTCTACCGCATCGGTGCCTTCATTCCCATTCCGGGCATCGACCCGGTGGCGATCAAGGAGTTCACCACAGCGGCTGAAGGCACCGTGCTCGGCTTTTTGAATCTCTTCTCGGGTGGGGCTCTGGGGCGGATGACGATTTTTGCTCTCGGGATCATGCCCTATATTTCGGCATCGATCATTCTCCAGTTGCTGACCGTGGTATGGCCCTATCTCGAGAAGCTTTCGAAAGAGGGCGAGCTCGGCCGGCGGAAGATCACGCAGTACACGCGCTACGGAACGGTGGTGCTGTCGGTGATCCAGGGAATGGGCATCTCCTTCTTCCTCGAGCGGACCACGGCTCCCGGCGGAGCACCGCTGGTGCCCGAGGACCTCCAGGGCTGGGGTTTCCGACTACTCACGGTGCTCACCCTGACCACCGGGACCGCCTTTGTCATGTGGCTCGGTGAACAGATCACCGAACGCGGCATCGGCAACGGGATCTCGTTGATCATCTTCGCCGGCATCGTCGTCGGACTCCCGGGCGCCATCGTCAGCACCATCACGGATGTGAGGACCGGCAGCCTGAGCGTCATCACCATTGCGATTCTGATCGTCTTCATGGTCGGGGTGGTGGCCGCCATCGTCTACATGGAGCGGGCGCAACGACGAATCCCCATCCAGTACGCCAAGCGGGTGGTCGGGCGTCGGGTCTACGGTGGCCAGAGCACCTACCTGCCGCTACGCCTCAACACCGGTGGCGTGATCCCGGTGATCTTCGCCGCCTCCATCATGTCCTTCCCGCAGACCCTCGGTCAGATGATCGACAACAGGTGGCTGCAGAAGATCGTCGAGGCGCTCAACTACGGAGAGCCCCTCTACAATCTGATCTACTTCCTCTCCATCGTTTTCTTCTGCTACTTCTACACCTCGATCATCTTCAACCCCGAGGACACCGCCGAGAACATGCGCAAATACGGTGGGTTCATTCCCGGGATTCGTCCCGGCAAGCGAACCGCCGAGTTCATCGACCGAATCCTCACGCGGATCACCCTGGTGGGCGCGCTCTATCTGGCGTTGGTGGCGATTCTGCCGCAGATCCTGATCTCGGGCTTCAAGGTCGCGACCATCCCCATGATCGGACCGACCCTGGACGCCTTCCTGCCGCGGTGGTTCACCGAGGGTCTCGGAATCAAGTTCTTCTTCGGTGGAACTTCACTGCTCATCGTGGTCGGTGTCGCCATGGACACGGTGCAACAGATCGAGTCGCAGCTCGTCATGCGTCACTATGACGGCTTCATGCGGCGCGGGCGGATTCGCGGGAGACGGTAGTGAGTCCGACCTTTTCCAGCCTCAACCTGGTGCTGCTGGGCCCCCCGGGCTCCGGCAAGGGCACACAGGCGCGCCTGTTGGCCGAGCGCTACCAGTTGCCGCACATCTCCACCGGAGACATGCTGTGGGACGAGGTGGCCAACGGCACCGGGATCGGGGGCGAGATCCAGAAGAACCTCGATCGGGGGGAACTGGTTTCGGACAAGGTCATGAGCGGCCTCATTCTTCAGCGGATTGACCGTGAGGACTGCGCTCGCGGATTCATCCTCGAGGGCTACCCGCGCAAGCTCGGTCAGGCCGAGCTGCTCGACGGCATCCTCGCGGAACTCGGTCGTCGCATCGAACAGGTCGTTCTGCTCGACGTTCCGGACGACGTGATCGTCGCCCGCCTCAAGGGCAGGTTGATCCATCCGGGGTCGGGTCGTGTCTACCACGTGGTGGAGGATCCGCCCAAGAAACCGGGCTCCGACAATCTGACCGGTGAAGCACTGGTCGAGCGCGACGATGACCGCGAAGAGGTGGTTCGTGACCGTCTTCGCGTCTATCACCAGCACGCTCGAGCTCTCATGGACCACTACCGCAACCGCGACCAGCTGGTGGTGGTGGACGGGAATCAGTCCATCGCTCGGGTCGCGCAGGCCATGGACAAGTCCGTTGGTGTCCGGGTGGGCGTATGATCGTCCTCAAGTCCACCGCCGAGCTCGAGGCCATGCACCGTTCCAATCGGGTGGTCCACCTCGCCCTCAACGCGGTCGCCGAAGCGGCCGCGCCGGGTGTCAGCACCGCCGAGCTCGACTCACTCGCCGAGGAGCTGATTCTCTCGGAGGGAGGCAAGCCCGCCTTCAAGGGTTACCGCGGATTCCCGGCCACGCTCTGCACCTCGGTCAACGACGAGATCGTGCACGGCATCCCGAGTCCCAAGGTCCGGCTCAAAGACGGCGACATCCTGAGTGTCGATTGCGGGGTCATCCTGGACGGTTTCTTTGGTGATGCCGCGGTCAGCTTCGGGATCGGGAACGTCAATGGCGTGGGTGAGCGGCTCATGAACGTGACCAAGCGCTGTCTCCACGATGCCGTCGAACAGGTGGGTCCCGGCAAGCGACTGGGTGATATCGGCGCCGCCGTACAGACCCATGCTGAAGATTTCGGGTTCGGGGTCGTGCGTGAGTTCGTCGGTCACGGGATCGGACGTTCGCTGCACGAAGAACCGCAGGTTCCGAACTATGGAACTGCCGGTCGTGGACAGATTCTCAAACCGGGTCTGGTGCTCGCCATCGAGCCCATGATCACCGCTGGCAGCTGGCGGGTGAAGATCGACGACGACGGCTGGACAGCGAGGACTGAAGACGGTAAACTCGCTGCCCATTTTGAGTTCTCGGTGGCGGTCACGTCAGACGGCCATCGTGTGCTCGGTCTCGAGGAGTGATTGAATGGCCAAGGAAGAAGCGATCGAAGTGGTCGCAACTGTGGTCGAGCCTCTCCCCAATGCGATGTTCCGAGTCGAATTGGAGAACGGCCACGAGGTGCTCGCGCACATTTCGGGAAAGATGCGCAAGCACTTCATCCGCATTCTTCCCGGCGACAAGGTCCTGGTAGAGCTCTCGCCCTACGATCTCAAACGTGGGCGAATCGTCTACCGCTACAAGTAGGCAGAAGGGGGCGACGATGAAGGTTCGTCCGTCAGTGAAACGTATGTGTTCGAAGTGCAAGATCATTCGCCGTAAGGGCGTGATTCGGGTTCTCTGCGAGAACCCCAAACACAAGCAGCGTCAAGGCTGATCGAGGAGGAGAGCGGTGGCACGTATAGCAGGTGTTGAACTGCCGACGGCCAAAAGGGTCGAGATCGGCCTGACCTATATCTACGGGATCGGCCGCACCAGGGCGATCAAGATTCTGGGCAAGGCCGGAGTTGAAGAAGGAATCAAAGTGAAGGATCTGTCGGAAGACGAGGTCCTGAGGATCCAGCGCGTGATCCAGGATGAGGGCGGTGTCGAGGGTGACCTCCGTAAAGAGGTCGCCATGAACATCAAGCGGCTGATCGAGATCGGCTGCTACCGCGGCATCCGTCATCGCCGGGGTCTGCCGGTGCGCGGCCAGCGCACGCACACCAACGCCCGCGGACGTAAGGGTCCACGGCGTCAGGCTGTGGCCGGCAAGAAGCAAGTTACCAAGTAGGTCGGGAGAGAACTCATGGCTGCAGAGAGCAAGACAGTGCGCAAATCGCGTCGAGAGCGCAAGAATGTGCCCCACGCCGTTGCGCACATCCATGCGACGTTCAACAACACCATCGTGACCTTCAGGGATCCCGGCGGTGGGACCCTGTGCTGGTCTTCCGGTGGTCGAATCGGCTACAAGGGCTCGCGCAAGGGGACTCCCTACGCTGCTCAGCTCGCGTCCAAGAACGCGGCCGAACAAGCCCAGGATAACGGCGTTCGCAGCGTTGACGTCCTCGTCAAGGGTCCCGGACCGGGCCGCGAGTCGGCGATCCGCGCCGTGGCCGCGAGCGGTCTCGAGATCAAGAGCATCCGCGACGTCACCCCGATCCCGCACAACGGTTGCCGTCCGCCGAAGCGGCGCAGGGTCTGAGGAGAGAAACATGGCTCGATACAGAGGACCGGTCTGTCGTCTTTGCCGCCGAGAGGGCATGAAGCTCTTTTTGAAGGGCGAGCGCTGCTACAAGGAAAAGTGCGCCATCGAGCGTCGGAACGCCCCCCCCGGACAGCACGGCCAGGGTCGCCGGCGCAAGGTGCGGGCCTATGGTCTGCAGCTCCGCGAGAAGCAGAAGCTTCGGCGGATCTATGGTTTGCTCGAAAATCAGTTCCGCCGCACTTTCGACACCGCCAATCGGAAAAAGGGCGTCACCGGCGAGAATCTGCTCAATCTTCTCGAACTGAGACTCGACAATGTCGTGTTCTCGCTCGGCTTTGCCACTTCGAGAAATCAGGCGCGGCAGCTCGTCCGTCACGGCCATATCTCGGTCGACGGTCGCCGAGTGGACATCCCATCCTTCCGGGTCAAATCCGGGATGGAGATCTCCGTGCGTGAGAAGAGTCACAAGGTGCCATCCATCACCGACGCCGTCGAGTTTGCCCAGGGGCGGGGAATTCCGCCCTGGCTCGAGCTCGATGGAGCCGCGCTCACCGGCAAGGTCATCGAGATGCCGACGCGTGAGGATATCCGTTACCCAATCCAGGAGCAGCTCATCGTCGAGCTCTACTCCCGATAGGCTGGAGTTTTCATGATCTGGCACGAATTTCAGCGACCGTCACAGGTACAGCCGGAGGAGGAGGACCGCTCCGAGACCTTCGCGCGTTTTATTGCCCAGCCCTTTGAGCGAGGGTGGGGAACAACGGTTGGTAACGCCCTGCGGCGGGCCCTGCTCTCGTCGATTCCGGGTGCGGCCGTCACGGCCGTCAAGATCGACGGGGCGGATCACGAGTTTTCGGCGGTGCCCGGCGTGGTCGAAGACGTCACCGACATCATCCTGAATCTGAAGAAGATCCCGCTCAAGATACACGGCCAGGATGCCGCCTTTCTCACCCTCGAAACCAAGGGACCGGGAGAGGTCACGGCGGGGCAGTTGGTGGGTTCCCACCAGGTTGACGTCATCGATCCTGATGTCCACGTCGCCACCCTGTCGGTGGACGGTGAGCTCAAGATGAACGTTCGGGTCGCCGCCGGCCGCGGCTATGTCCAGGCCGAGGAGAACCAGACCGAAGACCTCGACACCGGGTTCATCCCCATCGACTCCGCGCACTCGCCGGTGACCAAGGCCAACTTCCGGGTCGAGATGGCGAGGCTTGGTCGGATGACCAACTTCGAACGGCTCGTGCTCGAGGTCTGGACCAACGGCACCATCGGACCCGAAGAGGCCCTCAGCCAGGCGGCGCAGTTGGTGCAGGGGCACATGGACATGTACTCCCGCCTGTCGACGGTGGAGGAGATGGAGAGCCTGCCCGAGGCCGAGGCGGAGCCCGAGGAGGAGAGCGTGCTCGACTCGAGCATCGACACCCTCGAGCTCTCGATTCGGTCGATGAACTGTCTCAAGAACGCCAACATCCGCACCCTGCGTGATCTCGTCGCCAGAGGCGAGAAGGAAATGGTCGAGATCCGCAACTTCGGCGAGAAATCGCTCAAGGAAGTGCGGGAGAAGCTCGAGGTTCTCGGGCTCGGTTTTGGAATGAATTTGGATCTGTAGAGAGGAGCTATTAGCCGTTAGCTATTAGCTTTTAGCTCCGCCACCCACTCAAGGGGGAGCGGAAGCCGGTCGGGGGAGACCGATCGGTAAGAACGGAGAAAATCGATGCGACATCGAGTTCACGGACGCAAGCTCGGGCGCACGTCAGCCCACCGCAAGGCGTTGTTCCGCAATCAGCTCACCGCGCTTTTCACCCATGAGCGCATCATCACCACGGTCGCCAAGGCCAAGGAGCTTCGGCCCATCGCCGAGCGGATGGTGACCGTTGCCCGCACCGGAACGCTGGCCGCGCGCCGCAGGGTCGCCACCATGGTGTCGGATAAAGAAGTCGCCAAGCGGCTCTTTGACGAGATTGCGCCGCGTTTTGCCGATCGGCCGGGTGGTTACACCCGAATCATGCGGCTCGGACGCCGCCACGGCGACAACGCCGAGCTCGCCATCATCGAGTTCGTCGACTACGAGTTGGCCGATCATCGGGACGATGGTGAGAGGGAAGCCAAGGGCTCATTCCTCGATCGCGCCAAGGGGATGTTCGGTGGCGGCGCCGCCGCCGATGGGGCCGCTGCGGCCGGCGACGACGAGGTCGAGACCGCCGAGACCGATGTCGCCGAGGTTGAAGCCGCGGCGGAGGTGGTCGCCGAGGAGCCTGCGGCGGTTGCCCCCGATGAGCCCGCCGAGGCCGAAGAAACCGAAACCTCCCCGGCAGCGGCCGAGGCCGCCGACGCCGCAAGCGAAGAACCGGAGGCCGAGGAAGCGGCGCCGGCGACCGAACCGGTGGCCGAGGGCAGACCCGAGGACGGGGTTTCCGATGACGAGGAGAAAGACAAGGCCTGAAGCTCCGAACACATCTGAACACCGACGCCGCGGCATTCGCCGCGGCGTTTTTTGATGTGCCGCCTGATCAGGAGACGTTTGCCAAGAGCGCCTGCATCACAGAGAGCCGATCTTTGACGGAGGCGACGCCGACGGGACCGGTCGAACGGAGGATCAGGATTCCGGAACCCGACGGATGGGCGATGAACATCGCCAGATCGTCGACGATCTCGCCGTCCTGCGAATAGGTCCCGTTCGACCAATTCGCCTCGCCGAGGCCGGTGTCCGCAACACCGGTGTCGAGGATTCTGCCATCCGGATAGGCGGTGACCATCGCCTCGAAGTCCTCAACGCTGGTTGGGGAGATTCCGAGAGAATCGGGGACATCTTCGATAAAGGTGTAACGGAGTGAGTGAACCTTCTCATCGGTCAGTTCGATCCAGTGCTCGCCGTTGTACGTCACCGCGAGTCCGGCCGGCGCCGCGTTCAACGAGATTCCTATCTCGGAGTTCTGTTGCGGCAGCTCGAGGGTTGCGAGCGGCTCTTCGGCGCCGGGGGTCACGGGCGTCGGAGCCGGTTGTTCTTCAGGCGCGCGCCGACAGCTCGGAAGAAGGACAACAGCCACGGCAAGACCGGCGGTGAGGAGGAGGGTCCTCCACGAGTGAGAATGTTGCATCGTTCTCTCCATTCGGTTGCAGAGTGAAAACTGATGACGATTCATATTGTCAGCGTGTCACCGAGTTCCGGAATGACGGGCTGCCAGCCGAATTCCTTGTTCAATCTCGCGGCGAGCGCCTGTTGGGCTTCGTACTCGCCGTGGATCAACACGACTTTCTCGGGCTCGCGCTCCCGCCGGCTCAGCCACACCATCAGCTCGCCGGCATCGGCGTGGGCCGACAGTCCCGTGATCTGCGCGATGTGGGCCTTGACCGGGATCCACTCGCCGTGGATCTTGACCTCGGGTTCAGCCTCCACAAGGCGCCGGCCCTTGGTTCCCTGGGCCTGGTAGCCGACGAAAATCACCGTGTTGCGTGGATCGGGTAACCGCAGTTTGAGGTGGTGGAGAATGCGTCCGCCGGTAGCCATCCCGGAGGCCGAGATGATGATCGCGGGCCCGCTGAGCCGGTTGAGCTTGCGTGACTCCGACGACGTGGGGGTCACCTCGAGGTTCGACGGGAAGATCGGATTGACCTGTTCGGCGAAGAACTGGCGCATCTCGACATCGTGCTCGCCGAGAGATCGGCTGTAAAGCGCGGTAGCCTCGATGCCCATGGGGCTGTCGAGGAAGATGGGGATCTCGGGCACATCGCCGTCCACCACCAACTCGTGCAGCATGTAGAGCAGCTCCTGGGTCCGGTCGACGGCGAAGGCGGGGATCAGAATGATGCCACCGCGTTTGAGCGCCGCCTGAATCACCTCGGTCAATGCCGCCCGGGGGTCGTGATCGCCGTGAAAACGGTCGCCGTAGGTCGATTCAAGGAGGAGGACATCGGAACCGGGATAGGGTACGGGTTCGCGGAGGATCGGGACGCCGTACCGGCCGACATCTCCGGAGAAGTAGACGGTTTTGCGGTCGCCGCCCGAGACCTTGGTCTCGAGCTCGACAGCGGCGGCGCCGAGGATGTGGCCCTGGCGGTGGTAGCGGAATCGGACTCCGGGATGGAGCTGATGCCAGTCGTCGAAGGCCACCGGCTCGAGCAGTTTGAGGGCGGCCCTGGCGTCGGCCGCGCGGAAGAGCGGCAGCGCGGGCTCGTGCTTCGAGTAACCCTTCTTGTTGGCGTAGCGGGCCTCCTCCTCCTGGATGTGGGCGGCGTCGGGCAGGAGGACGCGGAGCAGGTCCCTGGTCGGCGGCGTGCAGTGGACGGGGCCTTTGAAGCCCTGGCGGACGAGCCGGGGAAGCCAACCCGAATGGTCGATGTGGGCGTGGGTCAAGACCACGGCGTCCACCTTCTTGGACGGGTAGGGGAGGGGTTTCCAGTTGCGCCGGCGGTTCTCGGCGGGGCCCTGGAAGAGGCCGCAGTCGATCATCGCGGTGAAGTTCTTCCACTCGAGCAGGTACTTCGAACCAGTGACACAACGCCCGGCACCAAGCACAGTCAGCTTCATAGAACCTCCGCCGAACATCCTACCGTGTCCACTCCCCGGGGTCCCACCTGGACAAACGAGGTATGATCACTGAGAGGCATGGTGGAGCTCAGCGAGACACGAACTCTTCGCGTGGCGGTGGTCGTATTGATCGTCGTCTCTCTCGCCTGTTTCCTCGTTGGAATGATCAGAGCATCGAGCGCGGCATGGGTCAGTGACGATGCTTTCATTTCATTCCGGTATGCAGAGAACCTCGCAGAAGGGAAAGGCCTCGTCTTCAACCCCGGTGAGCGGGTCGAGGGTTACACGAACTTCCTCTGGACCATGTGGTGTGCACTCGCCATTCGATTGGGTGCCAACCCCGTGCCCTGGTCACTCGTGTGGGGCGTGGTCTTCTACTGTGGTTCGATCGCCCTTCTCGTTGTCTATCACTTACGACTGCGCCGGGAGGCCGCCATTACCGCCGTCAGTGTGCCCATTGGGGCGATGGTGGCGGCGTTGCACGGAGAGTGGTCGGTATTCGCTGTCGGCGGACTCGAGACCTCGCTCTTCACCTTTCTCGCGCTCTGGGGATTCTTGCTGCTGACGAAACACACCGAGCCGAATCTCCCTCACTTTTTTGGGGCCGGGGTTGTCTTTGGAGCGGCTGCGTTGACTCGACCGGACGGCGTCATTTTCGCGGCAGTCGCGGCGGTCTGGGTCATCGCTGTGGAGCGATCGTCGTTGGCCTCGGCGGCGCGAGCGTCCGTCGTTCTGGTGTTTGGCTTTTTGGTCCTCTGGTTGCCGTTCATGATGTGGCGGATCGGGTATTACGGAGAGGTTTTTCCCAATACCTACTACGCCAAGTCTGCATACTTGAGCTGGTTTTCACAGGGAGTTCCCTATGTCCTGCTGTTCTTCTCGAAATACTGGGTCCTTCTCACCGCGATACCCGTGCTGATCGTGGTGAACGGGCTGTGGAGGGACGGCAGGAGTGATGAGCGGGGATACGACTGGTGGAAACGGCAGGTCGTTCTCGCTTTAGCCTTCATTGGTGCATACACGTTCTTTGTCGCCAAGGTGGGTGGTGATTTCATGTTTGGCCGCTTTCTCGTTCCAACCGTTCCTTTTTGGGCGGTACTTCTCGACCTGGGTCTGATCGGTTTCGTCGGCAGGCCGCTGGTCTATTTTGGGATGACTGCGGTCGTCGGGTTCGGATTGCTCGTTTCCCCGACACCGGACGCAGATGCAATGGCGCGCTTCGGAGTGGTGGACGAAGCTCGACACTACTCGCCGTCTCTCGTCGACCAGGTTGAACGCCGGGCCGAGGTGATGAAGAGATATTTTGAAG
>Ga0316193_10002031_pt1 | contig 13994 bp, 12 predicted proteins | sample MerIslsedime2_MG_FD_207735 | JGI IMG/M metagenome (GOLD analysis project Ga0316193, IMG submission 207735) | Coastal sediment microbial communities from Maine, United States - Merrow Island sediment 2 | ecosystem: Environmental > Aquatic > Marine > Coastal > Sediment | place: USA: Maine...
TCTGAACACGCGTGCGATGCATGAAGCGGCACAGGCACTGCTTGGCGAAAATGACTTTTCTTCATTTCGCTCATCCGCCTGCCAGTCCGAGCATGCGATACGATTCATCAAGTCAATCGAGATTTCAGCCGAAAGTTCGTTCGTTTATATCGATATTCAGGCCAATGCCTTTCTGCACCACATGGTGCGTAACATTGTCGGGTCATTGCTCAAAGTGGGCACAGGTGAACGGCCGGTGGCCTGGATGGCTGAATTGCTGGCATTAAAAGACCGAACCCGGGCGGGTCCTACGGCCCCAGCGCAGGGTTTGTACCTGGTTGCTGTACAATATCCACCTGAATATGATTTGCCGGTATCCGGCATGGTGCCTCACTTCGGCGGTGGAGACGGGCGGTAATCAACCAGCCCGCATATTGCATGAGAACACTCACAAATCCACTTAAGCATATGAACGGGATTGAAATTTTTCGTATATTAGAAAAGCACACTATGCACCCAACAACGTTATGCAGTTTTTGGGGAAATTTCAGCGGCCACTTTGCCCGATTGGTCTGTAACCATAGCTATGGCTATGCTTTTCGACCAATCGGGCAAATTGACTCACTGAAATCCCCCCCAAAATCCTGCATTCTCATGCAATATACGGGCTAGACCTATTTTCAGGATCATCCATTGAAACAACGTACACGTGTTAAAATCTGTGGCATTACCCGCGCTGAGGATGCGCTTGCAGCGGCAGCAATGGGGGTCGATGCGATCGGGCTGGTGTTCTATGACAACAGTCCACGCAACGTCGAAATAGAACAGGCTGCGGCAATTTGCCGGCAACTGCCTGCTTTCGTCACCACGGTGGCGCTGTTTCTGGATGCTGAACAATCGTTGGTCAATGAAGTGCTGACACACGTGCCGATTGAAGTCCTGCAGTTTCATGGGGCAGAGGATCCGGCCTACTGCGAGCGCTTTGCCAGGCCTTATATCAAGGCCCTGGGTATGAGATCTTTAAACCAGGAAGGCCTGATCAGCCTGTCAAAATCATATAAAAATGCACGGGGACTGCTGCTCGACAGTCATGAACCCGGCGCCGCAGGCGGAACCGGGGAGACCTTTGACTGGAATAATATTCCGGTGCTGAATAAACCGGTCATTCTTGCTGGCGGCCTGACGGTAAGTAATGTTGCTGAAGCGATCAGTCGTGTCCGACCATGGGCGATTGATGTCAGCAGCGGTGTGGAAGCGAATAAAGGTATCAAAAGTGTCGATCTGATGTCGGCATTTATGCAAGAGGTTGAAAATGCCGACAGATAATACGAAACAGACGATTGATTACTCAGCAATGCCGGATGAACGCGGCCATTTTGGCATCTATGGCGGCCGCTTCGTTTCGGAAACACTGATGCAGGCGCTGGATGAATTGCGCGATGCATATGAGAAATTCAGCACGGACAAGGACTTCCAGGCGGAGTTTGATGCTGACCTGGCCTACTATGTCGGGCGACCCAGCCCGCTGTATCATGCCGAACGTCTGTCGAAAGAAACCGGCGGCGCGCAGATTTTCCTCAAGCGCGAAGACCTCAATCACACCGGCGCCCACAAGGTGAATAACACCATTGGCCAGGCGCTGCTGGCCAGGGCTATGGGTAAAAACCGGGTTATCGCTGAAACCGGCGCCGGCCAGCATGGTGTTGCCACAGCCACGGTCGCGGCGCGTTTTGGCATGGAATGCGTGGTTTACATGGGCGCCGAAGACATCGTGCGCCAGGCGCCGAATGTTTACCGCATGAAATTGCTGGGCGCCGATGTTGTTCCGGTAACTTCGGGTTCCAAAACACTGAAAGACGCGCTGAATGAAGCCATGCGTGACTGGGTGACCAATGTCGATGACACGTTCTACATTATCGGCACTGTTGCCGGGCCGCACCCGTATCCGCAAATGGTCAGAGATTTCCAGTCCGTGATCGGCCGTGAAGCACGCAGCCAGATCCTCGAAATGACCGGCCGCCTGCCGGATGCACTGGTCGCCTGTGTCGGTGGCGGCTCCAATGCCATCGGTCTGTTTCATCCTTTCCTCGGCGATGAGTCTGTAGCCATGTACGGTGTCGAGGCGGCGGGTGATGGCCTCGAAACCGGTCACCATGCGGCGCCATTATGTGCCGGTCAGGCCGGGGTATTGCACGGCAACCGTACCTACCTGATGGAAGACAAGAGCGGGCAGATCATTGAAACGCATTCGGTCTCGGCCGGGCTGGACTACCCGGGTGTCGGCCCCGAACATTCATGGTTGAAGGACATTGGCCGGGTGAGCTACAGCGCGATTACCGATACGGAAGCGTTGCAGGCGTTCCATCAGCTCACGCGCATCGAGGGCATCATACCGGCACTCGAGTCCAGCCATGCCATGTCCTATGGCGTCAAACTGGCGGCTGCAATGAGTCCTGAACAGAACATGATCATCAATCTTTCCGGGCGTGGCGATAAGGACATGAACACCATAGCCAAAATCGAGGGTATAGAGTTGTGAGTCGTTTACAGGCATGTTTTGCACGTTTGCAGGCAGAAGATCGCAAGGCGCTGATTCCGTACATCATGACCGGTGACCCGCATCCGCATGTGACGGTGCCGTTGATGCATGCCATGGTGAAGGCAGGGGCGAATATCATCGAGCTGGGCGCGCCTTTTTCCGATCCGATGGCCGATGGCCCGGTGATACAGGCTGCGGCCGAACGCGCGCTCGAGTTCCATATTACGCTGGATGATGTGTTCAAAGCGGTCAGGAAGTTCCGCAAGCTCGATGATGTAACGCCGATTATCATGATGGGCTATCTCAACCTGATTGAAGTCGCAGGCTACGGCGCTTTCGCCAGGCTTGCGTCTGAAGCCGGCATCGATGGGATTATCACCGTCGATATGCCGCCCGAGGAGGCGCAGGACTATATTTCCGCGCTTGAAGGCGAGGGTCTGGACCCTGTATTCCTGATTGCGCCGACCAGCACGGATCAGCGTATTCGGAAAATCGGGGCTGTTGCCAGCGGATTTGTCTATTATGTATCACTCAAGGGCGTGACCGGAGCGGCCAATCTTGATGTTGACAGCGTCCGGCAGAAAGTCGCGACCATTCGCCGGTACATCGATCTGCCGATTGGCGTCGGTTTTGGCATCAGCGATGCGCAAACAGCGGCTCAGGTTTCAGCCTGTTCTGATGCGGTTGTCGTTGGGAGTGCTATAGTTAAACGTATGGCCGCACATCAACAGCACAATCCTGACCAGACTGAAGGGGTGATAAAGGATGTGTCCGAGTTGCTGGGTTCCATGCGTGAAGCGATGGATGCAAATCCGGCGGAAGAAATAACAAGAACGGCCTGAAAACGGGGGTAGCGAAAATGAGCTGGTTTGAAAAATTGATGCCTTCACGCATCCGTACTGAAGGCGGTAACAAGGGTGCTGTACCTGAAGGCCTGTGGTCCAAGTGCACCGCCTGTAGTGCCGTGCTTTATCGTGCCGAGCTTGAGCGCAATCAGGATGTGTGTCCCAAGTGTAACCATCATATGCGCGTTTATGGCCGCCGGCGCCTGGATATATTTCTTGACGAGTCTCCGCGCGAAGAAATCGCCAGCGAGTATGTGCCGATAGACAAGCTCAGGTTCAAGGACAGCAAAAAATACAGGGACCGTTTGATTCAGGCACAAAAGAATACCGATGAAAAAGACGCGTTGATTGTATACAAGGGCAAGGTCAAGGGCGTTGATGTCGTTGCTGCTTCATTTGATTTCCGCTTCATGGGCGGCTCCATGGGTTCCGTTGTTGGCGAGAAGTTCGTGCAGGCAGCCAACGTTTCGCTTGCAGAAAATATTCCACTGGTCTGCTTTTCGGCATCAGGTGGTGCGCGCATGCAGGAAGCGCTGTTTTCATTGATGCAAATGGCAAAAACCAGTGCGGTACTCGCGCGCATGGCGAAGCAGCGGGTTCCGTTTATATCAGTGCTTACCGATCCGACCATGGGTGGTGTATCGGCCAGTTTTGCCATGCTGGGCGATGTAAATATTGCCGAGCCCAAGGCCTTGATTGGTTTTGCCGGCCCTCGAGTGATCGAACAGACGGTACGTGAAAAATTACCGGAAGGTTTTCAGCGCAGCGAGTTTCTGCTCGAGCACGGCGCTGTCGATATGATTGTAGATCGGCGTGATCTGCGAGACCGCATATCAAGCCTTCTGCTGATGCTGATGAACAAACCAGCTATACAAACAAGCCAATAAGCATCTTGTTATTACCTTGTTCGTGGTGAGCATGCCGAACCATGAACGTGTGTTTGTTGTATACCATATCGATAAGTAAAGGCCCTTCGGCATGCTCCCTTCGACATGCTCAGGGTGAACGGATTTAATCCAGGATTCCACACGTATTGCGCTTTAAGTCACTTGATGAATGGCTTGCCTGGCAGGAGAGTCTCAATCCCAAAGAAATTGATCTCGGACTGGAACGCGTTTCACGTGTTCTGCATCGGGCTGGCCACAATAATCATTTCGACTGTCCTTTAATCACCGTTGCCGGCACCAATGGTAAAGGTTCCGTGGTTGCTTACCTCGAGGCCATTGCCCTGGCCGGGGGCTACACGACCTGCAGCTACACCTCACCGCATCTGCTGCGTTATAACGAACGTATTCGCATCGATGGCAGCGAAATCGATGATGAAAGCCTGTGTGCAGCGTTTGAGCGCATCGATCAGGCCAGGGGGGAGGAGCAACTGACCTATTTCGAGTTCGGCACGCTGGCGGCTATAGATTTGTTCATGGCTGCCAGGCCGGACCTGGTTATCATGGAGATCGGGCTTGGCGGACGTCTCGACGCAGTGAATATTATGCAGCCGAGTGTTGCGGTTATTACCACCATAGCCATAGACCATACCGACTGGCTGGGCACAGACCGTGAGACCATCGGTCTGGAGAAAGCCGGTATATTAAGAGCGGGCTGTCCCGCGGTTTGCGGTGATTTCGACCCGCCGCAATCGGTAATAAACCATGCCGCAAAATCAGCGGTGGAGCTGAAGCTTATCGGCCATGATTACCGAGTTGAGCCGCGGACAGAGACATGGGCCTTGCGTGCGAATGACAACGGCCTGGATGAGTTGCCATTACCGGCGCTGGCGGGCGAGTTCCAGCTGGCTAATGCAGCAACAGCTATCATGGCGCTCAAATCACTGCATGGCTTAACAACGGGTGTTGATGCCATTGAACAGGGGCTGCGGGATGTGCGACTGCCGGGACGATTCCAGATCATTTGGCAGCAGCCTGTTGTAATCGTTGATGTTGCCCATAATCTCCAGGCAGCCGAATCACTGGTATCACAGCTGAAGGCGCATGATTGTGCAGGCCGGACTCTTGCCGTTGTGGCGATGCTGGCGGATAAACCGGTTGCAGATGTCATTGAAGCGGTTTCAGGCGAAATTGACTGCTGGTACACGGCGGGTCTCGAATCAGTACCACGCGGTTTGTCGGCAGCACATATGGCAGACGCAGTTGAACGGCTGACATCTGATGTTAAACTCAGCGCTGCTTCAACGGTTGCGAGTGCCTGTGAACAGGCGCTTGCAGCTGCAGCTGATAATGACCGGATAATTATCTTCGGTTCGTTTTACACAGTAGCCGAAGCAATGCGGTTTTTCGCAGTTCAAAGTTAGCCCGCATATTGCACGAAGGCGGACGCGGAATGATCGATAATGAACGATTACATGATGTTACAGTCACTTAAATGGGTTTATAAGCTGTTATAGACTGTCCTGTTTGGTTTTATGAACAACATTTTTCAGGAAAAAAATATTGCCCCTAAATCCAAATCCTTCATGCAATGCGGGTTAGTAACTCAATATTTACTAGGTTTATAAGAATCCCTTGGATAAAACTTTGCAACAACGATTGATAGGCGCCATTTTGCTGGTCGCGCTGGGCGTGATTTTTATTCCTGTTTTGCTCGATGGTTCAGGATTCAAGTCCAGAAACAGCCGCAGCATTGAAATGCCGCCGGAGCCAAAATTTCCTCCATTGAGCGAAATCACGCTGGAGCCGGTTGTGCCGACTCATGTCAAGCAAAGGTCTGTATCAGCGCCGGTGAAAAAGCCTGAGTCCAGCAAGCCAAAAACGAAAACCGCATTAAAACAACCGGACAATGCCTTCGCATTGCAGGTTTCTACCGTGACCATCAAGGACAATGCCTATGCCCTGCGAGACAAGTTACGCAAGGACGGCTATTCGGCTTATGTCGAGTCGAGTACCAAAAATGGAAAAACCAGCTATCGTGTTCGCATCGGCCCCGAGCTTGACATGAGCAGGCTGGAGAAGATGAAAACAACTCTCAGCAAGGAACAGGGGCTGGATGGTTTCATTGTAAACCACCCTTGAATACAGGTACGAGGTACCAGGTACGAGGTACCAGGGGCGAGAAAAGAATCCGCCTTGTCGCCTGGTTGAAGTGGAATTTGGCTGCAACATGCTCGATTTATTTGGGATAGTCAGGGTTCAATATGGCGGCCAGTGTCATATTCACTCAAACTTCGGCTATGATTTTTTGCCAGTACAGCCGAGATTGGCGATATAGAAAAGGCTATAGATATTTACTCTCGCAGAGGCGCTGAGAACGCAGAGACATTTACCAGGTATTCAAGGAGCGACTTTAGTCGTGAACATCGACAACTCACGACTAAAGTCGCTCCTACAGATAGTAGAAACCTCTGCGTTCTCTGCGCCTCTGCGAGAAAAAAAGTTGTTAAGCCTCTAGTGCGACAGCGCTAAATCCATGTTTATTCCTTAACCGCTAGCGCGTATAATTCCGTCTTTATCAGCTGCCACACAGATGTCCCATGACCGTCGTTGATGTTGTCATTATTTTTGTAATCGTTCTGTCAGCACTTTTTGGATTGTTGCGCGGCTTCATGAAAGAAGCCATCTCACTCGCCAAGTGGATAATCGCGACCTGGATTGCGGCGACATTCGCACCAAAACTGGCGCCCATGCTCCCGGCAGCGATTGAATCGGAAGCGGTTCGACAGGCGATCTCGTTTCTATCACTTTTCATCATTGTTTTTATCCTGGGTACTATCATCACTCATCTTGTTACCCGCGTGTTGATCAAGACGGGACTGACCAGTCTCGACAGGGTGCTTGGCCTGGGTTTTGGTATTCTCAGAGGGGGGCTGATTATTATCATCTTCGTTATTGTCGGTAGTCACTTCCCGCAACTGCCACAACAGGACTGGTGGCAGCGGTCGATGATGCTTGAGCGCTTCGAGAACATGGTGGTGTGGATTCAGGATTACATACCTGATATGGATGCTCCATATAACAGAGGCGCTGTTTGATCTATGTGCGGTATCGTTGGTATTGTCAGCCACACTCCGGTAAACCTGGACCTGTATGAGGCGCTCTCGGTGTTGCAGCACAGGGGGCAGGATGCTGCAGGCATCATGACCTGCGATGATGACAGGTTTTTCATGCGCAAAGGTAATGGCCTGGTGCGCGATGTGTTTTTCAAACAGCATATGAAACGTTTGCGTGGCAATATGGGCATCGGTCATGTGCGCTATCCAACGGCAGGCTGTTCATCATCACTCGAGGCGCAACCGTTTTATGTGAATTCGCCTTACGGTATCGCGCTCGCGCATAACGGAAATCTGACGAATACCGAGGCGCTCAAGGAACAGTTGTTTCTCGACGACATGCGCCATTTGAATACCGAGTCAGACACCGAGGCGCTGCTCAATGTGTTTGCGCACGAGCTTCAGTCACTGGCCAAGCCCGAATTTGACAAGGAGGATATCTTTGAGGCGGTAGCTGCTGTGCATGAACGCTGCAAGGGCGGATATGCGGTTATCGCGATGATCGTTGGCAAGGGCGTGCTCGCGTTTCGCGATCCCAATGGCATTCGCCCCGTCGTTTATGGAAAACGTGAGTCGGCTGCGGGTACCGATTACATGATTGCATCTGAAAGCGTTGCATTACAGGCGCAGGGATTCGAGCTGGTGCGTGACCTGATGCCGGGCGAAGCTGTATTCATCGAGCAGAGCGGCGTTCTGCATACGCGCCAGTGTGCAGAAAATCCCAGGCTGGTACCGTGTATTTTCGAGCTGGTTTATTTTGCGCGGCCGGATTCAATTATGGACGATGTTTCCGTATACAAGGCCCGCCTGAGAATGGGGCAAAAGCTGGTGCAGAAAATCTTGCGTGAACATCCCGATCACGATATCGATGTGGTGATACCGATTCCGGATACCAGCCGAACTTCAGCACTGGAAGTTGCTTTCCACCTCAATGTCAAATACCGCGAAGGCTTTATCAAAAACCGCTATATTGGCCGTACCTTTATCATGCCCGGCCAAAAAGAGCGCAAGAAGTCAGTGCGGCAGAAACTGAACGCCATCGATCTTGAATTCCAGGGCAAGAACGTTTTGCTGGTCGATGATTCGATCGTACGCGGCACGACTTCGAAACAGATTATACAAATGGCGCGTGAAGCCGGCGCCAACAAAGTTTATATGGCCTCGGCCGCACCGCCAGTGCGTTATCCCAACGTGTATGGTATCGACATGCCGGCCCCGGAAGAGTTTGTTGCACACAACCGTACGGTTGAGGAAATAGCGCAGGAGATTGGCGCAGACTGGCTGATTTACCAGGATCTTGATGACCTTGTCGAGGCGGTACAGAAAGGCAATGATAAACTGCAGGAATTCGATTGTTCCTGTTTTGATGGCAAGTATGTAACCAATGATGTCGATGAAAACTATTTTCGCAGGCTTGAATTGCAGCGTAATGATGCAGCCAAGATGAAACACAAAGGCAGCCAGTCTGCAGAGACAGTCGAGTTATAACGCCGGTTTGCCGGTTATTCAGCCCGCCAGTACATTACAGGGAATATTTGTCCGCCTGCCGCAACACGGCCCCACGCGAATTATTAAAAACAACATCCACAGATGAACACAGATATTTAGAAACTTAAAAACGCTTTCATCCGTGTTCATCTGCGTTTATCTGTGGACATTCGTCCTGTTTCTTCCCGGCATCCATCGGTTCAATAGCCTTATAACATGAATCCGAAAGTGAAAAGCAGATCAATAAGTATCTATTCACACACAACATCATTCGCGTCTTTTGCGGGGGCCGTGTAGCGGCAGGCGGATAAAACCTCAGTGTTCTCTGTGGCAATTATTTGAATTTTTTTACCCACTTGATATGGTGAAGACCTCAGAAAAGAAACAAACAGATTTAAATATCACCGAATAGCTGCTAGTGTTAATAAAGCGCACTACGCATCTGTTTAATTATGACTGAAAATCTTATTCCCGGCATACGCAACGCTGTACGTGCAGTTATCACGCAAGATGACGCGGTTCTGCTGCAGCGCAAGATCGATGATAATGGTACAGAACGCTATGCGCTTCCCGGGGGGGCGCAGGAGCACGGAGAGCGCCTCACCGATGCACTGCAACGCGAATGTGAAGAAGAGATAGGTACACGGGTCGAAGTCATCGATCTGCTGTTTGTCGGTGACTATTTCAAGCCGAGAAAAACATCGCCCCCGACAACACGGCAGCTGCTTGAATTTCTGTTTGCCTGTAGCGTAGCGCCCGGCTATCAACCCCGGAACGGGCCGCGCCCCGACAAACACCAGGCCGACGTGCAGTGGGTTCCGCTCAACCAACTGGCCGAAATCAATCTTGTGCCTGCTGACTATGTTGAGTTGCTGCAAAAACAGAAACCGTCCCGCGTTTATGTCGGGCAAATATTTTGATGCATCATGGATCTGCAACAAAGCATTCGGCATAATCTCGAATTTCTCCAGACTGAACTGGTCAGCCGGCTCGAGAGCATCAAGACCTATCTGGATGATACCTCGCCTGAAGCAGCTGAAAACATACTCAAACGCAGCGGCTATATATCCAACCTGAAGCAGCGCATTCATGATGCCTGCTACAGGTATATAGCTGAAACAGATAACTCGGATGCGCCTGAAGTTCTTCGTGTTCGCGCCATCGATATCATTGCAACTGAACTGGAATGCATTGCTGGACTTGGTGAGGAGTTTGTACAGCAGTCGATATACCTTGAAGATCCGGGAAAAAAGAATTTTCCAAGGCTGTTGTCACAGATCGATCTAGTCATCGAAGCCGTTGCAATGGTACACACTGCGCTGTTTGAGAACGACACGCAGGTTGCTATAAAAATAGGCCGTACCCAGGGGAGGCTGGAACGGAAGTTCAGAAAGCTGCTGAAAAAGAATGCCGCATCGCTGCGCGATACCTCGGATGCAGAGAACCTGCTCAGTATATCCTTTACTGCCTACTCCATAGAACGCATGGGTGACAGCCTGCTCACGATCAGCGAAGCAATAATTTCCAGTAACCTCGGCATGGTGATGGACAGCACCCGGTTCCAGGCGATGCAGGATATCAGCAAAATAACTGACAGCGCGAATACAGAGGAATTGAATATTCAGAATGTTGCCGAGACGCGCTCAGGCGCGGCGATATCGAGTATACAGTTGCCTGACGGTGAGAGCGGCAGTTACCCGGCCATTTTCAAGCAAGGTCATACCAAGAAGCTCAAGCAAGAGCGCAAGGGGGTCGAGAGCTGGCACGATGTGTTCCCGGGTCTGGCGCCACAGATTCTTTCATGGAAGAAGAAAGGCAAATCGGCTTCGCTGTTAATCGAACATTTGTCGGGCAACACGTTTGAGCAGATTGTGCTGAACGAATCGACCGAAATGCTCAATGATGTATTGCAGGAATTGAAAACTACGCTGCATAGCGTGTGGACCGAAACCCTGGCGGACAAGCCGGCATCCGCGGAATTCATGCGCCAGCTCGACAAGCGAATCAGCGACGTGTATGCGGTACACCCGGAGTTTCAGGACAGCTTGCAGGTCATATGCGGGCATGAAGTGCCGTCATTCGACCGCCTTGCGGCAAAAGCGGCCGAAATCGAAACCGGACTGCAGGCGCCGTTCTCCGTTTACATCCACGGTGATTTCAACATAGACAATATTATCTATGATGCCGATAACAGGCACATACGCTATGTGGACCTGCATCGTTCGCGTTACATGGATTATGTGCAGGATGTATCCGTGTTCATGGTGTCGAATTACCGCCTGCAGGTGCTTGACCCGGTCGTGCGGCGACGCATTGCTGCCGTGATATACAATTTCTATCGCATCGCTGCAGAGTTCGCCGCAAACAACAAAGACAGTACTTTCGAATTACGCCTGGCCTTCGGTCTGGTACGCTCACTGGCAACATCCACCCGGTTCATACTCGACCGCGATCTCGCCCGCGGTATGTTCCTGCGTGCCCGCTACCTGCTGGAACAGATCGTCAGCCTTGAGCCTGCAGCCTATGAAGACTATCGCGTTCCAGTAGAGGAGATATTTTGTGGTTAGCCCGCATTTCTCACCAGGGCGCTGCATAACCGGAGTAACTACATGAGTATAAAACCTGAAGCTCTATTTCGATCAAATACAGTCTGTTTGGTGGGACGCTATTTCGTTCCATGCACATCTGTAGCGTTCCTGCGCACGCATCTTCCCTCAAACCATAGCTATGGCTATGCTTTTCAGTCCAGACGCGCACCCAGAAACACTACAGATGCACCTGAATTCGGAATCCTGGTGACAAATGCGGGCTAATCCAAGAATCGGTGTTGTCGGCTTGCCCGGCAAGTGGTCAACGGAAACGCTGGCGGATGCCGTCGAGGCCGGCACGGGGATGCGGCTTGTTATCGATATGAGTGATGTCGCGCTTGATCTCGCCGGGGGCAAACTGCTGTATGGTGAACATGATCTGTGTGAACTCGATGCAATCATCGTGAAAAAAATCAGCCGTGAATACAGCCCCAACTCGATCGACCGCCTTGAACTGCTGCGTGTGGCCGAGGCTAAGGGTGTGCGCGTATTCAGCCCGGCGCTCAGCATGTTGCGCCTGATCGACAGGCTGAGTTGTACCACGACGATGGCAAATGCCGGTATTCCTATGCCGCCGACATCGATAACTGAAGATATCGGCCAGGCGGAAGCAGCAGTGCAGCAGTATGGTAGTGCTGTGTTCAAGCCATTGTTTTCCACCAAGGCGAGGGGAATGATTGTTGTTGATGCGGCTGATCCCGGGCCGGAGCGTATCGAGCAGATAAAGGCTTTTCATCAGCACAATCCAATGATGTATATCCAGAAAAAAATGGAACTACCCGGTCAGGACCTCGGCCTGGTTTTTCTTGGCGGTGAATACCTGGGCGCCTATGCCAGGGTGTCGGAAGGAAGTTCATGGAATACCACCATACTTCATGGTGGCCGTTATGCAGCGGCAGAGCCGGATGCCAGCTGGATCGAAATTGCACAGCGCGCGCAGGGCCTGTTTAATATGGATTACACCACGGTGGACATGGCGGAAACTGAAGATGGCCCTGTTGTGTTCGAAGTTTCCGCGTTCGGCGGCTTTCGTGGTGCGAAGGAGGGTCTGGGTATAAACGTTGCGGAACGTTATGTTGACTACGTACTGAATAAACTTGACTGATATGAATAACGATCTAAATAACATCAAGCAGATGTTGCTGGGCGATAACAGCTTGCTGCCATCATCGGTATGCCTGCAGTTGATGGACTATCGACTGGCTATACGCAGTAATTCAAAGCGCTTCCTGCAATGCATGCAAAGCTATTTTTCACACGTGCTGGTGCCGTCATGTGATGACGTGCGTGCCGAAGTGATCGCAATAGAGCGTGACATCGTGAATACCAGTGTTGAATTTGTCGACTGGAAACGCGAGCCGGGTAAAACCGGCCGCAAAGATGCGATTTACGATTTCCCTGCGGGCAGGCTGGTGCGAAAAGTGCGCACGGGCATGCTGTTTCTGCAAAGCGATCAGGACCTTATCGTTGCAGGCCCCTGCCTTGAATATGATAACCAGGTGATCAATTTCATCAATTCGCAGTTCCTTAACTGGCTGCAGAATGATGGCTACCTGCTGTGTCATGCGGCTGCACTGTCGCGTAACGGCCATGGCCTGGCGATAGCGGGTCTGTCGGGCGGTGGTAAATCAACGCTGATGCTGAACCTGATGGATGACGAGGCAACCGCTTTTGTAAGCAATGACCGGCTGCTGGTACGCAGGCAGGGCGAAGCGACACATGCGGTCGGCATCCCCAAGCTGCCACGCATCAACCCGGGCACGATTGTGCATAATCCGCGGCTGTTCCCGCTGATTGATGAAAACTCACGTAAACAACTGCTGCAGCTGGATAAAAAGGAATTGTGGAAACTCGAACAGAAATATGATGCGGATATCAATGAGCTTTACGGTCCCGGCCGAATCCAGCATGAAACAACGTTGTACAGGTTCCTGGTATTGAACTGGTCGCATGACACAGACAAAGAACTGCAGGTCGACAGGGTGGTCCTGTCGCAGCGCCCGGATCTGTTGTCTGCAATCATGAAGCCTTCGGGTCCTTTTTACATGGATGCAGCCGGGGTGTTTAACAGCGATGATGCATTCCCGGAGGCTTCAAACTATCTGACCGAGCTTGTCGATGTGGCGATTTACGAAGCCAGCGGCAAGGTTGATTTCGAACGACTGGGAACAGTGTGTGTTAACGAACTGCTGGCCTGAAACTGAAATAAATGACAGCAGGGCAAACGAGCAAGCGAGTATCCGATGGCGCGTGAACTTTTAATATTCAGACATGGCAAGGCTGTTAGCAACACCGCCGCCGACGATTACTCTCGTCCCATCACTGACAAGGGCAAGCGCGGTTCGCAGCGAATGGGTGTGTGGCTGTGGCAGAAGAACATAAGGCCGGATTACATCATAAGCTCACCGGCCGAGCGCGCGTACGTGTCAGCGCAGAAACTTTGCAAAGCCATGGGCGCCGATGCGACATCAATCGTGTCTGACAGGCGCTTGTACAGGGGCGATCTCAATTCATTGCTCAGCGTGCTTGCTGAATGTCCGAAGAACAGGCAAAGG
>Ga0316193_10002032_pt1 | contig 13986 bp, 12 predicted proteins | sample MerIslsedime2_MG_FD_207735 | JGI IMG/M metagenome (GOLD analysis project Ga0316193, IMG submission 207735) | Coastal sediment microbial communities from Maine, United States - Merrow Island sediment 2 | ecosystem: Environmental > Aquatic > Marine > Coastal > Sediment | place: USA: Maine...
CGGGCTCGGGCATCGGTTTCCTTGCCGGCTGGCGCGGCAAGGGCGGCGAGAAGTTCATGAAGGGCGAACCCAACCCCAAGCAGTGGGAGATGTACGAAAAGAACAACTGTGTGTTCCACTACGAACTGCCCAAATCCTACCAGTACATGCGCAACTGGAACCAGGGCTACCTGGAATGGTCGAAACGTCACAGCCTGACGCGCTTCGTCGAACCCATCAACATTCACATCTATTCCGAAGTGTTGCAGAAGTTCCGCCTTGCAGCGCAGGGCAAATCAGACGGCAAGCAACCACCGGATCACCTGCGCAAGCGCATCGAAACGCACTTTGATCCACTGCCGTTTTATTCACAGCCGCTGGAAGCGGAAGCCTCGGACCTGCACAAGTACCCGCTCAACGCTATTACCCAGCGCCCGATGGCGATGTACCATTCATGGGACTCGCAAAATGCCTGGTTGCGGCAGATCCACACCTGGAATTTCCTGCACGTGAATTCAAAAACCGCGCGCGCGGCCGGGATCGAAGACGGCGCCTGGATGTGGTTGGAATCCATGCACGGCAAGGTACGCTGCCTGTGCCGTTATTCTGAAACCGTGGAACCCGGCACAGTGTGGACCTGGAATGCGATTGGCAAGGCATCCGGCGCCTGGGGACTGGACGGCGACGCCAACGAATCGCAACAAGGATTTCTGTTGAATCACGTCATCAGCGAAGAACTGCCGGCCGGTGCAAATGGCGAACACCTGTCGAACTCCGACCCGGTTACGGGTCAGGCCGGCTGGTACGATGTGCATGTGCGCATCTACCCCGCAGGTGATGACGAACCGAAGGTTTCTTCCCCGCAGTTCGACACCCTGCACGCCGTCCCCGGACAGTCACAGGAAAAGAAACGCGGTCGCTGGCTGACCTATTTTGCCGGCAGGAAAAAAGCTTAAACAAAACCGTAGCAGCGGGCTTGCCCGCGAAAGAGGTTTAGACACCCGCCTATTCGCGGGCAAGCCCGCTGCTACGAGGGAAATACTGAATGTCACAGTTAGCTTTAGTCATCGATCTCAATGTCTGCGTCGGCTGTCACGCCTGCGTGACCAGCTGCAAGGAGTGGAACACCTCCGGAACGGCCGGCTACATGGCCGATTTCAACCCGTTCAGCAAGGATCCCACCGGCACCTTCTTTAACCGTGTGCAAACATTCGAAGTCGGCACATTTCCGAACGCGGAAACCGTTCACTTTCCCAAGAGCTGCCTGCATTGCGAAGACCCGCCCTGCGTGCCGGTCTGTCCAACCGGCGCCAGTTACAAGCGCGAGCAGGACGGTATCGTGCTGGTGGACTACGACAAGTGTATCGGCTGCAAATACTGCTCCTGGGCCTGCCCTTACGGTGTGCGTGAACTCGACGAGTATCAGAAAGTGATGAAGAAATGTACGCTGTGCGTGGATCGCATCTACGACCAGTCGCTGCCGGAAAACGAGCGTAAACCGGCCTGCGTCATGGCCTGTCCGACCAGTGCGCGCCTGTTCGGCGATGTAAACGACCCCGACTCGGAAGCTGCGATTGCCATTCGTGAGCGCGGTGGTTACCAGTTGATGCCGGAGTGGGGCACCAAACCGGCCAACCATTATCTGCCGCGCCGCAAAACCCGCATCACCATCCACGAAGATGAACTGGTCCGCGTCGACAACCCGCTCAGGAAAGAGCGTCAGTTGCCCATGCCGGACAGCGATGAACCGACACTCGACGATGTCACCTCGTGGTAACAGGAGTTAAATCATGCATCCCGCATTCTCTGTCGTTTTCCTGACCACGTTGATCGGCGTTGGCCAGGGCCTGTTCCTGGCACTGTACACCGGCCAGTTGTACTCGGTCGTCAAGGTGTTGCCAGTTCAGGATTCGGCAAACTTTTATGGTCTGGGCAGCCTCATTGCCATCGCCTTCCTGGCCGCCGGATTATTAAGTTCCTTCTTCCACCTGGGCCACCCGGAACGTGCCTGGCGCTCCGCCGCGCGCTGGCGCACCTCGTGGTTGTCGCGTGAAGTCATCGTGTTACCGGCATTTATGGGCATGACCGCTATCTATGGGTTGATCCATTACCTGGGCTGGAACCCGGTACTGTTTACCTTTCGTGAAACCTTTGAAATCGATTTATCGCTACTGGTCGGCGCAGCCAACACGGTGCTGGCCTTCACCCTGTTCCTGTGTACCGGCATGATTTACGCCTGTATCAAATTTCTGCAGGAATGGGCCACGCCGCTGACGGTTGTGAACTACACGCTGCTGGGTTCGGCATCCGGCTTCATGCTGGCCACCGCGTTTGCATCACACCAGGGTTCCGAACTCACCAGCTTTTATGGCGGCTGGGCCATTATTCTTACCCTGTCCTCACTTGTATCCCGCACGTCCAGCCTGGTTCGCAATGCGCGCATCAAGCACAAATCAACCCTGCAAACAGCCATAGGCGTTCGTCACGCAAAGATTGAACAGAAAGCACAGGGGTTCATGTCCGGCTCGTTTAACACGCGCGAGTTTTTCCATGGTGTTTCGCCAACCGCTTTCAGCTTGATCAAGTGGGTCTTCCTGATCATGGTCTTCCCGATTCCAATTTCCCTGCTATCGCTGGGACTGACAGCAGATGTCCTGTTTCTTTATGGACTGGCCTTCGCGGTTCAATACGCGGGCCTGCTGGCAGAACGCTGGTTTTTCTTCGCCCAGTCCAACCACCCGCAGAACCTGTATTACCAGACGGTTTAATCCTGCAGTGAGGAGAGATCCGGAAGGGGCACATTGCCACTTGACTCAGGTTATTGTCATGACCCTACAAAAGGTCATATTGTCAGCTATAACAACCTGGACTATGCTCAGTGTGTGCAGCGGCTAATTGACCCATTTGGAAGACCCATCGAATACGTGCGTCTGTCCGTCACGGACCGCTGCGACCTGCGTTGTAACTACTGCATTCCCAAAGGGTTCAAGGACTTTGAGGAACCGGAAGACTGGCTGACGTTTGCAGAAATCGAGCGTGTGATTGGCGCATTCGGACGCCTGGGTGTTACGCGCATTCGCCTGACCGGTGGCGAACCGCTGGTGCGCAGGGATCTGCCAGCACTGGCGGCGCGTCTTGCCGCATTGCCTGGCATTGAAGACCTCTCACTCAGCACCAATGCAACGCGTCTCGTCAAACATGCAGTGGCTCTCAGGGAAGCCGGTGTATCCCGTATCAACGCCAGTCTGGACAGCCTGCGCGCTGACCGCTTCAAAAACATCACCCAGGGCAAACTGGAAAAGGTGCTGGCGGGACTGATGGCGGCAAAGGATGCCGGCTTCATGCCCATCAAGATCAATATGGTGGTAATGGCCGGCGTCAACGATGATGAAGTCGAAGACATGGTCGACTTCTGTATTGAGAATGACTTTACCCTGCGCTTTATAGAAACCATGCCGATGGGCACTACCGGTGTTTCGGCAAGAGAACACTACGTTAACCTCCAGGTTGTCCGCAAACAGCTGGAAAAACGCTTCGACCTCATCCCCGGCGTGATGCCCGGCGGCGGACCCGCCCGCTATGTAAGGGTTGCCGGTACCGAGTTGCGCATTGGCTTCATCACTCCGATCTCACAACACTTCTGTGAAACCTGTAACCGTGTTCGCCTGGCTGTCGACGGTACTATTTACCTGTGCCTGGGACAGAATGACAGGCTTGAGTTGCGCCCGCTACTGCGGGCCGGCGCCAGCGATCAAGATCTGGAGCAGGCTATCCTTGACGCCATCGCGCTCAAACCGGAGCGCCACGAGTTCAATGAAAAACCGGAGCAGGTTCTGCGCTTCATGTCCACGACCGGCGGCTGAAACACACCACGCCGGCGCAAAGCTTCAGTTACTACCCAACACCTCTGACGGATCCACCCCACTCATGTCCGGCAGTTCGTGCGCAATACCCTTATGGCAATCTATACAGGTTTTATCTTCCTCAAGGCCTTGCGAATGCTGCGCCACCGCGCGCCGGCCCTGTTCGACGAAGTCCATGTATTCATAGTTGTGACAGTTGCGGCATTCGCGCGAATCGGTCTTTTTCATGGCCCGCCACACGTTTTTGGCCAGTTCCAGACGGTGTTCCAGGAACTTCTCGCGGGTATCGATGGTGCCCAGCGCCTTGTGATACAACTCGTTGGTCGCCTGGATCTTGCGCACCACCTTGTGGACCCATTCCTTGGGCACATGACAATCCGGGCAGGTGGCTCGTACGCCAGTGCGGTTCGTATAATGAATGGTGTCCTTGTATTCCTGGAACACGTTGTCGTTCATTTCGTGACAGGAGATACAGAACTCTTCGTTATTGGTCATCTCCATGGCGGTATTGAAGCCGCCCCAGAAGATGATGCCCGATACGAAACCGACAACCAGCAGCGTGCCCAGCGAATATTTTATCGATGGACGCCTGATCATACCCCAGAGACCGCATAGAAAACCCTTGCACTGGTTCAAGTTGTTATCTGTCATGACGCATCCTGTTCGCAGTGGTGATTGTTATTTGCCGGAAATCGCCGTAACCGGCTGGAAAGTATTTTCGACCAGTGGCGCGGCGCCCGCCTGGGGTACGTGGCACTGGGTGCAGAAGTAACGCCGGGCCGACACGTTGGCCAGAACGTTTTTGTCGCGGTCCTCAAAATGCGTCTGGCTGATCTTGGTGGCACGGGCCTCACGGTAGTTCGCCCAGCTGTGACAGCTCAGACACTTGTTGGAATTCTGGTCGATGCGGTAGCCCTTGATCTTGTGTGGAATGAGCGGCGGCTGCTGCACATAGTCGCGCGCGATCGGCTCTCCATCCTTGGCAAATATTTTCGTTTCCGGCGGCAGGGAATCTTCCTGCAGATCGCTATGCCCGCGCAGCGATTGCACATCCTCGGCGAGCGCCAGTCCGGTCGCACCCAGCAATACCAATGCTATAGACAGTTTCTTGATCATCGCAGAACCTCCACTCCGGGGGAATGTTGTGTTGTTTGTTCATCGGTGTCCGTCCAGTTGCCGAAACGGCTGCCGAAACGGAATACGTCTTTTGCGCAGACGTCGATACAACGCCCGCAATTAGTACAGTTGGCCGAGGTAATCACCGGGCCAATGCCTTTATCGGCGCCCTTCAGTGCGGGACGAATCACGCGTGGCTCAGGGCATACCAGGAAGCAATCCATGCAGTCATCGCACTGCTCTCGCTGGTCGGCGCGTACCCGCAGTGGACTGCGTAAAGCCAGCAGACTGTAGAAGGCGCCGACCGGGCACAGATGACCGCACCAGGCACGACGGCTTACCAGGAAATCCATCAGAAATACTGCCAGCACCACCAGCCAGGCCAGCCCCATACCGAAGATCAGGCCACGGTGCGACATCGACACCGGGTTGACAATTTCCCAAACCAGCGTGCCGGTGAACAATGCCAGCAGCAGAGTCGCCGCCAGTATCCAGTAGCGGGTCGTCGATGACAGACGGGCGGCACCGGTAATGCCGAGCCGTTCGCGCAGCCAGTGCGCGGCGTCGGTCACCATGTTGACGGGGCACACCCACGAACAGTACACACGACCGCCAACCAGCAGATAGAAAGCCACAATGATCAGCGCACCGCTGATGGCGGCCAGCTCGGGCATCTGCCCGGCCAGCAGCGACTGCAACAGGACGTAGGGGTCGGTGAGTGGCAACACATCGAGAGTCAGGCTGGCGTTAAGATTACCCTTGACGATCCAGATACCGAACCAGGGGCCGAGCAGAAACAGACCGAGGATCGATAACTGGGTGAAACGTCGCGCCAGCAGCCACTTGTTGGCAGCCAGCCAGCCTTTGACGGCAACGGCTTCAACACCGGGACGACGGTCACGGATCATCGCCGTCCCTCCATGCCGCGCTTCAGAGTATCCAGCGGATCGCTGCCGAACGGTACCTTGTCGCTGCTTTCCTCGAAGATCAGCCCCTTACCTTCATAATCGTAACGTTCGCCCTCGGGAAGGTTGTAGCGGTGTTGCTGATCCGGCGTCACCAGGCTGCCGCCGGCTTTCTGTTTCTCCTGCCAGCCCCAGCGGTAGTGGTGTCCCAGTTCACCCTTCGCCAGCCGGGTGGGCAGCACCTTGATCGCCGCCTTTTCCAGCACACAGGCCTTTTCGCATTTACCACAGCCGGTGCAGGCATCCGAATGGACTGCGGGAATGAACATTGCGTGTTTTCCACTGCGTGCGTTGTGCTGCATTTCCAGGGTAATCGCCTTGTCAATTAACGGGCAGACCCGGTAACAGACATCACAACGCAGACCCTGGAAGTTGAGGCAGTTCTCCTCGTCGATCAGCACCGCCAGACCCATGCGCGCGTCGTCAATATCGGTCAGCTCATGGTCCAGTGCACCGGTCGGACAGGCTTTGACGCAGGGGATGTCTTCACACATTTCGCAGGGCACGTCGCGTGCTGTGAAGTACGGCGTGCCGGTGGTTACCTCGTCACCCAGCGTGGCGAGGCTGAGCGTGTCATACGGACAGTCGCGCACACACAGACCGCAGCGGATGCAGGCACCGAGAAACTGCGGCTCGTCCAGTGCGCCCGGCGGACGCACCGCCAGTGCCGGCAGTGAAGCGGCCTGACGTGCATACAGGCCGACGCCCAGGCTGAGCAAGGCGACACCGCCACCGGTACGCGCCGCGTCGACGAGGAAACGTCGGCGTGCGGACGAGGCCGGTGTGCTGCGTGGTTTGTGTGCCGTTGCTGTCATGAGCGTACGTCAACCTGCCTCAGGCCTTGACCACCTTCACCGCACATTTCTTGTAGTCCGTTTCCTTGGACAGTGGATCGGTAGCATCCAGCGTGACCTTGTTGATCAGACGGCTGGCGTCGAACCAGGGGACGAAGATCAGACCGCGCGGAACCCGGTTGCGACCGCGCGTCTCGATACGCGCTGCAATCTCGCCGCGCCGACTGACCACCTTCGCCGCGAGGCCGCGACGCAGGCCGCGCTCCTTTGCATCGTCCGGGTGCATGTAGATCACCGCGTCCGGGAAGGCCCGGTATAACTCCGGCACGCGCCGTGTCATGGAACCCGAGTGCCAGTGCTCCAGCACGCGCCCGGTGCTGAGCCAGAGATCATACTCATCGTCCGGACTTTCCGCCGCCGGTTCGTAGGGCGCAGTAATGATGTTGGCGCGTCCGTCGGGTTTTCCGTAGAAGGTGATGCCCTTGCCCTTCTCGACATAGGGATCATAACCTTCACGATAACGCCACAACGTTTCCTTGCCGTCGATCACCGGCCAGCGCAGACCGCGCACCTTGTGGTAGGTATCGTACGGCGCCAGTTCGTGACCCTTCTTCGGTCCTTCCAGCTGGAAGCGCCGGTATTCCTCGAACAGGCCCTTCTGCACATAGAAACCGAAATCTTCCATTTCATGATTGTTGTAGGTGTTGCCGGCCTCATCGGTAACCGCCTGTTTGGGGAACTTGTCGACTTGACCGTTGGCATACAGCACCTCGTACAAGGTCTTGCCACGGTATTCCGGGTTTTTCTCCAGCAGATCGTCCGGCCAGGCATCCTCAACCTTGAAGCGTTTGGAGAACTCGACCACCTGCCAGAGATCGGATTTTGCCTCGCCCGGTGCGCTGACCTGCTCGCGCCAGAACTGGGTGCGACGCTCCGCGTTACCATAGGCGCCTTCCTTTTCGGTCCACATGGCGGTGGGCAGGATCAGGTCGGCTGCCATCGCCGTAACCGTGGGGTAGGGGTCGGAGACCACGATAAAGTTGGCGGGGTTGCGATAGCCGGGCAGTGTTTCCTCGTTCATGTTGGCCGCGGCCTGCATGTTGTTGTTGCACTGTACCCAGTAGGCATTCAGCTTGCCGTCTTTCAGCATGCGATTCTGCAATACCGCGTGATAGCCCTTCTTGCCGGGCAAGGTGTTTTCCGGCAGCTTCCAGATCTTCTCGGCGAGATCACGGTGCGGTTTTTTGAACACTACGTAATCGGCGGGCAGGCGATGTGAAAAGGTGCCCACTTCGCGCGCCGTGCCACAGGCCGAGGGCTGGCCGGTGAGGGAGAACGGGCCGTTACCCGGTTCGGAGATCTTGCCGGTCAAAAGGTGGATGTTGTAGATCAGGCCGTTCGCCCACACGCCACGCGTGTGCTGGTTGAACCCCATGGTCCAGAATGACGTGATCTTGCGGTCGGGATCGGCATACAGTTTTGCCAGCCGCTCGAGGTTTTCCTTCGGCACGCCGGACAGTTCCGAGGTATATTCAAGCGTGTAGGGTTTCACCGACTCGGCATATTCCTCAAAGCTGATTTTGCTCAGCTTGCCCTTGTTGGCATTCTTCGCCTTCTTCTGCAACGGATTCTCGGGGCGCAGGCCGTAGCCGATATCGGTTGGTGTTTTGGTGAAGTTGACGTGCTGGTCGAGAAAGTCCTGGTTATAGGCCTTGTGCTCGATAATATAGTTGGCGATGTAATTGAGGATGGCCAGATCGGTCTGCGGCACGAACACCATATTGTTGTCGCCGAGATCGAAACAGCGGTGCTCGAAGGTCGACAGTACGTGCACTTCACTGCCTTCCTTCGTCAGGCGGGTATCGGTCAGGCGCGACCACAGGATAGGGTGCATCTCCGACATATTGGACCCCCACAGCACGAAGGCATCGGCGTGTTCCAGGTCGTCATAGCAGCCCATCGGTTCATCCGAGCCAAAGCCACGGATAAAGGCACCCACCGCAGAGGCCATGCAGTGGCGCGCATTGGGATCGATGTTATTGGAGCGGAAGCCCGCCTTGTACAACTTGGAGGCTGCGTAGCCTTCCCACACGGTCCACTGACCGGAACCGAACATGCCCACCGTCGATACGATTTCTTCCGGTGGTTTGCCCTTGTTGCGCTGCTTGTCATTTTTCAGCGCCGCCTTGAACTTTTCTTCCATGACATCGAAGGCTTTTTCCCAGCTGACCGGGGTGAATTCACCTTCCTTGTCGTACTTGCCGTTGCGCATGCGTAGCAGTGGCTGGGTAAGCCGGTCCTGGCCGTACATGATTTTGGACAGGAAATAACCCTTGATACAGTTCAGACCGCGATTGACCGGTGCATCAGGGTCACCCTGGGTCGCCACCACGCGACCTTCCTTGGTGCCGACCAGTACGCTGCAGCCGGTGCCGCAGAACCGGCACGGCGCCTTGTCCCAGCGGATGGTATCTTTCGATTTCGCCAGTGCCTCGCTGACACCGGGGATGGTGACGCCTGCCGCGGCCGCGGTTGCGGCGATGGCATTGGTCTTGATGAAGTCTCGCCTGGTCAGTTTCATTGTCCGGCCTCCTGTTGATCCAAATCTTCAAACTGGTGATAGACCATCGATGCGGACAACACGCCCGGCACATCCTGCATGTGTACCAGCAGGTCCGCGATGTCTCTCTCGCCCTGCTTCTCGACGGTAACCACCAGACGCCCGTCCTCGTTTGCACCGTGTACCTCGACACCCTCAAACTGTTCCAGCGTCTGCCAGACGTTTTCCAGGTTTTGGGGGTAAGTTCTTACCACTACACCACTGATATTCATGCTGTCTCCTCGCACCGAATGGGCTGGATACGTAGTGCCTGTACCGGGCAGGGCGCATAACAGGCGCCACAACCGGTACAGGCTGAAAGTTCGATTTCGGGCAGCGCTACACCGCCCACACGCGGCCGCATGCGGATGGCGCGCGGCTCGCAGGGATCGGCGCAGGCACGGCACTCAACCCCCTGGAAAGCGATGCAGGTTTCAGTATCGAGCGATGCCTTGAGTGTCCAGGCCGCGCGGCCCGGCAATTTCTGCAGCGCGGCCGGGGTACAGGCATCTGTACAATCTGCGCAGAAAAGGCACTCACCGCGGCTGAAATCGACCTGCGGAAAACCGCCGCGGCCCTTGTGCAGAATGCCGGTGGGACAGGCGTTGAGGCAATCGCCGCAGCGCGTGCAGCGTGCCGTAAAGAGTGTTTCCAGCAGCGCCCAGGGCGGGCGTGAGGGTGTGGCACGCCCCGCGATATCCCCGCGCAAAAACTGCATCCTGCTGATGGCTGTGCTCATTGAATAACCGCAGATCAGTATATTAATTTGGTCGAATATAGCCGTTTGCCGGCCACCTCAACATTGATACACGTCAATTGATCGAGCAGTTTTGCCTGTGCTGCCTCACCACCTCAGCCTAGCAGGCTTTTTCCGAGCATGAGCAGGCCGAGCATGGCTATAAAAGCGGCAAATACTTTTTTCAGCCTTGCCTGATCCAGACGGTGCGCCAGCCTGGCGCCAGGCGGGGCACTCAGCACGCTGGCAATACTGATGGCGATGACTGCCGGCCAATAGACAAAACCGGTGCTGCCCGGCGGAAGATCAGCCCTGCCCAGACCCACGGCAATAAACCCCAGCGTGCCGCTCAACGCGATGGGCAGGCCACAGGCGGCAGACGTCCCCACTGCGTGCCGCACATCGAGATTGTGCCAGACCAGCCAGGGAACGGTCAGGGTACCACCGCCGATACCGAGTAACGCCGACAGCGCGCCGATCACCACCCCGGCAACCGCGTTGCGCACCCCACCCGGCGGGCTACGGTGCGCTGCCGGTGGCCGTCCAAACCCCATGTGTGCAGCCACCGCCAGTTCGAAAAATCCAAACAGGCCGGCCAGCATCAGGCCGCCTATCCATAGCGCCAGCACACCGCCCAGCCAGCCGCCCAGCAGGATACCCAGCGACAATTGCAGCATGATCGGCCAGTCCACAGCGCCGTGCTGGTGGTGGGTACGCATCGAGGACAACGAAGTGAATACGATGGTCGCCAATGAAGTACCGACTGCAATCTGCATCAGGTACTCCGCTGCAAAACCCTGCAGTGCAAACAACACTGCCAGAATCGGTACAATAATCAGTCCGCCACCTACGCCGAGCAAGCCTGCAAGGCTGCCGGCAAATACACCCAGCAGCGCATACGCAATCCACAGGTAAAATATTTCCATGTTCGGGATTGTACCTTGCGTGTGAGTCTTTTATGGTGAGCGCTGTTGCTGCATTCGATCAGCTAACGGCAGGACGCAACACGTACATGCACAAATGGTTTTCAGGGAAGGTACTCCTGGCGATGCTATTGTTGACACAGGTCACCCTGGCGGATACGTACGACGCAGAGCGCGAGCAGTTTCTCAAGGCAGAAGCCGCCCTCAAGGCCGGTAACAGCAAGACCTTCAATCAGCTCAAGCAACAGCTCAGGGATTATCCCCTGTACGGATACCTGGAATACTGGCAGCTGCGCCGCCGCCTGGGTAAAGCCAAAGCCAGCGAAGTACAGGTGTTTCTCGATACCTACGCCGGGCAGCCGATCGCGACACGTCTGCGCATCAGCTGGTTGCATAAACTGGGCAAACGCAGGGACTGGACCACCTACCTTGAATACTACCGACCACAGGCCTCTATTACCCTGCAGTGCTACGATGTCCGTGCGCGACTGGCCAAAGGCGATCGCGAACAGGCGCTCAAGGACACACTGCAACTGTGGCTGGTCGGCAGCTCCAGGCCCGACGCCTGCGATCCGGCATTCGCTCAGCTCTACGCCAGTTCCCTGATGACCAGTGCGCGTATCTGGGAACGCGTGCGACTGGCCTTCGCCAACCAGAAATCCAGCCTTGCCGTGTACCTGGCAAAGCGCCTGTCTGCCGAAGACCGGAAGTGGGTGAAACACTGGCAATACGCGCACCGGCGTCCCACAGCGGCGCTGGCAAAGGACTGGGCCAAACAGGACACGCCGCTGGTGCGGGAAATTCTGGTGCACGCGTTAAGGCGCCTGGCCCGCCACAAACCGGAACAGGCCTGGAAACACTGGCAGCAGATCGCCGCAACACACAATTTCAACGCTCAGCAGGCAGGCAGTGTGCTACAGAGTATCGCCCTGTACGGTGCACTGCGTAACCACCCGCAGGCTGCCGTGTGGCTGGAAGCTGTACCCGCAGCGGCGGCTAACGCCAGCATCCGCGAATGGCGGGTACGCACCGCAATGGGTGATGACGACTGGAGTGGTGTGCTGCGCTGGATCGACGAGCTTACGCCGACAGAACGCCAGTCGGATAACTGGCGCTACTGGCGCGGCTACGCGCTGGATGCCAAAGATGAGGCCGGGGATGCCTTTACAGAGTATGCGCGTCTGAGCCAGGAACGCAGTTACTACGGCTTTCTGGCAGCCGACCGGCTGCAGCGCCCCTACCAGATGAATGATGCCAGGCTGGATTACCAAAAGTCACAACTGGAAGCCGTGGAGCACATCCCCGGCATCGTACGCGCCCGCGAACTATACCTGGCCGGCAAGCACACGGAGGCGCGCCGCGAGTGGTTTTACACCACCGGGTCACTGCCACACAGCCAGTTGAAACTGGCTGCATTGCTGGCGCACCGCTGGGGCTGGCACGACCGCGCCATTCTTACCGCCTCCAAAGCCGCTTACTGGTCCGATCTTACCTTGCGCTTTCCGCTGCCGCACCGGGAAGCCATTTTCACCAACGCCAGACAGTACGACCTGGACCCGGCGCTGATCTACGGCGTCATTCGCCAGGAAAGCGCCTTCATGGAAGAAGCACGCTCTCCGGTCGGCGCTCTGGGCCTGATGCAACTGATGCCCGCCACCGGCAAACAAACCGCACGGGCACTGAAAATACGCTACCGCGGCAGCCAGGTACTGCTGAAATCCGATCAGAATATCCGCCTCGGCAGCGCCTATCTCAACAAGCTGCTGCAGCGTTATAACGGGTCCCCGGTGCTGGCTGCCGCCGCCTACAACGCCGGTCCGCACCGCGTCAGCCGCTGGTTGCCCGGCGACCACAGCGTACCGGCCAGCCTGTGGGCGGAGCGCATTCCCTTCAAGGAAACACGCAACTACGTGCGCCGTGTGCTGGCCTACGCCACGGTGTTCGAGTGGCGCCTGGAACGGCCGGTTACCCGGCTGTCGCAGCGCATGCCTGCCATACAACAGCGCTATTGACCGGTAGACATCACCGTCAAGCCAATTAAAATCACCAAACTAACAGCATAGCGGTGACAGCAGTCGTGTCTGCACCCATGACAAGAGGATCCTCATGAAAGCTCTACGAATCTGCGTGCTGGGAGGCACAGGCTTCATCGGCTCACACCTGGTATACCGGCTGGCCAGCCTGGGACATTCGGTCACGGTACTGACCCGACGCCCCGAACGGCACCGCGAATTCCGTATCGGTTCGAGCGTGCGGCTACTGGAAGAAAATCCATACGATCCGAGTGCCCTGCAAATTGCCCTTCAGGACATGGACTGCGTTATTAACCTGGTCGGCATCCTTAATGAAGAGGGTAAAAGCAGTTACCAGGGTGCACACGTCGACCTGCCGCGTACCCTTGTCAAGGTTATGCGCGCTGTCGGTGTTACGCGCCTGCTGCACATGAGCGCACTCAACGCCAATGTAAATGAATCACACAGCCGTTATCTGAAATCCAAAGGTCAGGGTGAAGACCTGGTGCACCAGTCACCCGGCCTTGATGTAACCAGCTTCCAGCCTTCGGTGATATTTGGGCCGGGAGACAGCTTTTTCAATCGTTTCGCAACATTGCTGCGCCTGTCTCCACTGATGTTTCCACTGGCCTGTGCCGCTTCACGCTTTGCGCCGGTATACGCAGGTGATGTTACAGACGCCTTTGTCAGGGCGCTCGACGATGACAGCCTCATCGGCCAGCGCCTGGAACTGTGTGGACCCAATACATACAGCCTGCAGCAACTGGTGCAGTACACCGCGCAGGTTATCGGCCGCAACACCCGGGTCATTGGCCTGCCTGGTTTTGCCGCCCGCATTCAGGGGCATATACTGGGCCTGGTGCCGGGTAAACCGTTCACCATCGACAACTATTACTCGCTGCAACGTGACAGTGTGTGCAAGCAACCGGCATTCGCCGCACTGGGCATCACACCACGCTCGGTCGAAGCCATTGTCCCGACTTACCTGGGTGGCGACTC
>Ga0316193_10002033_pt1 | contig 13986 bp, 10 predicted proteins | sample MerIslsedime2_MG_FD_207735 | JGI IMG/M metagenome (GOLD analysis project Ga0316193, IMG submission 207735) | Coastal sediment microbial communities from Maine, United States - Merrow Island sediment 2 | ecosystem: Environmental > Aquatic > Marine > Coastal > Sediment | place: USA: Maine...
TTCAACTCTTCCTGTCTGAGATGAATCGGTTCGGCCCTGGGATCGCTGTCAATGTGCTGGGGCTGTCCCATCCCCATAACCGGTTTGCCGGCATCCATGTATTCATCGACCAGGGTTTTGGCCATTTCGTCCACGGTCTTTCCTTCCTTTTTGGCGCGCTCCAGATATTTATTCAACATGTAACCGTGAGCAGCGCCGGGCCCGTGGACCCCGCCGAAGGTTGTCACGGCCGCTGCAATCGCACAGGGAAGGTTCGGGCGACCGGCGCTCACACCGATGGCGCCAACTGCTGAGGGCGACATGGAATGTTCCATAAACACCCCCATTTCATATTTGAGCATTTTTTCTTCTTCCTCGGTGGGGATCCGATTCTGGTACATCACAAACAGTGCATCACAAAATGAATACCCCTCTTCCGCCAGTTCGCTTAAATCATATCCGCGCATGACGGTCTTTTCTTCCGTCTTGTACGAAATGGCGGTCTTTCTGTTTATCAAAGGTTGCCGGTCCATTACTTCCTCCTTTATCCTTTTATATTTATTCGCTTCAGTTATGATACAACGATTACATTTAAAGTAGCTTTAACCTGCGGTGAACGGTTCAGCGTTCCGGATTGAAAAACCCCCAGACAACACGTATCATTGGGACCGTGTCTTCATCTGGCTGTAAATCCGTTTCACTCGATAAGGTGTGGCGGTTATTCCGAATTTTGATTGACATTGGCAGCCGTATCCTCCGTTTGTAAACTTTGAATCTTGAACCCAGAACCTGGAACCGATCAGTTTAGCTATAACTATAATTGTCCTATTAAGTATAAGTCAAAATAATAATTATTATGTTTTCCATAATAAAAAGTCATAGTTTCATTAAAAAAAATGAACTAAAGTTTGAAATGAGCTAAAATGAGCTAAATTTGTGGTATTCTGTCAATTCTATAAAAAGATATAGAGCGGAGCGCTTCCTTAATTTTAGGCAATTTAGATCATTTTAGGCATTCGCCATTTAGCTATATCAATCTGTTATAACAAGGGGCAAAAGCAAAGATAAATATGACAAAGTAAAACTATTTGCCCAGTCCGATAAACACCACCCCTAACGCGATCAAAGCGGCACCGGCAATTTTTTGGGAGGCATGTTTCTCCTTTAGCCAGATAATCCCCAAAAATGCTGAGAAGACAATACTCACCTCACGCGCGGCAACCACGTAACTGACCTTGCTGAGGCGAAAGGCGAAAAGGATCATCAGGTAAGTGAAAAGAACTAAAACCCCATCGATTAAAACCGGCCCTTTATTAACCAACCACTCCAATTTCAGAGCGGCACGCTGCTTTGCCAGTACATAAGGCGACAACAGAAGCAGCGATATAACGAACATCAAATAAATATAGACCGGCGGATAAACGAGGCCGACGCCCACTTTGTCGATCAGAGAGTACCCGGCAATGGTCCCTCCGGTGCAAAGCGCCCAGACGGATGCACTGCCGCGCAATGCCCGCAAAGGCTCGATGAAAGAAACAAGGGAAAATGACTTCAGATGAATACAGTAGATTCCGACAATAACCAGGGAAATGCCGACGATTCCTGCGAATGAAAGTTCTTCCTGCAGGAATATTATTGCCAGAATCGGCACCAACAAAGGTCCGGAACCCCTGGATAGAGGATAAACCAGGGAGAGATCTCCTCTCTCGTAGGCCCCTCCCATGAACCAGAAATATAGTGCGTGCAGAATTCCGGTAGCGACAACACAAGTCCAGCCGGCAGGGCTAATGTTATGGCGGGGCCAAAACCACAGAAACATCGGCAAATAGCCGATGGTGGCGATCAAAAGAAACCACCAGATAAACGCCATCTTATTCTTGCTTTTTTTTGCTAGAAAATTCCAGCTTGCATGGAAGAATGCAGCAACAAGCACAATAAACAAGGCCAGACCGCTCATAAAATTTGCTCCGGATGATTTGCCGTCCCAATGAGTTAAACAGCAGTTGGAAAGTTATTAGTTAACTGAACATTTGGGGATTTTATTGCGATACAGACCGTCTTTCCTGCGAAGGCAGGAATCCAGAAAATTCAGTACCGAGGATACTGGATGCTCGCCTTCGCGGGCATGACGAAAATAACACCCCGGCCTCTCAAATAACTAATAACAATTAACTGCGGATTGATCGCTTTGCGCTCATTCAGGCTTTAGGGCAAAACCGCCACGCGGACAGCTTCGCCGGAATCAGCAATTCGCAGTCCGTCATTGATGTTGTCCAGACTCACCCGGTGGGTGACAAGATCTTTAAAAGGAATGACGTCGTGGGTCATTGCCAGCAAATCCACGCCCATTTGCAAATGCTTGGCATCATAATTGTGGATTCCTTTGAGAGTGAGCCTGCGCCACACAATATCGCAGGCGTCATAAGTGAAGTCTGCGCCCGGAGCGGAATTGCCGATTTCCACATAACGCCCGCCGGTTCTCAGGCATTTCAACCCCGTTGGGATAAGGCTCGGGACCCCGGCGAATGCCTGTTATACGTCTTCGGAATCTGAATTCGGATGGCATACCCTTTGATATTCGGTCAAATCCACCAACCGATCCTCAGCATTGAGAATCCGATCGAGGTCTTCCGGGGAGAAAGGCAAATCACTGAATATTCTATTTTCCAATTCTTTTGTTTTATCCCACAGAAGGTAAATTCGTCTCCGATGTTCCGCTCTCTTTGCGTATTTTGCCAGGATATAGTCCAGGCGTCTGTCAAGATCGACGATTTCATCATGAAGAACCCGTTTGTCGGCATAGTTGATAATTTCAGCCTCCACCGGAATCTTCGTGGCGGCATATTCATCCAGCACAACGTGCTGCCGGACAAGATCGCCCACTTCGGGATAACCCCGGTCGGTTAAAAATTGACTGCCGGTGAGGGCATGATCCTCCCCGGTGTCAAAACTTCTGGTCTTGGTGATGTCGTGCAGCAGGGCGGCGGACCGGATCATTTTGGCATTGAGATGAGTATACTGACCGGCCAGATAGCCTGTAAGGCAGGTGGCCACCCGGCATACCTGCATGGAATGGACCACGATATGATCCATCATCTTCATTTCGCACATCATTTGATAGCACTGCGCTTTGTTTGGGACCAGGGATGTCATCGTTAAATTAAAACTCCCGAATTGATGAACCGCCATCATGCTGTCTAAAAATTTGATTTTAATTAGCCTTTCCCCAAAAATTGTCAATCTTTTATTTTTTAATTTTAGAAATTCCGATATATTTAATTATAACCTGACCCTTAATTTAATCGACAGGACGACCGGCATGCCCCTTAAGAGAAAGAAACACAGTCGGCAACCGGCAGGAGGTCATCGATGAAAGTCGTAATTATAAGAAACGCCCCTTCAAGGATAAAAAAATTGATGTCTTCAAAATTTCCGGGGAATTGGAAAATTGTCACCGCTCCTGCCGATCAATTAGAAAATGCAATTGGCGACGCCGTGGCCATCATTCCCGAGGGCGCCGCCATCGATCGCCGGGTGTTGGCGCTGGCTCCCAGACTGAAATTTATCCAGACCGGAGCCGGATATGACAATATCGATATTGATGCCTGCACTGAAAACGGCATCTATGTGGCCAACGCTGCGGGCGTCAATGCCCGGGCCGTAGCAGAACACGTATTTGCGTTCATCCTCTCCTGGTACAAAAACATCATTGCCCTGGATGGGGCCCTGAAGCGCGGTGAGTTCAGCCTGGATTACATCGGCTCTGAGCTGTCGGAAAAAGTCATCGGAGTGGTGGGGCTTGGCAATATCGGTAGAGAGGTTTGCCGGTTGGCAGCTGCATTTCATATGAAAGTCATCGGCTGCCATCACCGCCGCACGGAAACCATACCCGACACCGAAGTTGTCGAATGGCATACCCTTCTTAGTGAATCAGACATTATCACGATCCATGTATCTCTAAACAGCCAAACACGCCACTTGATCGGTCAAAAAGAGTTCGGGTTGATGAAAAATGATGCTTTTTTTATCAATACCTCAAGGGGCGGAGTTGTGCATGAGGCCGCCTTGATAGCATTTTTGCGCAACAAGCAGATTGGCGGTGCCGGCCTGGATGTGTTTGGCACCGAACCGTTGCCCGCAGAAAGTCCGTTGCGCAAACTGGACAATGTGATCCTGTCACCCCACAACGCCGGTGAGCCGGATGGTTTATTTTTTCACAAAAAGCGTTTCCAGTTCTTCGCCGATAACATTTCCCGCGTCTTAAAAGGAAAACCACCCCGCAACGCCTTGAATGCCCCTGTCGGATTTAGCATTGAACCAGACAGCCGAATCTGCCCGGTCATATTGCCGGAGGGTTATAACGGTAAAATCCTTCTGGTATCCGTCAGCGGTGATGGCATCGAAAACGCCGTCCTGCTCCGATCCGGGGACCTGTGGCACCGGGAAATTTTGCGCAACACTGAAGTCGAAATCAAAAATCTCGGGCTTGAAAACGTGCGAGTCCAAGAACTCGGCGGAGCTCATGTTCGCTTCGAGCCGGATGGGACGATAACAATTTACGGCGCCAGCCAGCAATTCGGTGCCTGTGACAAGGCGTACGCAGCGGAACTGGTGCGGGATATGTTTCCGGGAAGGCAGGTTGAAGTAAGGAATTAAGGCCCTAAAACCCCTTTCCCATAACAGCGCGTCTGAATCGACGCATACCATCAAGCCAGCGATCGTAGTCGGAATTTTTACGTTCCATGTAAAGGCGCACCCTTGGGTGCGGCAAAATTAAAAAGGTTTCTTCGGCAAGGCCCGCGATGACACTGGCAGCCACTTCTTCCGGTGTCAAAATGCCGTCTACGCCCTGGGGACCACCATCTTCAACATCACCGATCATTTTCGTCGCCACGGCTTGAGGACAAATCACTGAAACCTTAATGCCGTCATCTCCGTGGGTAATCGCCAGTGATTCGGCAAAGCCAATGGCTGCATGTTTGGTCGTAGAATATGAAGCAGACCCGATCTGGTTCAGTAAACCGGCGGCGGACACCGTGTTGAGCAGGTATCCTTGCTTCCGTTCAATCATACCCGGCAGGACTGCTCTGGCAGCATAAACATGTGCCATCACGTTGATATCCCAGGCTTTCTGCCATTTTTCATTGGAACAGCTAGTAGCTTTCCAACCCGGTTCGTCCATGAATGCCACCCCGGCGTTGGAGCAAAATAAATCTATCGGGCCGTGCTGTTGCTCAGTTTCCCGCACCACCCGGACAACATCGGTTTCAACGGAAACATCGGCCTCCAATGCCGTTTCGCCGATTTCCTCCGCCACTTGACGTGCTGCTTCAGCGTCAATGTCCACCACCGCAATACCACGAGCACCTTCGTGCTTAAACCGCCGGCAAAGTGCGGCGCCGATCCCGTTACCACCGCCTGTCACCAAAATCACCCTATCTTTAACCTGCATTGATTTTACCCCACGAGCCGATTTCCGATAAACACCAATACCCAGCACCCAATACCGAATACCCAGTACCACCTAATTGAGTATCGCACAATTAGGGTATTAGGTAATTCAGAACATAACCATCAGAGTTTCTATGTGACCATAACCTGTTTGAGAATTTCAATGCTGTCGATAACCTTGCCGGCACCTAGTGCGACGGTTGACAGGGGATCTTCGGATATTATTATCGGAAGGTTGATTTTTTCAGTGAGAAGTTTGTCCATATTTTTTAACAGAGCGCCGCCGCCGGTTAAAACGATTCCCTTTTCAGTGATATCGGCCGCCAATTCCGCCGGGGTATGTTCCAAAACCGAAGTGACAGCCTCCACAATCGCATCTGTCTGCTCGATGATGGCCAGCCTGATCTCTTCTGAATCGATGGTTAACGTCTTGGGAATTCCGGCGATAAGGTCTCGGCCTCTGACTTCTATGGTTTCCATGTTCTCAGGATCAGGGTAGGCAGTGCCGATGTTATTTTTAATGATCTCGGCTGTCCGCTCTCCGATGAGCAGATTATAATTGCGCCTGATATACTTTAGAATCGCAGAATCCATTTTATCTCCGCCCACCTTAATAGATTGGCTGTAAACAATTCCTGCCAGAGAAATAAGCGCAACCTCGGTCGTGCCGCCGCCGATGTCAATCACCATATTTCCGATAGGTTCTGTGAATGGCAGGTTGGCTCCGATAGCAGCCGCCATCGCCTCTTCAATCAAAAATACCTCACGAGCCCCCACAGATTCCGCTGCTTCCCTGACGGCACGCCGTTCAACCGGGGTAATTCCGGATGGCACCACGATAACCATTCGTGGTCTTACAAATCTTCGTCTGTTATGCACCCTGCGAATAAAATACCGCAGCATCGCCTCGGTAACTTCAAAGTCGGCAATCACACCATCAGCCATCGGACGAATAGCCACAATATTGCCGGGTGTCCTTCCCAGCATATTTTTCGCCTCGAGACCCACAGCCAAAATACGGTTTCTGGCACCGCGGTCTGTATGAATCGCCACGACGGATGGCTCATTCAATACGATACCCTCGCCTTTCATCCACACGAGGGAATTGGCAGTACCCAGATCGATCGCCAGGTCATTGGAAAATAACCCCATAACTGCACTAAAGATAGAACTCATAAATCCTCATCTTACTCCGAAACCTATGAATTTAGGCATATATTTATGATTTTCAACGATAAACACTGAATGTTCGGTGGCGAAGCCTCCTGAAAATTCTCCAGCACCCCAGGGAACTTCTGAAGCCTGCCGGTATATTATGGCATTAATTTCTTAATTTATCAAAGTCGTGAATAGGGTGATAGTGAGGGCTACCTTTATACCAAATTATCAGCAAGATCCATAAAAAAAGCAGAACACTTGCCGGCTCGCCATCGATACTGATTTCCTCAGATAGCTTGTGTTCCCGTCATCCGGCCATTTATTTTTATCTGGGACGTCGGCGGTCAGGAAATTGCATATGGTTTGGAGTCGTTTGTAACAAAACGAGATGGATAGAGTTTCTGGAATTATGATGATGATTGCTTGAAAAGCGGGTTGCGTATCCAAAATGAGAGGAACAGATATTTTCGGCCTAATGTTCCGTATGCAGGCATTAGGCATTGCCACTGGCGTTCGCATGGCCTTTCCCGGTTAAGCCGTGAGAATGATTTAACGCCAATACCGGAGCTGAGAAGGGCAATAAGAGCGGATTTTGCCCTAAAGTTTGGGGTGAGACAACAACGATGACGGTGTTGCCATGCCTGCTCTACTTAATTGGCTAATCGACTTGGCGACTTAAGTGATCCTCGATCTTTTGATAAAATTGGATTTGTCTAAAGGGCTTTCAGTGTGGGTGCAAATATTTTGCAATCTTTAAATCCTGCATATTTACACTCGACCATTTGCCGATTCTCACATAACCATCTCGTCTTTCCAGCAGAGATCTTCGGTCTTGATGAAGCCTTCTTTCAGGACCTTTGTAGTGGAATCGATGAAGACTAAAAACCCTGCGCCTGTTTTTCCCCGATCGCCTGTCAGAAAAATTGCGTTTCATTGCATACATCATTCGTCGCTCCATTGGATAAGAAATTTTACTCTAACCACATATGTTGAAATTTTCAACAAAAGAATTCAAATTTCTTTTATCCTGAACCGAAAGGAAAAAATCTATTGGCGACCATCACGGTCATTTAGAAGCAGCTGACTCAGTTGAAGGCGGCCAACAGACGGAACCTGGATAACACAATTGCGATGTTTAAGGAAACCCTAATGTTGCAACTTTGGCGCAAAGGCAGGCACATGATTAACCTGCCTTTGTCGGCACGTATCGATTTCTCCCTCTATTTTGTAAGGTCAAGCTTGTTAAATTTGGCCCCTTTAAGAGACATATCGGCCATGAGCCCTTTGACATCGAAAACAAACGCCGCAATAGGGTTTTTGGCCGCAGCCGTAATCGCACTCTCACCGGCGCCGACGGTGATCAGGGCAACATTGCCGTCGACTCCGGCCTGCCATCCCTTGCTGTCACGGAATTTTTTTAAAGCGTCACCGGACATGAAAGCGATAATGAGGTCCTTGGCTTGCCCCCCGATCTGAAAGCCGACGGAACCGGAAATCATGCTATAATAGCCTACAGTTTTGCCGCCAATTCTCAAGGCCCCTCTGCCATATTCACCGCCGACAATGAGGGCGCCTTTCTTAACACTCGGCATAACCAGCAGCCCGTCGGCCTTCGAGGCAACTTCCTTGCCGTCTTTAACATTTTTGTAAAAACGATCCAAAGCTGAATCGACCTTCGCATCCAGCTCTTTAGCCTTGTCCGCATAAACGGTCGCTGCAGAGCTTATGGTAAAAACAAGCGCTGTTAGTATTATCGGAAAAAAAACATTGATTGATCTCCCGGATGTTTTGAATATTCTCGTTTTCATTGATTTTATTTCCTCCTTTCCATTTCTAACCATCGTCCGGCCAGATTCATAAACATGAAGCAAGCCAGTTGCCTTTGAAAACCCTAAAAGGTAGGTTAACCATCAATCAAAGAAATACAAGCACTGGAAGCAGGTATCGACGACAATCTATTGAAATCAATTTCAATTAAAGAAAAAAGCGGCTTTTCGTATAGACAAACGGCCGGTTCTGATATAAGTTCTCCCTAACGATTAGATGATCAGCATTCAAATATTCACCCCTTGTATTGACGGAGATACACGATGTCCACCCAAGAAACATCTCGATATGAAAGCCCCTGTACCAAATACACATATGACCCGGAAGTCGGAGACTACGAGCGCAATATTCCGCCGGGCACACCCTTCGAAGACTTGCCCGATGATTGGTGTTGCCCCGAATGCGGGGCCGAAAAAGAGTTTTTTGAAGAGCTGGACGACTGAACGGCCACCGTTTGCAAGAAGTCGGGTTCATCAGTCGGTTGAATCCGACTGAAGTTTAAAGTTGTATAGTTGGTTTTCCTTGGAACTATCAGAATAGCCCCGCGCAAGGACTAGTATGGTCGTCGCAGGTATCGGCCTCGAGGCTCGCCAATGACCTTCCCATTATCATAGATCCGGCACCCTCGCAGGAAGGTGGTTTTCACCCGGGCACCCAACGCCTGTCCTTCAAAAGGTGTATAACCCTGCTGGGACTCCGATTCTTCTGCGCGGACTATCCATGTCTCGCTCGGATCGACGAGCACGACGTCCGCATCCAGGCCTTCGGCAAGATCACCTTTCTGATTCAACCCAAACCGGCGGGCCGGATTAAAACTTGTCAGCTCAGCCATGCGATTATAAGACAAGCCTCTTTTCTGCCCTTCACTGACCAAGGCGGAAAGCAGATATTCAGTGCCGCCGAACCCTGACTTTGCCAGCCAGATGTCGCCTGGATTTTCTAGATCCACTTTGAGCTCGTGCTTGCAGCAGGCGTGGTCACTGCAGACCCAGTCCAAATTGCCATTCAGCAAATTTTCCCAGAGAAATTCCACATCTTCCCGCGGCCGAATGGGCGGATTCACCTTGGCAAAATTTCCGGTCGGAGCGTCGATGTCCAGCATCAGGTGTCCGATGGTCACCTCACGACGAAAATTAATGTGCGGGAAAACATCCGCCATCTGGAGGGCAGCCGTCACCGCCTTGCGGGAGGACAGGTGAAGCAGATTGATATTCGGCAAATCGGTTTCGTTGGCCAGGTAGGCGGCAATGAAGATCGCCAGCCCCTCGGAGTGAGGTGGCCGGGCAGCATGATAAGCCGGCAGACCCTGCAGTTTTCCATCCTCTTCCACCATTTTGGTGTAGGCCGCCATAATCTCAGCCGTCTCACAGTGCATGCTCAAACTAATCTGTGGCGCTATGTCGGAATAATTTTGCAGGGCGTCCCGAAGGCCCCGCATGACGAATTCGAAATGGGCGTAGTCATAGCGCTCATTCTCACCAATCATAAGAAACTCGTGCTGGCTTGTCGAACGACCGTGTAAACCGTGGCTGCCGTAAAACATGAAGATTTTAAAGGATGTCACGCCAAATGCATCAATGAGTTCGGGTATCTCCTCGATATGCTTGCGGTCCATCGGTGCCAGGTGATAGCCATAGTCCACGAAAAAATGTCCCTCTGAAAGCGCCAGCACCTCCGGGAAAAAGCTGCGATAGGGGCCACCCTTGTTAAGGTAATAGCCTCCCGTGCGCATATAGTTCAAGCTAGAGGTTACGCCGCCCATAGCGGCCGCACGGCTCTCGCTGAGCGCATCTTCCTGCAGTGGCGAATAGATACCGGTGTGCATATGAGCATCCACCACCCCGGGAAACGCCAACCGGCCCTGACCATCGTAAACTTCAGCCGACTCATCGGTATTGAGGCCTGGCTTGATGCGCATAATCTTACCATCTTTTACTGCAATGTCCGACACCGCCACCGAATAAGCAGTGGGGCGGACAATTCGCACATTTTTAATCAGGAGGTCATATTGCTTGTTGTCAGCCATGTCTTCCTCTTCGCTATTGATTAAAATAAGTTAAGCGAATCACTTAGCTTCCTTTTATATGGTGCCGAGGGACAGAATATTTATCGCCTTTGGTGATTTTAATCGCCTCGGGTGATCGATTGCGCCTGCGGCCCACAAGCTACCGACACGAGGACTTTCAGACCAAATTTTTGAAAATCAAAAATCCTCATAATTACGAGTAGTTGATACCCTTCTGAGAGCGGAATAGCTTAAAGCGGATAAGCCCTACCCTCGTAAAATAGCTTTATGGAGCCGGTATTCATGCCTCTAAAATTTCGAGCACATATCTTTTTCGAGCTTTGCCGGCAGCTGCACTTAGTATAGTCCGGATTGCCTGAGCATTTCTGCCCTGCTTACCAATGACCTTTCCCATATCACTTTTGGCAACACTAAGTTCCAAAACTACGGTGTGGCCACCTTCAACTTCAGTAACCGAAACCTGCTCCGGTTGATCAACCAAGGCTTTTACAATATCAGATATCAGATCCTTCATCGTGCCATTTCCCCCTTTCTGTTCCTGATAGAATGTTTAAGATCAGATTATAATGAACTCGATTCGGCATGCAAGGCTAAAATATCCGGGAATCTGTAACGATAAGACGAATTTCTTCGGAAAAGGGATATCACAGAAATAAAAAAGGGTGGCCCCAAAAGGACCACCCGAGATGGTGCAAAGTATCAGATCAGCTTATATCCAGGTCCACTTTAGAAGCACCTGGGGATTAGAATACCAAAATATAGTAAGATGTCAACCTTTCCGTTAAAAAAGCCCCGGAAAAATCTCTCCGGGGTTATTTCATTTATGGTGCCGAGGGACAGAATATTTATCGCCTTTGGTGATTTTAATCGCCGCGGGTGATCGATTGCGCCGGCGGCCCTCAAGCGGCCGAGACGGGGATTTTCAGACCAACATTTTTTTAAAATTTAAAAATGCTGTAATTACAATCAGTTGATTCTTTTCAACACAGGGTGACCAGCGCGACTCGATCGGTTGGCGCTCGGAGATCATCATTGGGAGAGCGGTGGCTTCGTGAAACCGGTGACAGTCAATGGTTATCTTCCAGCCCATTTAACTGTCAACCTAAAGATTGCGTAGACAGGCAGTCAGGAAACGCATCAATCGGAATTTTGGACTATGGGTTGCGGTCTGATAACACGGTTGCCGGAGGCGTCGGCGACCGTCGAGGCCGCTTTTTCGCGGGCACGGTCTTTAGCATGGTCACGGGCGACAAGCATGTAAATCGACGGGATAACAAACAGGGTAAAAAATGTTCCGACGACCATGCCGCCCACCAGCACCAGACCGATCGAGTTGCGTGCAGCGGCACCGGCGCCGGAAACCAGTGTCAAGGGAAAATGACCGGCGACGGTGGCTGCGGTCGTCATAATAATCGGGCGCAGGCGGGTCAAGGCGGCCTCATGCACGGCTTCACGTTTGGACCGCCCCTGCTCCTGGAGTGTGTTGGCAAATTCGACAATCAGGATACCGTTTTTCGACACCAGGCCGACAAGGGTTACCAAACCTACCTGGGAGTAAATATTGAGCGTGGTCGTCCATCCCTGGGTCCAGAAAGCGACATTCGGGTTTGGCATTTTCAGAAAAGTGAAGGTCAGTGCGCCGAATATTGCCAGCGGCACCGAGCCGGCAAGGATAACGAAGGGATCGCGAAAGCTGTTGAACTGAACTGCAAGGACCAAAAAGATCAATATGATGGCCAGGGTGAAGGTCGGAATGAACTGGTTGCCCTCGACCCGGAGTTGGCGCGACTCACCAGTGTAATCGAGGACATAGCCCTTGGGCAGAATTTTGGCGGCCTGATCCTCGAGAAAACCCAGGGCCTCATCGAGCGGCCTGAGGGCCACACCGGAGATTTTGACCGCATTGAGCTGCTGGAAGCGGTTCAACGAACGCGGTACGGTGGAGTTTCGGATCGTGGCGATGGTGCTGAGCGGGACAAGTTGATCGCGCGGTCCGGTGATGTATATATTTTCGAGCTGCGCCGGGTTGAGACGGTCGATGCGCTTGATCTGCGGAATAACCTTGTAACTGCGGCCGGCGATGTCGAAGCGGTTGACGAAATTGCCGCCGACCATCGATCCGATGTCGGCGCCGACCCGCTGAAGGTCTAGACCTAAATCGGCCGCTTTGTCGCGATCGATGATGATCTCCGCCTGGGGCTGGTCGATCTTAACATCGATGATCGGTGGAAAAGCAAACATACCGCTCTGCAGCGCTTTGAATTGAATCTGCTGTGCTAACTGCAGAATCCGGTCTTCATCGGCGGTCGAAGCAAGAATGAACTCCACCGGGAACTGGCCTCCACCCGGCAGCGCCGGTCGCAGGACCGGGATTATCCGGATGCCCGGAATGCGACGCAGCTTCTGCTGCACCTCGGGCAGAATCTGGAAAATGGTGCGCTCGCGCGCTTCCCAGGGTTTGACGACCATACCGGCAAAACCGGAGGTTGGACGCGTCACCTGAAAGGTAAAGCGGGTCTCCGGCACACTGAGATACGCTTGATTGACTGCCGCGGCATAGCGGCTGGTCTGGTCGAGGGTGGAATTGGCCGACGCCTCCATAATGCCGAAAATGACACCCTCGTCTTCGGTCGGCGCCAGCTCCTTGGGCGACATGATGAACATCGGGATCGTGAGCAGACTCACCGTGATCCAGAGCAGGTAGACAGCCGGCCGGCTGTTGAGGGTGATGTCAAGCAGGCGACCGTAGAAGGCCCTGAAGCGTTTGAAATCACGGGCTATTTTGCCGGCAAAACCGCGGTCCTCGATCCCCGGTTTCAGCAGCTTGGCCGACATCATGGGTGACAGGGTAAGGGCCACGACCCCTGAAATCATGACCGCACCGGCCAGGGTAAAGGCAAACTCGCGAAACAGGGATCCGGTCAGGCCTCCCTGCAACCCGATGGGGGCATAGACGGCCGCCAGGGTGATCGTCATGGCAATCACGGGGCTAACCAGCTCACGGGCGCCCAACAAGGCGGCATCAAGGGGCGACTGCCCCTCACTCAGGTGTCGTTGGACATTTTCAACCACCACGATGGCATCGTCGACCACCAGACCGACAGACAGCACAATCGCTAGCAGGGTTAGCAGGTTGATCGTGAAGCCGAAAACCTGCATCAGGAAAACCGCCCCGATAAGAGAAAGGGGAATGGCCACCACCGGGATGAACGCCGATCGCAGAGAGCCTAAAAAAAGAAAAATGATAACCACGACAATGAGCAGCGTTTCACTAAGGGTTTTGACAACCTCCTCGATGGCATTGGTAATGTAGTCGGTGGCATCGTAGGCGATGCGGGCCTGCATGCCACTGGGCAGCTCCTTCTGGATGGATTCCATTTCGACCCGCACGCGCCGGATCACGTCAATAGAGTTGGCATTGGGCAGTGACCAAATGCCCATGAATACGGCGGTCTGGCCGGAGAAGCGTACCTCCGTGTCATAGTCCTCGGCACCCAGCACCACGTCGGCGATGTCTTCCAGTCGCACGAGGACACCATTTTGAT
>Ga0316193_10002037_pt1 | contig 13984 bp, 11 predicted proteins | sample MerIslsedime2_MG_FD_207735 | JGI IMG/M metagenome (GOLD analysis project Ga0316193, IMG submission 207735) | Coastal sediment microbial communities from Maine, United States - Merrow Island sediment 2 | ecosystem: Environmental > Aquatic > Marine > Coastal > Sediment | place: USA: Maine...
CTCGTCGCCATAGTGGACGAGAATGTTGAAGTAGGAGTTGATCAGCGCGGCCTGGTAGCGATCCGAGACCTTGAACGGCGCGGCCTTGATGCCGTATTTTTCGTTGGCCTCCTGCTCCAGTTCGGGGTGTAGGGCCGGGTCGATGAGCTCGACACGGACCCGGCCCTTGCCCGCGACCTCGTACTCTCGCAACAGGTCATGTAACTGGGGTACCAGAGGCGCCAGCAGGGGGTGGGTCCTGGCGCTGAAGTACCCGCGGATCAGTAGTGGCTCCTGGAGTCGGTCAAGGAAGTCGTGGGTGGGTTGGGATATCGAATAGAGCTTACCGTGGGTCAGATCCAGCCGCAGCGTGTCGACACGCGCCAGCCAGATATTGGCTAACACCAGGTTACTCAGTAACAGCACGGTGGCGATACGCCAGTAGCGATGCCGGGATGTGGAGACGCCGCGGGCCCAGCGCTCACTCTCCAGACTGTATACATTCAGTGCCAGGAAAGCGCCACCCAGACTCAGGTAATACGCCAGGTCGCGGATGTCTATTACGCCGCGGGTAATGCTCTCGAAACGGGCGCCACTGCCCAGGCGGCGCAGGGCGGTTGCGGTGTTATCGTTAAAAAAGTCGGTGAAGGCCGGGCTGCCAACCAGGTACAGGAAGCCACACAGGACTACTGTCCCTATCAGGCTGACAATGGCATTGTCCGTGCGCGAGGACACGAACAGGCCGGCGCTCAGGTAGGCGGATCCCAGTAGCACAGCGGCCAGGTACCCGCCCGCCACAGGACCCCAGTCCAGGTCGGCTATCAGCGCCACCGTGACGGGCAGGGGCGCAGTGCAGACCAGCGCCAGCAACAGCAGGGTAAGGCAGGCGCGAAATTTACCCAGAACAAAGCGCCACAGGCTAACCGGTTGGGTTAACACGTGTTCCAGCGTGCCGCTGCGACGCTCCTCGCTCCACATACGCATGGTCAGCGCGGCACACAGGAAAATAAGCAGTATGGGCATCCACTCGAACAGCGGCCGGATATCGGCAATATTGCGCGCAAAGAAGGATTCCGCCCAGAAGAACACGAACAGGCTGACTGCGGCAAAACAGGCAAGGAACAGCCAGGCTACCGGGGAGGCGAAGAAGGAGCGAATTTCCTTGCGCGCCACCCGGCGCGCGACTGTATTAACTGCCACCGGTATTTGCCTCGCGAAACACGCTCTCCAGATCGCGTACTACGGGTTGTAGCTGGTACAGGCTGGCGCCGGCGCTGACCACACAGCGAGCGATATTATTGGCTGCGGTATCCGGGTCTGCGTTGTCATGCAGAGTGAGCAGGAACTGCAGCTGGCTGCCCGGGGTCGGGACGTTTTCAATGTTGGAGATCTGCGGCATGCGCCGCAGGTAGTCGGGCAGGGCATCGATATCCGCGTTCGTGCGCAGTTGCAGTGTCCTGCTTTGGCGCAACTGTGCCAGGTGCGCATCCAGCACCAGTTTGCCCTGGCGCAACATCAACACACGGTCGCAGATTGCATCCACCTCCTGCATGATGTGGGTAGAAAGGATAACTGTGGCGCGCCGTGCCAGCTTGCGAATCAGCGCGCGCATATGCTCGGTCTGTTCCGGGTCCAGGCCGTTGCCCGGCTCGTCGAGAATCAGCAGTCTGGGTCTGCCCAGCAACGCCTGGGCGACACCGACACGCTGCCGCAGGCCTCGCGACAGGGTATTGATAGGATCCAGCGCCCGTTCTTCCAGTGCCGTGGCGCTGATGGCCTCCCGCATCTGCTGGTAGCGATCTTTTGTTGCAACACCCTTTAAAGTAGCGGCATATTCGAGGTAGTCCGCCACCATCATATCCGGGTATACCGGCAGGTTTTCCGGCAGGTAGCCAAGCTGCTGCTGTATCTGGTGCGCATTGGTGGCCAGCGCCACACCGTCGATGTCAATGCTGCCGCCGGATGGCTCCAGGTAGCCGCTGAGCATGCGCATGATGGTGGTTTTACCGGCACCATTGTGGCCGAGCAAACCGACGATTTCGCCGCTGCCAATAGTGAAGGACACCCCGTCCACGGCGAGGTTTTTGCCGTAGCTTCGGGTCAGTGAATGTACTTCTATCATGTGGCTTGGCTTCTTGTACTGTTTGGCGTCCCTGGCTGCACTGGTAGTTGCAGCTTTGGCATCACCAGCGAGGTCAGGCTGAGAATAATAACTTAATAATGAATGCTACCAGTACCAGATTCAGTACCAGCCGGACCAGGGCCTCGCCCCGACTGACCGTAAAATGCGCTCCCAGGTATCCGCCCAGGGCGTTGCCCAGGGCCAGCGCGAGACCGACGGCCCAGATTATCTCCACCTGGCTGGCGAACACCCACAGGGCCGCGATGGTGTAGGTGGCGATGATGAACACCTTGTGCATATTGGTGCGCACCAGGTCCAGCCCCATGACACGGTTCAGAATCGGCATCAGGATAAAACCTACTCCCAGCTGGATAAAGCCTCCCCAGAACCCCGCCGCTAGCATCAGCAGGTGTCCGTTGATCAATTGTTGGCGGGTGGGCTGGTGATTTTCGGGGTTTTCCGAAGAGCCTTTGTCAAAATGCATCACCAGCATGACGGCCACCATGATCAGCGCCAGTGCGCGATTGAACCAGACGCCGTCGAGCTGGGTGCCGACCAGGGCGCCAATGATTGCCCCCGGCAGGGCGCAGGCGGCGAGGGTCAGGCTGAGTTTGAAATCCCGAAATCCGCGCCGGGCGAAGGTGGCTATCGCGGTCAGGTTCTGTGCCAGTATGGCGATGCGATTGGTGCCGTTGGCCACGGGCCCGGGCAGGCCCAGGAAGACCAGTACCGGCACCGTCAACAGCGAGCCGCCACCGGCCATCACGTTGAGGAAACCGCCCACGGTGCCCACCACAAACAGCAGCACACCTTGCCACAGCTCCACTGTCAGTCAGCCGACCATGGTTCGCGCATGGTGACAAATTCCTCGGCCGCCGTGGGATGGATACCAATAGTGCTGTCGAATATTGCCTTGGTAGCGCCTGCTCGCAGCGCAATGGCGATACCCTGCATGATCTCCCCTGCGTCAGGCCCCATCATGTGAGCGCCTACTACCCGGTCAGATGCATCGTCCACAATCAGCTTCATGAAGGTTTTCTCATCGCGGCCACTGATAGTGTGTTTCATCGGTTTGAAGCTGGATTTGTACAGGCGGATATCGCCGAATTTATCGCGAGCCTGCTGTTCAGTAAAACCCACGGTGCCGATATTCGGCTGGCAGAAAACCGCCGTGGGAATAAAGTCGTAGTCTACCTGCTGCTCGGCATGGCCGAACTGCTGGCGGGCGAAGGCCATGCCCTCGGCCAGGGCCACCGGTGTCAGCTCCATGCCGCCGATCACGTCACCCACCGCAAAAACACTGGGCTCGGCGGTGCGGAAGTGCTCGTCTACCTCCACCATGCCGGCCGGGGTGAGTCGGGCGCAGACGTTCTCCAGCCCCAGGCCCTGCAGGTTGGGTTTGCGCCCGGTGGCATAGAGTACGGTATCGGCCTCCAGGCTGTCCCCGTTAGTCAGGGTGATATGCAGGCCGTTACTACCTGGCTGGATGCTCGCTACATTGCTGTCAAAGCGCAGGTCTACCCCGGTCTTGGGGATTTCCTGGGCTGCATGGTTGCGAATATCCTCGTCGAAACCACGCAGAAACAGCGGTCCACGGTATAGCTGTGTGACCTGGGCGCCCAGTCCGTTGAAAATACCGGCGAACTCCACCGCGATATAGCCGCCGCCCACGATAACCAGTCGCTGGGGGAATTGTTCCAGGTCGAAGATCTCGTTGGAGGTAACGGCATATTCACTGCCGGGAAAATCCGGTATATGCGGCCAGCCCCCGGTGGCGATGAGAATCTTCCCGGCGCTGTAGTGTTGTCCGCTGACGATGACGGTGTGCGCGTCCACGATACTGGCCCGGCCGTCGATAATATCGACATCCACTCCACCCAGCAGATTCCGGTAAATAGCATTGAGTCGTGAAATTTCGGTTTTTTTGTTGTCCCGCAGTGTCGCCCAGTCGAAAGGTGTCGGGCCGCTGTCCCAGCCAAATCCCCTGGCGTCCTGGAAAGCCTTGCCGAACTCGGAGGCGTAGACGTAGAGTTTCTTGGGTACACAGCCCACATTGACACAGGTGCCCCCCATATAACGGTCTTCAGCCACTGCCACGCGGGCGCCGAAACCAGCGGCCATACGGGCGGCGCGCACGCCACCCGAACCGGCGCCGATAACGAACAGGTCATAGTCAAATTCAGCCATGTTTCTCTCCCGTTTTTCTCACCACCGCCGCCAGTTGTTGCAGCAGGGGCTCGGTATCTTCGAGTGACAGGCAGGCATCGGTGATGCTCTGGCCGTAAGTCAGGGGTTGCCCCGGTGTGACCGGCTGGGTTCCTCCCAATAAATGGCTCTCCAGCATGATACCGCGAATTGCTGTCTGCCCCTCTTCTATCTGCTCACACAGGTCAGCTACCACCAGTGCCTGGCGCGCGGGATCCTTTTCGCTGTTGCCGTGGCTGCAATCGACGATGATTGATGGCGTGAGCTGTTGCCCTGCCAGCGCAACAGCAGCCTCGTGAACAGCCTGCGCATGGTAATTGGGCCCGCTGCTTTTGCCGCCGCGCAGTATCAGGTAACCATGAGGGTTGCCCTGGGACTGCAGAATCGCCGGGGTCCCCTCCTTGGTCAGCGAGGGAAACCAGTGGCCGTGTTGCGCGCTGCGTATGGCATCGATGGCAACGTCCACCTGGCCGTCGGTACCGTTCTTGAAGCCCACCGGCATGGACAGGCCCGAGGCCAGTTCCCGGTGGATCTGGCTCTCCACGGTTCTGGCGCCTATGGCACCGAAACTCACCAGCTCGGCGTAGTACTGTCCCAGTATGGTATCCAGGAACTCGCTGGCGGCAGGCAGCCCCAGTGCTGCCACATCCAACAATACCTTGCGCGCCAGGTGCAGCCCTTTATTGATATGAAAACTGCCGTCAAGGTCCGGGTCGTTGATCAGGCCCTTCCAGCCCACCACAGTGCGCGGCTTTTCGAAGTAGACGCGCAATACAGGAAGGATGGCGTCCGAGAGGGGTTCGCAGAGGGCCTTGAGGCGGGCGGCGAAGTCCAACAACGCGTCGGGGTCGTGCACTGAACAGGGGCCGACGATGACCAGCAACCTCGGGTCGTTGCCACCCAGTACCTGCTCTATGGCCTGCCGGGCGTCGGCGATGGTGAGCGCACTGGCTGCGGGCAGGGGCAGTTCTTCCGCCAGTACCCAGGGCGTGATCAGTGGCCGTGCGTTACCGATACGCACATCGTCAGTTGGCTTATTCATAGCATTGCCCGCGGTAAGTGAGTGCGAATGTTGCCCGGTGGGCAGACAAGCTGCAAGTTAGCAGCATCAAGATACCTTGCATTTTTCGATAGTAAGTACTTGCTATCGATACCTATAGCGTATTCGTTAGTGTTGTTGTGTGATTGCGGTCCCGGATATGAAAAAGGCGACCGCTGGCCGCCCTCTGGTGCCCGCCCCCTGGAGTGCCCTAACGGGACCCTTTGATCAGGCTGCGGAACCAGTCTGCCAGGGTTTCGTGCTTGTAATCGGTAAACTCCCCGGCATCCATGAACACGCCGTGTTCCTCACAGGTTTCGTACCAGATATGTGGCTGGTTCGGGTCCGAGGCTTTTGCCATATCCTTGCCGCAGCGTGGGCAGGCAATATTGTCCACGGTGTCCCAATCCTTGCCCTCGCTGACCTCGCCAATATCCAGGGCATCGCCCATCCATTTCTTTTTCAGCTGGTCTACCTCGCCATGGTCGAACCACATGCCATGGCAACCGGTGCAGCGATCGATGACCAGGTCGCCGCCATAGCTGATCTGGTCCATACCTTGACCGCACTTGGGGCATTTAATGCTGTGTACTTCCGGATTGAATTCCATCTGCTTTTCCCACATGTTGCTGTTTATAGGCACTATAATAGCCCCCTTGGGCCGAATTGGCGAAGACTCTAGCGCAGGCGGCCACATTTTTATTCCTGTGGAGGGGCTTGACCGCCCGATTATTGCTCAACAAGGGGTATTTTCAGCCACATTTAATTTTCATGGATGATAATGGCGTCATAGCCCTGGTATTTGAGCCGGGATTCGGCCAACCAGTGTGAGTTAGAGAGGTTCAAGATGCGTTTAACGACAGTTCTGATCACGGTGATGATGTTTTTGACGGGTGTAAAGGCTGCAGCCGAGAATAATCTCGAGGCGGGTAAGGCGGCGTATGCAGTGTGTACCAGCTGCCACGGCGACCAGGCCCAGGGAAATGAGGCATTGCAGGCCCCGCGTCTGACGCACCTGCAGCCCGTGTATATTGCCGCGCAACTGCAGAAATTCAAATCTGGCATTCGTGGCGGCACAGGGTCCAGTTCTGCTGCCATGCAAATGGCAGGAATGGCCGCCACCCTGGCCGATGAGCAGGCGATGCACGATGTGGCTGCCTATATCGTGTCGCTGGATAGCGCGCCGGCCACAGTGACGGTGACAGGTGACCTGGTAATGGGCGGCGATTACTACAACCAGTTTTGTGGTGCCTGTCACGGCGCGGCCGCCGAGGGCAATCCCGCGTTGAATTCGCCGGCGCTGGCGGGCGCAGACGACTGGTACCTGATGGCACAGCTGCAGGCGTTTCGCGAAGGCACCCGTGGCAGACACCCCGATGACCGCACCGGTAGGCAAATGCGCGCCATGGCGGGTGTACTGCCAAACGAGCAGGCGATGCGTGACGTGGTCGCATTTATCACCAGTCGCCAGCAGTGATCACAGTTCGCCATTTTATAGTCCTGCTATGCGCCTGCCTGAGTGCCTGGGGTACTGCCGCAGTGGGTCAGGATGCCTTCGCCCTGAGCGAAGACTGTCCGCCCGGTTTCGAATTGACCTCCGGACACTGCGAACTGCGCAGCCTGTACCTGATGTATCCCTCATTGGAGGGTGCGGGTGTAGGCGGCTTGAAAACCGGCTTGCCCGTTTACCGGGACGGTTTCAGTCCTCAGCAGATCGACCTGGGGCGCTACCTGTTTTTTGATCCGGTATTGTCCGCCGATGCCAGCGTATCCTGCGCCAGTTGCCATAATCCCGATCTGGGCTTTTCCGATGCGCGCGGTCGCAGTGTGGGGATTACCGGTGATCCGTTGGCTCGCTCAGCACCCACGCTGTGGAACGTGGCATTTCTGAAGTCATTTTTCTGGGATGGCAGGGCTGCCAGCCTGGAACAGCAAATGCTGGGCCCTCTGTATGATGCCCATGAAATGGGCAGCTCACCGGATATCCTGCTGCAGACCTTGAACGCGATACCGGCCTATCGCCGCTTGTTTGCCGCGGCCTGGCCCGACGCATTTGCAAGTCCTGATTCGCAGATACGCCTGGACCAGGTCTACACCGCGATCACCGCTTTCCAGGCGACCCTGATTTCCCTGAACAGTCGCTATGACCAGTACGCCCACGGCTACGCGGATGCACTGACCGAGCCGGAGAAAGAGGGCCTTAATGTTTTTCGCTCCTTTGTCGCGCGCTGCGCCGAGTGTCACACACCGCCCCTTTTTACCAACCAGCAGATAGCCGTTATCGGCACGCCTGAGCCGGATGGCCTGCCGTTTGACCCCGGTGCCCAGGTGCCGATGGCAGAGCCCAGCCAGCGTGGGGGCTTCAAGGTGCCGTCCCTGCGTAACATTGAGCTGACGGCGCCCTATATGCACTCCGGAAAGTTCGCCACCCTGCGCGAGGCGGCTGCCTTTTATACGGGTGGACGCGGGCATGCTGTGCCCGAGGGAGAAGAGCTGAAAATTCACTGGCACATCTGGGAGCCGGATTTGACTGACCAGGAGCTCGATCGCCTGGTGGATTTTCTCAAGACCCTGACCGACGAGAGTTTTAAACCGCTTACACCAACGCTGTTGCCCTCGGGACTCCAAGCAGTTCACAATAAGCCCGTCGAGACGGGCCTCACGCAAACGGGAGTAGAACATAATGAATAAATTGATCGGCGTTGTTGCAGCGATTGCATTGCTGGCCGGCGGCTTTTACCTGGGGCAGGCCCGCCAGCCTGCGCCGACGGTTATCAAGGTTCCCTCTGAACCCAAAGCCGCGTTCACATCCTCCGGAGCGGAGGAAGTGGCCGCTGCCGCCGTCGGGCCTGCTAACGTGCGTAGCCTGCACACGCCCACCAGCGGCGAGTTGATCGTGGTTAACGATGGCGAATCCATACAGGCGGCGGTGAAAGCTGCCAGCCCCGGGGCTGTGATCAAGGTTATGCCGGGCACCTACAAGGAAACGGTCTACATCGACAAGGACAATATCACCCTGTCCGGTGTTATCGAACAAGGCCGCTATCCTGTGTTGGAAGGTGAGGGTAAACGTAATGACGCGGTGTTGTACTCGGGCAACGGCGTCACTATCGAAAATCTGTACATCACCCATTACAAGGGTAATGGCATCATGGGCCAGGCGGGCAATAATTTTATTATTCGCAATAACTTTGTTGTCGATACCGGTGTCTACGGCATCTTTCCGCAATTGGGCAAAAACGGCATCGTTTCTCACAATGTGGTTTCCGGCATCGAGGACGCAGCTATTTACGTGGGTATGTCTGAAAATATCGATGTAGTGTTCAACCAGGTATTTGAGAGTGTTGCCGGAATCGAAATTGAGAATAGCCGTCATGCTCTGGTAGAAAGTAATTATGTCTACAACAACACCGGGGGAATCCTGGCGTTTGTTACCCCGGGCCTGCCCATCAAAACCTGTGGTGATGTGCTTATTCGCAATAATTTTATCGTGGGCAACAACCATGAAAATTTTGCGATTCCCGGCTCCCTGGTGTCGAATATTCCCCAGGGTACCGGCGTGCTGGTGATGGCCTGCGACGATGTCGTGGTGGAAGGTAATATCATCACCAACAATGAGTCAGTAGGCATCGTTTTTACTGATTTCTCCCTGGCTTCCAACGCCGCCACGGATCCCGATTCAGAGCCCAATCCCAACCGGCCGAAAATACTGAATAATCTGATGCGCGATAATGGCCAGAACCCGGCTCCTGCAGTGCGGGCGGTGATGGCGGCTATGCTGGAAACGACGGGCCCCGATATTGTTGATACGGTGGGCATGGATGACGGTTGTATCCTCAACCCGGAGCGTTTCCGTACCATCGGGCTGGGTAAGTACAGCGAATGTGAGTTTTCCACGACGGCCAACGTCGCCAGTTATACCTTGCCCGAGCCGGTGCCACCGCGCTCCCTGGAAAACGTCGATAAGGGGAAACTGGCTTACTACGGCGTCTGCGCAGGTTGCCACGCTTACGCCTCCCGCATGATTGGTCCGCCAACGCAGATTATTCAGGCGCTGTACATGGATAACCCGCAGGGTATTGCTGACTACGCAGCCAATCCGGTCAAGAAGCGCCCGGACTACCCGGAGATGCCTCCCCAGTCCCACCTGGACGATGAGACTCGCCTGGCAGCTGCGCAATTCATGCTGCAGATCAAGAACTAGATCCATCTGGTCGGTGCGACCCGTTTTGGGGCGCACCGGCTTTAACAGCGCGTGACCTGAAGTCCCCTCTGCGGTGAGACCGCGCGGCGCGGATGAATAAGTATTGGCGATAGTCAGGGAGTGGATGATGGATATGAGCATGGACGCCCTGCGTGTTTTTGCCCTCAATTTTCTCGAGGTAGCAGCGCTGCTGTTCGCTTTTCTCCTGGGACTATTGCTTCTCGCAGTTGTTTACATGTACATCGCAGATGTCACCCAGACCAAGCAAACCATCCGGCACAACTACCCAGTGGTCGGTCGCTTTCGCTATTTCTTTGAGCATATGGGCGAATTTTTCCGCCAGTATTTCTTTGCCCTGGACAGGGAGGAATTGCCCTTTAATCGCGCCCAACGCTCCTGGGTTTACCGTGCGGCCAAGAATATAGACTCCACGGTGGCTTTTGGTTCCACCCATCCACTCAACCAACCCGGTGATATTATTTTCCTCAATGGACTGTTTCCGCCATTGGAGGAGGAGGTCCGGCCACGTAGTAATATCACTTTCGGTGAAGGCTTTGCTCGCCATCCCTATGTCACCAGTTCATTTTTCAATATATCCGCCATGAGTTTTGGCGCGCTGTCAGCGCCTGCGATACGGGCATTATCCCTGGGCGCAAAAAAGGCGGGTATATGGCTGAATACGGGGGAGGGTGCGCTGTCGCCTTTTCACCTGGAGGGGGGCTGCGATATTGTCTTCCAGATCGGCACAGCGAAATACGGGGTGCGTGATGAGCAGGGATTACTGAGCGATGAAAAGTTGCGGCAGTTGGCGTCGCAGGAGCAGGTGCGAATGTTTGAAATCAAGCTGTCCCAGGGCGCCAAGCCCGGCAAGGGCGGCATTCTGCCGGGCGCCAAGGTAACCGACATAATCGCCATCACTCGCGGGATTCCCGCAGGCCAGGACTCCCTGAGCCCCAACCGTCACCCGGAGGTACAGTGCATTGACGATCTGCTGCTCATGATACACCGTGTGCGGGAGGTCACTGGTAAACCTGTCGGCATCAAAGCGGTGATCGGGCAATCGGAATGGTTGGATGAATTCTGCGAGCGTATACAGGAGCGAGGATTGGATTATGCGCCCGATTTTTTCACCATAGACAGCGCCGACGGCGGAACGGGCGCGGCGCCCCAGAGCCTGATCGATTTCATGGGCCTGCCGGTGCGGCGCAGTCTGCCGCTGGTAGTGGGAAAATTGCAGCAGCATGGTCTGCGCCAGCGCATTCGCGTGATCTGCTCTGGCAAGATGATTAATCCCGGCGGTGTTGCTGCAGCGCTTTGCATGGGCGCGGATTGTGTTAACTCTGCGCGGGGCTTTATGTTTGCACTGGGTTGCGTGCAGTCATTGCAGTGCAATAAAAACACCTGTCCAACCGGCATTACAACGCATGATGAAGACTTGCAGAAAGGCCTCAATCCGAAGGATAAGGCGCAGCGTGTGGCGCATTACGCGAGTAATCTGATGCATGAAGTTGAGACTATTGCACATTCCTGTGGTGTTGCCGAACCGCGGTTGCTTGATCATCGGCATGCCCAGGTAATAAGTGAAACCGGAATACCTGAACCTATGAAAAATTTTATTTTTGCAGTCGCATCACCCCCCGGCACGCAGCAAGATTAACAGCAAAAATATGCAGTGGATGTAATGCCGCATGAAAATAATTTTAGCGGTTGATTTTTTTATAGATCAAAAAATAATCGTTACATCTACCTTAATTAGGCCTACACTAGGTTGGCGGTATCCATTATCAATACGGAGCATCAAAAGCAATGTTGGATAAAGAACTGGCTCAGGCCACCAAGATGGCTGAAAAAGCTAACCAGAAAGTGGAGCAGCTCAGGAAGAGGTTGGTATCTGAGTCTGAAAAAGCGAGCGCGAGAGCAAAGCGTGAATTGTCCGCGGCGCGTAAAAAACACGGCACTGCCAGCTCGCGTTTGAAAAAGGCGAAGGCTGCATTGCGCAAGCAGGCAACCCCCGATAACCAGCAGAAGGTCGACGCACTGGTAAAGCAGGTGCAGGATCTGGGTGAAGCGGTAGCGAAAATTGCAAAAGCAGCCTTTGAGGCGGCGGAAAAGTATATGTCGGTGAAGACTGACGCAATGCTTGAGTCGCGCAAGGCCCAGGCTGCAAACCGCGCCGCTAGCATGGTTGAGAGGGCGACCTCCAAGAAAAAAGCGGCACCGAAGAAGAAAGCCGCTGCGAAGAAAAAAGCAGCACCGAAGAAAAAGGCCGCGGCGAAGAAAAAAGCAGCGCCCAAGAAAAAGGTCGTAGCGAAGAAAAAAGCGGCGCCGAAGAAAAAGGCCGCTGCGAAGAAACAAGCGGCACCGAAGAAAAAGGCCGCTGTGAAGAAAAAAGCTCCCGCCAAGCGCAAGGCGCGCTAGCAAGCTGAAAACCTGAGGGCGCCCTATGGAGGGCGCCCTCCTGTTTAAACCCTATCCTGTGCCAGCGTTCCAGCCGGCGCCACTTTGATTTTTCCCTTAAATTTGTATTGCTGATAGTCGTCACCTTGCTGCCCGGTTGTGCTAAACCCCAGATCGCGAGAAGGCCCGGGAGGTCGCGCCCGGGTAACGGGCAGTTGCTCTACCGGGAGGGCGTGTCCGTCAGTATGCCGGCCCGTTCCCGGGCCGCCTGGCGCTGGCTCAATTGTTCGGCAGAAGTGCGGTAGGCGAGATAGTACTTGTAGATGTTGGCTACGTACTGCACCGGCTCTCTGCCGATCTCCTTGGCCGCGACCAGTTCAACATTATCAAACCAGATATTGGGATCGTAGCCTCGCCTTTTGGCTGACTGCCGCAATTTGATCATGCGATTGGGACCCACGTTATATGCTGCGAGCGCCAATGCAGTCTGGTTCCAATCGTCGATCTCGGGGTCATTGAAATAACGATCGCGCAGGAAGCTCAGGTACTTCACGCCGGCGTGAATATTGTTATCCACTTTATGGATGTTATCGATATCGACGTTGCGATCTCCGGCGGTGGCCTTTTTTATCTGCATTACCCCGATAGCGCCAGAGCGACTGCGCGCGCTCTGGTCCAGGCGTGATTCCTGGTAGCCCTGGGCGGCGGCCAGCAGGTACTCGATGCCATAGCGCTCCCCGTACTTCTGGAAAATTCCTCGCAAGTTCTGGAAGCGCAGGTAATCCTCCTCGCCCAGGGCATTAGCCGCCCAGTCAAAGTTACGGATGTAGCGATTGATCAGCATATTGCCAATCATGGTTCCAGCGCGGTTCTTCTTCAGGAAGGCGTTTACCTCCCTGGCCAGTTGCGGGCTGTTCTTGCGAAATGCCCAGGCGATGCGGGCACCAGAACGGAATACTATGTCATCGCGCACCGTCAGGTTGGTGAATACCTGGTCCCACAGCAGCATCTTGTACTCATCAATGATGGCCCAGGGCAGCATGCCGCTGTCGACCATTTGTACCAGGTCATCGTCTTCCAGTAGTTCGGAAACGGGTTCGATATGCACCGGCGCCAAGCCCTGCTCTTCAAGGGCCCTGTTCAATGTATCCACGCTCTCGCGGTAGCTGCTGCTAAGCCGCACATAAATAGTTTGCCCGGACAGGTCGGCTATGGACTCCAGCGGCGGGGCTGAAGGTCCCGTTACCAGGATCTCCGCCACCTCGTTACTGGCGGGTATGCTGAAGTCCACCAGTTCCTCGCGTTTCGGGGTGATGGACAGGCTGGCGTCGATAATGTCGCCGCGCCCGGCCAGTAGTGCGGGAACCAACTGGTTGCGCGCTACGGGTATAACCACCACGTGCAAACGGACATGGCGACGCTGCAGTCGCTTGTTGAGAAAGTCCTCGAACAATCTCGCCGATTCGTGCACCAGGCCTTTTTCCTGCGCCTTGTCCACGTAGTAACGGCCCACGCTGTACACCGTCAATACCCGCAGCACACGCCGCTCCACCATTCCCTCGAAGTCACCTGTGAACTTTTCGATGGAGTTGTAAGCCGCCGGCAGGTCCGTGGGTTCGTTCAGCGGCGCGAAGGGCAGTGTCGTAGCCGACGCATCCGCCTGGGCGGTCGCGTCGCCCTGATCAAGTTGCGGTGTGGTCGGTTCCGTGGTGCCGTCGTCGCCGCAGGCAGTGAGTAACAGGATAAGCAGTGGATACAACAGGGCGTGCAAGCGCTTCATGAATAGCAGATATCCTTGTTCCTGTTTGGATAGGGCAGCGGCATATTGGTACGCTTACTGTGGACAGAGCTCTATCATCCTAGCGCAGGCGCCTTTTAGCAACTCCCGCCTTGTCTTCGCCACTGCGCTGGCCCTGGGCAGCTCCCTGCGGGGCGGGAATGGATACCTGGTATTCGATGGGGAAGTCGATGTTGTTCAGGTCGCCCTGGACATCCACGATAATCGGTTGGTCCAGTGTCAGCCACGCACCACAGGCTT
>Ga0316193_10002041_pt1 | contig 13976 bp, 8 predicted proteins | sample MerIslsedime2_MG_FD_207735 | JGI IMG/M metagenome (GOLD analysis project Ga0316193, IMG submission 207735) | Coastal sediment microbial communities from Maine, United States - Merrow Island sediment 2 | ecosystem: Environmental > Aquatic > Marine > Coastal > Sediment | place: USA: Maine...
TTTTCAATTTTGAATTTTTAATTTTCAATTTTGAATTTTCCCCCGCCCACGCCTACAACCCGGGAGGGTGGTTGGGGATTCAAAATTCAGAATTCCTACGAGTACGTCCACGAAGTATCGCGGTTCTGTAGGGGCGGCATATATGCCGCCTGATTGTGGTGTGGCCGTCTCGGCTGCACAACGTCCCATCTCGGCGTGGAAGTGGAGAAATGTGCACGCGAGACGCGTGCACCACAAAAAGGAAGTGAGATTTTGGGGCGGGTGGGTGATATTCCGAATTCAGAATTCCGAATTCCGAATTCTAGGAATACGTCCACGGAGTGTCGTGGATGTTGAGCAGCTCCCCTTCGCGGAACTTCTCGGCGATAACGGCCTCGGCGACGACGATGTCGTGATCGCCGCACTCGATCCAGTGCACGACCTGGCAGCCGATGTAGCCGAGGGCGTCGTTGACGACCGGCGCCCCGATCTCCGGGCAGTTCTTCCAATCCAGACCCTCGAAACGGTCTTCCGGGTTGCCGAAACCGACTCGCGCGAGCTCGAGCTGGCCCTTGCCGAGGAAGCTGACGGTAAACGCCCCCGCCTCATGGATCATCTCGTGGCCCTCGTGGGTGCGCCGCACGGCGGTTGCGATGAGACACGGCTCGAACGACGCCTGGGTCAGCCAGGACCCGGTGTAGATGAACTTGCTGGTCTCGGTCCGGACCCCGATCAGGTAGAGACCGTGAGGAATAAGACCCAATAATTCTCTGGGCTCGATCATGACGAAACCCCTTATTCAATTGATCCGATATCTCATCTTAGCTGAGACTTGCGAGCTTGTGAAATCGGGTGCACAATGGCCCGGCCCATTTGCGGGCTATCCCGAAGGAGGCAGAATGAAAATTCACGAGTATCAAGGCAAAGAGGTGCTGGCCCAGCACGGGGTCCCGGTGCCTCGAGGCATTGTCATTACTGATGCCGAGGCGGCACGGGCGGCAGCCGAGGAGCTCGGCGGCCGGGTCGTCGTCAAGGCCCAGATCCACGCCGGCGGCCGTGGCAAGGGCGGCGGGGTCAAGCTCGCCGACAACCCCGATGAAGCGGTCAAGCTGGCCAACGAGATCCTCGGCATGACCCTCATCACCAAGCAGACCGGGCCCGAGGGCAAGCTGGTTCGGACCGTTCTCATCGAGGAGGCACTGCCGATCGACCGCGAGCTCTATCTCGGCGTGGTCCTCGATCGCACCGAAGGTTTCCCGGTGATGATGGCGTCGAAGTTCGGCGGCATGGAGATCGAGGAGGTCGCGGCCGAGAACCCCGACGCCATCCTCAAGGCCCACTTCGACCCCGACGTTGGGCTCCACCCCTACCTCAGCCGTAAGCTCGCATTCGGGCTCGGACTCGAAGGTGACGCTTTCAAGTCGGGAACGAAATTCATGCACGCGCTGGCCAAAGCCTACGGCGAGACCGACGCCTCTCTGCTCGAGATCAACCCGCTGGTGACCACCACCGACGGCAGGGTGGTCGCCCTCGACGCCAAGATGAACGTCGACGACAGCGCGCTTTACCGGCACAAAGACATCGCCGAGATGCGCGACATCCACGAGGAGGAGCCGCTCGAGGTCGAGGCCTCGAAGTTCGACCTCAACTACATCAAGCTCGACGGCAATATCGGCTGCATGGTCAACGGCGCCGGCCTCGCGATGGGAACGATGGACATCATCAAGCACTACGGCGGAGAGCCGGCCAATTTCTTGGACGTTGGCGGTGACGCCTCGCAGGAAAGAGTGGCAGCGGCTTTCCGCATTCTCCTTTCCGACTCATCGGTCAAGGGAGTCCTGGTCAACATCTTCGGCGGCATCGTGCGCTGCGACATGGTGGCGAACGGCGTTATCGCCGCGGCCAAGGAGGTCGAACTCAGCATTCCTCTCGTCGTCCGCTTGGAAGGCACCAACGTCGAAGCCGGCCGAAAGGCCCTCGCCGAGTCCGGCCTCGACCTGATCGTTGGAGAAGGTATGGCGGACGCCGCTGAAAAGGTCGTGGCCGCGGTCGGAGGTGCATCATGAGTATCTGGGTCAACTCCGAAACCAAGGTCGTCGTCCAGGGTCTCACCGGCAAGGAAGGGCGCTTCCACTCCGAGAAGTGCCGCGAGTACGGCACCAAAATCGTCGCCGGCGTGACCCCCGGCAAGGCGGGCCAGGACGTCGACGGCGTTCCGGTCTTCAACACCGTCGAGGACGCAGTCGCCGAGACCGGCGCCAACGCGTCGCTGATCTTCGTGCCACCCCCGTTTGCGGCCGACGCAATTCTCGAGGCCGCGGATGCCGGCATCGAGGTCGAGGTGTGCATCAGTGAAGGCATCCCGGCACGCGACATGGTGCGGGTGCAGCGCATCCTGCAGGGACTCCCGACCCGGTTAATCGGCGGCAACTGCCCCGGCATCATCACCCCAGGCGAATGCAAGCTCGGCATTATGCCCGGCCACATCTCGATTCCGGGCCCGATCGGCGTCGTCTCACGCTCCGGCACCCTGACCTACGAGGCGATCGGCCAGCTCACCGCCCTCGAGCTCGGGCAGTCGACCTGTGTCGGAATCGGCGGCGACGCCCTGCCGGGCACCAACTTCATCGACTGTCTCGAAGCCTTCGAAGAGGACAATGTGACCGAAGGCATCGTCATGATCGGTGAGATTGGCGGTTCTGCCGAGGAGGACGCGGCCGACTTCATCAGCCAGTTCGTGTCCAAACCGGTGGCAGCGTTCATCGCCGGCCAGACGGCGCCTCCGGGGCGCCGCATGGGCCACGCGGGCGCGATCATCTCGGGTGGGAAGGGAACCGCGGCAGACAAGATCGCCGCTCTCGAGGCTGCCGGCATCGCGGTCGCAGCGACCCCGGCCGAGATCGGCACGACGATGAAGAAGGCGCTCGAGTCGCGGTCGATGGTGTAGGAAGCAATTAGCTATTAGCTTTTAGCTGTTAGCGTTTCGCCCTTCCGGCGTCAATGCGCCGAGAGAACGGCCGTGAATTCGGGTATTCGATGCTTCGCTGACGCGAGTCAGCCGTTTGCTGGAGTTTCACTCGATTCAATCAAAGAGCCGAGCTAACAGCTAATGGCTAACGGCTAATAGCTTTGAGCTTTTGACTGAGACTTCATATCCGCGGAAATTTCTTGATTTTTCAGATTTCCGGATATAATGCATCTTCGCAGTGAAGGAGGAGGAGTTTTTCTCTGCCACGGCCCGGCGGTTTCGCCGGGTTTTTTTTGTGTCCCGTCCCCGTGCCCGTCCCCGTTCTCGACGGGTCCTCGGCTGGAGAGTCGTTTCATCGGGTCCGGGTACGGGTACGGGAACGATCAGAGACGGACGATCCGATCCGCGGCGAGGAACCAGAGTTCGGTGTGGGGTTCCTCTTCGAGGTCGAGCGCGTCTCGGAGAAGCCGGGCGTAGATGCGGACCTGTGGTTCGTAAACCTTGGCGCGCTCTTCGATCGCGGCTTCGTCATCAACCGCGTCTGTCTTGTAATCCGCCACGACGATTCGACCGTCGTCGGGGTCGCGATACACGAGGTCGACAAGGCCCGACACCACGGCACCGGGTCCATCGGCGTTCTCTTCCCATCCAAAGACTGGCAGCTCCCTCGACAGCACGCCGCCGGCCACCGACTCGAGGCGGGCGAGGCACAATCCTCCGGCGACCCGACGCAACATTTCATCGACGATTGCTTCCGTTCCCACGGTCCCGCTCTCCGACACGAGCGCGCTCACGATGTCTGGCGTGCGTGCGAGAACCTGCGGCGATAACTGCCGGCCGAGATCCAACGTCTCGAGCATGGAGTGCACCGCCGTGCCCAAAGCCATCGCCAACCTTCGATCGGAGCCAGTCTCCCCCATTGCTCGATCGCTTTCTGCCTCGGCCCGTTGCAGCCGCTGATGGGCCTCCGCCGACGCCGATCGGAATACAGGCTGTGCCATTCGTTCGGCGGCCGCGCGCCTCGCACCGGACAGCGCCGCCGCGCGCTGCAGCCGCTCCGCCGGCAGCGTCCAATCCGCGCCTCCTCGGGAATCGTGTTCCGGCTCCTCCGCGGTTTCCACAAAGACAGGCATCACTCGTGCCACGTGTTCGTGCTCGTCCTCTTCGCGCTCGGTTTCTGCATCGATCTGCTGTGCCACCGAGCCGGGATCGAGTCGGCGCCCGATCAGCCCTGCGAAGTCCGACGCCGCCTCCGGCGCTACCTCCTTACCGGCAGGCCCCCACCCTCCCGAGATCACCAACCGATTCTTCGCCCGCGTGGCCGCCACGTACAAGAGCCTCACCATCTCGGCCCGGGTCTTTTGCGCCTGAACCCACTCTGCGGTCGCGTATTCCGGTGTTGCCCACCCAAAGAGGCGGTACTCCTCATGCCCGTCGATCCGTCTCAGACCGGCGATTTTTCGGTCTCCACCACCGCGACTGCCCTTGTGGACCTGCGCCACGTAGACATGCTCGAAGTCGAGGCCTTTGGCCTTGTGAATCGTCATGACGTGGACGGCATCCGTCTCGAGATCGGGCGGTACCGGTACCCGGCTTTCCTGCCCCGCTTCCACCGCCTGCCGCAGGAAACGCGCCAACCCGGCGTCGCTCCCGCCACCCGCGACCAGGGTCGTCTCGAGGTCGGTCAGAAACGCATCGATCCGCGCCCGCCGGTAGCTCCCGAGATAGCGGGCCGACGCGGTCACTTCAGCCAGCCACAGAGTTCGGATTTTTTCGACAAAGATGTCGGGTGGGTCATGGCGAATTGAATGGCGCAGCTCCACCACCACATCCACCGCGCCCTGAAGGGCGTACGGCCACTGAGGCAGCGCGTCACCGCCGGGCACACCGGCGGGCATAGCCGCCCGCGCAGCCTTGACGCTTCCTGCCACCGCCTCCGCCTCTACCGTGCCCGGTTCGCTCACCCGCGCCATGCGACCGGCAAAACCTGCGTCCCAGAGGGGCGCCAGCGCAGCGTCGGGAACACCGACGACATCGCTCCGCAGCACGGTGATCAGAGCCAGAGTATCGGTCGGTTCGAGGACGCAGCGAACCAGCGCTGCTGTTTCCACCACTTCCCGCTGACGGTAGTAGTCCCGCTCACGCGCCACCTCGTATGGGATCCCGGCTTCTCGGAAGGCCTCCAGCAACTCTTCCTGGGCGGTGGTGACCCGCAACAGGACCGCGACATCGCCCCACCGCTCGATCACTCCCCCCTCGTGCAGGGCGCGGATATCGCCCGCGAGCGCACGCGCCTCCAGCGCCGAGGTCATGCGGGTCGATCTTCCTCCCTCGGGGCCGACTCCTTTTTCGCCGCGAGGCCACGCCAACCAGTGCTCGACCGTCCTCCACGGGGATTGCTGCACTCCCGGAACGCCTCGCCTCTCGTCGGTGGCCTCGAGTTTTTGAAACTGCGGCTGGATGCCCGGCTGCTTGCGCATGACCGGCTCCACCAATCGCTCCACCTCGTCGAGAATTGGCGTCACCGAACGGAAGTTCCGGACCAGGTCAACCGTTTCGCCTCCGGCCTCGACGACCCGATCGACGAACTCGTCGTATGCCGCCAGGTCGGCGCTTCGCCAGGCGTAGATGGATTGTTTGGGGTCACCGACGATGAAGAGGGATGGGCGTTGCGTCGGGTCGCTGGACAGCGCCAGTGATTCGACAAGGCCGCATTGCACATCATCCGTGTCCTGGAACTCGTCCACGAGTAGGTGATCGATCCCCGCGACGACCTCCCGCCGCACTCCGGATTTCTCGGTGACAAGGCGCTCAGCGCGTCGGAGCAGGTCAGAAAAGGTCACCAGACCTGCCGCGCTTCGCCTTCGCTCGAGCGTCTCGAGCAGCGGCGCCACCACTGCGCGCGCGGCCTCCAACTCGTCGCGGCAGGGTTCGGTCAACGGCCCCAGCACTGCTGCCAGACTGCCGGCGGCCGCCGCTACCTCCTCTTTCGCTTCGTTGAGCCGATCCAGTTCCCTCTTTCCGAACTTGTGTCTCGACCATGTCTTCAGTCGATCGACGACCCTCGGGTCGACCGTTGCGGCAGCCGCACCGAGCTCTTCAAAGGATGGGACGGCCGTTCCACCGGCCGTCACCCCTGCCAACTTCTCGGGGACATCGCGAGTCAGCTCGATGACCTCACCCAGGGGGCCGTCGAGACGGTCTCCGACCGCGACCCGAAACTCCTCCACCGCCGCCCGCAGACGCGCCGCAACCCTCGTGCTGTCTTGAAACGGGTCCGCCTGGAAAAGACCTGGCGCCGCCCCGGCTTCCGCGAGCTCAACCAGGGCCGCGACGATCTCCTTGGGCCCCACGCCTTCGACCGCCATCCGCTCCCAGTGTCGGCCATTTTCGGCGGCGTCGAGACCGCGAAGGTTCTCTTCGACGACCTCCTCGGCGAGAGCCTCGATCCGCGAGCCATCCGCGTCGACCTCGAAATTCGGGTGAAGACCCGCCTCCAACGGGTAGGTCGAGAGCAGCCGCTGGCAGAAGGCGTGAATGGTCGACACGACCAACCGGTGACCCTCCTCCGACAGCGCCCTCGCCCGTTTCTCGATCTCCACGGCGTCCGGTGGGAGCAGTTCGGGTTCCGGGTTCCAGCCGACCGGTTTTTCACCGCTCGCGAGTTGGAGGAAGGCCTGCCCGATCTTGCGCGCCATTTCGGCGGCGGCGGCGTCGGTGAAGGTGATGGCCACCACGCGTTCGATGACCTTTCGCGCCACAGACTGAGTGTCGGGGTGCTCGTCGGCGTGCCGCTCCCAACCGGGACCAACGCACCACGCAACAAACCGCGCCACCAACAGGGCCGTCTTGCCGGTGCCGGCTCCAGCAACCACCACCACCGGGCGCCCGAACTCGCTCTGAGCGAAACTGCGGGATCGCTCGTCGGCGGCGATGGGATCTGTGACCGGATCCGTCATTCAGCAGCCTCCGGCCGATCGACTCCAAGCCACCACAGGGCGCGCGCGGCGTCAGCGTCCGGCCGCCCGGCGCCTTCGTCGCCCTGCATCCACCGCACGAGGTCGCGGCGAAAGCCCGAGTCCTGCCTGCGGCAGGCCTCCTTCACGGCACAGTATCCGCAATGCTTGGCGTCCGTACCGTCGGCCTCTTCGACCCTGGGAAAGGCAATCCCCTCCGCCCTGGCGGCAGCAACGACACGCACCGCCTCCGCAAAGGGCTCCACCAAGGTCTCGTCGTTTCCGCCAATGACGATCTCTCGAACGGCGTCGCTCCAACCCTCGCCCGGCTTCAGATACAGGTACCTTCCGCTCCCGTTTCCACTCTCCCCAGCCTGCGAGTAGGCGGCCCCCTGAAGCAGGCGTCCGCGAGCAATGTTTTTTCCGATGTTGTTGGATCGAAACGGCTCGTTTGCGGCCTCAACCGCGGGTTTGGCCGCTTTGTAATCCACCAATGCGGGCGATTCCTGCCCCCCATCGACCCGGTCAGCGCGGAACGCCAGCTGACGCTCAACGCCGACGATCGATATCCGCCCCTCCACCTCGGAGCCGAGGACACCATGGAGCACACCGCCCTCCCACTCGAGGCCCCGCTCGACCTCGAGAAACTGACATGCTCGCGCCGCCAGCAGCGGCGCCATGCCCATCGGCCCCAGACCTTCGCGCCGGGCGACGCGCTCCGCCTCGCGACGAACGAGCGCATCGTATTGGGCGCGATCCGGCCACCGCACATCGACGGTCCCTCGTGCGAGCACCGATTCGAGATCGCCGCGGTTGTCGACCGCCCCGAGCACGATCGCCTCGAGAACGCCGTGCACCACCGAGCCAACCAGCGGCCCGTCGAGGGCCGGCAAACCAAGCAGCGGGTCGGGCATGGGCTGGATTCCGAGGCGCCTGCCCAGAAATGCACGCCACGGACAGGTCCCGGTCTTTTCAGCCTGCGTCACCCACAGCGGTCCGTCGTCGGACCCCTCCCCCGCTCCAGAAAAACCGAACCACGGCGACGGATCATTCGTCCGGGCCGGGCGCTCGACCACGGCCGCAACATCCGCGCGCGCTGCGGACAGCTTTGCGGCGGACACCGTCGAGTCGGTGGCGGCTTCGTTGTGTCCCTCGGCCACCGCGGCCTCCAAGAGATCCGCAAGCCCTCTAATTCCAGCCGACGGGGCGTTGAGAACGGCGAGTTCGTAAGCGGGTCGCGGACGCGTGGAGCTGTCGTTCACAGCCCAGATCTGCTGGATCGGAATTGGATCTTCCACTCCATCTCGAAGCCCGAGCCGGTCCACAAAAGACGATGGTGTCACCGTTCCATTGCCACCAAAGACATGCCACGAAATGCTGACCGACGGCGCGCTCGACATCAGCTGCGCGAACAGGTATCGCTCCTCGTCCGCGCTCCGCCCCTTGACCGGCATTTCGGGAAGCACGTCGGCCGCGAGACGCGAACGGACCGCCTCGGGGAGCATCGCATCCTCGTGTCCGACCCGCGGGAAGACCCCTCGATTGACCCCGATGATCATCAGATGAGAGAACGTGCGCGCGCGAGACTCCATGACCGTCAGCACCTGCACGCCGGCGCCACCACCGCCGAGCGGCACCTCCTCGGCACGCTGCAGGCGATCGCCCACCAGCTTCAGCCACTCCCCTTTACTCAGATCGAAGCCGCCGGGGAACTCGTTGCAGAGGGAGTCCAGATTCTCGTGAACGGCCCTGTGCTCCGGTGAATCTTCCTCCCACCCGAGCGCCAAGAGGACCCTGGCGACGTGCCGCCTGTGGGCTCCCGCCGAACCACTCGCGGGCCAATCCTCCAACACCGATACGAGATGCCCAGCTTCGACCACAGCCCTTTCGAGCACCTCCCTCGGCAAATGCCGAGACGATCCATTTTCCTCGTCGAACTCTTCCTCCGGGCCGACTGCGATCGGCAATGAAACCCCCGCCGGAGGGACCTGTTTCGTGGAGAGACTTGCCAGATCCGACAACCTGACGACGCCAATCACTCGGAGTCCGAGAAGGAGCTCGGTCGAACGGACGTGACCGGCACGGGTCTCCATCCACCGATCCACCTCGCAGGCTGCTCCTCGATGCAGCAACTCCGCCAGGCGACCGAGCCTGCGCCGCGGACCAGCACCCCGCACCGAGACCCCTTCTCCGGAGAACGGGATCCCCAGTCGCCGGAAATGGCGGCGCAGAGGCAACGCCATGGCCTCGACGCCGCGCCCGACCACTCCGAGCTGCTCCGGCTCCACGCCCCGTTCGAGAAGCTCCCGGATTCGCTCCGCGACCCACCGTGCCTCGGCCTCCGCGTCCGGGGCCTCGCCGAGTTCGATCGCGGGCGGCGGATCAGAGCGGGTGTCCACCTCCTGATCGAGGTGGGCCATGCGCTCTTCCAGCCGGCTGAGATAGGCCCCCCCGAGATCGTCGTGATCCGGGGCTGCCGGGTCCGGGGGCCGGTCAAGGACAACGGTCCCCGCCAGAACGCGCACCAATGTCAAGAGAAGGTCAGCCGCCAGACCGGTGACATCGGCAAAGCCATGCACGTAGAGGGCCCTCGTGGGCAACAACTCGGGACCGCTTACGAGGAGAGCTTCCTCGGCAGTCTGCAGCGCACGCATGGAGCGTTGGAGGCCGATCTCTTCCGCATCCTCGAAGGACCTGGCCGCCAATCTGACCAGCCCCCGGGAGCGTTCGATGCGCTCCGGAGCCACTTCGGACGCCGCGTCCTCCAGACGCTCGAGCACCCCTTCCTCGTTGCCCGGGAGGAAGCCGGCGTCGAGGAGGTCGCGAACCGCGCCCACCACAGCGTCGTACCCATCGGCCAGGTCGTCGAGGCTCGCTCGGAGCACCGCTTCGTCGACGGCAAGTCGCCGCACCTGGACCTCGAAGCCAGCGTCAGCGCGTGGTGGCACCAAGCCGGTCTTCGCAACGACTTCCAGGGCGAGGCCGAAAAGCGTTTGCACCTGAATTCCGGCCACCGCGTTGCGTCGGCGCGCCATCGCGCCCAACAGGTGGCGACGAAGGCTGCGAGAAGGGACCACTATCCGCACCGGAAGACTGAGGTCCTCGAGGTCTGCGGCAGCCACCCGATCGATCTCTTCGAGCAGGCGCCGTTCCGCCGCTCGGGCGCCCGAGCAGGTAATGACGCGGGATCGGGTTTCGGCAGGTCGATTCATCGCGGTTGGTCCATGGGAGCACGGGCGATGATGGCTGTCAACGAATGCCCGTTGTCGGCCTGAGTGGGTTCACGTAGCATGGCATCCGACTGAGAATGGAGGCAGCATGCGGGGACCGGAAAGCATCGTCATGGAAAAATGGAAACGCGCCAGGGGATCGAGCCTTGGCCGATGGCTCTTCAGCCGTGGCGTGGGCCGATTCGCACCCTACACCGGCACCATTCGCGCCTGGGTCGAGGAGCTCGAGCCGGGTCGATCGTCAGTCACGATGCGCGATCGCAAGGCGGTTCGCAACCACCTCAACTCGGTCCACGCCGTGGCTCTGACGAATTTGATCGAGCTCACCGGCAGCCTTTCGATCATCGCCTCCCTGCCGCCCGAAACACGAATGATCCCGGTCCGGCTCGAAACCGACTTCATCAAGAAAGGCCGGGGGTTGATGACGGCTGAAGCCAACTGCATCATCCCCAGCTCGAATGAGAAGGCTGAGCTGCCGGCGACCGTCGTGATCCGGGATGACGCTGGGGACGAGGTCGCACGCGGCCGGGTGACGGTCGTCATTGGACCGACGGAGTGAGCCTCCTCGACACCACCCTCACCGCCTCCCTGGGAATCGACTACCCCATCATTGGCGGTGCCATGTACCCGTGCTCGAACCCGGAGCTCGTGGCCGCGGTCTCCGAGGCCGGCGGCATCGGGATCTTGCAGCCGCTCACCCTGGTCCACGTTCACGACCTCGACTTTCGAGAGGGCGTCCGCCGCATCAAGAGCCTCACCGATAAACCGATCGGCATGAACGTGCTGACCGAAAAGAGCGCGGCCAAGTACCTGGAGCGGATGAGCGAGTGGTTGGACATCGCCCTCGAGGAAGGCATTCGTTTCTTCGTCTCGTCACTTGGCAACCCCCGGTGGATCGTCGATCGGGTGGCTTTTGCCGGCGGCCTCGTCTACCACGACGTCACCGAACGCAAATGGGCTGAAAAGGCGGCCGAGGCCGGTGTCCATGGTTTGATCGCGGTGAACGGCCACGCCGGCGGTCACACCGGTTCGCGATCACCCGAGGCGCTGCTGGAGGAAGTCGCCGAGTTCGACCTGCCGGTCGTGTGTGCCGGCGGTGTCGGCGACGCAGGCTCGTTCCGTCACGCCCTCGAGCTCGGCTACGTCGGGGTCCAGATGGGCACCCGGCTCATCGCGACCGAGGAATGTGCGTCGCCCGAGGAGTACAAGCAGGCCATCGTCGGTGCTGACGAGTCCGACATCGTAGCCACCACCCGGATCACGGGTGTGCCGGTATCGGTGATTCGAACACCGCACGTCGAAAAAATGGGCACCAAAGCGGGACCCATTGCGCGACGCCTCTTGTCCCATCCGCGCACCAAGCACTGGATGCGGGGGATCTATATGTTCCGTTTCGGGCTACGGCTCAGAGACAACATGCAGCACGGGATGTCGCACCGCGATTACTACCTCGCCGGGCGAAGCGTCGGAGGGGTGGAAGAGGTCGAACCGGTCAAGGCGATCGTGGAGAGATTCGTGGCGGCGACAACGCGATAAGGCCTCACGGCTATGCGGCCTTACGGCATTACGGCGGAACACCACATTGGATGCGCCATTCCACAAGTGTGCGCTGTGGGTGGGTGGGCGGCCCGAATAGCCGTCTACCCGTATAGCCGTCTGGCCCCCACGCAACGGGCGGGCATTCGGGCGCGGACTCGGACGCGGGGTTACTCGATGATAATCGGGGGCATCCAGACGACACCCGGAGTGGCGAGGGTCCCCGTAGCGAGCCACTGCTCGAGCACCTCGAGGCGCCCCGCGATTGCAGATTCCTGTCCGGCTCTCTTCTTCGCAAACTGCTGCCACCACGGCAGCACTCGTGGGAACTCGACCAGCTGAACCTCGGCGTCGATGTCGATATCGGCCAGCTTCTTCGCCTCGATCAACGCCTCATCGAAGCCGCCGACGACATCCACGAGCCCATTCTCCCACCCCTGCACGCCGGTGAAGACCCGTCCCCGGCCGATCGCGTCGACCGCCTCCGGAGTCATGCCGCGCGCCGCCGAAACCCGCTCGACGAAGTCGTCGTAGATGCGGTCGAGCATCCGATCGATCACCGCCCGTTGCTCGTCGGTCCAATCCTCCAGCTCCCCGTAGATATTGGCGTTGGCACCCCGATCGAGGCGGCCGAAGGTGACTCCGAGCTTGTTGTTATAAAACCCGGAGGTGTTGAAGTGGCCCCCGTAGACGCCGATCGAACCGGTCAGGGTCCCCGGGTCGGCAACGATTCGCTGGGCACCGCAGCTGATCCAGTAGCCGCCGGACCCGGCGACGTTCGACATCGACACCACCACCGGAATTTCCTCAGCCGTCCGCACCATTTCCTGGCGAATGATCTCCGACGCGACGGCGCTGCCTCCCCCAGAATCGACCCGGAAGACCACAGCATCGATCCCGTTGGCCTTGCGCACATCCCGGAAGGCCTTGGAGATCGTGTCGGAACCCATGATCGGACCACCAAAGAGCGGGTTGAAGCTCTCGCCGCTGGAACCGCGCATGATCATCCCGACGGCGGTCACCACCGCGATCTTTGGCCCGCGCTTCGTTTTTGTGCCGCGTTTGAGATAGGAGCGGGCAGAAACAACTTTTGCCGTCCCGTGTTCCTCCTCGAGCCCATCAACAAACGATGTCCAGTCCTCCATCCGATCGACCAGGCCGGATTCCACCGATTTCTCGCCGATGAACGGCGCTTGGTCCACCAGGTTCCTCACCTCCTCGGCTTGCAGACCGCGGCTGTCAGCGATGTCCTGCACGAGCTGGTCCATGATCGAGTCGAGGAGCCAGCCCGTCATCTCCCTGTGGGCCGGGGTGAAATCGGTCTGGGTATACATGAAACGCGCGGTCTTGTAATCACCGCGACCCGGTATTTCAGCGCGGATATCGAGCTTGTCCAAGGTGCCTCGAACGAACGGTGAGGCCGCCGATAACCCGATGAAATTGAGATCACCCTGTGGATTGATCACGACCTCGTCACACGCCGATGCGACGTAATAGACCAGGTTGCCGGAGGAGAACTCGCCCGCCGTGTCCATATAGGCCGCAGTCCACTTGCCGGCGGCACCGACACGGGTAATGAGCGACCGAATCTCCTGGGCGGTCGCAAAACCGCCGCCGATACTATCCACTCTCAGTCTCACCCCCTGCACGCGATCGTCCTCGGCGGCCCGCACCAACGCCTCGCGCAATTTGCGCAGACTGGTGGCCTGCTCGCCCATGAGCTCGGCCAGAGGATCTTCGGCCGTCACCTCGGCAATCGGCCCCGCCAACCGCAGGGTGAGCACCATCTCCCGGGGCAACGATGGCGCCGACAGCCCGCGAATCACCAGCGCGAAGATCACCGCGCCCAACACGATCAAAAGACAACCGGCGCCTATGAAATACCTGTGGGCCTTGGCCATCGGACACCTCCCTGAAGGGACTTCATCCTAGCAGAGGAATGCGGCAGATCATGGCTTTCGACAGATACCAGAATCTGGATACGAGATGCCAGATGCCAGATGCCAGATGCCAGATGCAAGATGCAAGATACAAGTTACGGGAAAACTCGAGAGATTGCGCGGTACCTATTGAGGTCACCCGACGCGGGGAAACTTGGGTTCGGCTGGGCCGTACCTCTTATTGAGCACAAAAAGGCTCAGCGCTGAGTAGACCGGACATTGGGGGAGTCATGTCGTCATCAATTCGTTGGTCAGGCATCGTCCTGGGAACGTTATCATCCGCCGCCCTGGTGTGGACCCTCATGACCCACGAACCGCCTGCAGACCTGGAGCGGCGGTTGGACGGCCCTTCGAATCGCCCACCGAT
>Ga0316193_10002047_pt1 | contig 13969 bp, 13 predicted proteins | sample MerIslsedime2_MG_FD_207735 | JGI IMG/M metagenome (GOLD analysis project Ga0316193, IMG submission 207735) | Coastal sediment microbial communities from Maine, United States - Merrow Island sediment 2 | ecosystem: Environmental > Aquatic > Marine > Coastal > Sediment | place: USA: Maine...
CACCCTGAGTCCCGGTGGCATCCCGTCGGCGCCGGCTCGCTCGAGCCAGTGGTGTTGCAGCGCTGATCCGGTGAACCCCTCGACCCCATGCGTCCCCGACACGATCAGCAGCGTGGCGGGGGAATCGGGTTCCCCGAGCACGGCAACGTCCAGAGCCAGCGGCCCGCCGTCCATCCCGGCGAGGGGGTGTGGGTACGAGTCGATCGATGCACCTGCTGCCCCGGCTGCGGCCAGAAATCGTTGCCGCGACTCCTCATAGGTCCTGGTCAGCCCTCGATCGCTCATCATCTCGTTCTACTAGAGTTCGCCCATGACGTACGTAGGGGATCGTCTCGTCTTCGACGCCGACAGCCATGTGATGGAGCTGCCTGGATGGTTGGAGCAGTTCGCGGACCACTCGACCGCCGAGGCGTTGCGGCCGCTCGCGCTCGGGGGCGCCGGAGCGCTCGCCGATCGTGCGGTGGAGGAAGCCGCCGCCCGCCGGGACGGGGGAGTGGCAACCCTCGATCCCGACCCGAACGAGCTGCTCCGGTCCAAAGGCTGGGGTGCCGTGGGGGCATTCGACTCCACGGAGCGGTCATTCGTGCTCGACCGGTTGGGCTTCGCGGCGCAACTGGTGTTTCCGACCTTCGCCGCCACGCAGTTCGCCGGCAGTGATACCGATCTCCTCCACGGGGGCTCCGAAGCGCTCAATCGCGCGATGGCTGCGTTCTGTGCCGACGACTCACGCCTGCTCGCTGTCGCCTCGGTGCCGTGGGGCGACCCGGCTCGGACGATCGCGACGGCGCGACGAGCCATCGACGATGGCTGCCTCGCGGTGATGGTCACCACCGACTTGCCCCGCGGCGTCGTTTCACCGACCCATCCCGACCACCACGGGCTGTGGGCGATGCTGGAAGCCGAGAACGTCCCTGTCGTCAGCCACATCGGCGGCGGCGGCCGGCCGGTGCGCGCAGGCTTCCACGACAACGGGCACACGGTCACCGACTTCCTCGGCGGCGGCGAGAACGTGCGGGCAAAGGATTTCATGGCCATCCACCAGCGGCCCGAGATCTTCTGGGCGGCAATGGTGCTCGACGGTGTGTTCGAACGATTTCCCGGCCTGCGAGGCGCCTCGGTCGAAGAGGGGGCGATGTGGGTCGTGCCGTGGGTGCGTCGACTCGACCGTGCGATGCAGTTCGCGAAGACCGAGGCCCCGCTGCGCGAACTCACCAAGCTGCCGAGCGACTACGTGACCGAGCACCTCCGGTTCACGCCGTTCGCTGGCGAGCCCGTCGGGTGGATGATCGATCAGGCGGGCGTCGATTTGTTCATGTTCTCCTCGGACTACCCCCACCCCGAGGGCAGCAAGGACCCGGTGCAGCGTTTCGAGTCGACGATGGACACCTCCGACGAGGCGGTCACGGAGCGCTTCTACAGCACGAACTTCGCAGCGTTGTATCGCGGCGCAGTTCCCGTATGAACAGGTCGAGTCGATGAAGTTGCTCTGTACTGCCGATCTCCACTACCGGTTGCCTCAACTCGACTGGCTGGTGGAAGAGGCCGGCGACGTCGACGTCGTCGTGATCCCGGGCGACCATCTCCAGGTGGTCGGCGCCGCGCCACTCGAAGTGCAGATCGTCGTCGTGTCGAAGTACCTTCGACGCTTGGCCGAACGCACCCTCGTGCTCGCTTCATCGGGGAATCACGACCTGGACGGTCCGGGGGTGACCGGTGAGCAGGCAACGCAGTGGCTCCGTGACCTCGGGACGGATCGGCTGGTCGTCGATGGTCGGTCGACCGATTTCCAGGGTGTCCGCTTCACCGTGTGTCCCTGGTGGGATGGACCGCTGACCCGACAGCTCGTCGACGACCAGCTCGCTGCCGCAGCTGTCGATCGCCCCGCACGATGGGTGTGGGTCTACCACTCGCCGCCAGCGGACTCGCCGCTCTGCGTTGCGGGGCCGTCCAGACAGTTCCCCGACCCGGACCTCGCTGGGTGGATCGACCGCTACGAGCCCGACCTCGTGATCTGCGGACACATTCACCAGGCGCCCTGGGTCGCGGGCGGCGGCTGGATCGACCAGCGAGGTTCCACGTGGATGATCAACGCCGGGCACCAATCCGGCCCGATGCCGGCCCACGTGGTGATCGACCTGGACGAGCGCACCGCAGAGTGGGTCGCTCTTCCCGACCGCAAGCTGGCCCACCTCTGAACCCGCTCAGTAGTCGGGGTCGGGGAGACGGGCCGAGCCCGGCGATACCGTGCGGGTCTGGTGGTGCATCAACGTGCTGAGGACATCGTCGAGCATGCCGAGATGTCCGGAGTCGTCGCCGTATTGGCGTTGCACGTCGGCGAGATGGCCGGTCAGGTTGTCGAGCCGGGTCGCGAGGGCCCGGGCGACGTCGAACAGCACGTCAGGTCGCGACTGCAAGTAGGCGGCCCCATCATCGGCGCACAACACCGTGCAGTCGCTCATCGCCCGCATCGTCGCAGTGGCCGGGCGTTCGAGCACCGTCGACATGTCACCGAGGATCGACCCCGGCGTCTCCATCACTGCGAGGCCGACACCGTCTCGCTCGATACCGATCGAGCCCTCGCGCAGGATCACGATCGACCCGAACGCCGCTCCTTGCGCGACGATGATCTCTCCAGGGGCGAACAATCGGTGGGGAAGGTCCGAGCACCGTTCGAGGATGTCGCTCACCGCGCCATTCTGACAGCCCCCTGGGGTGCGTTCGAGTGTTCGACGGAGCCGTAACCTGGCGTTCATGTGCGGCCGCTTCGTCTCCACCTCCGGCCCCGACCGGATCGCCGCCTACTTCGATGCGGTCCTGCCGACCGAGGCTGCCGCCGAATCGCTCGGTGAGAACTTCAACGTTGCGCCGACCCAGGACATCTACGCCGTGGTGGGGAACGCTGACGGCAGCGCGAGGGTCGATGCGTTTCACTGGGGTCTCGTTCCGAGCTGGGCGAAGGACCGCAAGATCGGCTCGAAGATGATCAACGCCCGCGCCGAGACCCTTGCCGACAAGCCAGCCTTCAAGCGCCTGTTCCGGGCCAAGCGGTGCATCGTGCCGATGGATGGCTTCTACGAGTGGAAGGCGGGCGTCGACGGTGGACCCGTCAACGCCAAGGGCAAGCCGCTCAAGCAGCCGATGTTCATCCATCGAGTCGACGGCGAACCGCTCGCCGTCGCGGGGCTGTGGAGCGCCTGGAAGGACCCAGCGGACCCGGAGGGGCGATTCCTGCACAGTACGACGGTGATCACCACGGCGGCCAACGTGATGGTGGCGCCGGTCCATGACCGGATGCCGGCCATCCTCACCAGCGACCAGTGGGCGACGTGGCTCGACCCGGGAAACGAGGACCTCGATCGGTTGCAGGCACTGCTGGTGGGGTGCGCAGATGACCTGTTGACGATGCATGCCGTGTCGACCGAGGTCAACAACGTGCGGAACAACGGTGCCGAGCTGATCGCCCCTGTCGATCGGGCGAGCTGACGTTCAGTCGGCCACGCCGTCGGCACCGAGTCGGCGGAGCTCGGTGCGGATCGCCCCGGCCCATCGATCGAGGTCGTCACGATCCACCGACGCTGCAGCGTTGGCAAAACTCAGCTGCGCCATCGACGTCGTGGGAATCACGTGGACATGGGTGTGAGGCACCTCGTAGCCGGCGACGATCAGGCCCACCCGGTCGCAGTCGAACGCGGCCTGTTGGGCCCGGCCGATCATGTGACTGACCGAGAACAGGTGCGCCGCCAGGTCAGGTGAGGCGTCGATCCAGTGATCGACCTCCTCGATCGGCACCACCAACACGTGGCCCGGTGCCATCGGATTGATCGACATGAACGCCGCGCAGCGCTCGTCGCGCCACACGAACGCTCCCGGGAACTCGCCCTGGATGATCTTGGTGAACACCGTCGCCATACGAGCACCATACGCTGTGCAGGGTGAGCGATGCCGAAGCGCCGACCGTTGCGACCCCGCCGTCGCCGTTCGACGGAATCTGGAGCATCCCGAACCTGCTGACCCTCCTTCGGTTGCTCTGCTTGCCGTTGTTCCTCTACGTGTTGTTCGCCCTGGACGAGCGGGTGTGGGCAGCACTCCTGCTCGGCGCCCTGAGCGCCACGGACTGGGTGGACGGCTACCTCGCACGTCGGCTGAACCAGGTCAGCGAGTTCGGCAAGGTCTTCGATCCGACCGTCGACCGCCTCCTGTTCATCGTCGCGATCACAGCGATCATGGTCGACGGTGCGATGCCGCTCTGGTTCGGGATCGCCGTTCTCGCCCGGGAGATCCTCGTGGGTCTCATGATGGCGATCGCGACGCTCGCCTACAAGATGCCACGCATCGACGTCACCCATCGAGGCAAAGTGGCGACGGCGCTCCTGATGTTCGCAGTCCCCGGCTTCCTCATCGGAAGCAGCGATGCCGGGCTCGCCGACCTCTTCCAACTCGCGTCGTGGATCATCGGGATTCCCGGGTTGATTCTGAGTTATGCGACTGGGATCGCCTATATTCCGCAGGTGCGCCGGGCGATTGCTGAAGGGTCAGCCAGCGCGGAATCCGTCACAGCCATCGAGTGAAGCCAGGTACGGTTGTCTCATGAACGTCCCATCGGAACTGCGTTACTCGACCGACCACGAATGGGTGCGCGTCGACGGCAGCGCCGTCACGATCGGGATCACCGAGTTCGCCCAGGATGCGCTCGGTGACGTCGTGTTCGTCGAGATGCCCGACGCCGGCACATCGGTCGGGATGGGTGACAGCTTCAGCGAGGTCGAGAGCACCAAATCCGTGAGCGACATCTATGCACCCGTGACCGGGGCGGTCAGCGCCGTGAACGAGGCACTCGAGGCGCAGCCGGAACTGCTCAACAGCGATCCGTACGGCGAGGGATGGATCTGTCGTATCGAGATGACCGATCCGTCCGAGCTCGACGGATTGATGGACGCCGAGGCCTATCGGGCGCTGACGGAGGGTTGAGTTGAGCACCTACGTTTTCTGCAATCAGTGCGGACACCGCAACCCCCCGACCAGCAGTTTCTGTTCGAGCTGTGGATCGCCCCTGGACTCGCTGGACGACCGCACGATCACCTTGGCAGCCGTCGACCCGTTGCAGGACGCACCTGGCGCCGACGACGACGTGGTGGTCGCAGTGGGGGAGCTGCCGAGTGAGATCGGTGTGCTGATCGTTCGTGCAGGGGCCCAGGCGGGCGCCCGTTTCGCACTCGACGAACTCGTCACTCGATTGGGTCGGCACCCGGAATCGGAGATCAGCCTCGACGACATCACGGTGTCGCGACGTCACGCCGAGATCGAACGAACCCCCGATGGCCACGTCGTCCGCGATGCCGGCTCGCTCAACGGTACCTACGTCAATCAGGAGCGCATCGACATGATGGTGCTCCGCCACGGCGACGAACTTCAGATCGGCAAGTTCCGCCTCGTGTTCTTCGAACGGCCCGATGCCTGACACGGCGCCACCACCAGGCGTCACCGCGACCGGTGGGCATCTCTCGATCGGAGAAGTGCTCGCGCTCCTGCTCGAGGAATTTCCCGACGTCACGATCTCCAAGATTCGATTCCTCGAGAGCCAGGGGCTCATCGATCCCGAACGCACGGCGTCGGGGTACCGCAAGTTCTACGACGACGACGTCGAGTTGTTGCGCTGCATCCTCCGCGAGCAACGCGAGAACTATCTGCCGCTCCGTGTCATCAAGGACCGGATCGACTCCGGTGAGATCGATCCGACCAACGAGCACCCGCGTCCGCGCGGCATCAAGAATGTCGGTGATGAGCACACGGGGCCCCAACCGTCAGCCCACCCGAGCGCTGGTGGTATGACGCGACCGGTCGACCCAAGCGGCTCCAATGGCGACGAACCCGTCACCGGGGCAGCAGCGCTGTTCCAACGCACTGATGGTGAGTTCGTCGAGACTCTCGAGCCGGCACCAGCGCCGCCTCCGATCCCGACACCGGGCACACCGTCGGCCGCCTCGCCGAGCGATCCGCCCGTCGCATCGCCCGCGGAGTCAGCGCCGATGCCAGGCGCAGTCCTGCCCGGGGTGTTGTTGTCCGCCGACGAACTCTGCGCAATGGCTGGGCTCTCACGCGCCCAGCTGGAGGATCTGCGCTCGTACGGTGTCGTCGCCTCGCAATCCGATCGGCCGGATGGCCCATTCGACGAATTCGCCGTCGAGATCGCCACGATCTCGAGCCAACTCCTCGACGCAGGCCTCGAGGCTCGCCATCTCCGGGGCTGGCGAGTCGCCGCCGATCGCGAAGCCGGATTGCTCGAACAGCTGATCCAACCACTCCTGCGTCAACGGAATCCCGACGCCCGCGCCCAGGCGGTTGCGCAACTGCATGAGCTCGAGACCGTCGGCGGTCGTCTTCGGGCAGCGATGATGCGTTCGGCGCTGCATCAACACTGACACGCGCCGCGACGACGCAGGCTCCCGACCGCTCGGTTACAGTGAGCGATGTGATCCCGCTGGAGCTCCTCGGTGTCCGGGTCGAAGTGCCCGCGAATACACCGATGGTGCTGCTCCGCGAGTCCGAAGGTCGACAGCGCCTCCTGCCGATCTACATCGGCAGCCCCGAGGCCTCGGCGATCCACTACGCCCTCGAAGGTGTGGTGCCGCCACGGCCGCTGACGCACGACCTCCTCCTCGTCGTGCTCGAACAGCTCGATGCGTCATTGACGAAGGTGGTCGTCACCGAGATACGCGAGCGCACCTACTACGCCGAGCTGCACCTCGCGACCCCCACCGGCGACAAGGTGATCTCCGCCCGTCCCTCTGACGCCATCGCACTCGCCGTTCGCTGCTCCGCCCCGCTGTTCGCCTCCGAGGACCTGCTCGACGAAGTCGGCCAGGAACCCGCCGTCGAGGCCGAGGACGACGCCGCCGAGATCATCGACGAGTTCAAGGACTTCATCGAGAACGTCAGTCCGGAAGACTTCGCCAGCTAGCCCACGCTGGCATTGAGCACGTTTGCCCTGCTCAGACCCGGTATCCGAGAGTCCATTGCTGTCCATCGGAATCCATGTCTCAGCGGAAATCCTGCGGGCTCTGCAGGTGAATCGACCAGAGCTACTACTGGTGCTTCGTCGACACCTTCGAGATCTGGCCACGACGGTCACGCTTGGACGGCGCCCCCTGGGCCGTAGGCGGTTGGGAGCTTCCGACCCTGGGTGCGCCTTGCGGGGGAGCGCTCACCGGTTGCGGACTCGGTGGCGCAGATCCCCCGCCACGCCGAACATACGCTGCGACCGTTGAGCATGTCAGTGGCTACGTGGTGATGGTGAGGAACTCTTGAAACGACGCGTCGGTCACCCGGTCGATGATGACGTGGGGGTGTGACGGCCAGGAGGGTCGCGGGGCGCCGACGGTGGCTGGCGGCTGTGTGATCCCCGTTACAGACAGCGGCTGCCACCGATCAGAAGAATGGACGTCCTCGACTACACGCCATCGAATCGACCGCACCGGCGGAAGATCGGTGGCACTCTCAGGAGGAATCATGAAGAAGATCAGTCTGCTCGCCGTCGCCGGGGTCGCCTCGTTGCTGTTTCCCGGAGCGGCACTGGCGCACGGGGGTCCGCCAGCCGTTGTCTTCACCGACGTCGTCACGGGCACCAACACGTCGCCATTCGCTGGACCGTGCGGGGCCGCTCCCGGTGAAGTGACCACCGATTTCCGCGACGTGTTCCACGTCACCGAGTTCGAGGACGGACACGTCAACGTTCACTTCAATCAGGTCGGAACGTTCGCATTCGAACCGACCGACGAAAACGAACCGAGCTCGTCCGGTCGCTACCGGCAAAGCGGGCACACCGTCATCAGCCAGCAGGATCATGTCGTCGACACGTTCGCGTTTACGGTGGTCGGGCGCGACGAGAACGGCGACAAGGTGAAGTTTCAGATCAAGCAGACCTTTGTCTTCGCCAACGGCGAAATTCGAGTGGACAACATGAGCGTCGGCTGTGGGTGACCCCACCCGCCAGCCCCCGCCCCGCTAGCGAACTGGCCCCCTCGCGAGGGGGGCGGTGGTCACCAGGTCTTGATCTTGCCGTCACGGTCACGCAGCACGGTCGACACGAGCGTTGCCTGGGCGGCTTTGACACTCCACCTTCGGCTTATGGCGCACCGTGACGAGTATGCGATGGGCGACTCTTCCGGTAATGGTGTCGGCTGTTCTGCTTGCCGCGGTCGGCGACGATCACCGACCGAAGATCAGTGTCGCGACAGTGAGAATTGCCACCGCCACGACGATCAAGGCCACCCATATCGCGGCGGCCCTCGCAGCGAACCGCCCACCTGATCCCGCAGCGCCTCGGCTGGACCTCAGAGCGTAGGCGCCCCCGATGGCGACAATCGCCAGGACGAGGAGCAGCGACACGCTCGCAACTGTAGACGCGCCCGGCGAACGGGCATGGCCGGTTCGACGAGGTTCCAGCAGGCGGGGGTGTGGTTGGGTCAGTCCTTTGGTGGGGACTGCTCAAGAGCCGCCACGAGCTGCTTGTGCCACTCGGCCGCCAGGGCGTCGATGTCGGGTTCCAACGTTGGGCATCGAGCCCTCCTTGTGAGCATCCGTGCGTTGTCGAAGACACGCAGACTCACTCGGAGGGCTCGGCTGATTCAGGGGACCAACAATCCCCATCCCGCCAGCGACAACCTCTCCGGTCGTCACAACGAGCGGCGGTAATGGCGGCTCAGTGAACGGGGCAACATCGGGTTGACTTTTCACGGGGACGGGCGCATGGTCGGTGAAGCAGCTGTGGTCAATGCCTGCCCTGGGGAACCGTTCGGTTTGCGGTGTGCGTTGAGGCAGTCGCATGATCCGTTCCCTTGGCAAATGTGGGGGAACCGCATGAGGACCCTAGGGGTCCGGAGGGGTATTGAAATGAGAAGATTGTCAATCGGGGCATCCGTTCTGGGTGTACTCGGAATCGTGTCGTTGGTGGCCGGTTCTGCTGCGGCAGGCTCGGATTCAACCACACTGCAAAACGGGGCCGAGTTGACGGCCACGATTGATAGCCCGGTGACGGGGGATACGTTCTTGATTCCGCCACCGGCGACGGATGTCGACGTGCCGATCGCAGGCAGCGCTTCGATCGGCGAGGGTGAACCGAACGTTCACTGGACCTATGTGATCGATGTCAGTGGGAGCACGGGCGCGGGCTGTGGCGCAGCGGGCGGGACGGTGTTGGACTGCGAGAAGACGGCAGTGAAGAACCTCAACTCCGCAGTTGACAGCGACGGCTCCGGTTTGGATGTCGGGGTGTCCGTCTACGGCACGAGTGGCGCGTCGGCCGACATGAGTTCGGCCGGTGGCGATCAGCCCCTGAACTCTCCTGCGTCGGGCGATGTCGTCACGGTCATCAACTCCGTCGTCATCGGCGGTGTGAATCAGTTCACCAACAAGCCGGTGGGCAGTGGGAGCACCAACTTCACCGCCGGACTCAACGCCGCGTTCAATAGCGTGTCTGCGTCCGGTGCGGTGTCGAAGAATGTGGTGTTCTTGTCCGACGGGGGATCCAATGCCGGTGGTGGCGGCTTCGGTGCAGCAGTGGCCGCGCTTGCGGGCCAGGGGGCGACCATCTATTCCTTCGCTGTCGGTGCTGGAAGCTCCTGTACTGGTGGGTCGGCTGGGACACTGCAGGCAATGGCCGACGCAACGGGAGGCACCTGCACCCCCGTGCCCGACCCGGCCAATCTGCCCGACATCGTTCAAAATGTCACCGACACCGAGATGACCGCCGTGTCGCTCACCGTCGACGGCAACCCTGTTGGCTTCGACACGGACTCCAACCCGCCGTCGTTCGACGGGCCTGATAGCACCGATGTGACGGCCACCGCTGCCGATCAGGCTCCTGGTGCGCACGAAGCATGCCTGACGGCGACCGGTACCGGCCCGAAGAGCGACAGCTCGTCCGAGGACACGGCGATGGTGTGTGAGACCTACTACGTGTACGGCTTCGACAGCCTGACACCACCCACGGCAACCAACGAGCTCAGCGAGGACCAGGCCCATACTGTTACCGCTGCTCTCAGCGGCGAGGCGGGCTTCCTTGATGGCTTCGACGTGGACTTCGAGATCACCTCCGGACCCAACGCCGGCGAGACCTACTCGGGTTCGACCGATGCCGCTGGTGGGGTGGACTTCGACTACACCAATCCGAACATCGATCCGTCGGGGCTTGGAACCGACACCATTGAGGCGATCGTCACCGTCAACGATGAGACGGCCACACTCAACGTCACCAAGGACTGGGTCGACACGATCCCGCCCGACGCGACGTGCCTCGAGTCGGTGAACCCGTCCGGCAAGAAGAAGCCGCAGGCCCCCGGTAATGGTGGCCAGGGCCAGAACCAGGATGGCTTCTACGTCATTGACGCCACCGACAACATCTGGCCCAGCGACTCGTTCGACGTCTTCGTCACCGACAGCGGGAGCGGTACCGTATTCGGTCCGTACGCAGCCGGAACGGTGATCAAGTACACCGAGGCCTCCGGGGCGACTCCAGAAGCCAAGACGATCGGTGGACCGAACTCGGCAGTCGACTGGCACATCATCGGCAACGGCGACGCTCGGGTAACCGCAATTGACGGCTCCGGAAACACCAGCGCTGCCGTGAGCTGTCTGGTACCGCCACCGCCGAAGTGACTGCAATGTGACGCCGCAGCAGCGGCACTAACTCATCGAATGGGGGCAACGGGAACGCATTCCCGTTGCCCCCATTCGCGCCTCCAGCCAGAGCACCCAGAGCATTGGCCCACTGCTGATGAAGCGCTCGCACAGGAAGGTGAACGCGCTCCCGCGTCCACCGATGAGTTGAGGTTGCTCCTGTGATGGGAGGGGACGTCGCACTGTCCGCCCAACGGGCGCCGACGTGTCGGCGAGGTTGCCGGAGGCCGGACTATGGCGGGGTTGAGGTCGCATTCGGTCTCGACGAATGCGACCTGGCACGACCAATGGCCCTACGTTCGGATTCGTCCGGCACATACCGTTGGGGTATGGGTGAGATTGAGCGAATCGGATCGGTCGGTCAGAGTGGCAGCGCACGAGAGGCTGCCATGTCCTTCAGGAGTGGTTCTCGCGCAAGACGTGGGCGATCAGTCTGGCGGACACTCAACCGGCGGCTCGTCCTCCTCGTGGCGGCTTCGTTGGTGTGCGCGACCGGAATGGTGGCCGTCCAGGCTGTCACGCAGTCCAATTCGGTCGGCGCAGTCGTTCCAGCCGGAGCGAAGACGGAGATCTCGGGTATGCCAAACGGGATTGCCGTGTTGTCCGTGGGAGTGACGAACACTTGGGCGGGCAGCTACTTCCAGCTGTTGCCTTGCGATGCGACGCCGGGCGCGTTTTCGACATCGAACGCTTCTGAGGCCGGTGAGACCATCGCGAACCTGGCGATCGTCCAATTCGACGCCGCCGGCAAGATCTGTTTGTACAACCAGAACCCTTCGGACATCTTCGTAGACTTGCAGGGGTATCTCGACCCGTCTGCGTTCACCCCGGCGGTGCAGCGGTTGATGGACACCCGTCAGCCTGCGCCGAAGCCGCCAGTCGAGGCTGGCGGTCGCACCAGGTTCGTCGGTCAGCCGAACGGGTTGGCCGTCGTCTCGATCGTGGCGACCGGGAGCCTCGCGCCCGGCTACGTGCAGGCGTTGCCGTGCGGCGCTTCGCCCGGCGCGTACTCGAGCCTGAACGTCGAACGCTCCGGTCAGACCATCGCGAACTTGGCGATCGTGCAACTCGATGCCAACGGCGAGTCCTGCATCTACACCGAAGGTGGCGCACACCTGATCGTCGATCTGCAGGGCTACCTCAATCCGGCAACGTTCACGGTCGCATCACAGCGGTTGCTGGATACTCGCCAGCCTGCACCGCAGCCCGCTCTGCCCGCCGACGGACGGGCCGAAGTGATCGGTCAGGCGAACGGGCTGGCCGTGTTGTCGATCGTCGGTGTCGAGACTCGGGCACCCGGCTACTTCCAGTTGCTCGGCTGCGCCGAGGCGGTGGGGGCGTATTCGAACCTGAACTCCTACCGGGCGGGCCAGACCAGAGCGAACCTGGCGGTCGTGCAACTCGACGGCAACGGCAAGACATGCTTCTACACCCAGGGCGGCGCGCACCTGATCGCGGATCTGCAGGGCTACTTCGCCTCGTCCGTGTTCACCCCGGTGAATCAACGAATCCTCGATACGCGACAGGTTCAGACTCCTCCGTGGGCGTCGGGTGTGCTGTTCGCTGACCCTGTCTCCGCTGCTGAGGCGTTCATGGGATGGCTCGAATACACCGTCTCCGATCTCGACCCGTGGACGATCGGTGCAGTCACGTCCGATGGCGTCTCGGCTGAGGTCGAGGTCACGTACACGCCGTTGACGTTCGACGTGACGCGCTTGCAGCTGGTGCAGCCCACGATGGCCCTCGTCGTCGGCCGATCCAGCCTCTACGGTGGCTGGGAAGTGACAGGAGCCCGCTCGGCAGAGTTGCAGGTTGGCCGGCCCCTTGCGGGCGACCAGATCGGCTCGACCTTCGAGATGGCCTACTCGAACGCGCTCATCAGCGGCCCACCTGAACTGAGCGTCTTCGTCACCGGTTCCGCTACGCCGATCTTCCGAGCTCAGTTCAATGGTGGAGGCATCTTCGCCGCGGGGTCGTTCTCAGGAGTCGTCGATACGACATCGTGCGACCCCGGCCTCGGCGCCCTGTTCCCATACGTCACCACCTGCAATGGTCTTGGCCCCGCGGGCGCGCAGGGAACGCTGGTCATCAGTACGGAGCACGGTGTGACGACCGTGCCGGTCTCCTTCACGTGACCTCCGGAATGCGCCGTGTCTTGAACGGGGCATGGACTGCGCCAGCGGAACACTAGGTCGTTGGCGCCGCGGATCTCTCCCGTTGGACGAACCGCGGATCAGCGATCTCCCCGCCCAATTGCGCCGGCATCTCAACGCCGCCAACCCGCTCGCGATCGGCACTTCCGATCGGCCGACGCGAACGACCCGTGCCGCTCGTAATCGTGGCCGAGAACGCTCCGACCCGCGCCACGCTTCCCGCGTGCGGCTCTGGGTCTCCGGCTGATGCGAGTTCCAGTGCCAACGCGATGGCAACGTCGAAGCGGTCACGGTCGCCGAGCACCCCGGACATTGCGACCGATTGGGCGAGTTGCTCGAGGTCGTCGGGGCGTCGGTCACCCGAACGAGCGTGACGTAGGGGTGTGTCGCGTCTTGGTGATGGTGGTCGGGTGTGACGCAGATGGTTTCTTTGGTCGGACAACTTCAGTGGTCCTAAGATCGCCAACAGGCGCTGCGCCGGATTTGACGCCGCGTCGACCATCGGAACCTGACATGAGGGTCCCGGCGAACAGAAGGGGTGGGCTATGCGTTCACATGTTGTTTCTGCTGATCGGCCGCGTTTGTGGCGGTCGCGTTGGGCCGCGATCGGTGCCGCCGTCGCGGTGACCTTCGGTGGTGGGGGATTGTTTGCTGTCAGTGCGGCGTCGCCTGAGTCGAGTGTGGTCACGCTCGAACCGGTCCGGATCCTGGATACACGCGATCCGCTCAATGTCGGGCTTGCTGGACCGTTCGTGTCGCCAGCGCCGCAGGATCTGAAGGTGACGGGTGCCGTGGCGACGACCACGGGAACCAAGACCGTCGTCCCGACCGGGGCGACCGGTGTGTTCTTGAACGTGACACCGGTCGGATCGACAGCCGCCGGGTTCATCTCGGTGCGGCCAGCCAATGCGGCGGGGCTGCCGTCGACGTCGAACGTCAACTTCACCGTCGGTGCCATCAACCCGAACGCGGTGCTCGTGGAGCTTCCGGTCGGCGGTGCCGATGACGGCAAGATTGAGATCACCTTCGACGCGTTCGGTGCCGCCGGGCCGACCAGCGACGTGCTCGTCGACGTTGTCGGCTACACCACCGACGCCAAACTCAAGGCCCTGCAGGCCGAGGTCGACGCGGTAGAAGCCGTG
>Ga0316193_10002048_pt1 | contig 13967 bp, 8 predicted proteins | sample MerIslsedime2_MG_FD_207735 | JGI IMG/M metagenome (GOLD analysis project Ga0316193, IMG submission 207735) | Coastal sediment microbial communities from Maine, United States - Merrow Island sediment 2 | ecosystem: Environmental > Aquatic > Marine > Coastal > Sediment | place: USA: Maine...
CTACCGGTGGGCAAAAGCAATCTGGATCAATTCGCCACCGGACTGACAGGTACGCGCTCGCCGTGGGGCGCAACCCGTAATTCATTTAACCCCGCGTACATTTCCGGCGGCTCCAGTTCCGGCTCGGCAGTTGCCGTGGCCCGCGGACTGTGCAGTTTTGCGCTCGGTACCGATACCGCCGGATCCGGCCGGGTGCCGGCGGCATTCAACAATATTGTCGGGATCAAGCCCAGCCGTGGCCTGTTGAGCACCCGCGGTGTGGTACCGGCCTGCCGCAGCCTCGACTGTGTCACGGTGTTTAGTCTCGACTGCAGCGATGCTGCCACCATCCTCGATGTGGTGACCGCCACCGATCCTGATGATCCCTATACACGCCGTGCACAACCGGGACCGGCCGCGACTGCAGGCTTCCGTATTGGAGTCCCCGAAGCCGGCCAGCTCGAGTTCTTCGGCAACCACAGTGCTGAACAGCTGTACAGAAAAACGCTGCAACAGCTGCTGGAACTCGGCGGCGAGGCGGTGACAATCGATTTCCAGCCGTTTATCGATGCAGCGCGGTTGCTCTACGAGGGTCCCTGGGTTGCCGAGCGCTATGCCGCCATCGAGACATTCATCGAGACACGGCCGGCGTCACTGCTACCGGTCACGCGCAGTATCATCGCCCCTGGCAAGGACATCACTGCAGTAGCGGCTTTTAATAACAGTTACAGGCTGCAGGCACTCAGGCAGCAGGCTGATCGTATCGTGGCATCAGTCGACTTTGTGCTGACACCAACCGCCGGTAGTATCTACACCATCGATGCCGTCAACAACGACCCGGTCACCCTCAACAGCCAGCTGGGTTACTACACCAATTTTATGAACCTGCTGGATTATGCGGCCGTTGCCGTACCTGCCGGTTTCCATGACAGCGGTCTGCCGTTTGGCGTTACCCTGTTCGCACCGGCGTTTCATGACACGGCGCTGTTGCAGTATGCCGCACGCCTGCATCATGCCGTGCATCTGCCGCGCGGGGCGACCGGCCGGTTTGGCACGCCCCTGTGGCAACCCGAACATGACAGCAGCGGGCGATCCCGCCTGGTTGTGTGCGGCGCACACCTGCAGGGATTACCACTCAATCATCAGTTGCTGGAGCGTGGTGCCCGGCTGCTTCGAGCGACCCGCACCGCCCCCTGTTACCGGCTGTACGCCCTGGCCGGCGGACCGCCGTTCCGCGCAGGCCTGCTCAGGGATACCGACAAGGGCGCCGCCATCGAGGTGGAAGTCTGGGAGCTGCCGCTGGCGGAACTGGGCGGTTTCATGGCGGGCGTTCCCGCACCACTGGGTATCGGTACGCTGGAACTGGAAGATGGCAGCTGGCAGAAGGGATTTATTTGCGAGCCCTGTGCCATTGCCAGCGCTCGTGACATCACCTCGCTGGGTGGCTGGCGCGCCTTCCTCGCGGCAAAAAACAGCGAGTGAGTTGACGGCCAGGCCGTTGCTGACCGGTGGCTCTTCAATAACGGCGACCCGCTTCGCCCGGGGCGCCTGCTGCCTGCGCCGGAATTACTGCAATTGTCACCGGTCTCGATGTAATAATGGCCTGCCTGTCGATTAAATCCGCGTCACTTGAAGCAGAGTGTGTGTATGACTGAATATCAATATGATCTGCTGGTGATTGGCTCCGGTCCTGGCGGCCAGAGCGCCGCACTGCAGGCCGCCAGCCTGGGGAAACGCGTCGGACTGATTGAACGCAAACCCTACCTCGGCGGTGTCAGCCTGCAGACCGGTACCATTCCCAGCAAGGCATTGCGGGAAGCCGCTTACCTGGCGTCCCGGTTCTCGTCGCGGGGTATGCGGGACGCCGGGCAGATTCGCGAGCAGCTGCACGGTGGTTTTCTCAGCGAGGCCGTTGGCCGCAAACAGGCGGTGATCGATCGCCATGAGCGCCTGTTGCTTAACCAGCTGATGAGTCACGGTGTGACCCTGTTGCCCGGCGAGGCAGGTTTTGTTGATGCCCATACGCTGTCGCTGCGCAACACCAATGGCAAGCTGCAGCAACACAGCGCCGCGGTGATTGTGCTGGCGACCGGTTCACGCCCGCGGCGACCGGCGGATGTACCGTTCGACAGGGAACGCGTGCTGGATTCCACCTCCATCCTGCAGATGCGTCGTTTACCACGACGGATGACCATCATCGGTGGCGGCGTGATTGCCTGTGAGTTTGCTACCATCTTCGCGCCGCTGGGGGTAGCCGTTAGCCTGGTGGATTCCCATGATCACCTGCTCGACTATCTCGATAAGGATATCCAGCAGACACTGGAACATGATCTGCTGGATATGGGTGTGCAGCTGCACATGAAGACCCGCATCAAGCAGATCGAACGGCAGGATCAACAGGTGCTGCTGGAAACTGACAGTGGCGTCAGGCTGGAAACCGATGTGGTGCTCTACGCCCTCGGCCGTGAACCAAATTATAACGGCCTCGAACTGGACGCCGTCGGCATCGAGGCTGACGACCAGGGCTGGGTACGCATCAATGAACATCACCAGACGTGCCACGATCATATCTACATCATTGGTGACCTGGCCGGACGGCCATCGCTCGCTTCCACGGCCATGGAGCAGGGCCGCCTGGCGGTGAACCATGCCTTCGGCCGGCGCACTGCCGCACAGGCCGGCCTGTTACCCATGGCGATCTATACCATTCCGGAGCTTTCCTGGGTCGGCAACACCGAACGGCAACTGCTGCAACAGGGTGTAGATTACGTGGTCGGCCGCGCGCGCTTTTCGGAAACTGCCCGTGGCCAGATCATCGGTGAGGAGCGCGGCTTTATAAAACTACTGGTGGACCGGGGCAACCGGGATTTGCTGGGCGTACATATCATCGGTGAATCTGCCAGCGAACTGGTGCACATCGGCCAGCTGGCAATGAACTGCGGCGCGGGCGTCGACCTGCTGGCTAACACGGTGTACAACTACCCGACGCTTGCCCACTGTTACAAGAGTGCGGCACTGGATTGCCTGCAACAACTGCAGGGTTAAGCCGCTTGCGTGTCCATGACAGCGCGCCGGCTGTTGCTTGCTGGCCGCCGGCGTTGCGATTCCCGGGTTGCTCCGGATCAGGTGCTTGCGGCCTGTGCCATCGCCCCGCCGGGCAGTGTTGCCCGTGAAAAAAAGCTTTCCAACAGCAACTGCGTTTCCGCCTGTTTCAGCCAGGAGCGTTACCCAGTAATTCCACCCGAACTTCCATGCCGCTGAAAATCGCCGGCGGTCCAAACTGGTGGTACACCGCAACATCGGCGGCGTCACGTCCATAGGCTACAGCCAGCCGCCCGCCGCGAACATCGTCCTGGGTGGGGTCGAAGGTGTACCAGTTTCCTCCGACGTACGCCTCGAACCATGCGTGCAAGTCCATAGGCTGCAGCCCGAACAGGAAGCCGACTACCATGCGTGCGGGGATGCTAATACTGCGGCACAGTGCGATACCCAGATGGGCAAGGTCGCGACACACGCCATGACCCTGGGTATTCACCTCGACGGCAGACAGCGGAAATACACTGGAGCCGGGCGTGTACGGGATAGCGTTTTTAATCCAGTCGCTTATCCTGTCTACCTGGTCGTAGCCGAGGGACACGCCGTCACTGATTTGGCGCGCCAGCTCACCGAACCGGTCCGACTCGCAATAGCGGCTTGGCAGCAGGTACGTCAGGACTTCATCCGGTAGTTCCTGTATTTCCACAAAGGCAGCCCCCGGGGCTTTATCGGCCACCTGTGTGGTCAGTACATCGGCCGAGGTGTGCACTGAAAACATACCGGCCGGTGCCACCATGCGCTGACACAGGTTGCCGAAGATATCGGTGTACTCCTTTACCGGTACGCTGGGTGAGAGCGAATAGGTCTCGCGTGCGACCCACTGCCGAATGCCACTGCGGGGGCGCAGCATCAGTATCAGCGGGGTCGGGTCGCCCAGTTGAAACTCGAGATTACACGTGGTCTGGATCCACATCATTTGTCTTTCCTCATCGTGCCATGGCAACCGGGTATGCTGCCAGAATCAGTTTGACCTCACAGCAGGCTATGTTTAGTCTATCTGCACCGGCGGTTATGCCCGCCATTCTTCCCGTGTTCCGCTGGTGCTGTTTCCATATGACGTATTGCGTTGCTATCTCATTGAAATCAGGTCTGGTTTTTGCCTCGGACTCGCGTACCAATGCCGGTACTGACCAGGTTAGCCAGTATGGCAAGTTACATACCCTCGGCATTGACGGAGAGCGCCAGTTCGTACTTTTGAGCGCCGGTAACCTGGCAACCACGCAGGCTGTGCTGACACAGATTCGCCATGAACTCAGGGATAACCCCGACTGTTGTTTGTGCAAGGCACGCTACATGGATGAAGTGGCCGATTATATTGGCGAGATAAGTCGTCAGCAGCAAAATCGTTTTGCTGCGGGTAGCGGCGTGAGTGCCGGCTTCAATCCAACGGTCAGTTTTATCCTTGGCGGGCAAATTCGCGGCGAACCGCCCGGGTTGCACCTGATCTACCGGGAAGGAAATCATATCACCACGTCGCTGGCGACCCCGTTCCTGCAAATTGGTGAGACCAAGTATGGCAAGCCGATCCTCGATCGTATTATTACAGCGGATTCCAGCCTGGAAGACGCAGCACGTTGTGCGCTGGTGTCGATGGACTCGACCATGCAGAGTAACGTCACGGTCGGCCCTCCGGTGGAGATGTTGCTTTATGAAAAGGACAGCCTGTCTTTGAAACGCTATATGCGGCTGGATGAAAAACACCCGTACCTGCGTGAACTGCGCAGCAGCTGGGCAGAAAACATTAACTCCGCGTTCGATGCGCTGCCACGCTTCAACTGGGAGTCTGCCGGTGCGCCGCCGCTCGAGTGAATAGCTCACCACGGCGTGACCGCCGGACTGCCGCATAGCATCGCTTGAGCGTGCATTACTGCGCCGTGCCAGGCTCTGGCAGGCGCTCCATATCCACCGATACCCGTGGCTGCTGCCCCGGGTCGCCGCCGAAGATAACGCCCTTGAGCGGTGTGACATCGTTATAGTCGCGTCCCCACGCCGTGGTGACATGCCGGTCCAGCGGCACCCGGTTGTTGGTGGGGTCGAAGTCATGCCAGCCGACATCGGGCAGATACACCGAGAACCACGCATGTGATTCATCAGCGCCCGGTTGCTTGGCCTGGCCCGGCGGTGGTTCGGTTTCGATGTAGCCGCTGACATAGCGCGCCGCCAGGCCAAGGCTGCGCAGGCAGGCGATACCCAGATGTGCAAAGTCCTGACACACACCGCGTCGATTGGAGAATACTTCGGTTAGCGGGGTGGCCACGGTGGAAAACCCCGGGTCGTAGGTAAATTCATGATGCACACGTGCCATCAGGTCATGCACGGCCTCCAGCAGGGGACGCGCAGGCGGGAAGGATACGGCCGCATAGTCGGCCAGTTCCGGTGCAGCGGCGGCCAGCGGCGAGTCGAGTACAAATTGCCGGTTTTCACGGGCCGTGTCAGTTAGCGGATGTAACAGTTGCGTGCGTACTTCGTCCCAGACCATATCCTGGCCCAGCGGCAGCTGGTCGCTGCCGGGACCCAGCTGCACCTCGCTGATGGCGGTGACCGTCAATGCCTGGTGAGGTTGCTGGATGGAAAAGTAGCTGATGTGGTTGCCATAGAAATCCTCGTGCTCGGCAAGATCCATCGGCAACGGGTCGATCTGCAGGCGGTGCCCGAGGCACTGCTGGTGGGGAAGATTGCGGGGGCGCAGGTGGGCCAGATTGTGGCACTGGCTGACGGTGACACCATAGCGATATTCGGTCTTGTGCACGATGCGATATTTCATGCTGGTTACGGCTCTTCCCCGACCAGCTGGTAGGGCCGTTCGGCATGGATGAAATAGGTGGCCGAGAGGGCGCTGGAGGTTTCCCTGAGACCCTGGCCAAGGCTGTTAAGCAGGGTCTCGAGCCGCGGCCGGGCAGCGCCGTCCGCCTGTGCCAGCTCTTCGGCATTCGCAATATTGAGCTGGTTGACCGCCTCGAGTACCAGCCGCATTTCCGCCTTGTAGGGACGCACGCCCTGTCCCGGCAGCGCCGCGAGGTGTTGCCGGGTGGCGTTCAGCTGGTAGAGCAGAGAGCGGCTGTTGGTCTCGTCCAGCAGCAGCAGATCGAGCGTGGCCGGCAGCTGTGGCCGATGACGGAAACGTCGCCGGTAGAGGGTGAAGCTCTCGGTAACTTCCAGTACCGACTCCAGCAGCTGCAGCTCCACTTCCGCTGCCCGGTGTTCTACCAGTAAGGCACGCAGCAGCGCAATCAGTTGCAGGGCGCGCTCGATGCGCCTGCCCAGATTGAGAAAATGCCAGCCAAGGTCGCGGCTCATGCTTTCGTTGGCGGCACCTGCAATGGCCATCAGGGCAGTCATGATGCGGTCCTGTGCCACTTGCGGGTATTGCAGGTCAGTGTGATCTTGTTGTGCCAGACCGTCCAGTTCATCACTGATGTTAGTGAACACCCGGCGGGTATCGGCCGACACCAGGTTGCGTACCGCGTAGGCCGCTGCCAGGCAGGAAGCCAGGTTGGCGGCCATGGTGCCGCTGCGTTGCCGGTTGCTGATCAGGTCGATGATTTCCGCCAGTGGCTCGGCTCGCAGTGCCGGGTTGTGCGCGGTGAAACCGGGATAGGTCATGCTGATGTGGGTTAGCCCCTGCAACAGACTGTCGAGGGCGGCCTGGTTGATCGGGTCCTCAAACTGCAGGGTTTCGTTGCGGTGATTGAGGATGTTGCGGATCAAGCGAATCATATCTTCGCTACGCTCGGCATAACGTGCCATCCAGAACAGGTTCTCGGCAGCAACACCCGGCAGGGTCTCCTGTAGCTGCGGATAGCTGGCCTGGCCCTGTGGCAGCAGGGTATCGATCTGCTCGGGTTCCGAAGCCAGTACCCAGGTGTCCTTGCTGATCGCACCTGACTGATTGGAAATCAGGCGGTCTTCCGGTTGTTCGCTGACGCGCGTCAGTCCGCCGGGCATGACCGCGAAACTGTCCTGGCCGCCGGCCAGAAAGGTGCGCAGAATACCCTGGCGGGGTTCCATCAGGCCATTGCGCAGCGTCGGTGTGGTGGACGCAATCAAGCGCTCCTGGGCAACATAGTAATAGGGCCGCGCCTTGATCCGCTCGCGCCAGGCCGCCAGCGATTGCTTGTCGAGCAGGTCACCGAACACCGGTTTGTTGCCATCGGAACGGTTAATGGTACGTATCACCAGCGTCGGCAGGTTGGCCAGCACGTAGTCGAGTTCCTGTGGTTGACCGCACCACCAGGAGGCAACCGAGGGCAGGCGCAGTTCCTGTCCCAGCAGGTGCTTCGCCAGTCGCGGCAGGAATACCTTCAGGCCGGGGCTTTCGAGGATGCCGGCGCCAAGCGGATTGGCAACAGCAACCCGTCCGCGGCGAGCCGCCTCCACCAGACCGGGGACGCCGAGCAGCGAGTCAGGACGCAGTTCCAGCGGGTCGCAGTAATAATCATCGACGCGCCTGAGGATGACATCCACCGGTTCCAGTCCACTGACGGACTTGAGCCAGACACGTCCGTCGCGCACTGTCAGGTTGGCGCCTTCGGTCAGCGGGTAGTCGAGGTAGTTGGACAGGTAGAGGTGCTCGAAATAGGCTTCGTTATGCGGTCCGGGCGTCATGATCACGACACGCGGATTGTCACTCTCGGTAGCAGCTGCCAACGCTGACAGCGAGTCGCGCAGGCGCCGGAAAAACGGTGCCAGCCGGTGTGGATGCGAGTCGCGAAACAGGCTGGGTATCAGGCGCGACATAACGGTGCGGTTTTCCAGCGCATAGCCCATGCCGGACGGGGCCTGGGCAAGATCCTTCAGCACCTGGAAATGGCCATCTGCATTGCGTACCAGGTCAGCGGCGTACAGGTTTAATGACGCTGCCGTGAGGGTCGGGGGCAGCACGCAGCTACGCCGAAAGCTGTCATTGGCAAAGATCAGGTCCGCCGGTAGCAGGCCTTTCCTGATCAGGGTGCGCGGGCCGTACAGGTCCTGCAGGATCAGGTTGAGCAGCTCCGCCCGTTGCAGCAGGCCATTTTCGATACCGGCCCATTCGCTGCTGCTGATCAGCAGGGGTACCGGGTCGAGTGACCATGTCTGGTTGAGGCCGTCCGGCGTGCCATAAATATTGTAGGTGGCACCGTCACTGCGCAGCATGCGCACGGTGTCATGTTGTCGCTGTTGCAGCACGTCAGGGCCCATGTCTTGCAGCGCACCGATCAGGTGGCGCCAGGGCTGGCGTACCTCCTGTTGGCCGGTGCACATCTCGTCATACCCTCCCGGTGTTTGCCGGTAGGCCGGGCAGGGTTTGCTTTGTAACGGTGTGTTCATCAGCGCCGGTTTAGTTGCAGCGACACTGGTATCTCAGGTCCAGCGTGCCGGGATATTCCGGGTTGGTTTCTTCGGGGGGTGGTGCCATGGGACCCGCGACATGGTCGGTAGAAAAATATTTTTCCAGCTGTGCATACTCGGGCGGTGGCTTGAGAGGGCCGCTGGTGTGGCCAAAATCCTGGAAGCGGCTGATGCGGCGCGTCTCGGCTTCATAGGCGTTCACCGGAAATACGTCGTAGTGACGCCCGCCCGGATGCGCCACGTGATAGGTGCAGCCACCGATGGAGCGGCCGTTCCATACATCAATGATGTCGAACACCAGCGGTGCATGAATGCCGATGGTGGGATGCAGCGCCGAGGGTGGTTGCCAGGCACGAAAACGCACGCCGGCAACGTACTCGCCGTGGGTGCCGGTGTTGCGCAGCGGCACGCGGCGGCCGTTACAGGCGACCACATAACGGTCGCCGTTCAGGCCGCTGACCTTGACCTGTACCCGTTCCACCGAGGAATCAACGAAGCGCGCCGTGCCCTGGCTGCTCATTTCCTCGCCGAGTACATGCCAGGGTTCCAGCGCGGCATTGATATCAAGGCGGATGTCGCGTACCCGCAGCGTACCGCAATGCGGAAAGCGGAATTCCTCGAACGGCGCCAGCCATTCCAGCTGAAATGGATAACCGGCTTGCTGCAGATCACAGACTACGTCCTGCATGTCGGCCCAGACATGGTGCGGCAGCATAAAGCGGTCATGCAGTTGTGTGCCCCAGCGCACCAGTTTGTGCTGGTAAGGCTGCTGCCAGAAACGTGCGATCAGGGTGCGCAGCAACAATACCTGTACCAGGCTCATACGTGCATGCGGCGGCATCTCGAAGGCACGAAATTCCAGCAGGCCGAGACGACCGGTTGCCGAGTCGGGCGAGTAGAGTTTGTCGATACAGAATTCCGCGCGGTGGGTATTACCGGTCATATCCACCAGCAGGTTGCGTAACAGGCGGTCAACCAGCCACGGTTCGGTGACCTCGCCGTCCGGCATCTGCTGGAAGGCGATGTCCAGTTCATAGAGGCTGTCATCGCGGGCCTCGTCAACCCGCGGGGCCTGGCTGGTCGGCCCGATGAACATGCCGGAGAACAGTGTCGACAGGGCGGGGTGATGTTGCCAGTAGGTGACCAGGCTGCGCAACAGGTCGGGACGCCGCAGGATCGGGCTGTCGGCCGGCGTGGCAGCGCCGATGGTGATGTGATTGCCACCGCCGGTGCCGGTATGACGACCGTCGAGCATGAATTTTTCCGTGGCCAGGCGTGCCTGGCGGGCCTCGGCGTAGAGGATCTCGGTATTCTCCACCAGTTCGGCCCAGCTGGCGGCGGGGTGGATATTGACCTCGATGACGCCGGGATCCGGTGTCACCGCAAGCTTGCGCAGGCGCCAGTCACGCGGTGGCTCATAACCCTCCAGGCGCACCGGCATCTGCAGTTCTGCTGCCGTCAGTTCTATTGCGGCGACCAGCTTGAGGTAATGCTCCAGGTGGGTCAGTGGTGGCAGGAATATTCGCAGCATGCCATCACGTGCCTGGACGCACAGGGCGGTATGGATGACATCGACCCGGCCACCGCCGGGCGTGCTGTGCGTTTCTGCATGCTGTTGTTTAATCTCAGGGTGTGCCGGCTGTGTCTTCTCGATATGACTGAAACGACGTGTTACTTCACTGTAGTAATCTCCCAGTACCGGTCGCGGTTCAAACAGATCGCGATCGGGTTTGATGTCGCGCGTTTCCTCGGCAACCCAGGGCAGGGCATCCAGCGGCAGGCGCAGCCCCATGGGTGAGTCGCCGGGAGACAGGAACATGTGCTGGCGGCGAAACTGCCAGTGACAGCTTTGCCAGCCGTCAGCGGACTCGTCACGGCGCAGCGGCAGTGCGAAGCCGGCCGGTTGGCCGAGATCTCCGGCCAGCAGTTGTGCCAGCTGGCGTCGCTCATCAGTTGCCTTCAGGTCGAGGTTTTGCAGGTCGATGTTGACCGGCTGCTCGCTTTCTTTCCAGAGGTAATAGAGTGTGTCTTCGTAGGCAGGCAGCAGGTAGCGTTGTTCCAGCCCGAGTGTTTCTGTCAGCTGTTGCGCAAAGCGCTCTGCTTCCGCCACGCCATGTCCGTAATCCCTGTCGTCGCGGGCCAGCAGTTCGTTGTTGCGCCACAGCGGTTCGCCATCGGAACGCCAGAAGCAGTTCAGCGACCAGCGCGGCACGGGTTCACCCGGGTACCACTTGCCCTGGCCGTAATGCAGCAGTCCGCCGGGCGCAAAGCGCCGCCACAGGCGCAGTAACAGGTCACCGGCGAGTTGACGCTTTTGTTTTCCCAGGGCGGCATCGTTCCACTGTGCCGACTCCATGTCATCGATGGACACGAAGGTGGGTTCGCCACCCTGTGTCAGGCGCACGTCACCGGCCTGCAGGTCGGCATCGACCTTGTGCCCCAGTGCCAGGATGCTTCCCCACTGATTTTCGCTATAGGGTTTGGTGACCCGCGGGTCTTCGTGGAGGCGCTCTACCTGGTTGTGAAAGTCGAATTCCACCTCGCATTTTTCGGTGGAGCCGGTAATCGCTGCGGCGCTGACGGGGTGCGGCGTGCATGCCAGTGGAATGTGGCCTTCACCGGCAAACAGTCCCGAGGTGGGGTCGAGTCCCAGCCAGCCGGCACCGGGTACGTAGACCTCCGCCCAGGCGTGCAGGTCGGTGAAATCATGATCGGTACCGGCCGGTCCGTCGAGGGGTTTTTCATCCGGGGTCAGTTGTAACAGGTAACCGGAGACGAAGCGGGCTGCCAGTCCCAGGTGGCGCAGGATCTGCACCAGCAGCCAGCCGCTGTCCCGGCAGGAGCCGAGCGCCAGTTTCAGGGTTTCTTCACAGGACTGTATACCAGGCTCCATGCGCACGGTGTAATCGATATCCTGTTGCAGGCGCTGGTTGATAGCCACCAGAAAATTATTCACTTCTGTCGGGGAGCGATCGATGCCGGACAACCACTGTAACAAACGCGGACCATCCTCGGTGATTTCCAGGTAGGGCGAGAGTTCCTTGCGCAGGTGCGGTGTGTACGCGAACGGATACTGCTGTGCGTATTCTTCGACGAAGAAATCAAACGGATTAATGGTCACGATCTCGGCGACTATGTCCACCTCGAACGACATCATCCGCACCGGGTCGGGAAACACCAGCCGTGCGAGGTAATTACCGAACGGGTCCTGCTGCCAGTTAATAAAGTGATTCTTCGGCAGGACCTTCAGTGAATAGGCCTCAATCGGGGTGCGTGTGTGCGGTGCCGGACGCAGTCGCACGATATGCGGTGTTGCCTTGACCGGACGATCAAAGCGGTACTCGGTCTTGTGATTGATTGCGACTCTGATTGCCATGCTGCTACTGCCTCGTCAAAAGATTGTCTTTATTATGTTCACTATGCCCTATTTTACCGACCGGCTGCTACTGCCGGTGGCCGGCGCGGCCGAGACAGGCGCGCTGCGGGTATGGCGCAGCACAGCATGTGGTTGTATCCCGGAACGGCGCGGCGGGAACGGCTTTTTGCAGTCGCCTAGACGATGACGACAGAGTTCTCGACACCGCCGATATCGCAGTACCGGTAGGCATCCGCATGCCAGTCGTTCTCCCAGCGACCGTCGACCAGGTACTTGAACTGGTATTCCCGGTTCACGGGCAGGTCAAGGGTGATGCTGTAGCTGCCATCCTTGCGACGTTTCATGCGGGAGTCTGAGGTATCCCAGTCGTTAAATTCACCCGCCAGTAAAACCTCTCTGGCGTCAGTGGCGGCTTGTGGCGGTAACTCGAAGGTCACCTTGCAGACCGGTTTGGTCTTCAGGAATCGCTTCTTCATAGGGTCTTTCTCCTGTTTGCTGTTTGCTGTTTGCTGCAAGCTCGCGCGAGCTTGCCTGTGCGTCGCTTCATGTAGCACTTACGTCCGGGCCTGCAAATCGAGCAGTTCTTCTTCGACGCCTGCGGCGTGCGTTAGTTCTGCAACATTCTCCCGGGTGAAAAAGCCCTGGAAATCACCAAAACGCTGTACATATTCAATGATGAGGGAAGAGTGCTCCGAGGCGCTGGAAAAGATCTGTTTCAGTCCCTGGTCGCGGGAGCCAATCACATCCAGCAGAAAGCTGCGTCCCTGGGCGGCTATCTGGCTGACGACATGCTCGATATTTTCCCGGCCACCGGTTTCGCCGTCACGCACGGCGAGGGCAATGTGGTGCAGTCGCGGACCATAGTTGCGTACAAACGTCTCGGTGGGCGATGGCAGCCCTTCGAGGTGATTGACGAAATACGGTGTGTTGTTGGCGGTAAAGACCTTTGCCGGGCTGTGTATCTCGCTGCTGTGGTGCACACTTTTGGTGACATTGGTCGAGGAATTCTGGTCGCGTATGTCGTAGGAACCCCAGTAGTAATAGCTCGACTGTGACAGCCATTCGAGTATCGCGACTTCCCGGTTCTGGCAGTAAACGCGTGTGGCGAGGTGGTCGATCGGCAGGATCAGGTCATTGATACCGAGCTTTTTTTGCAGTTCCTTGGCGGCCAGGTAGACCTCCTGAACCTCGGGGTCGATGCTGCTGATACCCAGCGCATAGACCCGGATAGCCTCGGGATCACGTTCCAGGTAGCCGACGATGTTGTGGGTGTAGGGCGAAGGTTTGACGATCGCGAGGTTACCGGGCAGTTCCAGCTTGCGGATTTCATCCGGGTTGAAAAAGCGAAAACCCCGTTGCTGCTGGCACTGCACCACGTTATGCGCGTCCTGCACCCGCAGAATTTCGCCCATGTAGCGGCTGTTGGGTTTACGCGCACCGATGGGGTAGACCTCATTAAGGCTGCGAAAGATGCCCTGGATGCGCTGGTCCTTGACTTCGCGTACCAGCAGGTCCGGGGAATCAAGGTTGACCCGAAGTATATGCGTCCAGTGGCTCTCGCTCTCCAGCGTCACCAGGTATTCGTAGGGTGTCATCAGCGTCAGTTCGCCAATGTAGCGGATGGCATGCCCCGGATCGACGGTGATCATGATGGCGTCGATCTGGTCAATCATATCGGTCAGCCCGCTGCGATCACGTTCCTCCAGCAGTTGCACGAGGTAGTCTTCGAAAAATGGTGAGTTCTGTTTGTCTCCCTGGCGTGGGAATCCGGTAGCGCTGTTCATATCATCAGTAATCGTGGTTGAGGATTTCGGTGTCAGAGTTGTTTATGCAAACCAGGTCTTGCGGATCTGGTTATGAATCACTGATATGCCGGTCTGCAGCTGGTCTATTTCCCGGTGCAGTTTCGCGGCATCGAGTTTTTCCGGTTTGATGCGATCCACGCGATGGCGGGTATCGCGGACCGGTTTAAGCGTTTCCTTGTGCAGCGGCAGATCCCCGAGGCACTCCTCGACCTGGTCGAGACAGTGCACAACAGAGCGTGGCAGGTAGTCGTTCTGCAACAGGTAGCTGACAACATCTGCACGCTGTACCCCCAGCTGTATATCCTTGCGGTACATCTGGTAGGCGTTCAGCGCTTTCAGCATGCTGGTCCAGACGTGTACATCGATGTTGTCCGAGTCGTCGG
>Ga0316193_10002050_pt1 | contig 13966 bp, 11 predicted proteins | sample MerIslsedime2_MG_FD_207735 | JGI IMG/M metagenome (GOLD analysis project Ga0316193, IMG submission 207735) | Coastal sediment microbial communities from Maine, United States - Merrow Island sediment 2 | ecosystem: Environmental > Aquatic > Marine > Coastal > Sediment | place: USA: Maine...
CGCGGATCAGTATGTCGGTCGGGAACCAGAAGGCGCGGGCCTCGAAGAGCAGGGCCTCGGCTGGAAGGGCAGCTACGGCAACGGCAAGGGGGACGACTCGATCACCAGTGGGATCGAGGGCGCGTGGACGCCGAACCCAACGAAGTGGGACATGGGCTACTTCGACATGCTCTTCGGTTACGAGTGGGAGCTGGTGAAGAGCCCCGCGGGCGCGTGGCAGTGGCAGGCGAAGGACGTCGCCGAGAAGGACATGGTGCCGGACGCGCACGACCCATCGAAGAAACACCCGCCCATCATGACCACCGCGGACATGTCGATGCGGATGGATCCGATCTACGAGAAGATTTCGCGCCGCTTCCACGCCAACCCCGAGCAGTTCGCCGACGCCTTCGCGCGGGCCTGGTTCAAGCTGACCCACCGCGACATGGGGCCCGTCTCGCGTTACCTCGGCCCGGAGGTCCCCGACGAGGAGTTGCTGTGGCAGGACCCGGTCCCCGCGGTCGACCACAAGCTGATCGGGAAGAAGGACATCGCCGCGCTCAAGAAGAAGATCCTCGAGTCTGAACTGTCCATCTCGGAGCTGGTCTCCACCGCCTGGGCCTCGGCATCGACCTTCCGCGGCTCGGACAAGCGCGGCGGCGCGAACGGGGCGCGTATCCGCCTCGCGCCGCAGAAGGACTGGGCGGTCAACCAGCCGGCCCAGCTCGCGAAGGTGCTGGCAACCCTGGAGAGGATCCAGCAGGACTTCAACAGCTCCCAGTCCGGCGGCACGAAGGTCTCCCTGGCCGATGTCATCGTCCTCGGCGGCTGCGCCGCCGTCGAGCAAGCCGCGAAGAAGGCCCGTGTCGACGTGGAGGTACCGTTCGCTCCAGGGCGCACGGACGCGTCTCAGGAACAGACCGACGTCGACGCCTTTGCCGTGCTCGAGCTCAAGGCCGACGGCTTCCGCAACTATCTCGCCGACGGCTTTACCCGCCCGGCGGAGCATCTGCTCGTCGATCGCGCACAGCTGTTGACGCTGACTGCTCCCGAGATGACAGTCATCGTCGGCGGCCTCCGCGTCCTCAACGCCAACGTCGGCCAGTCCGAACACGGCGTCTTCACCGACCGGCCCGAGACCCTGACAAACGACTTCTTCGTCAACCTGCTCGACATGGGCACGGAGTGGAAGGAGTCCAAAACCGAAGGCGTGTACGAGGGGCGCGATCGCGCGACCGGCAAGCTCAAGTGGACCGGCACCCGGGTCGATCTCGTCTTCGGTTCCAACTCCCAGCTCCGGGCCCTTGCGGAGGTCTACGCCTGTGACGACTCGCAGGAGGCGTTCGTGCGCGACTTCGTGTCTGCTTGGGACAAGGTCATGAATGTCGATCGCTTCGGCCTTGCCTGATCCCGACGGGATGGGAGTCGGGGAGGCCCCGGCGGTTACCCGCCGGGGCCTCCCGCGGATCCGGACGCGTGGTTTTCCGCATCCGATTCTTTAAGCGAGGGTGCCACGTTCACATTTGTTGATTTGTCGCCTCGGGCGAGGGGCTGCAAACAAATGTGTAAATGTGAACGTGGCACCCACGATCAGAAATCAACAAGTGTGGAAGTGTGTACGTGGCACCCATGCCCATGCACCCATGATCATCTGTGGGGGATCCAGTTCGTGATCGCCTCGATGCCCGCCTCGAGTATCGGATCTCGCCCCTCGAAGAGGTCCTGCTGCGTTGGTTCGACCGCCACGTCGGGCACGATTCCGTATCCAACGAATTCCCTCCCGTCGGGAAAGAGATCGCGCTTCGAGACCACCCGGAACTTCCCGCCGCGGGGGAGATCCACGTAGATCGGATTCCCGGTGCTACCGGCCGTTTTGCCTCCAACCAACACCGCGCGCCCGGAGTGGGAGAGAGGCACCAGGAAATCTTCCGCAGAGCTGTACGTCGCGGGCCCGGTCAATACCACCAACGGCCCCATGTACCTCGCCCCTTCACGGGGCTGAACAACGGCAGGGTCCGACAGCTCCCAGTCCGCCTCATTGCCCCAGGATCGGTAGGCCGGCACATACTTTATGCTTTTCCACATCGCGGCCTTGACGGGATCATCAATGAAATAGCTGACCACATCCCAGGCGTTCGAGCTGTCACCTCCCGGGTTGAAGCGTATGTCCAGGATGATCCCCTTCGTGGAACGAAGATCGAGACGATCAAAGACCTCTCGGAACTGATCCCGACCCTCGATCGTCATGAAATTGAAAAGTCGAATATACACAATGCCATTGGCCAGGCTCGTTGCCTCGACAGAAGGATCAGCCCCATACCACTCGAGAAGACGCCACTGAAAGACTTCGCCGTTGGCCTGGAGTGACCGTCGCGTCAATGCGACGTCCCGCTCTGTGCCGTCCATATCCTTTACTTTCAGTGAGACCGCGCTGCCGCTGGGACCAAAGAGTAACGTGATCAGGCCCACCGCCTCATCAGCCTGTTTTGTGCCTCGCGAGCCGAGCCTGAGCACGGTGTCGTTGAAGTAGGTCCGGATGGGCGTTCCATCCCCGATTTCCAAGATTTCGAGGCCAGGATATACCCGTTGATTCTGAAGCTCCTCCGAGACCCCCACCCGGGCGAAGAAAAAGCGGTCGGCGATCACCTGCACTTCAACGGGGGGTTGATCCCAGCCGGGTCTGACCAACCTCCACGGAGGGATGACCGCGGTGTGGCCGTCTTTCAACTGCGCGGCAAACTCCATCAACACTTCGAAATAGGTTTCCGTGTCTTCAGCGGCGATGACTCTGGGGATGTACTTCCGCGCACTGGCGTCCCAGTCGAGGTTCGGCACCTGGTAGAAAAATGGGAAGTTGAATTTCGCTTCGGCCCAGACCTGCATCAACCCCCAGATCTTTTCCTCGTCGGAAAGCGCTCCCTCGTTTGCCTGCACCTTCACTGCAACTGGAACCAGCACCAGGAACAAAGCGATCCAGGCAACCGCAAAGCGGATATTCATTGTTCCAACCCTCCAGGAATCGGGACGAGACCCGTCATTCTCACCGTCTCAAACAGTTCAAGTATCAAAGAGGTTCTCCTCATTGCCACAAGGGCGCCACCGGCAGAATGGTTTACGTGGCACCCATGTGCATGCACACGATGCAACAATTGTGTAATTGTGAACGTGGCACCCATGTGGCACCCATGTGTGGCACCCATGCAATGGTGAACGTGGCACCCATCATCATAGCCGGCACCCGTGATCAGCTCGGATTGACGACCACTCTCACGGCGTCGACCCTGGGCCGCTCGGCGAGCTCCCTGATGGCGATGAATGCGTCACCGTGCGGGAGGCCGTCAGCCTGGGTGATACCCGCGTTCCACGGCAGATCGACCTCCGGACCGAGGGTGAGCTCGGGCTCGAATGTCACCGCCACCGCCGTGAGGCCGTCCTTGAGACCGAAGTACACGACGTTTCCGTCGCTCGACCAGAACGCCTCGCCGCCGCCACTTTTGGACACCTGCCACTCCCCTCCGTCCCCCGATGTGGGACGGAGGTGCACCTCCCACCTCCCGGACGCGTCCGAGATGTAGGTCATCCACCGGCCATCCGGCGAAAGGGATGGCAGATACTCGTTGAATGGAGTTCTCACCAAAGGCGATGCGTCTTTCCGGCTTCCGTCGAGTGGCATGATCCAGATGTCGTAGCGGGTATCCGGATTCGCTTCGCTGTATATCAATTGCCTGCCATCCGGAGTCATGGCCCCGGGGTATTGATGATGCTCGCTTGCCACGATGCGCTCGGCGACTCCCGCTCCGTTGGCCGGTTTTCGGTAGATGTCGAACGGGCCGTCACGATTCGAGGCGAAGACGACCCACTCTCCATCCGGGCTCCACCGCGGTTCGATGTTGAAGCCCGAGAAGGTCAGCCGGCTGAGGTTCGGCGAATCCAACGACGTCGTCCAGACATCCGACCTCTCGCCGTCGAGGATCGTCACCGCCACCATCTCGCCCCGGGGATCCACCCGCAGGTTGCGGAACAGGTTCGGATCCAGATCCAATCTCGCCTCGATCCCCTCCGTGTCGATCCGGACGAGGGCGCGGTCTCTCGACTGATCTCTCGTGGGAAGATAGGCCAGCGTGCCGTTTGCGGAGACCGTGAACTGTGCGACGCCGACAAAAGGGTTCGACTGGGGCTGGTCGATCATCTCCTGCCCCGTGCCGGCGAGGGCGAGCTCGTCGGCGTCAAACGGCACCGAAGCCATCCCGCCCGGCGTCAGGTAGTACATGTCACCTCGCGACGAATACCGTGGGAAGGAAGCGCTGGCGACGAGGGTCCGTTGCTCACCCGTTTCGAGGTCGAGCACCGCGACGCGACTGGTGGCGAGCGAAGACGACCAGATCGTGAAAAGAAGCCCGCGCCCCCCAGGCAGGACCTGCGGCCACCAATGCCCGGTCTCGCCGTCCGCGGTGCGTAGGGTAGTCAGTGATTCCACGTTGCCGCCATCGGCCTGCACGACGGAAAGCCCGTTCGGGTGGTTGCCGTTAAAGAAGATGGTTCCGTCTTCGGCCCAGCTGCCGCCGAAGGCAAATGGAGACCTGCAGATCCGAATCACCGCGCCGCCGTTGAGCGGCGTCTTGCGGAGCTCGCCGTCTGCGAAGAAACCGACCCAGGCGCCGTCGGGGGAGAAGAAGGGCGATCCCGCACCCTCGGTGCCGGGCATCGCCTGGCTGTCGAACTCGGAGATCCGTCGACGGTAGAGACGGGTTTCGCCGGTTTCATCGTGACCGACGAATACCAGGACGTCACCGTTGGGCGAGAGTGTCAGTGCAGATGCTGTAAAGAACGGCAGGATGACTCCCTGCGGCGAGCTGACGTCGAGTCGAATGGAGGCCAGATCTGGTTCGGTCACTTCGGATTCCCCAGGCCGCAGCGTCCACAGGATCGCGATCAGTACCGACACGGCTGCAACCAAAGCCGCACCGAATATCAGCGCCCGCGGCACCAGAGCCTTTCCTGGCCGATCTTCTCTCAGGAGGGGAGCGCGGCCGCCGTTCGATGCCTGCTCCGCGCCCACCCTGCCCGCGATCACCACCGGTGCCACGAAGCGGTAGCCGCGGCGGTGTACCGTCTGGATGTACGAAGGGTCCTTCGGGTCGTCGCCGAGGGCGTGGCGGAGAAGGCTCATGGCCTCGGTGAGCGAGGTGTCGCCGACGTAGGCGTCCTTCCACACCGAACCCATGAGTGTTTCCTTGGTGACCACCGAACCGGACCGTTCGACGAGCAGGTCGAGGATCGCGAGCACCCGCGGCGGCAGAGTTATCTCGCCGTCCTGGGTCGAAAGGATGTGGTTAACGCGGTCGAAGTAGAACCGCCCGAAACGAACTACCGAGGTCGCAGAGGGGTGGATTCTGACGTCTGCGGATGGCCCTGGATCCTGCATCAACGGCACCTTAACAGAAAACTGAGAGATCCCTGAGAACTCCCTGCCGGTTTGCTCAGGACTTGTGATCTCCCGCGCACCACGATGGGTCTCGGGAGTGGAACATGCAGGCTGGACGACATTTTCGAATCATCCTTTCGTCGCTCATCATTCTTTTACCGCAGATCGCCGGCGCCCAGACGCCCGAGTATTCGGTGCGGGCCACCGATGTCCCGGTCGTCGTCGACGGACGGCTCGACGAGGCGTCGTGGGACGACGCGACCGTCATCCCGCTCGATTTCGAGTACCAGCCCGGGGAGAACATCCCAGCTGTGGTGTCGACAGAGGCGATGATCACGTTCGACCACAACTTCTTATACGTAGCTTTCCGGGCCGAGGATCCGGAACCCGACAAGATCAGGGCGCACCTCATGGATCGGGACCAGATCAACACCTTTGTGCAGGACGACCACGTCGTCATGATGATCGACACCTTTAACGATGAAAGACGGGGCTTCCAGTTCCGGGTCAACCCCCTAGGCGTCCAGGCCGACGCGATCTTCAGCGAGACCGAAGGCATCGAGGACTTCTCGTGGGACAAGATCTGGGACTCGGCCGGGAGAATCACCGATTTCGGTTATGTGATCGAAATTGCGATCTCGCTCAAGCAGCTTCGATTCCCGCGCACGGGTGAGGCCCAGACGTGGGGCTTCGATTTTTCCCGGTCCTATCCACGAAACGTGCGCCACCGGTTCTCGGTGGTGCCCAAGGACCGAAACTCGAGCTGCGTCCTCTGCCAGGTCGCCAAGATCTCGGGCTTCACATACCTCGAGCCCGGCCGCAACGTCGAGATCAATCCGACGTTTACCGCCATCCGGACCGACAGTGCCGAGCTGCCCAAGCCGAGTGGCTTGACGGTGGGCGATCCCGATTACGAGGTTGGCGTCACGGGCGCCTGGGGGGTGACACCGAACATCACCCTGAGCGCCACCATCAACCCGGACTTCTCCCACATCGAGGCAGATGTGGCGCAGCTCGAGGTCAACGAACGTTTTGCCCTGTTCTACCCGGAGACACGTCCCTTCTTCCTCGTCGGAATCGATCTCTTCGCGACCCCGATCCAAGGCGCGTTCACCCGTACGGTGGTGGACCCGAAATGGGGTCTCAAGGCGACCGGCAAAGAAGGTCGCCACAACTTCGGGCTTTTCGTGACCGACGATGAGCTCAATCAACTGCTGGTCCCCTCCAACCAGGGGTCGCGTTATTCCAGCCTCGAAGGTTCGGCCCAGTCCACGGTGCTTCGCTACCGTTACGACATCGGCGACGCGTCAACGTTGGGGATGTTGGCCACCAACCGGGAAGGGGTCGACTACTACAATCGTGTCGCCGGGGTCGACAGCTTCCTCCGATTTTCACCCTCCAACACCCTCCGACTCCAGGCTCTGAGATCGAACACCCTGTATCCCACGACGATGGCCGAGCCCTACGGCCAGCCGACCGATTCGTTCTCCGGCTACGCTCTGTTCGCGAGCTTCCAGCACGCCAGCCGGAACTGGTTCGCACAGATGGATTACGAAGACTACGACCCCGGGTTCCGGGCGGACTTGGGTTTCGTGCCGAGGGTCGACGTGCGCTCGCTGACGGCGATCGGCCAGCGCACGATTTGGGGTGACGCCGAATCCTGGTACACCGACATCAACGTCGGTGGGTTGGTGCTGCGAACACAAGACCACAGCGGTGAACTGACGGACGAGCTGTTCCAGCTGTACGGAAACGTCGGCGGCCCGTGGCAATCCCGGATCGGCCTCAACCTCAACCGCATCGGCGAGCTTTTTGGCGGGGTGTACTACGGCGGTATGCACCGGTTCGGCAGCAACCTCGTCATGCAGCCGACCGGCAGCATCCGTTTCTCCCTTCGTCTGGTGTACGGCGACACCGTCGACTACGCCAACAACCAACCGGGAGATCTTCAGGAGGCGAACCCGACGCTGGAGCTCAAGCTGGGCAAGCGGGTCAACACCTGGATCGATCACAACATGCGCCGGATCGACGTCGCCGGCGGGCGGCTCTTCCGGGCGGATCTCACACAGCTGCGGCTGATCTACCACTTCAGTGTCCGGACCCTGATCCGGGGAACCTTCCAGTACTACAACATCGACCGGGATCCGTCGCTGTACACCGGTCCCGTTCCGCCCACACCCAAGGAGAGAACGCTCTACTCGGAGTTCTTGTTTTCGTACAAGCTCAATCCGCAGACCGTTGTCTTCGTGGGCGTGTCGGAAAACCGGCTCGGGCTGCCCGGAATGGAGTTGACCGAGATCGACCGAACCTACTTCATCAAACTCGGCTACGCCTGGCTTCTGTAGGGAGACGCAACATGATCACTACTGCAATCTGTTTGCTCACGGCCGTCCTGGCCCTGTCCACCGCAAATGGACCCGCGCCTCGAGAAGCGAGCTGGGTGGATCGGAGCGACCACAACGCCCGGGTACTGCTCGAGGTCATGGCCCAGTTCAACCCTGAAGGCGCAGCGTTTCTGGGCGTCGAAGGCATGGATGAAGAGGTGCTCCAGTTTCCCGTCGACAGGGACGCTCGCCAGATCGAAGGGCTCGAAACGGCCATCGGCGAGCTTCGAACGCGACTAGAAGGAGAGTCGGACCCCCGGGTGCGACTCGATCTGGAGATCCTGATCCAATCGGCCGAGCTCAACATTCGGCAGATCAGGCTGAACAACGAGAACATGCTGCCCTACCTCAACGTGCCGCAGATCGTCTTTCAGGGCGCGCGGTCATTGCTCGACGAGCAGTCGTCACCCGATCAACGGGCCGCCGTCGTGACCCGCCTCAGGAAATACGCAGGCCTCGAGCAGGGATACACGCCGATCTTCGAGCAGGCCGCGTCGTTGCTTCGCAGCCGGTTGGCGAACCCGAATCTGGCCGGCCCATATCTCGTGGAGCTGGAGCGAGACATCATGACTTCGGAGCGCTTCATCTCGGGGATCCGCGACCTAGTGGCCGCGTACGGGGTCCCTGGCTGTGACCGGGCGCTGGATGCGCTCAGCGACCAGATGACCGCCTTCAACGAGTTCTTGCGCTCTGAGCTCGTACCGAGGGCCCGTCGTGACGCCCGTCTCCCGCCGGAGATCTACGCCAACCTCCTCGAGGCCATGGGAGTCGACATGCCCGTCGGCGAGCTGTCGAGCCGGGCCCTCGTCGCGTTCCGGGAGATCCAGAACGAGATGCAGGTCATCGCGACGCTGATCGCTGAGAAGCGGGGCCTCGACAGCGCCGACTACCGTGATGTGATCCGCCGGCTTCAGCAAGAGCAGCTCGTCGGCGAGAAAATCCTCACCACCTACGCGGGCCGAATCGACCGGCTCGAGGCGATCATCGAGCAGCGGGCAGTGGTCACCCTTCCCGAGCGGGACATGCGGATCAGGCTCGCCTCTGAGGCCGAGAGCGCGGCCATCCCATCGCCATTCATGCTGCCCCCGAGGCTGATCGGCAACACGGGTGAGATGGGGGAGTTCGTGCTTCCGCTGCGAGTCCCGGGCGAAGGGGAGGAGGAGTCCTCTCAGATCCTCGACTACACCTTCGACGCCGCGTCGTGGACTCTGGCCGTACACGAAGGACGCCCGGGTCACGAGCTCCAGTTCACGATGATGATCGAGAACGGCGTATCGCTGGCGCGCAGCATCTTCGCATTCAATAGCGTCAACGTGGAGGGGTGGGCGCTGTACGCCGAGGCCGAGATGAAACCGTACTTTCCCCTCGAAGGGCAGCTGATCTCGTTACAGCAGCGGCTGCTGCGCGCCGCCCGCGCCTTTCTCGATCCAGGTATGCAGAGCGGTGAGATCAGCGAGGCGGAAGCGCTGCGGCTCCTCGAGCACGAGGTGGTGCTCTCGCCCGCGCTGGCCCGTCAGGACGTCGACCGGTACACCTTTCTCGATCCCGGCCAGGCGACCTCGTACTTCTGCGGCTATCTGAGGCTGATGGAGCTGCGGGCCGAGGCCGAGCGTAAAATGGGTGACCGCTTCGATCGCCTGGCCTTCCACGACTTCGTTCTCGGCCAGGGCCTGCTGCCCGCTCGGCTCATGCGAAAGGCAGTGATGGAAGGTTTCGTGCGGTAGCCGGGGTGGCACCCATGTAAATGTGAACGTGGCACCCATCGCACCCATCGGCACCCATCATTCAGCCTGTAGCGACGCGATGCAGAGTCCAGATATGCATTCTTTCCTCATTCGATTGACCTTTCGGTTCGCCAGGCTGACGACCAGGTGGTACATGAGAAGCGTGAGAGCGCCGGGGCGGTTCAGGTATTTTGGGCTGCGGTAGTAGTCGGCGGGTTCGTCGTAGGTGCCGTGGTCGCCGGTCACGGCGCCCATCTGTACGAATCGCTCCTCGTCGATGTTGAATTCCGGGTCGGATTCGCCGTCTTCGCACGAGATCGAGAATCCGGTTCTCCAGCCGCGCTCCCTCAGGGCTCGTCTACCGGCGTTGTAGAAATCCGCGTCGTTGATAAAAGAATCGACCCGCCGCCAACGCCCTTCGATTTCCACTTCGACCCAGGAGTGGGAAAGCTCGTCGGGCATCCTCTTGAAGGCCCACTCAGGGAACATGCCCCTCTGGATCTCCTTGTCGATGGTGGAGAAATGTGCGCGCGCGCTGAGACCGACTGCTCGCGACAGAGCAATGAGCAGGGTCGCCTTGGTGTTGCACTGTCCGACTCCCAGACGGATCGTCTCAGATGCCGTGACGATGTCGCCGTTCTTCGGATAGCCGAATCGGATCTCGTCGCGGACGTAGTAGAACATCGCTCGTAGCTTTTCCCGAGGCATTTCCATATTTCGGGTCAGCCGTCGCGCAGTCTCGCGAACCAGGGGATGGTCGTCGTCTGCCAATTTCTTTGGGATTCGCATGGTGTCTGTCTCCTTCGCTGTTGTTGACGGCGGGATTCCCGCCGTTCTTGACAGTGAAGCTAAGGATCCAAGCAAAGGATGGCTTGAACGAACTGGCTGTCCTTTTGCCCGGCAGAAAGAAATGACGGGGTACGGCCGAACATACGCTTAAAGGTCCGGCTGAAATGTGCGGAATCTGCAAAGCCGGCATCGTGGGCCGCGCTGGTGAGGTTTGCCCCGCGAATGGCGGCTTCGAGGGCGTCCATAAGACGCGTCCAGAGCAGGTAACGACGAGGCGGTATGCCGACCTGCTCCGTGAAAAGGTGAATGAAACGGCCTTCAGACAGATAGACCTGGGCGGCCAGTTCGGAGAGGGAGATCTTTTTCTCGGGCAGCTCCTGGATGAACGCCAGCGCTTTGTCGATGCGCTCGTCTCGCTCGGGTAGCGTGCCCGGGCTGCCGCCCCAGGTTTCGAGCAAACGGTCGAAGCACCCGGATGCCTCGGCGCACCCGACACCGTCTCTGTTCAGCACCGACAGCGCGTCAATCACTGGATCGGCCATGTCGGGGCCGATAACGTGGTGGCCGCAGGTTTTCAGGCATCCCCGGCGGAGTCGGTCGGCATCAAGTGACTCGGGTTCGATGAGAAAAACGGCAGCGCTCTGACCGAGGCTGTCTAGCCGGTGGGGCTGGTCGGTGTCGATGAGCGCGGCGTGGGTGCGCACGGTTTCGTCCCCCATCCCGATTTCGAGTGGGCCGTCAGGGGAGACGGCGGCCTGAATCGCATGATGGGTGTGGACCTCCACGTCATCAACTGGTCCAAAATACAGAACGCGGCCCCGCCAGAAGTAGATTCGGACAGCGGCACCCAGCCCCGATGTGCCCCCTCCGGTCATATCGGCAGTTCAACCAGTCCGGTTTGGCGCGTACCGCATACCGATTTCGTTTGTTCCCGACGACCACCGGGCTCGACTTGCAGAGGCGATGATGACACTGATCAGATCTTAACTTAGCAGTGGTACCGAATTCGGATTCGGTGCCACAAGGGTGCCACGTACACACTTACACATTTGTTGAACCCTAGGAGCGTCGGGCCAATCTCGGATTCGAACTGACAATTCGAAAAGTGTGTACGGGGCATCAGTAAGTGTGGAAGTGTGTACGTGGCACCCATGCAACAATTGTGTAATTGTGAACGTGGCACCCATGTGCCCACGAGCCTAGCATGCGTGGGTGGCACCCATGTGTGCGGCCAATCTCACAAAGCAACAATGCGGAACGTGGCACCCATCCCGGGGTGTTCGGTTACCGCGGGGTGACCCACGACTGGTGGATGGCGACGATGGCCTGGAACCTGGACCTCAAGGCGCTCAAGCAGCTCGCCCTCAATTCCATCCACCACAGCTCCCTGCCCGGCCCGGCGCAGGCCGATCTGCTCGCTGCCTGGCAGTCGGAGTGGGCGGCCTTCACGGCCGACGAGGCGGCCTGGGCAAGAGCTGGCGATGCGCCGCCCGCTCTGGAGGTGGCGCCGTAACACTGGCCTGTGGGCAAGCTCGTTCCGCGATCGCCCAGGAGCTCGAGGGCAGGTAGACGCCATCCGGGTGCAGGTGCTCGGCGAAGACGGCCTCGAGGTCACGCCAGATCTCGGGAAGACGGGCCAGGCCGTCTTCATCGGCCTCACGAGTGATCTCGCGGCGAAGGCGTTGCGGATGTGGGCGATCTCCAGGATGTGCCACCGCTACCCGCAGCTGGAGCCATCACGCAAGATCTGCAACATGGTCTCAGTCGCCGCGTTGCCCGGGTTTTCCAGTTGATGGGCGACAAGTAGGCCGAGCGCATACTCGATCTCTTCTGCCTGCATGATTCGCGTAAAGAGGCACGCCAGCAGCGCAGCTTCCTCTTCTGTACCTCTCGCCAAAATCTCCTCAGCAATGATGTAAAAGTAGTCCACACCGAAATCGTAGTCATCTGGATGATCCACAGTAAAGGTGCCAGGTACGGTGGTTATGACTTTGTGATGTTTTCCCAGGATTGGAAGGTGGGGGATGGGAGATTGGTCGTAACACCATAACCCCCGTACCTGGCACCTTTTCTTTTTCAGGCGGGTTCGTCGAGCCGACCGTCCACAACTGGCGGGTCGGTAATCTTCGAAGGTCGAAGCGGCTCCGGCGACTCTACGGACGCATTTATCGGGCCTGCGCTCGCCAACATGAGGGCCGCAGCGCCCAGGATGGTCTGAAACTGCATGTCCGGGCTCCTCGTATATGCAGGGTAGAGGAGGGCGGGTGCGGTTTCTTTCTCGACATTGCTCGTTTCGCATCGAAGTGTTGAGGAGGTCGTGGAGCGCCGGTATATTGATGCCGGTTTCAAGAGGACTATGGCTGGGCTCGATCATCACATAAAAACGTTGCATCAATCCGAGGGAGTTGCCCTGGCGGACTACCGCTGCTGGGCAAAGCGCGGATCTTGCAGCGGGGAGGAAGCCGCCGACTGCTTCGAGTTGGTTTTTCCTCGCCGGGGCCTGTACGAGCGCGTCGACCGTTCCGGCCGCTCGGTGGCCGACGCGAACCGCGTCCTCCTCTTCGCGCCGGGTCGGCCGTTTCGCATCAACCATCCGATCGAAGGCGGAGACGCATCGACCCTCATCCAGTTCGAGGCCAAAGCCTGGTTCGACCTGGTGGGGGCTGTCGACCCGGGGTGGCGCGACCGGAACCAATTCCAGCTTCCGGCGGCGATTCCTGCAGAACCGGCGGACCAGCTTCTACACTCCGACCTCTTGCGACGCCTGGGTGACAGGACCAATCCCGACCCCCTCGAGGTCAGCGAAAGGATCGCGTTCCTCGGTGAGAGGATCCTCACGAGGGCAAGCGAGGAGCCTCAGTCGCCGCCCCGAAACGGCTCTTCAGACCTTCATCTGGAGATAGTCCGCCGGACCAAGCAAGCCCTGGTGTCACATGCCGGCGACCGGCTCACACTGTCCTTTCTCGCCCGACAAGCATTTTCCTCGCCCTTCCACCTCTGCCGTGTGTTCCGCCGGGAGACGGGAATGCCGATTTTCAAATACCTGCAAAGGCTGCGCGTTCACCTAAGCCTGGACCTCCTTCTAGAGAGCCGCAGACCCATTGGTGAAGTGGGCATGGAGCTGGGCTTTGCCAGCCCCAGCCACTTTTCAACGGCATTTCGGCGTGAAATGGGGATGTCGCCGCGGCAGTTCCGGCGTGGTAGCGGAGAGGCGTTCGCCCGAGACAGGCTGCAACGTGTCCGCGAGTACTCAAGCTGAGCACTCGGGCAAGAGCGAAGAAACCCGGCCCCTGTCCCGAGAGCATGAACCGAGTCTTCCGCGTCATCCGTTTCATCGGTGACCATCCCTCTCACCCAGCGTGGAACAGATTGTGTCTACAGCACCAGCGGCCGGCACTCGAACTGGCAGTAAGCGGCGAGGTTGGATCTTTCGGTCTCGATCAAGACGAGCTCCTCGAGCGTTCGCTCTCCTCGCAGTCGCCCTTCCTCGTAAGCTTCTTCACCTCGCCATTCGAAGAAAGTGACGAACTCGTGCCGCGAATAGTTGTTCTGATAGGTGTGGATGCGACGCAGTCCTGGAGGCGGTTCGAGAGCGGCCAGGCGCTCGCGGCAGCGCTCCTCCCATCTATCGAATGCGCGGTCTGCGATCACGGCATGAGAGAGCA
>Ga0316193_10002054_pt1 | contig 13961 bp, 17 predicted proteins | sample MerIslsedime2_MG_FD_207735 | JGI IMG/M metagenome (GOLD analysis project Ga0316193, IMG submission 207735) | Coastal sediment microbial communities from Maine, United States - Merrow Island sediment 2 | ecosystem: Environmental > Aquatic > Marine > Coastal > Sediment | place: USA: Maine...
TGCGATACGGTTTTGGCAGGCGGGTATTCAAGTTTCGAATTTTATCTGCAGCTGTTTATGGGCCAAAAAAATATGTTGACAAAAATTAAGGGGTTTAATAAAAAAGGTTTTCTCAAATTCGGATGCCATTTGCAGGCAAAGTCCAAAAAGCCGAGGTAGCTCAGTCGGTAGAGCAGGGGACTGAAAATCCCCGTGTCGGCAGTTCGATTCTGTCCCTCGGCACCAGGAAATCAAAGGGTTTACACCACTTAGGTGTAAGCCCTTTTCCTTTTGTGTAACCAGGATGTAACATTTTCCAAGTCTCTGAGGGTAATTAAGAGACAAATTTAGCACAAGACAGACTGCACAAGAAGGGCCGTAAAGCTCATATAGTAGTCCTGTCGTACTAACTACATGGAAATCACATGTTGTAAGTGCGGATATAATTGGGATTACAAAGGAAAATCCTACCATTGGGCCACATGCCCAAAATGTCACATCAAAAACACTGTCTACATCGAAGAAAATCTGAAATACGCTGAGTGAGATTGCAGAATGCATGAACTGTGGGGCTGAATTCTATAAAAAAAGGAAGATTTCAAAGTATTGTAGCCCTTTTTGCCAAAGGAGTTTCGCTGGAAAACTCGGAAATAAGATTATTCACTCGAAATATGATTACAAAGGTAAGAATAATCCTAATTGGAAAGGCGGCATCAGCAAAGATCATTACCATTACAAAAAGATACAGAGGGAAGGGTATCCTGAACGGACTAAATGTAGGAATATCTTATATAAAGCAAAAAGTAAGGGTGATGTTACACCTCCTGAAGTTTGTGAAAAATGTGGCAAGAAAACCAAGCTCCACGCCCACCACAGAGACTATTCCAGGCCCTTAGATGTCGAATGGTTCTGCCAACCCTGCCACCGGAAGATCCACTGTGGCACCCACTAAAAAAAGGGCCGCCCCGAAAGACGACCCCTATTCACATTCTATTATCACTTTTCACCATTAAACCGCTCTGCAAGGGTGTCAGGCGCAATGGCACATAGTGTCACCTGACCCGTGACCGCAACAATTACACTTCGGGTTTTGTGCCCGGACCTGGCATCGATTAGCTGGCCACGATCCCGCGCTTCAGTCCGCGTCCGTCTGACAGGTGCCCCTTCTGCCTTTAGGATATCCAACACATGCACGTCCGAGACATAATTCCCATATCCGATTCGTATTAACATGATAAATCACCTCTTCCTTGAAATAACTTTGACAAGCCCGATTATCCCGATGATAATGATACAAAGCACCGCCAGGGAATGGAAATCGTTGCCTCGTCCTATATGAAGCGCTCTTGAGGCGTTGCCAATCGTCTCACCAACTTTCTGAGCCACCGGGTCAGCGATCCACATTAAGACATAGATCCCAATCATCGCCAACGCAGCCAGAGCCACAACCCAGACCATCCACCCAAATATCTCGCCTTTGGTAAAGTCCTTCATGACCTATCTCCAGTCGCCGCCTTTTTGGCAGGCTTTCTTGCGGTCGCTTGCTGCAGATCCATATACATTCTCCGCCACGCAAGCTCCGCATCATTTAAGATTCTCATCACAAGCGGGGACTCCTTGGCCTCTTCAGACACCCGGAATCCGGTTATGATGTCTATCGCCTTTGCCAGTTCTTTCATTTCCTGCCTTGCATTCGCCAAAATTGACCCCCTTTCATATCTTTATTTTTATGTTTTGAAGCTGGCGGAGTGACCGATTTCTTCCTTGGTACCATTAACGGTACCTTGTCACCCTTGCCGACAAATCCATCAACCGAACAGGTCATACACCCGTCATCCTGACACTCTGATGCAAACACCCGACTTTCCAGGTCGTTGTAATGAATCCTAAACGGCACTCCATCACCGGCTATGTACTTGAGCATATGCCTGTACCCTAAACCGGCGATCACAGAATCAAGGCTCATGATAAGCGGCACAGTCCCATTATTCCCTTGTACATACCCTTGCCGGATCTCGCGTTGTCGGTCCTTTTCAGGAATATAATCGGCCCTGAACATGTCAAACGCGCCGCTGCACGAAAGACAAATGCTCGAACTCGGAATGACTGAGAAAACCTGGCCACCGATAAAAGTGGGCTTACCGTCTATGACCTCAAACCCAGCCCCAAGATCGAAATAAGGGACCAGATTCGCGCATGCCAGCCTGTTGACCGAAAGCCGCGCTCCCGAGTCCAGACAGCCAAATATCAAATCAACCTGGGAAAACGCCGTCTGGACATTCGGCTCATAGAAACTGTCAGTGAACGTAGAAACCCTTGTGCCTGGACTTATCTTGCGGACAACCTCAGCATTAAACTCAGTCTTTTTCCGGCCAATATCAGTGGCGGTCGCCCACGGCATCCGGTTTAGGTTCGATTCGTCTATGGTATCTTTGTCGCAGATAGAGATCGACCGAATCCGATCCCGCGCTAAAAAATCAATCATGGTGCCGCCAAGCCCAGAAGCCCCAATAACTCCAAAATCAAGCCTACCTAACTTTTCAACAGTAGGCGCTCCCAAGGCCATAACGGTCCGATCAAGATCCTCACCGGCTTTTGAACCTTCGCTTTCCGCGCCGGTCGGAATGTGCACATCCAGCTTATCCTTACCGACCACAACGACCTTCTCAACAGGACTTAGCCGGTCATTCTGAGCATCGTAAATCCAGCTATCAAGCTCTTCTCCGGAGTTCGAAAACACGATTGAAGCGTGATGCATCCCCTCGATCTTTTCATTCAGATGCCGCATAAGCATCAATTCATGGTGATCATCCACCGCACTGAACCGCAAGATACCTTTGGGATGGATGTGACACTGTATGATATGAGCTTGTTCTGCCACCGCTCGCCCCATCCCTTTGGTTATGAATTCCTTCTTTAATTCGTAATGGCCGGCAGACCGGCTCACATAATCGCTTTCATCAGGGACAATGACCTCATAAGGAATAAGCTTTAACCCGCCATCTGCCTTGGAATCGTGACAAAGCACCCAGGCAGCCTTTTCCCGGCCATCCCAATTCAACGCTGCCTTTAACTTTTCAAATATCTTCTTAATAAATGTAATTTTTACTCTCATAAATCCTCCTTATTCTTGACCCAGGAAAAGATGCACAGCCTTTGCCAGCTCAAGGAAATTATCACCAGATACAACATCGGTGGTCGCCCTAAAGCTCGTAAGATGGAACGAAAGCCGCGCATAACCCTCATCGTATAGATTGTTGCATTCGTTGTTTTCGTGTACGAAAGGCGCCGCCACACCATCTCGCCGAGATAAATCCTGGTCCACAAAAAAATGATAATCCTGAAAATTATCAACGTTATATCCAGGGGTTAGGAAAAGCAGAGATGAATACTCTTGAAAGTACACGGACGGCAAAACAAAATAGTTAATCCTTATCCATAAAAAATTGTCGCCATCATACTCAACAGTCCCCCAAGTACCCATCAACAGCTGAATATTTGCCAAATACCATTGCTCAATCATGGTCATTCTCCCTTGACGTTTGACCCAGGGGACTAATCCCCTGGGCTTTTAAGATTAGCCTCCGATACCGCTCATGGCACTTTCAAGCTCCTGACCATCACGAACCTTGATGGTTTTTTTAGTCGGAAGATACTGGGTTGTCCCATTGGCCCCGCGACTTACCAGACTCGTGGCATTAGGATCTTTGCCCATTGTCTGGATGATCTGCCCGGGCGTGGTCTCTGATGGCACACTCACGAGCCGGCCATCGACAAGAATTCTTTTTTCCAATACATCTTTGATCATGACTTTTTACTCCTTTCATTTTTTGAAGTTCATAGGTATGGGTTTGGGTCGCTTAGGTTGCTGATGCTCCCTAAACACGTTCCTCACCCGCTGTTGTGGCTGCGATTCGAGGAGATCCTTATCACCGAACAGAAGAATCAAAACACCCGCTGCAACCGCAAACACGAAAAAAAAGAATATGGCCCATGGATCTGTCTCGCTGCCGATGTGAATCAACATCATTACTGACAGAACCATTGTTCCAATACATCCGAAAAATATCGCTATCCCTTTCCACCACATGATTTCTCCTTTTCCTGATTTTCTCTTTCTAAAAATTCTAAACGATGTAAATCGAGCCTTGTTCACATTTTTTTTAACCCGGAACTCATCCCAATGCCCTTGCCTTGCCCGAATAGTCTCTGCCTTTACTACGAAAAAAATTCGGCCTTTGTTCACATTTAATTTCAGCAAGTGCTGATACAGAATATGGCAACATCAGTGTTGGATTATATAACCAACCGAAAACTATAAAAATATGGACACATATAGAACCATATAGATGACCGAAAAACTCGCAAATAAGATTGTAGAGAATGTTGGTGACGAGACCTGGACTCGATTTACTGGTTGGTGCAGGATGCACCGTATAAAGGTAGGCGACAAACTCACCGAGATCTTAGGCGAGTTTCTAAAGAAGAATCTGAAATAGCGCTCATGCGTTGCAAACTGAGGCCTTCCTTTCATCTTCGGGTGAAAGGAAGGTTTTTTTTTACCAAAAACCCGACCCCCCAAAATGAAATATGGCGATAGATGCTATCTCACGACCAAACCAGACGACATATTCCATTCAGAATCAATGTGCCTGCCTTGCGATGGCTATAACCGGTCATGCGACAGGTACACATCAAACAAAATTATGGACGAAATAAGGAATCGGGACTGGCAGCGCCGAAACAGGCACAGCAAGGCGCTTGATGATTATGTGAATGAGATGACGAGATTGAATGGAAGGTGAGACCCCCCCACAATCACCCCGTGTCTGGCGACGGGGTGATTATTAGAAAATAATCAACCGGGAGGGAAAGCAAATGATAATAGGAGATAAGAAGCTTGAAGCGCTAAAGAAAATGCCTGTGATTGAAACAGTTGTTTTCAAGAGCAAAGATGGAAAGTACATCGTCAATAAGACCACAATCACCGATATCAAGCCTGTGAATTATTTCCAGGCTGTGTTGGACAACGAACCAAAGGAGTGATTTTAGGGGAGGCAACTCCCCACATTTTCAAAATGACAACCGACACATTCCCGGAATTTGACACCGCCGACTTCACCCGGCTAAAGATTGACCAGATCCCGGCCCACCGCGTAAACGCATACATCGACCACTGCCTAAAGGATAAAGAGTTCCGGGACCTGACCATGAACCATTACGGCTCATACATTCTGGGCGCATCCAAAAACCTACTCTCACGCTCCGGCGACCTTTTGAACCAGCTTGGCGCACTCTCTAATTACATCGATCCACCGGGCACACCACAGATTGATTGGGCAGAGCTCAAACGCCAGGAACGCGCTAACAACCTACGGATCTGGTGGGAGAAAAAACGGCAACGGAAAGAGCTTATGCAATCCCTTGCCAAACTGTATCCGAAAGGCAAAGGGATGAGCACAGAGATAACCGATGCCAATGTCATCGCGGAACTGGCAAAACCTTTCAGCCCTCAAGGCAAAGACCGACGGGATTTCAATAAACAGCTCCAAGAGGTCGCGTCCGCAGGGTTCGCAAATCTGCTCCCGTGGCGACACATCATCATCAAACAGCTCCAGGACGGAGCTAACACATTCACCGGCCTCAAACCAGTCATCCCGGACAAAAAAAAGGATGCTGCGCTCAGGTTCCAGTTCCTGACCGAACTACGCCACCACCAATATATCGACATAGACCAGAAAGACCCCTTCGGCGAGATCCGGATCAAACCAAAAGGCGACTTCAACCCCAACCTCACAATCAAAGACCAGACCGGCAACCAGATGACAATCGACTGGCTGGACGCAAGCGAACAAAAGCGAAAGCTTGCACTGAAATTGTTAAAAGAGAACAAAATGATACTCATTTTGCAATAATAGACAAAATGCCATTCAACCCTAATCCATTGACCCACTTCCAGGCAAAGCTGCTCGAAGCCATCAGGGATAAGCTTATAGAGATACGAGATCCTGACAAGGAAGTGCTCGATGACCGAACATATGAGTTTTACCTGCAGAATACTAAAAAATTCGGCCTCATACCAAAGATACGATTAAAACCAAATGCGCTCGATATCAAGCAAGAAATCATGATAAAGGCGGGATACACTCCTGTCACCAAGAAATTATCATACAAGATGCAGAGAAATGCATCGGCATCAGCCTTTGACAAACATTGGGATGCGATGATGTCAGGCCTTATCAAGAGCGCCAAGCGGATAGCGATATTTAATCAAACATTCGCCCTGAGCGGTCAAGAGGTCTCAGACCTTATCAAGCTGATTCAATCATGTATCAGCCCGGGAAAGGCTAAAGGCAGTATCCATAATCCGGATGATGAAAGGGTTCAACGAGATTCATTCATCGAAAAATTAAGACAAATGGAATGAAAGCTTCCCGGCTTAATGATTGATTTCTGACGTGGGGGAGTGTGTGGATCTAATATGTGATTAATTCCCTTTTTTATGGATCTATGATTTTCTGAAGGCACCGGTTTTTTAAAAGCTTTGGTATGCAAATCACAGAACGTACGTAATCAAAAATCGGCACATCATATTTTAGCCAAAATTAGGGCAGACAAATTTAAGGTTAGCTGAACAAATACATAATAGAATCAGAATATTGTCAGGATTCGATTCAGGCACGCAATATAAACTTTCGCCAGAATGTAGATTGGCCAGGAGAAACCAACAATCTCCTAGCGTTTTAGGTTAGTTTTGCAAATCTTAACATTTTGATCCAAGCGTTATTATGGATTAGTTTGTCTAATGCACAGCATTGCGAAATTATTGCCATGGATTGATGTAAGCATGTGAGCCACAATTCGAACACTCCCAAATTACAATAGATAGGATTTAGTAAGACTTATTGGCCACAGTGTTAATTTTAGCGCTATATGCTTTCCCTATCTATTCTTTCCCCATGCAATAGTTTATTGAAATTTTATTCATTTATGATATTTCTGTTTGCGTATCGTTGCGATTACTCACCATTAAAAGGGGCCGAGTATGATAAACACCGTGCGTAAATTTCTGACCATTACCTTCCTGGCGGTTTCAATCTCTATATCAGGGTTAACCGTTGATTTTGTCGGCGCACAGGATACCGCTGCAGACACTGCGGCATCCCTTCTTCCTGGTGAACCACTACTGAGCCGGTATATCAGATTTGACCAACTAACAACTAAAGATGGACTCTCAGGTGATCAAGCATATCACATTGCCCAGGATCACTATGGTTTTATGTGGTTTAGCACCGCTAACGGATTGAGCCGGTTTGACGGCTCCAGCTTCAAAGTTTACCGCCACGACCCGGACGATCCCAACAGCCTTGGTCACAATGCCGTCCGAGCCATGATATTAGACCGGAGCGGTGACCTGTGGCTTGGTACCTATGGCGGAGGCCTTAATCGATATGACCGGGAAAAGGACGCTTTCATCCGCTACCAGCACGACCCTGCCGACCCTCACAGCTTGAGCGGTAATTTGATAAGGTCTGTTTATGAAGATCGGGACGGAACGATATGGGTGGGGACGGCAAAAGGACTCAATAAATTCGATCGTGAAAGCATGCGATTCACGCATTTCCGGCACGCACCTGATGATCCAAAAAGCCTGAGTCATAATCTTGTCTGGTCGATTCTTGAAGACAATTCCGGTGTTCTCTGGATCGGCACGGAGGACGGCTTAAATCGGCTCGATCCGAATACAGATCACTTTATTCACTACCGGCATGATCCAGATAATCCCGCCAGCCTCAGTCACAATACGATTAGAGAAATTTTTGAGGATCGTTCGGGCATACTCTGGCTTAGCACACGCCGTGGGCTCAGTAAATTCAATCGCGCCAGGACCGGATTCACCCGGTATTTGAATGATGCTGCCGATCCACAGTCGCTGAGCAACAATCTTGTCACCGGGGTTTATGAAGACCGGGCGGGCAGGCTCTGGGTGAGCACCTGGGGGGGCGGGCTCAATCTGTTCGATCGGGAAACAGAGACCTTTACTCAATACAGGCATGATCCCTCCGACGCTTACAGTTTAGGCGCCGATACGGTTTTCCAAGTTTATGAGGATCAGCAGGGGATATTCTGGATAGCGTCGGTTGCGGGAATCAGTATGTTTGATGGTGGAGGAAAGCCCTTTCGGCATTATCGCCCCATCGCTAACCTCCCGAATAGCCTGAGTCATAATGTGGTGCGCGCCCTGCATGCCGGCCGGTCAGGAGTTGTCTGGGTTGGCACCAGCGGCGGTGGGCTTAACAAGTTTGATAGACAGACAGAAGCGTTCACCCATTATCAATATGATCCCGCCGATCCGGGCAGCCTCAGCAACAATTCTGTAAGCGCAATGTATGAAGACCAGACGGGAATGGTATGGGTTGGAACATCCGGTCGCGGTTTGGACCGATTTGATCCGGCGACTGGGCGCTTTACGCACTACCGGTACGATGCCGCCAATCCTCACAGCATAAGTAAAGGTTCCATTGTGGGAATCATTGAAGACCGGACCGGCACACTGTGGATTTGCACCTGGGGAGGGGGGGTGAATACATTCAACCGTGATACCGGGCGATTTACCCGTTACCAGCGCGATCCGGCCGATCCGCATACACTGAGCAACAATCAGGCGATCGTCGCCCTTGAAGACCGGGCGGGAGAAATCTGGATTGGCACCTTTGGGGGATTGAACAATTTTAATCGCGAGGCGCAGTCGTTCACCAGGTATCTGCATGTCTCCACGGAATCGCAGAGTCTGGTTCACAACTCGGTGACATCCATGTGCGAGGACCGCACCGGTGTGCTCTGGATTGGCACTTTAGGGGGACTTGATAAGTTTGACCGCAAAAACGATCAGTTCACCCATTATACAACCGCAAACGGACTGCCGAGTGATCTTATTTGGGGAATCCTGGAGGATGAACAAGGGCGGCTCTGGCTCAGTACCTCGAACGGGCTGTCCAGGTTCGATCCCCGAACGGAAAGCTTCAGGAATTATACCGTCAGTGACGGGCTTCAAAGTAATACATTTTTGAATTTTTCATCATATTCTAAAAGCCAAAGCGGCGAGATGTTTTTTGGCGGATCGAACGGGTTCAACGCCTTTTATCCGGATCAGATTGTGGACAATCCGAATCCGCCTCCGGTTTTTATTACGGATTTTCAGCTGGCCAACAAACGTGTCCCCATTGCTGCCGATTCGATTTTACAAAAATCAATCCTTGAGACCGATAACCTCGAGCTCTCCTATGAGAATCGGGTGTTCTCCTTTGAATTCGCGGCATTGAACTATCGAGCCCCGGAACGAAACCGGTACAAATACAGGATGGAAGGATTTGAAAAGGGCTGGAACGAAGTGGGCCTAAAGCGGCGTTTTACAACCTATACCAACCTGGATCCGGGGGAGTACGTCTTCAGGGTAATCGGCGCTAACAATGATGGGACCTGGAATGAGGAGGGAGCATCGATCCGCATCACCGTGACCCCACCCTGGTGGGGAACCATCTGGTTCAGGGGCAGTATGGTGGTGGCGACCATTGCCCTGCTGGCTGGAGGCTTCCGCTGGCGGGTAAGCGCGATTAAAGCCAGTCGCCGAAAACTCGAGATTCAAGTGCAGAGAAGAACTGAGGAATTGGAGGTTGCCAACAGAAAGGCCCTGGAAGCGCGAAACGTTGCCGAAACCGCCAACCAGGCCAAGTCCATCTTCCTGGCCAACATGTCTCACGAACTGCGCACTCCGCTCAACGCCATCCTTGGCTTCTCCAGGCTACTGACCCGAGAAGAAGACGCCACCCCCAATCAACAGGAAAAGCTGGCCATTATCAACCGCAGCGGCCAACACCTGCTGGCCATGGTCAACGACGTATTGGATCTCTCAAAGATCGAGGCGGGAAGATTCGAGCTGCAAGAGAATCCTTTCGACCTGGTTCCTATGATAACGGACATCAGCGTGATGATCCAGTCACGCGCCACAGAAAAGGGGCTCTCTGTGGTAGTGGAAGCCGAATCGATAAGCGTTCCTTACATAATAGCCGACGTAGGGAAACTGCGCCAGATCCTGATCAACCTGCTGAACAACGCGGTCAAGTTCACCGATGAAGGCAGGGTGACCATTAGATGTGCCACCGAACCGATGCCGGAGGAGCCGACGCGCTGCCACATTATGATTGAGATCGAGGACACCGGTCCGGGGGTTGACCCAGCCAGACAAGCAAAGATCTTTGAACCTTTCGTGCGGGAACGCAATGTGCCTGAACGCAAGGGCACAGGTCTCGGCCTTTCCATCTGTAAAAAGTATGCCGAGTTTATGGGCGGCACCATCGAGGTGGAGAGCGATTTGGGTAAAGGTTCGCTTTTCCGGGTGCGATTGCCGGCTAAAATCGCCGAAGCGGCGGATGTCAGGACACCCGTTGAAGATAAACCGAGAGTGATCGGCCTGGCCCCGACACAGAAAACCTGGCGAATCCTCGTCGCAGATGATAACCGGGAAAATCGGCTCTTGCTGAAATCCCTGCTGAAAATAGTCGGGTTCTTTGTCCTGGAAGCCAAGAACGGCAAAGAGGCAGTGGAGGCCTTCAAAAAGGAATCGCCTGATTTCATCTGGATGGACATGCGCATGCCGGTCATGGACGGGTACGAAGCCACAAGGCGAATTCGGAAGTGGGAAGCCAGAGGTCAGAAGACAGAAGTCAGAAGTCAGAAGTCAGAGGACCCGTCTTCTCCTGATAGCTTCGCCGCGGCAAGCAAAGAACAGAAGACAGATGTCGAAACTCAAAACTCAAAACTCAAAACTCAATTCTCAAGTATCCAGGAACCTGAATCCAGTATCCAGCATCCAGCATCCAGTGACCAGAGACCAGTACCCATCATCGCCATAACAGCCAGCGCTTTCAAGGAGCAGCGTTCGGACATCGTAGCGGCGGGCTGCAACGACATGGTTACCAAACCTTTTCAAACGCACGAAATCTTTGAGGCGATGGCCCGATTCCTGGATATAGAATACATCTATGAGACGAAGGGCGAGGCAGCTTCGGACCGGCTCGGTGGGACAGACCTCACCAGCGCCATGTTGGCCGATCTTCCAACAGAATTGCTCCAGGAATTGCGCGAGGCAACTCTGACATTGAACAGTGAGGCGATCACCGCCGTCATCGAGCGCATCATCGAACCCCTGGCCCCGGATACGGCGAAAGGCTTGCGAACTCTGCTGGATGATTTGCAGATGGGGCGGCTCCAGGAGTTGCTGGAGGAGGTAAAATGAGGTTCAAGGTTCAGCGTTCAAGGGTTTAAAGTAACGGTTATTCAGTTTCGGTTATCAAGACGGGGGAGGAGTCAGTGTTCAGCCCCGCTTCTGGCCGCAAGCGTCCAGTCTTATCAAATGAGAAATTCTAGTTTTATGCAAGAAAATGAGGAATGGATCCTTATCTTAAAAAAATTTGGACAGGATTAACCGGATTATCAGGATAGAGCGGCCTTCGGCCGAAAACCACCAAAATAGAAATTTATTTCTATTTAATCATTCAACCATGGGTAGGATACAGTTGGGAAGGTTTTGTGATTGAACAGATCCTTTCTTACCTTGATTCCCTGGGTCGTAATAGACAGCCCTATTTCTTCAAGACAAGTGACGGGCATGAACTAGATCTTTTGTTAATGCTTAATGGAGTAATTTGGGCCTTCGAGATCAAACTTTCAGGATCGTCAGGGCGTAAAGAGATGGATAAATTAAAACGGACATCAGAGATGATAGATGCCGATAAAATGGCGTTGATTTCAAGGACCAGAAAGGAGATAAGGGGTAAACATGTTGTTTCAACTCATCTGCCGGGAATTCAAAGATTGATGTCGGAACTATAAAATGTGCAGTTTTGTTCACATAATTAGATCACGAAGATAGATTATCCGAATCCAAAACCCATAACTTTGAACCGTGAACCCTGGTCGCCGCCGACGCCGCCAAAGGCAGGTAAACCTTTGAACCCAGAACACGGAACGGTAATTACCCATGTCTAAAACCCATCAGTTAAAAACCGAATTAGGCGACATCCTCATCGTCGATGATGAAATTGCCAACCTGAAACTGCTGAAAGAACTGCTGAGCCGGGAGGGGTTCCAGGTGCGTCCAGCCGACCGTCCCAAATTGGCAATCAACTCAGCTTTGGCACAGCCCCCGACCTTGATCCTGCTGGATGTGAGGATGCCGGAAATGGATGGCTTTGAGGTCTGTAGGCGTCTCAAGCAGGATGAGCGTACATGTGACATCCCGATCATATTCATCAGCGCGCTGCAGGATGTACAGGACAAGATCCGGGGCTTCGAAGCTGGAGGAGTGGATTATATCACCAAGCCAATTCAAGAGGAGGAAGTCCTGGCCCGTGTGCAAACCCACATGGCACTGTACAATATACAGCAGAACCTGGAGGAGCTGATCGCCGAGCGCACGGCTGAACTCGCCACAAGTGAAGCCAAATATCGCGGTCTGGTTGATAATTCCATAGTCGGGGTTTTTATCACAACAATTGATGGCCGATTTACCTTTGTCAACGACGCTATGGCCAAGATGTTCGATTTTGACACCCCCGAAACGATGATTGCCCAGAGGTCTCTTGAACGCTGGCGTGATCCAAAGGTTCGTGAAAGAATGCTGGCCGAACTTCAGAAGCACGGCAAGGTAATAAATTTTGAAGCGGAAACCATTACCCATACCGACCGGCACATCTACGTACTTTTCTCGGCAAAACAGGTTGGCAATGATATCATAGGGATGGTGATGGATATCACCGAACGCAAACAGGCTGAAACAAAATTGCAGAAGGCCTATATCGAAATCGAGCAGCTGCAAGTGCAGCTGCAGGCGGAAAGCGCCTACCTGCAGGAAGAGATCAAACTGGAGCATAACTTTGAAAATATCATCGGCCAGAGCGATACGCTGAAATATGTCCTGCACCGGGTTGAAATGGTTGCCCCCCAGGATTCCACGGTGATTCTTCTGGGGGAAACCGGGACGGGCAAAGAGCTCATGGCGCGGGCACTTCATCGACTGAGTTCCCGCAACAAACGGCCTCTGGTGAAGGTGAACTGCGCAGCCCTGCCCGCTGAATTGATTGAAAGCGAGCTGTTCGGCCGTGAAAAGGGGGCCTTTACCGGGGCAACCACGACCCAGGTCGGACGCTTCGAACTGGCCAATAACTCAACGCTTTTTCTGGACGAGATCGGCGAGTTGCCCCTCGAGCTCCAGGCAAAACTATTGCGCGTCCTTGAAAGCGGTGAGTTTGAAAGGCTGGGAAGCCCCCGCATTTTGCATTCCGATGCCCGTATCATCACCGCCACCAATCGGGATCTTGAAGAAGCGGTGCGTCAAAAACGCTTCAGAGAGGATCTGTGGTATCGGTTGAAAACTTTTCCGATTACGGTACCGCCGCTGCGTGATCGAATCAAGGATATTCCCTTGCTGGTCGATCATTTTGTTAAACTTTTCTCAAGGAAAATGGGGAAAAAGCCGGCATCCCTGAAAATCACCAAGTCTTCCATGCAGGCCTTAAAGGCCTATTCCTGGCCAGGTAACGTCAGAGAATTGGAGCATGTCGTTGAAAGTGCGTTGATTACCTCGCAAAAAAATAAACTGCACTTTGATCTTCCCAAAATTGCAAGTGGTACGACAAGAAAGCTCAAATCCTTTGAAGAAATGGAACGGGAATATATCCTCGAAGTTTTAAAAGCGAAGAACTGGAAGATCAAGGGCAAAGACAGCGCTTCTTTCATACTGGGAATGCCCCCCAGCACACTGCGGCATAGGATCAAAAAGCTGGGTCTGAAAAGGCCCTAACTCTTCAATAGATGATAGATTATTATTATCACCGCAGAGTCGCGAAGCGCGCAGAGGATATTTAACTTTTCATCTGCCTTCCTCTCAACGGCAAATAAATCCGCCTCAGGCGGACTCTCAG
>Ga0316193_10002056_pt1 | contig 13960 bp, 11 predicted proteins | sample MerIslsedime2_MG_FD_207735 | JGI IMG/M metagenome (GOLD analysis project Ga0316193, IMG submission 207735) | Coastal sediment microbial communities from Maine, United States - Merrow Island sediment 2 | ecosystem: Environmental > Aquatic > Marine > Coastal > Sediment | place: USA: Maine...
CGATCAACAGGAAGTCAGACTTCACGATGATCTCATCCAGGTTCTCGAGAGCATCCATGCACTCGATCTTCGAGATGATCTTCATTCGGTTTTGCGTGGCACGCCGGACTTCGTCGATCGACTCCCCGGAACGGACGAATGAGACGGCGATGTGCTCGATCCCCTCCCGCAGGCCCAGCTCTATGGACTGGTAGTCCTTGGGCGACAGCGGGGGGAGATGGAACTTCTTCCGGAACACGGGATCGATGACGACGGCCTTGTTCCTGCCGATCAGGCCACCGGTGATCGTCCTGGCAGTTATGTATCCTTTCCCGACAGTAGACACATCCGTCACCCGAAGGATCAGGGTGTCGAAGTCGATGTGGATCAGGTCTCCAACCTCCAGCTGCTCGATCACGTACCCTGGCTTCAGGCACAGCCGCTCCCTGTCTCCGGCGATCGGGGCGGCATGGATCTCTACCTGCTCGTTCTCATTGAAGTGAACCGTGGCCTGCTCCAGGTCGCCCGTACGGATCTGGGATCCCTCCGTATCGATGATAAACGGGATGCCGACCTTCTTCGACAATTTGATCGAAGCTTCCAGGTCCTCCAGGCTGGAGTGCGACATGTTCACCCGGACGAAATCGACACCCTTGCCCTTGATCTTCCTGACGGTCGGCTCGTCGTTCGTGGCCGGTCCGAGGGTGACGATGATTTTCGTTCGCTTCTCTCTCATGCCTGGATCTCCACCGCCACGCGCTCTACCTCCCGCCACACACGGAGCAGGTTACCGCCCCACAGCTTCCGGATCTCCTGTTCCGAGTAGCCGCGGCGCACCAGCTCCAGTGTCACGTTGAAGGTCTCCGCCGCGTCTCTCCAGCCGGTCACCCCGCCACCGCCGTCAAAGTCGGAGCTGATCCCCACGTGGTCGATACCTATCAACTTCACGGCGTAATCGATGTGGTTCACGAAGTCGGACACCGTCGCGCCAGGAAACTGGTCGTTGATCTTGGCGCGGGCTTCGCGGTATGCGTCGCGCTGAGCGGGAGTCGCGGTAGCCCAGGATTCGAACGGAGCATTCTCCCGCAAAGCCTGAATCGCCGCCTGCTTTTCCTCCGGCGCATCCATGACGTAGCCATCGAACGCCACGATCTGCACCACCCCGCCGTTGTCCCGGATCGCCAGGAGCTCTTCGTCCGTGAGGTTGCGAGGCGAGTCGGCCAGCTCGCGGACCGCCGAGTGGGAGGCGATGATCGGGGCCCTGGACAGGCGCGCCGCGTCTATCGCGGTCTTCCCGGACGAGTGTGATACATCCACCATCATCCCGAGCCGGTTGGCCTCGGAGATCGCCTGCTTGCCGAGCTCGCTCACTCCGCCGTGCTCCTCCTCCGCGTCTCCCAGGTTCTCGCGCGGGATGGAGGAATCCGCGAGATCGTTGTGCCCGATGTGCGTGAGTCCGAAGTAGCGGGCTCCTCGCGCGTGGTAGTCTTCCATCAACGCCAGGTCGGTGCCGATCGAGTAGCCGTTTTCGATCCCGATCGCCGCGACGAGCTTGCCCTTGGCGTGCAGTCGTTCCACGTCGTCTGGCGTCAGGGCGAGGCCGATCTCGTCCGGGTACATTTCGTCCGTCAGCCGGTGAATCGCCTCGAACTTCCTGAGCGCCTCGGCCTTCGCTTCCGCGTAGTTCTCCGGCGTCCGCTCCGTCTGACCGACGTAGACGATGAAGAAAGCAACGTCCAGTCCGCCGGCCCGCATCTTCGGAAGCGTGACCTGCCGCCCCTCTTCCTGGCCCGGGTCCGACTCGGCAGTCGCGAAATTCGAGGAGATGTCGTCGTGCGTGTCGATCGTGATCACGCTCTCGTGAATCGCTCGCGCGCGAGTCTCGAGATCGGCGCTGGTCGTCGCGTTCGTCTGCCCTCGGGCGGTTGCTGGTACGAGAAGAACGGTCGCGAGGATGAGGGCGAACGGAGCATGTCTCCGGGGCAGGCGCGCAGCGTGCATCGTGATTCCTGTCTTCGAGTGCCTGTGCATCGGGCCGATCATTCGCCTGCAAACCTCCGCCGCTGGCCGAAATCACGCAACTTCCATCTGCGCCGACTCGCGTTTCGTCGGTTGCCGCGATCACCGGCGCACCGCGATCTTGTGCGTCTGACCAGCACCGTGAGGTACTCTGGTGAAGCCACTGAGATCTTCTGTCTCTGCCGTTCTAGCCGCCCTCGCGCTGGTTGCGCCCGCCGCGGCCCAGGAGACGCACTTCGAATCCGCGACCTGGGAGACTCTGCGTGCGCGCGCCTATCCCCAGTGGTTCACCGAAGCGAAGCTCGGGATCTTCATCCACTGGGGCGTCTATTCGGTCCCCGCCTGGTCGGGTCCCGAGGATTACGCCGAGTGGTTCCTGCGCGGTCTGCAGACCGGCGATTCCCTCCGAATCCGGTACATGCGCGACAACTACGGCGAGGACTTCGAGTACGAGGATTTCGCACCGCTGTTCAAGGCCGAACTGTTCGACCCGGGCGAGTGGGCCGAGCTGTTTCGACAGGCCGGCGCTCGCTACGTGGTCCTCGTATCGAAGCACCACGACGGCTACGCGCTGTGGCCCAGCGCATACTCCCCCGGCTGGAACAGCGTGGAGGTGGGGCCGGAGCGGGACCTGGTCGGCGACCTCACGGACGCTGTGCGCGAGGCGGGGCTTCGGATGGGGCTGTACTACTCGCTGGGCGAGTGGACAAACGAGCTGCACCGCTGGTACACGGACCCGCCGGAGACCATCGGACTCTACGTAGACCAGCACCTGGTTCCACAGTTCAAGGAGCTCGTTGCAGCCTACCGGCCTGATCTCATCTTCGCCGATGGCGAATGGCTCAACTCGGCCGAGCAGCTGCACTCACGCGAAATGATCGGGTGGTACTTCGACACCGTGGGTCCGGACGCCGTGGTGAACGACCGGTGGGGTGGAGGCAGCGCAATCGGATTCCGGACGCCCGAGTACAGCTCGGGAATCGAGCTTACCGACAGGCCGTGGACTGAAGTCCGCGGCATCGGGCGCTCGTTCGGTCTCAACCGGAACGAGAAGCTCGATGCGTACATGACGCCTGAGGCCCTGGTCCACTTCTTCGCAGCCGCGGTGGCGGGCGGCGGCGGGATGATCCTCAACGTGGGCCCGGGTGCCGACGGCCAGATCCCGTTGCTTCAGCAGGAGCGCCTGCGGCAGCTCGGGGCGTGGCTGACGATCAATGGGGAGGCGATTTACGGGTCGAATCCGTGGCGGAAGACAGGCGAACAGCGGCAGGTCGAGCTCGAGCGGATAGACCCGGCCATCGACTTCTACTGGAATCGAAACGGCCCGGGGAGCCCGATCCGCGAGGACGACTTCACGGCCGAGTGGAGCGGATACCTCGAGGCGCCGGCGACGGGTGACTACACGTTTTCGGCATCGGCAGACGACGACGACGCGGTGCGGGTCTGGGTGGATGGCCGACTGGTGGTGGATAAGCGGGCCGAGATCGGGGCGAGCGCGACCGGTGCGGGTTCCGCTGACCCGACGGTTCAGCTGGTCGCGGGAACCCGGGTCCCGATCCGCGTCGAATACCGCGAGCGGAAGGTTACGGCATTCGTGCGACTCGAATGGTCCGGTCCCGGAGTCGAGACCGGGGTCGTCCCGCAGTCGAACCTGTTCTCGTCGGCCGACCTCGCTGCGGGAGACGGCCTCGCGGCCAACTACCGCTCGCTGCAGCAGTACCTGGCCTATACGCAGAAAGACGGAAACCTGTACGCGATCACGTTCGAGTGGCCGGCCGGCGAACTGAAGCTCCCGATCGCCGAGCCGCGGCCGGGGACACGCGTCTCGCTCCTGGGCCATGAAGGCGAGCTTCCGTGGCGTTATGCGGACGGGCGGGTACTGATCGACCTGTCCGGGGTTCCATCGTCCGCGATCCCCGGCAGGTGGGCCTGGACGGTACGGCTCGAGGGGTATGCGGGGACGGCGGGGAACTAGGGCCGCCGCGCCACCACCCCGTCCTTCATTACAAACATCACGTCCCGGACTGCCCGGATGTCGCTCGTCGGGTCACCCCGTACGGCGACCAGGTCCGCCAGCGCCCCCTCGGAGATAACGCCGAGATCGGCCAGGTCGAGGGCCCGGGCGTTGACGATCGTCGCGCCCTGCAGTGCCTCGGCGGCGGTCATGCCTCCACGCACCATCCACTCCAGTTCACGCCAGCTTTCGCCATGCGGAAACACACCGACATCGCTTCCGAGCCCGATCGTCACGCCGGCCTCGAGCGCCGCACGGACGGCATCCAGCGTTCCCTCGATCCGGGGGCTGAGCTCGCCGTCGGCTGCGTCGATTTCCCAACCGCCCGGCAGTCCGCTGAAGTACTCGTCGTAGGCCGCCGCGGCGGCGAGGGTTGGATAGAACACGACACCGTGTTCTGCCATCAGCCGGAACACCTCGGGCGTGCCGCTCGACCCGTGCTCGATCGTCTGCACGCCGGCCAGTACCGCCCGGCGCATCCCTTCTGGTGAGCTGGCGTGGGCGGCGACCGGGAGACCGGCCGCGTGAGCCTCGTCGACCAGTGCCTCGAGCTCGGCAAGCGTGAACGTCGGCGCGACGCCTCCGCTGCGGCTGAAGTCGGCGTACACCTTGATCAAATCGGCTCCATGGCCGGCCTGTTCCCGCACCGCCCGGCGAATCTCGTCCTCGCCCGTGACCGGCTGCGCGCCCTGTGGCAGAACCAGGTCCGGGTCCCAGCCCCGCGGACCCGGGGCGTAGCTGGCCGTCGCCGCCAGCGCGAGGGTGGCCGCGAGCACCCGCGGCCCGGGGATCAGACCGTCGTCGATCGCGTCCCGGATCCCGAGGTCGGCCCAGCCGGCTCCCTCTGTTCCCAGGTCCCGCAGCGTGGTGAAGCCCGACATCAAAGTCTGTTCGGCGTGGACCGCCGCACGAACGGTCCTGTAGGAGCGGGCCTCCCGCAGGACCTGGTCGTCCCACAGCGTCTCGGAGTACGGGTGGAGGAACAGGTGCGCGTGCGCCTCGATCAGGCCCGGCAGCAGGGTGGTTCCCGGCAGTTCGATGATCTCGGCATCCGCGGGAGCCTGGACGTCGTCGGCTGCACCGACGGTCGTGATGCGATTCCCCTCGACCAGCACTACCCAGCCGTCGTGGGTCTGCCCGGTCTCGGCGTCGAACACGCGGTCGGGTCGGAGCAGGGTGGTCGCGTTCGGGGCGGCCACCTGGGCGCCTGCCGAATCAGGGACGCCTGCCAGGAGCGCGGGACAAAGCGCGAGGCTGAAAATCGTGCGGGTGAGAACGTTCGGTCTCATGGCGTTCCTCTGCGTCGGATCGGTCGGATCGGTCAGAGCATGTGCTGGAAAGAGCCTGCCCCGAGCCAAACTACATGAGAGTCGCTGGTCCGTCATACGGGGAAGTGGGAATCGTCCTGCGAGGCCGACCCAACCCCTCAACTAACTGCCTCGCCCGGGTGTCAAATAGACATATGGACGCATGAGACCTGCCATGGGAGGGGATCGTGAAGGCCCTGATCTCGAGCATGATCGTCGTCGGCGCCGCGCTCGCGGCTCACCAGCCTGCCGTCGCCCCCGAAGTCTCGGGGATTCGCTATACCGTGACGTTCAACTCGGAGACGGCGCAGCGGAACGCGCTGCAGGTCGAGATGACCTTCCAGAGCGAAGGCCAGGGACCTGTCGTGCTGTCGATGCCGGCGTGGACGCCCGGCTCGTACACGGTTCGTAACTTCGCTCGGTTCGTTCGGGAATTCGAAGCGACCGCAGGCGGAGCGCCGATCCAGTGGGACAAGGCAGACTTCGACAGCTGGCGTGTGTTTCCGTCCAGCGGCGACATCGTGACAGTCGGGTTCGAAGTCCAGGCCACCGAGCTGGCCGTCGGAATGTCCTGGTCAGCCGAGGACTTCGCGTTCTTCAACGGCACAACCGCCTTCCTGTATCCCGAGGGCCGGGGATTCGACTTCCCGGCGACGGTCTCGGTCCGCACGGAGCCGGATTGGAGGGTGGCGACGGGAATGAGTCCGGGGGCCGAGCCGGGAGAGTTCGCTGCCGGCAACTATCACGACCTGGTGGACATGCCGTTCTTCATCGGCCGGTTCGACCTGGACAGCGCGCGAGTCGAGGACCGCTGGTTCAGGCTCGCCACCTATCCCGAGGAAGCTCTCGCCGGAGAGGAGCGGGCAACCACGTGGGAGCACATTCACGCAATGATGCCGCCCATGTCGGCCGTGTTCGACGACACCCCATTCGAAACCTACACGATCCTGGCCGTATTCGGCGAGGAATTCTCGGGTGCGAGCGCCCTCGAGCACAGCAACTCCTACCTCGGTTACTTCGCGCCCCTGCTCGCGGGATCGACGACGTTCGCGTCGATCGCGGCGCACGAGATCTTTCATGCCTGGAACGTGAAGCGACTGCGCCCCGAGGAATTGTGGCCGTACGAATACGATCGTGAACAGCCGACCACGCTGCTGTGGGTGAGCGAGGGTATCACCGATTACTACGACGACCTGGCGCTGGTGCGAGGCGGGATCATCTCCGAGGCGGAGTTCTATGCTTCGACGGCCAACAAGATCAGCGAAGTCTCCCACCTGCCCCCCGTGGCACTGGAGGATGCGTCCCTGTCGACGTGGGTTCGTCCGACCGACGGGACGGCGTACATCTACTATCCGAAGGGCTCACTGGCCGGTCTCATGCTGGACATCCTGATTCGGGACGCGACGGACAATCGAAGTTCCCTGGATCACGTGATGAGAGAGCTGTACATGACCGAGTACAAGAACGGGAGCGGATTCTCCGAGCAGGAATGGTGGTCCGTTGTGAGCCGGGCTGTCGGCACCCGCCTGGATCTCGACGAATTCCAGGCCCGCTACATCGACGGCCGCGACGCGTACCCGTGGGATGAGGTCCTGCCGCTTGCCGGTATCCGGTACGTCGAAGAGGAGGAGATGCTGCCCAACATCGGCGTGATGTTCAACGCGGGCGACGAGGGAGTCCACGTCAACGCGGTCATTCCGGGCGCCTCGGCTACCAATGCCGGGGTCAGAGAGGGCGATACACTGTTACGAGCCGGCGAGATCGCGGCCGATGGGCCCGACTGGGCCAACCAGTTTCGTGCCAGGTACGCTGAGGTTGAGGAAGGAACGCCGGTCGACTATGTCGTGATCCGGAACGGAAGCGAACTGACACTGCCCGGTCAGCTGCGCTTCGCACCCCGGTCGTCGCACCAGATGGAGCCCCTTCCCGACGCAGTGGAGAAGGCGGTGCGGATCCGGGACGGGATTCTGACGGGCACGACGGACTGAGTGGTGGACCGAGTGAAGAAAGGCGCGACCGAGTAAAGCACGACAACGAACTCGACGTCGGGAGCCTGGTCGCAGTCCTCGAGCGCCGCTGCAGTCCTACGGCCAGATCCCCCTGCGCAGCGTCACGTCGGCCACCCGCTTTACCGCCAGGATATAGGCGGCCGTGCGGAGGTCGATCGGGTCGAGCCCGTCCTGGCCCCGCCCGAGGTTCTTGCGCGCCGCCTCGATCTCGGCCAGCGATCCGTTGATCCTCTCCCGGGTGTCGAGCACCGCGTCTGTCGCCCGAATCATCTTGCGGAGCAGCTTCGCATTCACCTCTTCTTCGTCCCACTGCTCGTGTTCGATGTTCTGCACCCACTCGTAGTAGCTGACGGTGACCCCACCGGCGTTGGCGAGGATGTCGGGCAGGACCGGGATCCCCTTCTGGTTGAAGATCCGGTCGGCGGCCGGCGTCGTGGGGCCGTTGGCGGCCTCGGCGATCAACAGGGCCTTCACGTTGTCCGCGTTATCAACCCGGAGCTGGTTCTCGAGCGCAGCCGGTATCAGGATGTCGCACCGGAGGGCGAGCAGCTCCTCGTTGCTGATTTCCTCTGTGTCGGGCAGGCCCACCACCGAGCCCGTCTCCCGCTTGTGGGCAATCGCCTCGTCGGGGTCGAAGCCGTCCGGGTTGTAGATTCCACCACGTGAATCGCTGCACGCGATGATGATCGCTCCCTGCTCGGCATACAGCTGTGCGGCGATCGAACCGGCGTTTCCGAATCCCTGCACCACGACCCTGGCGCCGTCCACCGTGTCCAGCCCGTCCACGAGGCCCCTCGACAGGGCGTGCTGGGTGCAGAACAGGCAGCCGCGCGACGTCGCCTCGTTACGACCGAACGAGCCGCCCATGTCCACGGGTTTCCCGGTCACGACCGGCGCGTTGTTCCGGCCCGGGTGCATCATGTCGTAGGTGTCGAACACCCAGGCCATGGTCTCGGCGCTCGTATTCACATCCGGCGCCGGGATGTCGGTGTGCGGGCCGATCGCATCGCCGAGCTCCGCGATGAAACGCCTGGTGATCTTCCGCAGGTCGTCCTTCGTGAGAACCTTCGGATTGCAGACCACACCGCCCTTGGCCCCGCCGAACGGGATATCCACCACCGCGCATTTCCATGTCATCCACGTGGCCAGCGCCCGCACTTCGTCCGCGGTCACGTCCGGGTGGTAGCGGATCCCGCCCTTTCCCGGTCCGCGCGCCCGGTTATGCAGCACCCGGTAGCCCGTGAAATTACGCACCGTTCCGCCGTGCGTCTCGATCGGAAACTCCGTGATGAGCACGCGCTCGGGCCTGACCAGGTAATCGACCAGCCCCTTCTGGTACTCGGGGAGGTAACGGATCGCGTGCTCGAACTGCTGCTGCGCGATGCGGAACGGATTCAGGTCTTCCTGCAGGGGGGCGTCGGTCGCTTCGGCGTTCATGGCAGGTCTGCCTCGGTCAAGCGGTTCAGGCGGTGAGGGGCGAGTTCGTTCGCCTCAATCTACTCCGATCGGCCCGCGGGCGTTAGCGACGGGGAAGCGATGACGGGCAACGGCGATGGGGGGCAGACCCCCTGCACGAGAAGTGGGAAAGTGGGAAAGTGGGAATACGGCGGTAGGGAACCGAACTGGGGGTGGTGATACACGCCCACCCTTCCTCAAGTCCGCGCTTTGCCTATACTGGGGCCCGAATACACTTCAGTTACCACCAAGGAGGACCAGTGCCGAGGACAGTCGTCATTACTGGGTGCAGCACCGGCTTCGGCCGTCTCGCAGCCCTTCGTCATGCTCGCCATGGTGACCGGGTCTACGCCACGATGAGGGGCGTGGGTGGAAAGAATCGCGAAAATGCTGAGTCGCTTCGCGCCGCCGCGGCTGACGGAGATCTCCGCGTGCTCGAGATGGACGTGACGTCCGACGCTTCGGTGAACGCCGCCGCCGCGACGGTGCTGGCCGAATCCGGTGCGCCGGACGTGGTGGTGAACAACGCCGGCCAGATGTACGTGGGCCTGGCGGAGGCATACACGACAGACGAGGTGGGGCACCAGCTGGACGTGAACGTTCTGGGGATCCACCGGGTTTCGCGGGCCTTCCTGCCGGCGATGCGCGAGGCCGGCAAGGGTCTGTTCATCAACGTCAGCTCGGTCGCGGGCCGATTCGGGTCGCCGTTCTTCGCCGTCTACAACGCCAGCAAATGGGCCGTCGAGGGCTACTCGCTCGGGATGCGTGGCGAACTCGCATCGTCGGGCGTGGACGTGGTCGTGGTTGAACCCGGACCGTTTACCACGGAACTCTTCCCGCAGGCCCCGGCTCCGGCGGATGCGGACGGTCGCGGCGCCGCTTACCCGGCCGCTTTGCACCAGGCGTTCGAGGGCATGGGTGCGGCGTTCGAGGAGATGTTCGCCAGCCCAGAGGTCAACACGGACCCGGAGCTGGTGGTGGACACGGTCATCGAGCTCGCGGACATGGCGCCCGGAACCAGGCCGTTCCGCAGCGTCGTCGGCTTCGACTTTGGTGTCGTCGGCCCGATGAACGACGCGGCCGAGCCGTTTTATGCCGAACTGCTGGAAGCGATGGGCATGGCGGAAGTCGCGACGATCAGGCCGAGCTGACCGACCTGACGGTTGCCATACTGCCATATATATGGTAGTATGGCAACCATGCCATCCACCAAAGTGACGTTTACGCTGGACGAGAAGACCGTCGCGCGGCTCAACCGGGCCGCCGGGTACCTCCGCATTCCCAAGAGCCAGGTCGTCCGCGAGGCGATCGGCGAGTACAGCGCCAACCTCGGGCGATTGAGCGAGGAGGAGCGCGACCGGATGCTCAAGGTGTTCGACGAAGCAGTCGCCAATATCCCCACGCGGCCGCGGAAGGAAGTAGACGAGGAGGTCCAGGCGATTCGTGATGCTCGCCGGGGTGGAGGTCGCCGGACGCCGTCCGGGGATCAATGATTTTCCTCGACACCTCCGTGTTGATCGACGGATTTGGCGGCGAAACGGACACCCGGGAGAGCCTCAGGACCGCCCTCGCTCGGAGCGAGGTCATCCAGCTTCCGAGCCTGGTACTGTACGAATGGCTACGCGGTCCGCGCGCCCCGGAGGAACTCGAGGCACAGGAACGCCTGTTTCCGGCGAGTCGGGCCGTGCCCTTCGGACCCGAGGCGGCCCAGGTGGCGGCAAGACTCTACTCGTCGCTCCCGCGAGCGCGTGGAAGAGAGATGGACCTCGCGATCGCGGCCTGCGCCCTGGTATGGGAGGCGGAGCTGTGGACCCTGAACCTTGCTGACTTCGACGACATTCCCGGCCTGAAGGTCTATCTGCCGGGCTGAGAGAAGAACCCTACCAGCCCATCGCGGAGACTGTGCGGCCATACCGACATGTGATCCTGGTCGTCGTACACCCGGAAGCTCCAGCGAAGACTGTCGGGCGCATTCTGCTCGAGCCATGCGGCGAACTCGGTCGCCGCGTCCACGAACCGGGGCTCCTCGTCTGCGCCGACGCTCAGGGCGAGAAATGTGTTCCGGTCCTCCCAGGTCGTGAACCGAGCGGCCGCGAGCTCGCGGACGTACCAATCGTCCCAGGAAATCACCGGACTCGACGCGATGTAACCCGCGAACAACCCCGGATCGCGTACCATGGCGTAGGCCGCAAAGAGCCCTCCAAGGGAATGTCCATACAGAACGCGGGTCGGTCTCGTCCGGTAGGTGGCATCGATGTGTGGAATGAGCTCCTCGGCAATGAACCGGAAGAACTCCTCCCCGCCACCGCTGCCCGGTCTGCTCTGCAGCGCGGTAGGCGTGAGGTCGGATCGGCGATCCTCGTGCGGAATGCCGACGAGGATCACCTCGGGTATCGTCTCGGCGCGGGCCAGGGAATCGACGATCGGAACCGCGATGCGATCGATGGCCTCTCCGTCGGTGAAGTAGAGTACCGGGTAGAAATCGGACCGCATCTCGTAGCCCACAGGCAGTCGTACGTAAACGGCTCGGTCCGTGCCCAGGATCTCGGAGGGGATCGAAATGGTGACCGCCTGTGCCGTAAGCTCTCCGCAAGCGACGATCACCGTCAGGGTAACGATTGCCATTGCACGCCAGATCATCCGCATCTCGTCTCCTGTTCTCTCATCCGCATCGGTCACGGTGGAACCGCGCCCGGGTCCGGACCTGCAGCCGGGTCGCGATTCTGTCCGTCTGCACCGAACCTACAGTGCCAGCGGCGCACCGGCCCGTTGGCCACCACCCGAGGTGTCGGACGGCACATACACGCCTTCGGGGCTACATTCACCCATGTCCTGGATCTACCTGATCATCGCCGGTGTCTTCGAGTGGGGCTGGCCCGTCGGCCTCAAGCTGGGCATGACGGAGACCGGGCTGCGCTGGAACTGGATCCTGTTCGCCATGGTGTGCATGGCGCTGAGCGGGGTCCTGCTCATGGTGGCCCAGAAGACGATCCCGATCGGTACGGCCTACGCGGTGTGGACCGGGATCGGAGCGGTCGGGACGTTCTTCCTCGGAATCTTCATCTTCAGTGAACCCACGAATATCGCGCGGTTCTTCTTCGTCGGGCTGATCATCGTGGGAATTCTCGGGCTGAAGGTGGCATCGGCGGCCTGAGACGGGGGCGAGTATCGGTTTCGAGTCCAAATCCGCCCCGGGGGCTGACCGAACTAGCGCGTGGGGACGGAGGGGCCGCTCTCCGACGCGTCATCCGGCCGCACCCGGGACGGTCCGGGTCAGGGCCTCACGGGGAATTCCGCGATCCAGTCTCCTCCAGACGCTAGTGTTGTGGGAGATACAAGGGTGGCGATGACCCGGCTGACCTTCATGATTTCCTCCTGGCCTTGCCCGCCTTGCAGACAGTAGACGACGCCAGGGGTCAGGAGGTCACATCGTGCCAGGGCCGGCCCGGATCCGGGTCAGTCCGAGTCCAGGCCGTCCAGCTTTCGATACAGCGTCCGTCTGTCGATTCCCAGGAGTCGAGCCGCCTTGCCTCGGTGGCCGTCGGTGTGCTTCACGACGGTGCGGATGTACTCCTGCTCGAGTTGCTTCAGGTCCCAGCCTGCGGCCAGCGGTCGAGCCAGCGATCCGTCCAGCCCGTTCCCGCTCAACTTCGCCCCGTAGCCGAGGTGCAACGGCTGGATTTCGTACTCACCCTGCGACAGGACGATCGCTCTCTCCACCGCGTGCTTGAGCTGACGGATGTTACCCGGCCACTCGCGCGACGTCAGCCACTCGAGGCTCGAATCGGCGAATGGAACCACTGGGAAACCCGCTTCCCGGGCGAAGGAGTCGCGGAAATAGCAGGCCAGATGTGGGATGTCTTCCGCGCGGTCACGCAGCGGCGGAATCACGACGTGAATCACGTCCAGCCGATAGAACAGGTCGGAACGGAAAGACCCCTGTTCAACCAGGGACTCCAGGTCGGCGTTGGTCGCTGCGATGAGTCGAAAGTCCACCTCAATGTCGTGGCTCCCGCCGACCTTCTGAATCTTGTGTTCCTCGACCACGCGGAGAAGCTTGGCCTGCATCGCCGGAGTCAGGGCGTCAACTTCGTCGAGCAGGAGCGTGCCGCCTCGCGCCCGCTCGATCAAGCCGGCCTGGTCTGCCACCGCCCCGGTGAAGCTGCCGCGCGTATGTCCGAACAGTTCCGACTCGAGCAGGGTTTCGGGAAGCGCAGCGCATGCCACGGGTGTCAGTCGACGCGAGGCCCGCCTCGAGTGCAGGTGGATGCAGCGGGCGAGCAGGTCCTTACCGGTCCCGGTTTCGCCGGTGATCAGCAACGTGGCGTCCGTGGCTGCGACCCGGTCGCACACCTCGAGAATTTCAGTGATTGCCGCCGACTGTCCCAGCAGGCCGCAGCACCGGCACCGGGACTCGGCCTCATGACCCCGTGAGCCCGGCTTACGGTCCGCTCCAGACTTGTCGTGCCTGGACCGGGTGCAGTCGACCCTGACGGATGGAGGGACGTGCGGGTCGGTCGCGGCGAGGCAGTCGGCCGCAAACTCCGGAAGAATCAGAAACAGGACTACGAGGGCGGCCCTGATCATAAGTCACTCCCCTGCGCCTTCGCGCGAAGCGATCGGCGGCGCCCGGCTGCAAATGGCTGCACGAGACGGGCGTCCCGTCGCGGGACATCGAGAGGGGGGCACGAACAGTGGGACCGACTCCAAACCAATATGCCGACTTCTCACCCGCCCAGCAAATATTCCTGGTCGCCAGCCGGTTGCCGAGCGAGCTGCTGAGGATCGCTGTCCGGGTCACAATGCGACATCCCGATTCGCCGCCGATACCAGCCCGCGACATCGATACTCCGGGCGATGCCCTCCGGTAAGGGCCGCATCTCGTTGCGGAGTCGGTCTTTCGCAGCCGTTCAAGTCTCGTCCCGAATTCGGCCTACTGCTTGCTGTGGATGACTGCCCAGGCATCGGGCGGGCGCGAGCCGGGCGCACCTCCCAGGAAACCAGTTGCCTTTCGTGCCGGGGCGGACCGGAGACGCAGACGCCTCGGCACATAGATGGAGTTGAGAGCGAACGGGCCGGCGGTTACCGCCGAACATGAATCAGCGGACCTCGACCGAGGTCCACGTAGCGCGGAGGGGCGTATGATGTCGCTACACAAAACCCTGGCCTGCTCGCTC
>Ga0316193_10002057_pt1 | contig 13959 bp, 11 predicted proteins | sample MerIslsedime2_MG_FD_207735 | JGI IMG/M metagenome (GOLD analysis project Ga0316193, IMG submission 207735) | Coastal sediment microbial communities from Maine, United States - Merrow Island sediment 2 | ecosystem: Environmental > Aquatic > Marine > Coastal > Sediment | place: USA: Maine...
CGGAAACGGCTTTATTGAAGCGTTCGATGAACGGCCTCTCCATAACATCCGGTCCGCCTCTCTGAGGGAAAAATCAAAAAGATCCGGGTTCAAAGACACCGGGAATCTCACCTTTACGGGGATACAGGTTCTAAATCCGGAAGTCCTCAGCTTAATACCGGACAACGCATATTACAACATCATCGATGTTTACAGGACGCTGATAGCAAAAAACAGAAAAATTTGTGCGTTTGTTTCAAAAAAATATTTCTGGAAAGATTTAGGAACGCCGGAAAGGTACCGACACGTTGTTTTCGAGAAGATGGCCACAAAAGCTTTCAACCAGGCCTTTTTGGGAAACTCGAGTAAAAAGATCACACGAACAAAACTTAAAGGGGATGGGTCAGACAGGAACTGGTACCGCCTGAACGATGGAAGTCGATCCCTCGTGATGGCGGATCACGGCATCAAAAGAGATGATAAAACCTCCGAGGCGGAGGCATTTGTCGCCATTGGCCGTCATCTTTTCAGCACCGGGTTGCCGGTGCCGAAAATATACCTTTATGATACCTTTTCAGGTTTGGTATTCATGGAAGACTTGGGGGACGTTCATCTTCAGACCGTTATATTAAAAACTAAAAATTCGGATGAGATCATCTCATATTACCAAGCGGTGATACGCCTTCTCGGGAGACTCTCTCTATCCGGAAGCAGGAATTTCGATCCTGGATGGACCTGTCAAACGCCTCGATACGATAAGAATCTCATTCTCGAAAAAGAGTGCCGTTACTTTGTTGATGCTTTTTTAAGAGAACATCTCGGAATGGATATATATTTTCAGGATCTTGAAGACGAGTTTAGACAACTTGCAGATAACTCCCTCGAATTTTCGGTCAATGGTTTTATGCACCGGGACTTGCAGTCACGAAACATCATTTTAAAAAACGATCATTTTTACTTTATCGATTTTCAAGGGGGCCGTTCAGGGCCGATTCAATATGATCTTGCATCTTTGCTGATCGATCCCTACGTGAAATTATCCCGTTCTGTTCAGAATATCTTGCTTGACTTCAGCGTTGAAATCCTTGCGCCGGCCATTGGGGTCCATCCGCACAATTTTCTTTCCTGTTATAAATACTGCGCCATAACAAGAAATCTTCAGATTCTGGGGGCCTTTGCCTACCTGAGTCGTAAAAAGAAAAAAACACAGTTTGAAAAATATATCCCAAATGCTATAAAAACCCTCGAAGTTAATCTTTCTGATTTCAAGGACACGGAATTTTTAGGCTTAAAATCGATTGTCAAAGACGTTTGTTCCATGGCAGGAATTTAGCTTTTTGAAATATTATCGCTTCGATTATATTCGATTTTACCGTGTTGTTTTCAGATTCCAAAAGAAGGAGGTACAAGATGAACCGCATAAAAATAATGGTAAACGGCTTGCCCGGCAATATGGCTACGAACGTTGTCAAACACACGCTTGAAGACGACCGGTTTGAACTGATTCCCCAATCCCTGACCGGTCCTGAAATCACCGACACCGAAACCGTCATCGATTCTGTTCTCATTGGCCTCATTCAGCCGGAAGACAGAGAAGAGGCCATCTTGACCATCAAAGATGCGGAGGCTCCCTTTCTGAGCGTGGACTACACCCACCCGTCGGCAGTTAACAGTAATGCCGACTTTTACTGCCGTCATGGGCTTCATTTTGTTATGGGCACAACCGGTGGCGAGCGCCGGAGTCTCGAGGAAACGGTTCGCAAATCTTCGGTGGCTGCCGTGATTGCACCGAATATGGCCAAGCAGATTGTCGGGTTTCAGGCCATGATGGAATATGCCGCCCAAACATTTCCGGATCTCTTCAAAGGATACGCACTTCAAATCAAAGAAAGCCATCAGCATGGAAAGGCGGACACCAGTGGAACCGCCAAAGCGATGGTCGGGTATTTTGACCGCCTGGGACTCTCTTTTTCGGAAGCGGACATCACCAAAGAACGTGATTCAGATGTTCAGAAAAACGTTTGGGGAATACCCGAAGCATACCTGGGAGGACACGGATGGCACACCTACCGCCTCGACTCAGGTGACAAAACGGTCCGATTTGAATTTACACATAACGTCAACGGCCGGGATGTCTATGCCCAGGGAACCCTCGATGCGCTGGTTTTTCTGGCTAAAAAGGTGGAAGACGGTGCACGAGGAAACGCCTTTAGCATGATCGACGTACTTAAAGGTATCTAATGGGAGTAAAAATTCCTGACCCATCTTGAATCCCGCCACGCAGGGGAGGACCAGGCTTTGTTGAGAGTTCATTGAAGGGTTAAAATCATAATTATCAAAACACAAATATCAAACAATTTCCAATGACCGAAATTCAAAAATCCAAACACTGTCTCGTCATGGAAGGTTTGGGTCATTGAATATTGGAATTTGTGGTTTATTTGTAATTTGGTGCTTGGAATTTATGATTTTAGACACAAGGGTTTTCGGTAAGGCATACTCCCTGTATGCCGCAGCCGGAAACCCGCGGAAAACGCTGATCCGGGCTAAAAGGGCCATTTATGGATGGAAACTAATGAATGCCCTCCACCACCTCATAAGCTTTTTCAAGGGCTGCATCGAGTTTGTCCGGCTTGCTTCCACCGGCCTGGGCCATATCGGGCCTTCCGCCGCCGCCGCCGCCCACAATGGATCCAATTCCATTTACAATCTTTCCGGCATGGTATCGGTCGGTCAAATCTTTGGTGACAACAACGATCAGCAGCGCTTTAGATCCATCTGAACTGCCAAGGATGACAATCCCGGATTTTATTTTTTCTTTGAATCGGTCTGCCAGGTCTCTCATTGCCGCCGGGTTGTCCACCGATACCTTTTTAACCAGGACTTTTACCCCATGGATGGTTTTAACTTCTTTTTCGGTCCAGTCTGCCGACTGCATGGCAATCCCGGCTTTTAATTGTTCCACTTCTTTTTCCAAAGACTTCTGAAAAGACAAAAGTTTCTCTATTCTCCGGGGAACGGCTTCAGGGTGTTCTCTAAGCAATATTGCAGTGTCGTGCATGAGTTTGGAGTGCCTTTGAACATGCGCTACCGCAGCGGCTCCGGTCAAAGCCTCGATTCGCCGTATGCCTGATGCCACACTGGATTCTCCAATAATTTTGAAAAGACCGATGTTGCCGGTAAGATCTGTGTGAGTTCCGCCGCAAAGTTCCTTGCTAAAATCGTTCAGCGCCACCACTCGAACCCGGTCCCCATATTTTTCTTCAAAAAGTGCTGTAGCCCCTGTTTTAAAGGCTTCATCAGCATTCATCTCCGCAATATTGACGGGGATATTCTCTCGAATTCTCTGGTTCACGAGGGTTTCGATCTTGTCGAGGGTCTCGGAATCCGGTTGTGAAAAATGTGTAAAATCAAAACGGAGTTTATCCGGTGCCACCAGTGATCCGGCCTGTTTTACATGATCTCCGAGAACCTTTCTCAGGGCAAAATGGAGTATATGCGTCGCCGTGTGATTGCAAGCCGTTGCATAGCGCTGGGATCGACCAACAGTTAAGGTTACCGTATCTCCTTTTTTTATGTTTCCTGAAATTATTTTCCCTTTGTGAATAATAATACCCGTCGGGTCCTTAATCGTGTTGGAAATTTTCATGTTGAGATTATCAGTGACGATCTCCCCGGTATCCCCGATCTGCCCACCGGATTCACCGTAAAACGGCGTAATTTCAGTAACGACCTCCACGGATTGGCCCTCCGTCGCCTCCTGGATTTCTTCACCGTCTTTTACCAGAACAAGAACCTTTGAATCACACGAAATTTTATCATACCCCACAAATTTTGGCATTATTCCATGGGCCGAAAGGTTTTTATACGCATCACCGATGGTCGCGAATGTCGCAATCGATTTTGATCTTTCACGCTGGGCTTCCATGGCCTGGTCAAAACCCTCCAGGTCGAGTTCCATCTCTTCATCTCTGATGACGTCCCTGACAATATCCACCGGAAATCCGTAAGTATCATAAAGCTTGAAAATTAATTGGCCCGGCACCCGGGTCAACCCTTTTGCCTTTAATTCCGAAAGGCTGTTGTTGAGAAGTTTAAGGCCGTTATCGAGTGTTTCTGAAAACCGGATTTCCTCATTTTCAATAACATTGGTGATAAATGATTCGGCGTCCGAGAGTTCGGGATAGGCCGGTTTCATGATATCGAACACCTTTGCTGCGGTTTTATGTAAAAACGGCCGCACAAGGCCGATATTGCGCCCATATCGGATGGCTCTGCGCATAATTCGACGCAGTACATATCCCCGTCCTTCGTTGGCGGGCAGAACGCCGTCTCCGATCAAAAAAGCTGCGGCCCTGCTGTGATCGGCAATCACTTTCATGGCCACGTCAGACTCCCGGGATTCTCCAATCCGCTTTTCCGAAAGTTCCTCGACTTTACTCATAATGGGGCGAATCAGATCAATATCATAGTTTGTAGGTACGTTTTGAACGATGGCCACCATCCGCTCAAGCCCCAGCCCGGTATCGATGCTCGGCTTTGGAAGCGGCGTCAATTTCCCGGAAACATCACGGTTAAACTGCATAAAAACCAGATTCCATATCTCCAGAAAACGGTCACAATCACATCCCACCGCGCACTCCGGTTTTCCGCAGCCGAATTTTTCACCCCGGTCAATATGCAGTTCGCTGCAGGGACCACAGGGACCGGTATCTCCCATGGCCCAGAAGTTATCCTCTTCGCCGAAACGTAAAATCCGGTTTTCCGGGACTCCGATGTTTTTATGCCAGAGTTCATGGGCCTCATCGTCATCGAGATAAATGGAAACCCACAGTTCATCTTCGGGCAGTCCATAACCGTTGGTCAAAAGATCCCACCCAAAATCTATGGCCTTCTCTTTGAAATAATCTCCAAAGGAAAAGTTGCCCAGCATCTCGAAAAATGTATGATGCCTCGCCGTGTACCCGACATTCTCCAGATCGTTATGCTTACCCCCCGCACGCACGCATTTCTGAGAGGTTGCGGCTCTGACATAACCCCTCTTTTCTTCACCGAGAAAGGCACGCTTAAACTGAACCATGCCTGCATTGACGAATAATAGCGTAGGGTCATCCGAAGGAACAAGGGATGAACTCCTCACGATCTGGTGGCTGTGTTTTTCAAAATAGTCAAGAAACTTCCTGCGGACTTCGTTGCCTGTCATAACTCGCTCCATTTGAAAATAAATTTATGAATCATCCTGGGCGTCTTCTCGTTTCTTTTGAGAAAGACCCAACGCTTCTTTGACTTTGATCAATGCTGAATCGAAAATATCCGGATTGTCCTTGAAGAATTTCTTTGCATTTTGCCGGCCCTGCCCGACTCTTTCTCCATCAAACGAATACCATGATCCGCTTTTCTCGATGACACCGGCCATAACACCGGTGTCGAGAACATCTCCGGCATGTGATATCCCTTCACCATAGAGAATGTCGAATTCTGCATCCATGAAAGGGGGCGCCATTTTGTTTTTGACAACGCGTACCCGGGTTCGGTTTCCCACAATATCCTGGCCATCCTTGATTGCGCCGATTCGCCGGATATCGAGCCTCACCGAAGAATAGAACTTCAGCGCATTCCCGCCGGTGGTCGTCTCGGGGTTGCCGAATACAACGCCGATTTTCATTCGGATCTGGTTGATAAAAATGAGCGAAGTCATCGTCTTGTTGATGGTACCGGTCAATTTCCGCATGGCCTGTGACATAAGTCTGGCCTGAAGCCCCATGTGGGAATCCCCCATTTCACCTTCTATCTCCGCCCTTGGTACAAGTGCGGCGACAGAATCGATCACCACGATATCCAGAGCACCGCTTCTGACCAGCATATCCGCAATTTCGAGGGCCTGCTCTCCCGTATCCGGCTGAGCGACCAAGAGCTCGTCACAATTGACACCCAATTTCCTGGCATAGGACGTATCCAGAGCATGCTCGGCGTCAATAAAAGCGACAATGCCGCCCTGTTTTTGGGCCTCGGCAACCGCATGAAGCGCAAGTGTCGTTTTGCCGGAAGATTCCGGACCAAAAATTTCCACCACTCTGCCTCTAGGGAGCCCGCCGACACCGAGTGCTTTATCCAGGGCAAGAGAACCGGTCGAAATGACAGGCACATCGATAATAGGGCTGCTCCCCAGCTTCATGATAGACCCCTTGCCGAACTGTCGTTCTATCTGAACCATGGCGGTCTCTACCGCCTTCTCTTTGTCCGGTGAAATACTCATTATTCCCTCCTGATTGATCACCTTACATTGTTTTTTTAAGAAGTGAATGAAGTAAATGTTGTGTGACCTGTCAAGCCAGCCGAGCGCTCATCAGTTTCGTATAAACAGCTCCGGATGCTTTCAGTTCGCTTTTGTACAGAACCACTCTGTCGACAACGAATGTTTCAGTCTCAAAATTTCCGAATGAATCGAGTGCTTCAATGAACGTTTTCGTGTCGATTTTCTTCTTGATCCGGCCCAGGGTAAGATGTCCTTTAAATGGTCTTTTCTCCTTGGAAAAACCGATGGCCTCTAAATTTTCATCGAGTGTTTTCTGCAGTCTGCCAAAAGTTTCGAGCTGGCCTGTAATGCCCACCCATACCACACGAGGGCGTTTTATCCCCGGAAAAACACCGACCCCTTTCGCCTTTAGAGACAGGGGCGGATACGATTTGGCTGCCTCGTATACGGCCCTGCCGACGTTTTCTGTATCCGCCGCCTCGATGTTTCCCAAAAATTTCAGGGTAAGATGAATACTCTCCGGTCGCACCCATCTGATTTTAAACCCGTAGTTTTTTATGCCTTCTTGAATCCTAGCAATCGATAAAATAATTTTTTCAGGAATCTCGACAGCGATAAAAGTCCGTATGATATTCGACATTGAGAACCGGCTGTTTACAATTGATGCTTGGAGAATGGATCCGATGCCGATTTTCACCATTCATCATTTTGAAAAATGCAGAAAATATTTGATCTTCAGTCGATAATCTAATCTGTTTTAAATTCCCGTCCGAATGTGATGCAGCGTTGGAGGCATTACTTCATCGGCAATGTAAACTGCGGCTCACCGATCAAGAATTTGCCTTTGGAAATCCATCTTTTCAGCATTTCAGCAATTTCACGTGCTCTCACCATGCTGGACATCGGAACGGTGGGTATTTTCTCACCCTTGAATTTAATAGAACCGCTTTTCAATTCTGCATAGCTGACCTGGCCGTAGCTTTTTGAAATACCATGGGCATAATCATGCCCGTAATCCACGATCTGGGTAAACAACTCTTCATCCGAAACCGCAGTGTATTGAACGATCTCCTCGTTGAGTATGGGAATCGGAATGCCCAGCCCCACGGCAAGTGAACACCCGTATCCCTGCATACTGACGCCCATGAGCCATTTGGGACTCATTTTTTTGAGATCTCCCATTACCCATAGGGTACCGGCAGGTGTTTTGGGAACACTTTTGTTGGTCCTTTCCACCGACGGACTGTGCTGTGTACCGTACCAAGTCACATATCCTGTTGTCCCGCCAAGGAAAATTCGGGTCCCAAGGCCAATGGTTTTATAATAAGGGTCATTAAAAAGCGGGCTGAGTTGACCGGCCGAACAGAAATTTGCATTGGCGGCTCTGGGTTTCAATGTGCCCATGTATGTATAGACGGTTTTATTGGTTAAGTTCACGGCACAGTTGTAATTTTGATACCCGTTTCTGGGATTGCAGAGCGTGGCGCTCGGAAGTGTTCGCAAGGAAATCTCTTTTTCCACCATCCGATTCGGATAACAGTCTGTTCCGTAAGCGGTGGCTTTTAAATAGATGGTCTTTCCGGCAACCAGGTCCTGAATCACATGGCCACCGCCATAATTAAATTCCCCGGGATAAACCTTGTTTAACGGATCATCCTCACACGGCTCTGTGGCACCGATATAGCAGTCCACCGCTGCAATGCCGGCATATGCGGACACATTATTCAACCAGACCTTAGATGCTTTTAATCTCGGAACGGTATGTCCGAAGTTTATAAATGCGCCGGATGAACACATTGGCGCAAAGGTTCCCGTCGTTACAACGTCGACCTGCCGTGCCGCTTCAACCGGCCCCTCTTCCCGGACGATGTCAATGATCTCCTCGGCAGTTACAACAACAACTTCTCCGGTCTTAATCTTTTTATTGATGTCTTGGTATGACTTGTTAATTTTATGTTTTTTCATTGCCGGTTACTCTCTGATCTTCACTTTCTAGGTTAAAATTATTTATAGTTTCCATCCACAATTGTTAAATAGGCACGTTCCGTTTCCTATTTAGTATAAAGACTTTACCGTTTCTAATTTGCTTGATATATTGTTTTTTATCCAGGCCGAATCCCACCATTCCACAGGGTTTACAAATGTATTGTGAACCATTATTCCAAAATGGAGATGATCCCCACCGGCCATCCCTGTACTTCCTGTACGACCAATGATCTCACCTTTAGATACCATCTGTCCCTGCTTGACGTCATAAGCGCTTAAATGTGAATAGGTACTGAACAACCCAAAGCCATGGTCTATCATTACGGTTTTCCCGTAAATGCCCAAGTACCCGGCAAAGGCAACCTTTCCACGGTTCGATGCCGGGGCCGGTGAATGGGCAATGGAGGCCAGATCCACACCCAGATGGACCTGCTTATCGATGACATGACCTTTGTATTTATAACTGCGATGATCGGCAAAATTGGCCTTTCTGGCTGAATTGGGCAGCCTCAAAAATGCACCGTCCCAATATAATTTATTGTCGCTTTTTCTCCCGACATCCTTTATTTTCAGGTTGTTGCGGTTGCGAAATTCACGGTTAACCTTAAGAAACTTGTCTACCAGGATATTTTCGGAATCCGTCGGGACATCCACGTCAAATTCCGGCATCTTCCAGTTAAGAAATCTGTCTGAAATTTCTAACGAAACCTTTTTAAAATCTCTTTTTTTAATATAGTATGGAAACCCGGCTCTGGAGTTGTTTCCGGATAAATCAGTAGCTTTTACAAGGAGTTCGGTACCTGCCCCTTGTGTATAATCAAGGGCAAAAAAGGCCACAAAAAAATTTTTATCCTTATAATATCCTGAATATCCCGGAAAAAAATTCCCCCCCACATAAACGCCGCTTTGAAGACACGGTTCCGAGAGCTTGTAGATCACGAGCCCCGTACCCCCCTGACTCACATTGTGTATCCTGCTGAGAACATCCACCTCGGGAGGCTTTGTATCAATCATCACGTCTTTTTCTAAATACGCCGTATTTCCGTGCAACCATTTCCGCCAAGAATAATCCCTGGCCACCATTCGCAAGATCGCCTTGCCGTCGGTGATGCCCATTTTTTTGGGTTCGATTTTGATCTTGAAAGACGCCTGACGGGTCTTTCCACCCCCAATAAAACCTTCAGAGGGCAGGTCTTTTTCAAACAGAAAAAATTCCTTGCCGTCTTTGATAAGTCCGACCCATACCTCTCGCACACCACTTTTGACATCGGACACATTAACGGAGAGGGTGTGCGTCTTACCGATGAACGGAGTCGGAGGTTCTATGACGATGGAAGGCTTTTCACCCTCGAGTCTTTGCATCAATATCCAAACAGCCGGTAAAACAACAATGAGACAGATCAGCACGATCATTTTGGTTTTTAAGTTTTTTTTATTCGTTTTCAATACGTTAGAGCCCACCTTTCTTCTTTTTTAAAGGATTGATATTAACAGTAAAAAAGGGAGTAATCAAGGGCTCTTTTTCCTTTTTTCGTTTCTTGACTTTTAACCCCATGCGCGATAAATATTTACTGATGTTTTCAAAATCCAAGAAAATTACAGCGTCAAAAAACCATGGATAATATCGTTAAAACAGACAATATATCAATCGGTCAGGGATCTCAGCTGGTTTTGATCTCAGGCCCGTGTGTCATCGAAAACTATGAAATGACCTATGATATCGCGTCGTTTCTCAAGGAATTGACCCAAAATTTGGATATTCCCTTTATTTTTAAAGCGTCTTATGACAAAGCCAACCGGACATCCATTGACTCCTTCAGGGGACCCGGTTTGGCGGATGGGCTTGATATTTTGGAACGTATCAAGACGGAACTTGGCATCACAGTCACTTCGGATGTTCACAGGATCAACGAAATCGATGATGCGGCACGGGTTTTGGACATCATTCAAATCCCTGCTTTTTTATGTCGGCAAACGGATTTCATTTTAAAAGTCGCCGAAACAGGAAAACCGATCAATGTTAAAAAAGGACAGTTTCTATCCCCGTGGGATGTAAAGAATATCGTGGACAAAGTGACGTCTACTGGAAACCGCCAGATTCTCCTCACAGAGAGGGGAACCATGTTCGGATACAACAATCTGGTGGTGGACTTCCGTGGCATAAAGATCATGCAGGATATGGGGTGCCCGGTTATATTCGACGCAACCCACAGCATTCAGCTCCCGGGCGGAGCAGGTACAAGTTCCGGAGGACAGCGGGAATTTGCACCCATCCTTGCACGTTCGGCAGTTGCCGCCGGAGCAGACGGTATATTTATGGAAGTTCACCCGGAACCCGATAGAGCGCTTTGTGACGGGCCCAATTCATTAAAGCTCGATACGTTGGATGAGCTGCTTTCCCAGCTTATCGCAATCCGTAAGGCCCTGGTGTGTTGAGTCAATGGTTTTAAATCGATTAAAACGCATAAAACTCCTGATTCTCGATATTGACGGCGTACTCACCGACGGCGGTATTGTCTACAACGATAACGCTGTGGAAACCAAGGTGTTCAATGTAAAGGACGGACTGGGCATAAGACTCCTCATGGATGCGGGAATCGACCTGTGTATCATTACCGGCAGACGTTCAGGCGCGCTGCATCACCGCTGTAAAAATCTTGGAATCGACCTTATTTTTGACGGCATCGATAATAAAGCCGCCATATTCGATCTTGTTTTAGATCGCACCGGCGTAAGTGATGAAGAAACGGCATTTGTCGGTGATGACCTGCCGGATCTAGCCTTGATGAAAAGGGTCGGCCTCTCCATTGCCGTGGCAGATGCTCACCAGACCGTTCTGGAAAATGCGGACATGGTTACATCGGCAAAAGGAGGGAAAGGTGCGGTCAGAGAAGCTTGTGAAGCAATATTAAAGGCTCAGGGACTCTGGGAAAACATCTTGGAACGCTATTTAGCCTAACAATGAATATTGAACCTCCCTGAAACCTCGCAAAGCGGGATTTTCCACACGCTTGCGGAGAAAGGGTTCGCTTGTTGCTGTTCAATGACAATGAAAACCATGAACCATCAGAAAAAACTAAAATTCTTTTTTATTTCAATCATTTTTGTTACATTTGGGATCGTATCGGCGATTTTTGTGGGATATCGCTACGTTTCAGACAAAGAAGACAACCTTGTTTCTATAATTCAGAGTAAAGCCAATATCTCCATAGGAAAGGCACATCAGACAGCCACCCGAAACGGGATACCAGAGTGGAGCCTGGACGCCGCTTCCGTAGATTATATCAATAACAAAAACCAGGCGATTTTCCATGATCTGTCTGTCAAATTTTTTCTTAAAGATAAAACCAACGTTTATTTAAAAGCAGACCGAGGGATTTTAAAAACCGATTCAAACGACATGAAAATATTCGGCAATGTTGTGGTAGAAAATGAAAGCTACCGGCTAAAATGCGATAATCTGCATTACAAACACAACGGACGGATAATCTTTTCAGAAACTCCGGTTAACATTACAGGAGATCTGTTTAATCTTGTTGCCGACTCTATGTCATTGGATTTAAATACAAATAGATCGATTTTCCAAGGAAAGGTGGCAGGCACTTTAAATGAGGGAATCACCCTTTAAGCATAATTATCCCCGGACTTTGGGCTTTTGGACCGTGATTTTTCTCCTGGCTGTCAGCATGGCCATGCCGTCGGGACATGCTGACGATATGTCGAGCAATCCAGATACAAAAGACCATAACAAAAACAATAATAAAATTTACATTACGGCAGATAAACTGGTCTCCGACAACAAGGCCGGGTATGCCGAATTTATTGGAAATGTCAGGGCAAACCAGGAAGAGACTGTGATCACGGCCGACAGACTCAAAATTTTTTATAAAAAACACCGGGCCGAAAAAAATAAACCGGTTATCGGCCAGGAATCGATTCATCAAATCGTTGCCAACGGCAACGTCAAGATAAAATTTGACAACAGGGTTGCAGAAAGTCAGCAGGCCGTATACAATACAGAGACAAACGTGCTTGTCCTGTCAGGTGCCGACTCAAAGATTATCAGCGGGAATGACATCATTACCGGTGAAAAAATTACATTTTACAGAACAGATGGACGCATTGCCGTTGAAGGTGGGCGTCAAGAGCGTGTGGAAGCCGTGTTTTATGCCGGAGAAAAGGGTTTGAAATAATTGACGACATTATCTCTTAGAGATCTGGTAAAGGTGTATAATGGAAGACAGGTTGTGAACTCCGTAAGCATGAAAATAAAAAACAACCGTGTCGTGGGTCTTCTCGGTCCAAACGGAGCAGGTAAAACCACCACCTTTTATATGGCCGTTGGCATGATAAAGCCGGATGACGGACAGGTGTTTTTGGATGATGAAGATATCACGAGCTTCCCCATGTATCTGAGGGCGCGGAAAGGCGTCGGCTATCTCCCCCAGGAGACGTCGATATTTAGAAAATTGACAGTTAAACAAAATATAATGGCAATCCTTGAAACACTATCCATCTCTAAATCGGATCAAGAAGAGCGGGCAAATATGCTCCTTGACGAACTCGGAATAAAGCACCTGGAAAACCAAAAAGCAAACTTGCTTTCAGGCGGGGAACGGCGACGGCTTGAAATAACACGCGCGCTGGCCACGAATCCCTCTTTTATTCTTCTTGATGAACCTTTTGCCGGTATAGACCCGCTGGCAGTCATCGACATAAAAAAAATTATTCGACATTTAAAAAATAGAGGCATCGGCATCCTTATTTCCGATCATAATGTGAGAGAAACTCTTGAAGTTTGTGACGAAGCATATATATTGAACGACGGCACGATTATTGAATCCGGCCCCCCTGAAAAAATAGCCTCGAGCGAAATCGCTCGACGGATATATCTTGGAGACGAGTTTAAATTATAAAATGGCTCTTGAACTAAGACAACAGCTGAAATTAACGCAGCAACTCATCATGACCCCGCAGCTTCAGATGGCGATCAAGCTTCTGCAGCTGTCGCGACTTGAACTTTTGAGCACGATCCGGCAGGAGCTCGAGGATAATCCTACTCTGGAAGAAGAAGTCCAAGACCATGATGCTGAAGAACCACTTGCTGAAAGCCCCGAGAAAGTATCCACCGAGCCGTCCGAAACCAAAGAAATCACGGTGGAAGAAAAAATCCGGGACGACATCGACTGGAACAATTATATCGATGAATACAATTCCTCGGGAAAAATCCATTTCGAGGCCGAAAGAAGAGATACACCGAATTTCGAATCGTTTGTGGCACGTAAAGAATCCCTGCGTGAACATCTGCTCTGGCAGCTCCTCATGACGTCTCCCGAAGAAGAGGAAAAAAAGATTGGAAATTTTATCGTCGGCAACCTGAATAAAGACGGCTATCTGGATGCCACGGTGGAAGACCTCGCCATGACGAGCGGCGCCGACCCTGAAAAGGTCGAGCAAGTTCTATCCCTATTTCAAACATTTGATCCCACCGGTGTATGTGCAAGAGATCTCAGTGAATGCCTACTTATACAGGCAAGGCATTTTGATCTGGACGACACCATTGTAATCGAAATCATCGAAAACCATCTCAATCATCTTGAAAATAAAAATTATAAGGCCATCGCCAAATCTTTAAAAGCATCCATCGAAGATATTATTACCGCCGTTAAAGTTATCCAGAGTTTAGAGCCAAAACCCGGCAGTCAATTCTCCGAGGACGAAGCCCAATACATAAATCC
>Ga0316193_10002059_pt1 | contig 13957 bp, 9 predicted proteins | sample MerIslsedime2_MG_FD_207735 | JGI IMG/M metagenome (GOLD analysis project Ga0316193, IMG submission 207735) | Coastal sediment microbial communities from Maine, United States - Merrow Island sediment 2 | ecosystem: Environmental > Aquatic > Marine > Coastal > Sediment | place: USA: Maine...
TTTTTCGAAGTTCTGCCTGCAACTCTATGCCAGAGATTCCCGGCAGGCGCATGTCAAGTACCAGCACACCCTGGTTTATTTCATCGGCCTGTTCCAGGAATGCAGCTGACGATCTGAATACATCAACTGCATAGTCACAAACTTCGAGGAAGATGGTCAGCGCATCGCAAACCCCTGCATCATCATCAACCAGGTAGATTCTTGATTTCGAATCCATGGAAATTCTCAGTCGTGATAAATCGGAAGAGTAAGCCCAAAGACAGCGCCTTCATGAGGTAGATTTGCTGCCCATATGTGGCCACCGTGATTCTCGATAATCGAACGGCTGATCGACAAACCAATCCCCATGCCGTTCTCCTTGGTTGTTTGAAATGGTTCAAATATCTTTCCAAGGATCGCATCACTGATACCCGGCCCATTGTCACTGAGACTGATTTCAATAAGGTTGTTCGGCAGAATGCGGGTTTTAAAAATGAGATGTCCTTCTTTTGCCTTAAAATGGCGTATCGCATCGCGGCCATTTAGAAGAAGATTGAGTAATACCTGTTCAAGCTGAATTTCACATGCGAGGATTTTCGAACCTTGACCCCGGAGAAGAAGCTCGATATGCAGATCCGGACTTTGCATTTCCCACCCGAAAAAACGCGTGGCATTTCGAACCAGCTGGTCTGCATCCAGGGGTTTTTTCGGCAGGTCCCCTTTTTTGAGAAAATGACGGAGATGCTGGATTACATCGGACGCACGGCGAGCTTGCGCTATGGCCCGTCTCAGTATTTCACTGGTGCTGATTGCAGCTGAAGATAATGAAGGATTTTCTATCCGGGCCAAAGCAGCTTCACAGTAACTGGTAACTGCATTCAGTGGTTGATTAATTTCGTGTGCCAATTCTGATGCCATTTCTCCGACTGCGCTCATACGCATGACGCGCGCGAGTTCTCGCTGATGAAGTCTTGCCTTCTCTTCTGCTTGTCTGCGCTCGGTGATGTCCAGACCAGAAGACAAGGTTCCGGCGATCTCGCCATCAGCATTTTTCTGGATGGTGTTATTCCAGGCGATGTAGTGAATATTGCCATTACTGTCCAGTATTTCATTTTCAAAATAGGTAAGCGGCACTGTCTCACCCGAAATTACTTGCCGGAAGACTGCTTGTACCGTGCTCCTCTCTGTTTCCGGTAACACCGTTTCAAACCAGTTCTTGCCCATGATTTGTTCTTCTGTGTAGCCGAGAATTTCGCAACCCCGAGGGTTAATCAGACTGACGTTACCCTTGCAGTCCAAACCGATAATCATGGCCCTGGATATATGCAAGTACAGCTCGGCGCGCTCATTTTCATGTATGGCTGCGGTTTCTGCCTGCTTGCGGCGTGTAATATCCTCTGAGACACCCAGCAAAAAAATGGCCTTACCTTTATTGTCGATAATAGGAACTTTTTTGGTATGAAGAGTACGCATGCCACGGGATTTTGTATTGATTTCTTCTTCGGCTATATCAAGTGCCGTGCCGGACCCAAGCACATCACGGTCCTTTCTGGTGAAGAAGTCCGCCTGTGCTTCAGGAAAGAAATCGTAATCATTTCTACCCAGCAGTTCAGACGCGGGTATTCCCAACAACTCTTCTCCGGCCTGATTTATAAACACGAAACGGAGGTGCTGTGCATCTTTAATGAACACCATGTCGGGTATGTTTTCCAGGATTGAAACAAGGTGATCCCCGATTGATTCAGGGGTTTCCGGAAGATCTGCTTCCAGCCTCCTGATTTCCTTCCCGCTATGTATGATCGACATATGCATGCTCTGGTGGACAAGACCGCATGCCGCAAATTCTAGAGGTGAAACGCTGGATATACCATTCTTCTGTGGCTTTGGTGACCCCCGGATTGGGGGCGTTGAGATATTTCAGGCTGACGACTGCAGTTTCTTGATCCGGGACCATTTCGACGCCTGAATTATACGGTTCGAGCAAGTAGTCCCCCTTGTAGATCGCGCGCCGGATACTTGCTGGTGTATGGTTGTAAGTAGTTAAATGGTTTTTGCAAAATGGCGACCTTCGGGTCGCCATTTTCATTGTGCGCTAAAGTTACTGTTGAGGCCGGACTTCCCCGATTGTAACAGCAGCGGGTGGTTCCGGTGCAGGTCGCCAAACAGTAGGTAATTTTACAAGAACAGGAATGCTGGTTATTTAATCTTGTAACCCTACAAAACAGGTGTAATTAACGCTTCATTATTTCTGGCGACCTAGGTTCTACCCGATTCAGCAAAATACTTCCACCCAAGGCGGCAAAATGTTGGTGGTTCCAGCGTAATTTTAAGAAAACTCACCCTCTCGGCGAGTCGTCCCAATAAATCCACTCCGTCCTGTCTTTCCTCATCAGTGCAGTCATCACATTTAAGCCTGTTACTCAACCGGTTGGCATATGCAACAGCCTCCAATGTGCTCATGGTCTTTATTCTTTCCAGTTCTTCTGGTCGCATAAATTTGTCCATCATTCCCACCCCCCTCAGGATATGAGTGATGCGAAAACACTACTACATTTCTGTATATCAGGTTTTGATGTAGATCAACTGAAAACACCATCACCAGGACGGGGCCATTTCTTGTAAGCAGTTTCCACAATGCCTGTATCCCTGCGTTTTGTTACAGTCGACTATCAGCCAATCCTTATGTCGGAAATAATCTCTTGCAGTGGCATATGCACGAAGGAGTGCATGGCACGAAAAAGATCAAGATGGCAAAAACGACTGTTCAGCGGCTGCGGCTGTCGCGACAAGTTAGACCGGTGCTGTTAGTACTATCCTTTCTATTTGCCAATCTCCGATAAGCCCGTATGAATTGATGAGGTTGTGAGGACATGCTCGAGAAATAGCGTTACCGGCTGAAAGGGCAGGCCATAACAGGCAGGTTCCGGTGCGATATAAAAAACCGGCATCAACGCCTACAAACAGTGTGTCACGTTTTCTTTCGCTATGGGTCTTTCCCAGTAACAACAGCCCGGCATCCTTGCAGATATAATCGCCGGGTTCTACCTCGCAGGCGCGACCAGTACCCACGGCCGGATTGATGCGAATGCCAATATCGCTGCCTGGTTTGTGTTCCCCCCGGCTGCGAATTGCGTGCAGTGAATCACAGTCCATCAACAGATCGTCGAAGCGAGCGAGCCCTGCAAAGTCCTGTTTTGACAGGCTGGTGGCAGTAAATGAAATGTCTGCCAGGGAAAATCCGCAGCTCACCGCATGTTTAACCTCGTTCGGGGAGCAGGCATCAATGCCGCATAACAGCACGCTGATTACAGGCTTTTACAGGCTATTGCAGGGTACTGCAAATGAAAAAGGATGGTGCTGACGATTAATAATATAAATCGTTTGGTGTGGACAAGTAAATATCAGGGGGGCGAGTCAATCTCCCGAATAAAGCCCTGCTGCAGGGCGTCATTCTGGCAAGGGGATCGGTGGCCGATTCAGCGGGTGGTTTCCATTGTATGTGTGAACTATGCGTCCTGCTTGCATTTCCGGAAAAACTACCTAAAGTTTTAACCCGCCAATTCGATAAACGTGAAAAATATCCTGGCAAACGCAACTGTACGGTATACACATTGGACCTTCATGCCTGAAGGTGAGGTGAATTCAAATGGCAAATGCATCAAAAAGCAAAGCATCTCTCTGGTACGGTTATCTCAACGCCGGTGGGCGCAGCAGCCCGGTACTGCGGGACGACCACCTGGATACGGGCAACTCGAAGACACTTTACCTGTACAATCTGGTACGCGGCGAGATCCTCGAATATGCACGCGAGGTGGTTGAAAAGAAGTTGCGTGAACTCAAACCGGCTGAATCCGGATTCATTGCGGAACTCGATGCCGGATACAGGAAAGCGCGGCGCAATTTTAAAGACCGCGCTGCCGCTATCCGCAACATATCCAGGCGTCCCGTCTCTGTATTCAAGGAAAAAATAGAGGAATATGATGACAACGAAATATTCATGGACGATGCCGACCTGTTGATGGATGCCGGAGAGGTCTAGGGAATGTGGAGTCGGCCCCGGCGGCAGTCGGTAGCCGGATCTGCTTTGTGCCGGTCATTACATTACCGGCACCTTCAGGTCGGTAGGGGGACGGGCTATTCACGGTTACCGGTCCTGCTACCAGCAATTTGGCTATCCATACGAACTGAATGCCGGGAGCAAAAGGGTGCGGCCCACTATGCTCAGGCCTTGCCATAAGGGTGCAACCGGCTTAACCCCCCGTGGCTCCGTTCTTCTCCAGGGCGGTGACGACGTCCTGGAATATTTCCCTGTTGTGCTCACTGAGATCCATCAGCGCACGGTGTGCATCGATCAGGGTGCGTGTCAGGGTCTCCCTGTCGACGTCCTGCAGTGGCACTTCCCGGGCCGCAGCTGCCTCCGGACTTGCATCCTCGACGATGTCGAATATTTCGTCCAGGGCCATACTGTTCAGTACGGAATTGATGTCAGCGCGGTTCGACACGATGGTGATTCGCCGGGTGTCGAGGGTCTTCATCCGCTTGGCGAGGCGGGCGAGCAGGCCGAGATTGGTACTGTCTATGCTGTCGGTTTCTGTCAGGTTGATGACAAAGCCAGCCGGTCTTGAACTGGCAAAAATTTTCTCCAGAAAGCGGTCAAGGGAGGGACTCAGCGGGTAGCGGATATCCCCGATGAAGCGCAGCACATGAATATTATCGTGGCTGGCATGCAGGATGTTGCCGTTATCCATCACCCGGGCTCCTGCTGACCACCAGTAAGGCAATGTCATCCGGAAGGTGCTTGTCAGCCAGGACGTCGAGGCCGGCCGTCATCTCGTCAAGATCCAGAACGGCACCTTCCATATCCGTGAGCAGCGCGCTGTAGCGCTGCAGCATGGTCTCTTCCGGCATCAGTTCCAGAATCCCGTCCGATACCAGTACCAGTATGCATTCCTGCGGCAGATCACACTGCCAAACCCGGTATTCTGCATCGTCGAACAGTCCGAGTGGCAGCCCCCTGCATTCCAGTGACCGGACCTCGCGCCCGTCATACTGCAAAGGGTAGGGGAATTGCCCGCCGTTGCTGTAGCGCATGGTGTCCTGTTCCAGGTCGATGACGCCGTAGAACATGGTGAGGTGCTTGTCCAGGTTCTGGCGGCACAGGTCACGGTTAAGGCGTCGCAGGGTGCGCTCCGGGTGCAGAATGGTATCGTCACCTGACTGCCACAAGGCATCACGGTGCTGGATCACCAGGGTATTGAGCATGACCGTCACGAATGCCGAGGCCGCGCCATGACCGGATACATCTGCCATGTAGAAGCCGGCATGCTGATCATCGATGGGGAAGTAGTCGACAAAGTCGCCGCTGAGGTACATGGACGGATACAGGCGCCGCCTGAAAGTGTAGCTGCCGAAGCTGCAGTTGTCTTCCGGCAGTAGCTGGAACTGAATACCGCGCCCGGCCTCTTCATCCTCCTGAAGTTGTTGCAGGGTCTGGGTTAACTCCCGGTTCAGTGCTTCCAGGTTTTCCCGGTATTCCCGGTTCTGGCGTAACAGCTCTGCACGTTCGATTACCCGGCGCACGGCGCTTTCCAGTACCGCCATATCATGGATCGGCTTGGTGACATAGTCCCAGGCGCCGCGCTTGAGTGCCTGTACGGCGTAATCGAGCAGGCTGACGCCGGAGACCACGATTACCGGCGTCTCCGGTGACTCGGCGATGATGGTGGACAGGACCTCCAGGCCGTCCATGCCCGGCAGTCGCAGGTCGCATAACACCACATCCGGGTGCTCATGCCGGAAGATCTCGATGCCGACGGGGCCGTCATTGGCTTCCAGCATGGTGAAACCGCTGTCCTCAAGGTAGGCGACGATGCCGTCGCGGATCGGTGACTCGTCCTCGATGGTGAGGATCCTGGCCGGTGTGGTGTTCACTGCCGGTTCCTGCTGCTTGCCAGCGCGGCTACCGTTGCCGCCAGCGGGGCCATGTCCAGCAGCGGTTTGGCGAAGTACAGCCTTTCATCAATTCCTATCGCGCGCAGATCGTCCGGGATGTTGTAGTCTGCCGAGCCGGTATGGATGATGAACTTCAGGCCCGGGCAGATTTCGTGCAGGGCGCGAATTGTGGTGTCGCCGTTCATGCCGGGTAGCCGCATGTCCATGATGCATACATCCAGACCGGGATTGTTTTGTGCGATCTCCACGGCCTCTTCACCGGAACCTGCGCTGATAACCTGCATACCTTCATCCTCCAGAAAGACCCGCAACCCGCTGAGGATAAATGGTTCGTCATCCACTACCAGTACCCGCGGGCTCATGAGGCGGGCTTGCCCTGCAATGGCAGGCGAACGGTAAAACTGGTGCCTTCTCCGGGCTTTGAGGTGACGCCCAGCGTGCCGTTATGCTGGTCGGTCACGATAAAATAGGATACCGACAGACCCAGCCCGGTTCCTGCGCCCGCTGCCTTGGTGGTGAAGAACGGCTCGAATACCCGGCGCTGTGTCCGCTCATCCATGCCGGGGCCGTTGTCCTCTACATCGATGCGTCCGTAGTCACCCTCCCTGCGGGTGCGAAGGATAATACGGTGCGGCAGGGGAGTGCCACCCTCGGACATGGCCTGGGCGGCATTCTTGATCAGGTTGAGCAGCACTTGTTCAATTTCCGTGTGGTCGCAAATCAGGGTTTCGAACTCCGGGTCAAAATCGCGCACGATCTCGACCTGTTTGAAATCATACTTTTTCTTTAAGTCATAGTCGCTGGCGGCCAGACGTACCACGGTATCCAGCATTTCCTCGACACGCGCCGGCTGAAAGTCGGTGGTGGTACTGCGGCTGTATGCCAGCATGTCCGCTACGATATGGCTGGCGCGGCTGGCAGACTGCTGGATGGCGTTGATGAAATCAAGGATGCCACGTTCGTCCAGATAACGGTATACCCGATCCAGGTCGATACCCAGCGCCTCGGCGGTACGCCGGTTGGGTTCCAGGTCGGGCGCGAGGCGTCGCTGGATATTCTGGCAGCTTTGCAACACGCCACTCAGGGGATTGTTGATCTCGTGCGCCATCCCGGCGGCAAGCCCGCCAACAGACATCATTTTTTCCGTCTGCACCATCATCTGTTCGATACGTACCCGGCTGGTAATGTCATCAACCCGTATTACCGCGCCGGCCGAGCCGTTTGCCAGCAAGGGATAGACCATGACATCAACATAGCGGAGCTCTCCGTGCTTTTCCGTAATCAGGCGTTCCGTTCGCATCGGGGTCTGGCTGCGGATCGCCTCCCGCATATTATCAAGCTGGGATTCGAATTCCGGGAACAGCGCGCTGAAAGGTTGCCCGATGGCCCTGGCGTTCGGCACCCCGGTGGCCTTTTCGGCGCTCTGGTTCCATTCGGTGACCCGGCCCTTCCGGTCGACGCCCACCAGTACCGATGGCATGGAATCGATAATGTTCTTGAGATAGGTGCGCATGCGCTGTAACTCCCGGTCGCTGCGAACCCGCTCCGAGACATCGACAATGGCGCTCAGGATGAGCAGTTCCTGTCCCGTATCGACCGGACTGAGACCGACCTCGACGGGAAACTCGCTGCCGTCCTTGCGCAGGCCGAACAGATTGCGCCCGAGCCCCATGGGCCGGGCGCGATGCTCGGACTTGAACCCCCTGACGTAATCCGGATGCCTGTCACGCAGGCGCTCGGGTATCAGGATCTCGATGGGCTTGCCCAGCAGCTCGTCCCGCCGGTAGCCGAAGAATTTTTCCGTCTGTGAATTGACCAGCACAATCCGGCTCTCCGAGTCCACCATGACGATGGCATTGGGTGCCGACTCGACGACCAGCTGGAACATCTTTTCGGTACGTTCGCGCTGGGTAATATCCTCGACTTCTCCCACCACCATCAGCGGCTTGCCCTGGGCATCCCGCACCAGGCCCGCCCGTGCCCGCACGGTGATGACGGCGCCGTCACGGCGGACATAGCGTTTCTCCAGCTCGTAGTTGTCGATAACACCGCACACCAGGGCATCAAACATTGCCCTGGTCTCCTCCCAGTCATCGGGGTGAGTGATGCCCTCGATGGACAGGTGGATGAGCTCTGCAGCGGTATAGCCGAGAATATTGCAGAATGCCGGATTGACGTTGAGCAGGGTGCCGTCCAGACCGGACGTCACTATGCCGATGGGGGCATTTTCCAGCGTCAGGCGCAGTTGTTCCTCGCGCTGTCTGAGCTGCCTCTGCGCCTGCTGCTGCAAGGTGATGTCCTCACCGGAGCTCAGTGACGCGGTAATCCTGCCAGCATCGTCATGCAGCAGGGTGTTATGCCAGGCAATCAGGCGTTCATCGCCGTTGCAGGTCACGACAGAATTCTGATAGTACTCGATGAGTTTTTCCTCCTGTGCCATCAGCTTCATGAACATGGCCCTGATTTCCTCCCGGCCCCTGGCCGGGAGGAAATTGTCGAACCAGTTCTTGCCGACGATGTCCTGTTCATCTCCCCCCAGCAGCTCGCAGCCCTTCCTGTTGATCAGGCTGACCCGCTGATCGGCACCAATAACCAGCATGATGACGCCGGCGACATCGAGATAGCGCTGCGCCCTGTTTCTTTCCTGCGTGAGGGCCTGTTCAGTCTGCTGGCGATAGATCTCGCTGCCGACCCATTGCCCCATCAAACGGAGAATTTCCACATCAGCGGCCGTAAAGCGGCTCTTGCGCGGCTCGGGACTGGAAAAGTTCAGGGTTCCGTAGACCTTGCTGCCGGCGACTACCGGTATCCCGAGATAGGTTTGCAGCTTGAATGCCCGGTAACACGGGTGGTTCTTCCACTCCGAGTGCGCTGCATGCTCAAAGCCGATGGGGCCGTCGGCCTTGAGCGTTTCGCGGCAATAGGTGTTGCCAAGCTCAAATACTGTCCCGGGGGTGATGGAATCCTCGGGTGAGATGGACTGCACAACCTCGTAGCTATCGCCCTCGATGTGCGCGAGTATCCCGATCGGCAGTTTGAAAAGCCGGCAGCCGTTTTCAAGCAGCGCCCTGACCCTGTCGTCAAACGGCAGATTGTGCGCCGAGGTGATTTCATGCAGGGCGCGCATGGCGTCCTCGGTCTGCCGGCGCTCGTCAATTTCATGCTTGAGCGCCCGTTCGGCCTGGTGACGCTCGTGTATTTCAGATTCCAGCTGGGTGTTGATGGCCGATAATTGCTGCGTACGGCTGGCGACGCGTTTCTCAAGCTGGTTGCGGGATTCACGTACTGCCCGTTCTGCGCTGCTGCGTCGCAGGTCTGCCCGCCTGATCAGCACGGCCATGACGCCGCTGAACAGCAGAAATACGAGGAAGATCGAGACTGCCCGGCGCCACAGCAGGTTTTTGTGTGCGCTAAAGAGGTTGGCGGCAGGCAAATCGGCAAGTGTCCAGAGGCTGCCTTCGACAGCGGCCGTGAAACCGATGCGCGCCATCTCCTCCGGACCCAGATTGACGTCATCCTTCATGCTGGAACGTGTGCCGGCGGCTGTGATTTCTATCAAGCCGGGCCTTTCCCGGTGCAGCAGAATGAGCCTGTGGTCGTGCAGCTGACTGTTGGCAAGGATGTTCGCCAGGACTTCCGTGTTGAAGCTGATAAAGAAAATTCCCTGTTCTCCGGTTTGGGTCTTCCAGGTGGACATATTGTCATAGTGATAACCAACCGGGTTGGGATGGATGAAAATCGCCTGATCTTCACCGGCTGCAAATTGATGGATGTCAGTCTGGCACAGGTCGGCGACCTTGCCCTCGATATCATCCAGCAACACCTTTCCCAGGTTGTCGGTGATGGTAAAGGCGAAGAACTCGGGGAAATGCTGCTTAACCCTGTTGGTGAAATCTTCCTGCATTTCAGTATCCGCGGGGTGCCGGGACAGCCTGCCGATGATCTCGCCTTCTTCCGCGGTAAACAGGTCAACGCGCCGGCGGACTTCCTTGATATAGAGTTCCAGCGTTCTTGCTGCGCCCCGGGTCGACTGCTCCATCAGGGCTTGCTGATTGTCGTAGTAGCTTTCGTAGCTCCTGTCCACGTACCGTGACAGGAAGAAGCCAACCAGGAGCAGCGTGAAAACAATCAGAATCGACGTGTAATTTTTCATCGGGTTTTCCCGGTCAAAACGCCCAGACCAATGGCACCAGCCAGATGGTCACCAGGCCTACCAGCAGGGTGAGGGGCACGCCGATGCGCACGAAGTCTGCAAACCGGTAGCCTCCCGCGTTGTACACCATGAGATTGGTCTGGTAGCCGATGGGTGTCGCGAAACTGGCCGACGCCGCCACCATGATGGTGATGGCGAACGGCATGAAGTCCACGTTTATATGCTGCGCCGCAGACAGGGCGATGGGGAAGGTCAGCACGGCTGCCACATTGTTGGTGGCAATGGCGGTCAGCAGTGCGGTGGCTGTAAAGACCAGTATCAGTGTGCCCAGGGGGTTGCCTCCCGCCAGGCTAATGATGCCGTCTGCCAGCACCCCGGCCGCGCCACTCTTTTGCAAGGCTGCGCCGACGCCGAATGAGGTGGCGATGACCACCAGCACCTGCCAGTCGGGCGCCTGCCGTGCCACCTGTCCACTGGTACAGCCTGTCATGATCATCAGACCGGCCGCCACCAGGGCTGCCTCCAGCATGCTTAACAGTCCACTTGCTGCCAGCGCCACCATGCCGACGATGATGGCCAGCGCCAGCGGGGCGCCTTTGTGATTGGGCGGATGGAACCCGCCGACCTCGCTCACCAGCAAAAAGTCCCGCGACTTTCCTTGCTGGTCGATGAACCCGGGCCGGGCCTCCAGCAGCAGGGTGTCGCCCGCGCGCAGCACCATGTCGCCGATCTTGCCGCGCAGGCGTTCACCGTTGCGGGCCAGGGCGATGATGACGGCGTGGTAACGGGTGCGAAAACGACCTTCGCACACGCTCTTGCCCTTCAGCGGACAGGTGTCCGATACCACGGCCTCGAAAAAACTGCGGTCCTTGCGAGCGCCTTCCAGTTTCAACACCTGGTCGGTTGCCGGCACCAGGCCACGAATGCGATGCAGATCAACCACCGACTCGATGGCACCCACGAAGATGAGCCGGTCATTGGCAACCAGTCGTTCGCGTGGTTCCACCGCCGGCAGGATGGCGCCGTCGCGTTCAATCTCGGCCAGGAACAGGCCGGGCAGGGAACGCAGTCCCGCCTTTTCGATGCTGCAATCCTCCAGCGGGCTGCCTGCTTCGACCATCATTTCCGCCGTGTATTCGCGCATGTCATCGCCGTGCAACAGCGGTTCCTGGCGATCGGGCAACAGGCGTCCGCTGAAGATGAGCACGAACAGCAAGACGCTTGCCGTGACGGGCAGGCCGATCCAGGCGAGGTCAAACATGCTCAGACCGGGTGACCCGGTTTGTTCCACCAGCATGCCGTTGACCACCAGATTGGTGCTGGTGCCGACCAGGGTGCAGGTGCCGCCCGCAATACTGGCGTAACTCAGCGGAATCAGCAGTTTTGTCAGGTTCAGGTTGTTGCGGCGAGCCCACATCTTGACCGCCGGCACAAACACGGCCACTACTGGGGTGTTATTAAGAAAGGCGCTCAGGGTGGCGGCTGGCACCATCAGGCGGGTCTGTGCCTGGCGCGTGTTGTGCGGTCGCCCGAGGATATGTTGCACGACCCAGCCCACTGCCCCGGTTTCGGTCAGGCCACTGACCACGATATAGAGTACCGCCACGGTTAGCATGCCCTGGTTGGCGAACCCGGCCAACGCCTCCGCAGGCAACAGCACGCCGGAAACCAGCAACACGGTCAGGCCGGCCGACATGGTGATGTCGGGTGAGACCCAGGTAAATGCCATCATGGCGAAACAACCTGCCACCACGGCCAATGTCAGCCACGCTTCCCAACCCATGTGATACATCCATTTAGTGAGGTGCCGCATCGATTCGGGCCCATTATCGGCAGGCGGGCTGAATCAACATTAAGTGTATCAAACACTTATTGGAGCACAAATTCAATCGGTGCCGGTAGCCGGGGCGTCGGTAAATCCGGGTTCGGATGGGCGCAGGCAGACGCGACAGGCTAGCAGGGCACGAAATCGGCGATAAACACCAGCGTACGCGGCAGGGGCCTGTCCCCGCGGCTGCGTGCCAGTTTCAGCATCACGGCGACACCGCTGGCGTTGTTGTCGGCACCGGGGTGGATGTTGCCGCGGTCCTCGCAGCGGCCGTTGCAGGTACCGTTTCCCAGGTGGTCGTAGTGTGACCGATCACCAGGCTTTGGCCCGCGTAGCGAGGGTCGCTACCCGGCAGTACGGCGACCGCATTTTTCATGGCCACGCGGGTATCCAGTGCATCGACCTGTTGCTGCCATGCCTGGTAGTAGCTGCCATCATCACCACCGGGTTGCAGGCCGGCTGCCCGGAACTGTTGCGCGATATAGTCTGCTGCACGATCCAGTCCTGCCGTACCCGGACCGCGCCCGGCCAGGGCTTCATCGGCAAGCAGGGCAACATCCTGTTGCATGCGTGCAGCGGAAAACAGTTCGGCAGGCGCTGCCAGTGCCTTGCGCGGCGCCAGTGAGCCCGTGCTGAAGCTGACTGCAGCGCCATCAGCCTGCTCCACGCGTACCGACATGGGTGAGTTCACCACTGGCCATTGCCCCTTGAGTACGTTGTCCGGTGCGGTGCCGGTGAATCCCAGATAGCTGTAACGGCCGTAGTGCGGCAGCTTGCGCCCGAGGCCGGGCAGGGCGGCAGCGGTATCGGCTGCAAGCCAGCCCAGTGCCTGATCGGGTGCATGCGGCTGCCGCGCCAGTACCGCCAGCGAGTGTGTTTGCGGCGTCAGCGTGGTGCCTGCAATGCGCACGCTGGCGCGCTCTGCTGCAAAGTCATATGCCTGTAGCGCGGCCTCCAGTTGTGGTCGAAAGCGGTTGTCCCAGCCAAACAGCCACACGGCCCGGTCTTCGGGCAGGGCCTGTATCCCGGTGTCAACAGCGACCTCGACATGCCCGGGTTTGTCCTGCTGCCAGCGTTCGGCAAGCGTCCGGTAGGCCTGTTTCAGACCGGGCGGTGCCTTGTCAGCCAGCACCACCAGCACCTGTTCGGCTCCCATGGCGTGGCTGATGGCCGGCGGGATCTCGTTGCGGTGCAGACGTCGAAATACATCGAACTCCGGGTCCACATCGAGCCGTACCGGCCGTGCCGGTAGCGTGATGTCGAGCGGCTGCCGTCTTTGCCCGATAGCGACTTCGGTCTGGTAAGCCCGCTCGATACCCTCCATGTGCACGGCCAGCGGCAAGTGCAAGTGATACACCGGCCCGGGCTGGATTTGCTCGATAACGGCAGTCAGCCGGTAATTGTTGTCCACGGGTTCTGCGCGCGCCGCGCTGACTCTGAATTGCGGCGCGCCGGTGCGTTGCACCCACTGCCGAAAGAACTCATCCAGCGGTTCCCCGGCAACAGCGGCAAAGCTTTGCTGTACGTCGTCGAAGCCGGCGACCCTGAAACGGTGGCGCTGGTAGAAGGTCTGCACACCCTGCCTGAATACCGCGTCACCCAGTTGCCGGCGCAACATGTGAAACAGCATCAGTGTCTTGCCGTAGCCGACCGCTTCGGTGCGCGCACTGTGGCGGCTGCGGAAGGCGGTGAGCGGAAAATCACCCTGCCGGCTGACATGGTCGGTGTATTTTTGCAGGGTGTTGCGCCGGTATTCGCTACCGCCGCCACGCTGTTCCCTGATCAGGTGATCGGCAAGGTAACTGGTGAGCCCCTCGGCCCAGTTGCCGCTGTCATAGTCCACGTACACGCCGTTGCCCCACCAGTTGTGCAGGATCTCGTGCGGGTAGGACGAAGACAGGATGAACGGGAAGCGCAGCACGCGCGAGCCCAGCAGGGTAAAGGAGGGCATGCCGTAGCCGGTTTCCCAGAAGTTCTCGACCATGGCGAACTTTTTGAACGGGTAGGGGCCGATCAGGGCGTCGTAGAGCGCGATGTACTGATGG
>Ga0316193_10002061_pt1 | contig 13946 bp, 12 predicted proteins | sample MerIslsedime2_MG_FD_207735 | JGI IMG/M metagenome (GOLD analysis project Ga0316193, IMG submission 207735) | Coastal sediment microbial communities from Maine, United States - Merrow Island sediment 2 | ecosystem: Environmental > Aquatic > Marine > Coastal > Sediment | place: USA: Maine...
GCATCGTTGGCGACTGGATGATGGCCGCATGGATTCCTGCTTTGGTCTTCGTGTTGGCAGCGCTCGTCAGCTTCGCCACGGGGACCTCGTGGGGCACGATGGCGATCCTCTTCCCGCTGGTCGTGCCGCTCGCCCATCAGGTCGCGCCCGGCCAGGAGGCGATCCTGCTTGGCACGGTTTCGTCGATTCTTGCGGGGTCGGTCTGGGGAGACCATTGCTCCCCGATCTCCGACACGACGGTGCTGAGCTCCATGGCGACGAGCTGCGACCACATGGATCATGTCCGAACCCAACTGCCCTACGCGCTATTGGTCGGTGGCGTCAGCCTGCTGTGCGCAGAGCTCCCCGTCGCTGCGGGATGGTACGGGCCGTGGGTCGGCTTGATGATCGGCGCGGTCGTCATGATCGCCGTGTTCGAGCTAGTCAGTCGACCGGTCGGGTAGGGCTTCCGTCTCGAGGGTCCCGCCGGCAATCTGATCACGCAATCGCCGCTTGAGCGTCTTTCCACTCCCGCCCCTCGGGAGTGATTGCACGAACGCGTAGTGAGCGGGCGTCTTGTACGCAGCGAGTCTTTCGCCGACCCAGGCTCCAAGCGCAGCGGGGGCAAGTGGCGTGGTCGTTACGACGACAGCCACGACTTCTTCGCCGTAGTAGTCGTGTGGCTTGCCGATGACTGCGGCGTCCCGAACGCCGGGATGCTCCAAGAGTATCCGCTCCACTTCCGAGGGATAGATGCTCGCGCCGCCCCTCAAGATGAGGTCCTTGCTTCGGTCCACAATCGTCAGCCTGCCCGCCGCATCGAGGAAACCGATGTCGCCCGTGTGCAGCCAGCCGCTGCGCATGACGTGGTCGGTTGCCATGGGGTCGTCGAGGTAGCCCGCCATGACGTTGGGACCCCGCACGAGCACCTCTCCGTGCTCGCGCGCGGGGAGCTCCCGACCCTCGTCGGACGCGATACTCACCTCGACGCCGGCTACCGGCAGTCCCGACGATCCGGGGACGGCCTCGTCCGGCGGCGCGTTGATCGCCGTCAGGTTCGCCTCGGTCAGGCCGTATGCCTGACGCACCGGTGCGCCGAGGCGCTTCTCCGCCCGGAGGCGCACCTCTTCAGTCAATGGTGCTCCTGCGCTCATGCACCAGCGAAGGGACGTCGGCGCCGGCGTCGACTCCTCGTGAGCCCAGGCGATGAACATCGTTGGAACCCCTGGCAGCCAGGTCACCTCGTGCGAGCGACAGAGGTCCAGGGTTCGACGTGGCGAGAACTTCGGCACGAATATGGTGCTTGCCCCCGCGAAGAAAGGCGCGAGTAGCGTGGTACGAATACCGTAGGAGTGCGTTAGGGGTAGCGTTCCGAGAACTCGATCGGCGGCAGTGAGCTCCAAGGTCTGCTCGACCAGCGCCCGGGTGTGGGCGCGCAATGAGCCGTGCGTGATGCAGGCACACTTTGCTGCGCCCGTTGTTCCGGACGTGTACAAAAGCATGGCGTAGGAGTCTGGGGAAACCGGCTGCGGCGGCGCACCATCCCCTGCGGCGGCCATCGCCTCCTCGATTCGAATCAGCCGGCTCTGGCCTTCCGCCTGCGCAATCGCCTCGCGCGCGACGTCTACTCCTTGGGTATCGGTGACGAGCGAATCGCAGCTGGCATGGTCGAGTCGAAAGGCAATCTCCCGTGCCGTCGACTGCACGGGAATCGGGACTGTGGCGAACCCGGCGTAGATCGCTCCGAACCAGGCCGCCACGAAGTCGAGGCCGTTCTCCATGTAGATGGCCACCCGGGCGCCGGCGACTGTGCCGCGCGCTCGCAGGTGCGCGGCGACCCGCGACGCCTGGAGGTCGAGTTCGCCGTAGGTCATTGCGAGCTCCGAGCGCTCCGCTTCGATGATGCTCGTGCGCCCCGGGTCGTCCCGCGCCCATCCGTGCACAAAGAGCCCAACGTTCGGGTTCACCCGCGAGAACCTAGCACGGCGAGTGGGGTGGACGGCGAGAGCGCTCGGGTTAGGATCCGCCTCATGTCGATAGCCAAGGCGATTCGAATCCGCGAGCCGGGCGGTCCCGACGTGCTCGAACTGGGCGACATCGAAGTCCCGAACCCGAGTCCCACTCAAGTCTCGGTGGAAGTCGCAGCGGCAGGGCTCAATCGGGCCGACTGCCTTCAGAGGCGTGGTTTCTACCCTGCGCCGCCGGGGGTGCCCCCCGACGTGCCCGGGCTAGAGTTCGCCGGAATCATCGATTCGGTGGGCGCGGCCGTTGCGCACTGGAAGCCAGGCGACCGAGTCATGGGCATCGTCGGTGGAGGCGCGATGGCGACTCGAGTAGTCACCGAGGCCGCCGAGCTCATGGCGGTTCCGGAGGGTATGTCGCTCGACGAGGCCGCCGCCGTTCCCGAAGCGTTTCTCACCGCCTACGACGCCGTCGTGCTTCAAGGCGGGCTCTCCGAGGGGAAGAGAGTTCTCCTGCACGCAGTCGCGAGCGGAGTCGGCACCGCAGCGATTCAGCTGGCAGCGGTGATCGGCGCTGTCTCCATCGGCACCTCGCGCAGCGCGCACAAGCTCCCCCGATGCACCGAGCTCGGCCTCGGCCATGCCATCCTCGTAGAAGACGGGGCGTTTGCCAGCGACGTGAAGTCGGTCGCTCCAAATGGGGTCGACGTAGTCCTCGACACGATTGGTGCCGCGTACCTCAAGCAGAACATTCAAGTCATCGCCCGGAAGGGGCGCATCGTCGTCATCGGGCTCATGGGTGGAGTTAAAGGCGAGCTCGACCTCGGCCAGCTCCTCGCGAAGCGCGCCTCGATCCACGGCTCCGTCCTCCGAAGTCGCTCGCCGGAAGAGAAGGCAGAGCTTACGAGCCGCTTTGCCAACGAGATGCTTCCCCATTTCACGACAGGTGCCCTCCGCCCCATCACCGATGCGACGCTGCCGATGAAGGACATACAGTCCGCGCACGTTCGTATGGACAGAAACGAAACGTTCGGGAAGCTCGTGCTGACCTGGTAGCAGGAGTCTGCGGTCGCCAAAGACCGCGATGCGCTACAGTTTCAGGGCCCGTTTGACGTAGTTGGGCAAGGCGAACATCGCTTGGTGAAGCTCGGCATTGTAGGCCTTCGACCCCTCGACGATCGCCTCCTGGCGCTCCTGCACCGGGCGTAGCGGCTCACCCGTGTCGGAGCACCAAGTCCAGCTCCACGTTCCAGTTCCATAGAGCGGGACGGGGCCGAGGTAGGGGTGAACCTCCGAGAACAGCGGGCGGAGCTTGCGTTGCACGTCCAAGAAGAGGTCCATCATGAGCAGGGGTGATTCGCTTTGGAGCGCCATTACCCCGTCTTCCGCCAGCATGCGCTTGCACGCTCGATAGAAGCTATCGTCGAAGAGGACCGCCCCCGGTCCGACGGGGTCCGTGCCGTCGAGTAGGATGACATCGTACTTCTCGTCGTCGCTGTTCTTCACGTAGTCGATGCCGTCGATGAAACGAAGATCGAGTCGTGGATCGTCCCAAGAGGTGCCGATACCCGGTAGGTACCGTTTCGAGACATCGACGACGAGCTCGTCGATTTCGATCATGACGCACTCTTTCACGTCCCGGTGCCTCAGGACCTCGCGCACCGTCCCGCCGTCGCCGCCCCCGATGACCAGGACGCGCTCGACGCTTGGTGCAGTCACGAGCGCTGGGTGCACGAGCATCTCGTGATACAGAAACTCGTCGTACTCGCTCGTCATGAACACGTTGTCGATGACGAGGACGCGCCCGAAGCCCACGGTGTCGATCACCTCGACGTGCTGGTATGCGCTTTGGCCCGAAAAAAGGGTTTCGCTCACTCGGAGTCCGAGCCGCGTGTGGTCCTCGAAGGTCTCGTCGTACCAGTGGCCCATCCGCTTAACAGTACAGCCCTAGCTGAAGTTGGGGTTCCTCTGAGAGCCCGAGTTCCATCGGATGCCGCTGCTTGGCGATGTGCAACCGCGTCGGCCCGTGACCTAGGACTGCCTCGGCGGAACAGCGCGCCAACTGTGGCGAGTTGTTGGTCTCCGAGAGATGCATCAGCACCAGGTCGCTCGGTGCGTTCGGCAGCTCTGCGAGCAGGTCGCTTGCCTGCTCGTTCGACAAGTGACCGAGTGCCCCACCGACTCGCCGTTTCAGATGCTCCGGGTAGGGCCCCTCCGCGAGCATGTCCGGGTCATGGTTGCTCTCGAGCAGTAGCGAATCGCATCCGTCGAGGAAGCGAGCGAGGCCCTTCGGGACGCGCCCGAGGTCGGTGACGAGGGCGACGCATCCGGATTTCGCTTCGAAGCGAAGCGCGACCTGAGGAGCGTCGTGCGGGATCTTGCGAGCGTGGATCGCGAGGTCGCCGATATGAAAGGTCTGTCCCACTGGAAGCGTCGTCCTCGCGGCGGATGCGTGGAGCCGGAGGGCTTTCATCGTCGGTTCGCTCGCGTGTACTGGACATCCGAAGCGTGTTGCATACGTGGACGCATGGGTGCCGTGGTCGGAATGGCTATGCGTCACGATCACGGCGGATACGTCGAGTGGTGGGGTTCGTCCGATCGCCTCGAAGCGCTTGACGAGCCGACGGTACGACAGACCTGCGTCGACCAGGACGCGCGTCTTCCCGGTTTCCAGCAAGAGCGCGTTCCCCTCGCTCCCGCTTCCCAGAATCGTTACCCGCACGAGGAACCTACACCACAGCTCACATCGATTGGCAAGACTCTTGGGTTGCAAGCACCGGTCTTCGGCGCGAGAGTTCGGGCGTGGGCGACACCGAATTGGAATACGACAGTGTGCTGCTGGTCTCGTTTGGGGGGCCAGAGCAGCGCGCGGATGTGATGCCGTTTCTCGAGAACGTCGTGCGTGGCAAGAACGTGCCACCGGATCGACTGAAAGAGGTGGCGCTCCACTACAACCATTTCGACGGCAAGAGTCCGATCAACGACCAGAACCGTGCCTTGCTGGCGGCGCTCAAAGAAGAGCTTCAGGCGAGTGGTATCGACCTCCCCGTCTACTGGGGGAACCGCAACTGGCATCCTTTTCTCGCCGACACGCTTCGCGAGATGCGCGACGCCGGGAAGAAGCGCGCGATCGCATTCGTCACTTCGGCGTACAGCAGCTACAGCGGCTGTCGCCAATACCGAGAGAACATCGAGCAAGCCCGTCAAGAGGTGGGCGAAGACGCCCCAACGGTCGACAAGCTCCGAGTGTTCTACAACCACCCCGCGTTCATCGAGGCGAACGTCGACCGGCTCTTGGCGGCGCTTGCGACACTTCCGAAGGAGCGTCGCGAATGCGCACGCGTGGCGTTCAGCGCTCACAGCATTCCGGACGCCATGGCGGCGACCTGTGACTACGTTGCGCAACTCGAGGAGACCGCGCGCCTCGTTGCAGAGGGCGCTCGCCACGAGCGCTGGCAGCTCGTGTACCAGAGCCGGAGTGGGCCCCCGCATGTGCCCTGGGTCGGCCCGGACGTCCTCGAGCACCTGGACGCTCTCGCGCAGATCAACGTGAAGGACGTGATCATCGCCCCAATCGGCTTCATTTCCGACCACATGGAGGTCGTGTGGGACCTCGACCACGAGGCCCGCGAATATGCGAGCAATCTCGGCATCACGCTGACGCGTGCCGAAACGGTCGGGACCCATCCGGCGTTCGTCGGAATGATTCGCGAACTCGTCGAGGAGCGGCTCGGCAAAGTGACGACCCGGCAAGCCGTCGGCAAACGAGGTCCAGCGCCCGACGCGTGCGCTCCTGATTGCTGCAAGTACAAGCCCCGGGTGTCCCGCCCGCCGGAAGCCGGGTAGGGCTACTCCGGGTCCTTGAAGTCCGGCTCCCGCTTCATCATGTTCGCCTGAATCGCTTCCATTTGGTTGCGGCTTCCAAGAAGGCTTACTTGAAGCGCGGTCTCTAGTTTCAGCGCATCGGCGCGGGACATGTCCGGACCGTCGTTTAGAAGGGCCTTTCCGGCGCGAATCGCGTGCGGTGACTTCGTGGTGATCAGCTTCGCCGTCGCGAGGGCTTCAGCGAGTGGGTCGGCGCTCACTCTGGTGGCAAGCCCGAGGTCGACGGCTTCCTGGCCCGACATGATGCGACCGGTGAACATCAGTTCCTTCGCAACGTCGAGAGGAACTAAGCGGGGCAGAGTCTGCGTGATGCTCATGTCGGGAATGAGCCCCCACTTGATTTCCATCACGGAGAGCTGTGCATCGGCGGTCACGTATCGGATGTCGGCGCCGAGCGCGATCTGCAGGCCGCCACCGAAGGCCATGCCGTGCACCGCAGCGATGACGGGGACGTGGACCTCCTGCCAAATCCAAGCGACCCGCTGCGCGACGTTCGCGGGGCTCCCTTCACCTCGGGCGAGCATCTTCTGCATGAGCTCGGGTCTCCCCATCATCGAGCTGAAGTCGAGCCCAGCGCAAAATCCTCGGCCTTCGCCGTGGAGAACGATCGCGCGAATCGAGTTGTCCGTCTGGAGCCGCTCTCCGGCCGCGATCAGAGCGTCGAACATGTCTGCGTCGAGCGCATTGAGCTTGTCGGGGCGAGACAGGCGAACGGTCGCGATCGCGTTGTCGATGGTGACTTGGACTCGTTCGGACATCTTGGCTCCTAGCTGAAAACGACGGTCTTGTTGTCGTACACCAGAACGCGGTCGTCGAGATGCCAACGCACCGCTCGCGCGAGAACGACCTTTTCGAGATCGCGACCCTTGCGCACTAAATCTTTCACGGAGTCACGGTGTGAGCACCGGACCACGTCCTGCTCGACGATCGGACCCTCGTCGAGCTCCGCGGTCGCATAGTGTGCGGTCGCACCGATCAGCTTCACCCCGCGCTCAAACGCTCGATGGTAGGGCTTGCTTCCCATGAACGCTGGCAAGAACGAATGGTGGATGTTGATCACCTGGCCACTGAACGCTCTCAAAAAATCGTCACTCAGGATCTGCATGTAACGAGCGAGCACGACGAGATCGACCTTCGCCTCGTGTAGGAGCTCGAGCGTCCTGCGCTCCTGCTCGGCCTTGTTCTCTTTCGTGATCGGCAAGTGGTGGAAGGGAATGCTGAACTGCTGGGCGACGGCCTCGAGGTCCGGATGATTGCTGATGATGAGGGGAATATCCGTCGCGAGCTCGCCCGACTGTTGTCGAAGCAGAAGATCGTAGAGGCAATGGTCGTACTTCGATACGAAGAGCGCGGTCTTGTAGCGGTGCTTCCGATCGCACATGCGCCAACTCATCGAAAACCGCTCGGCGACTTCGGCGATGGCAGTTTCGAGGCTGCGCCGGTCGGTATGCAACTCCCCCATGTCGAACTTGATGCGTTGAAAGAACTGGCCCGCGACCGGGTCCGTGTGTTGATCCGCATCTAGGATGTTCGCGCCGTGCCCGTAGAGAACCTGCGCGAGGGCGGCGACGAGCCCTTTGCGATCTGGACAACAAACGAGGAGCGTGGCGGTGTCTTGCACGGTTGAGTCTTTAGCCGTTGGTCAGGCGATCGGCCAGCGCACGGGCTGATCAGCGGCTCAGGCGCTCCATCGCCTCGCCGAAGATGTAGACGAGCTGCAGGAAGCCAGCGAGCGTCCCGAGCACGGCCCCAGCGGCGATCAGCTTCCACTCATCTTGTTGGAAAGCGGGCCGCAACACTCCTTCGTAGCTCTCGCGGTCGAGCGCTTTCATGCGTCGCTCGAGCTCGCTGTCGAGGTCGACCGCCTGGCCGGAAAAAGTATGAAAGAACCCGCCCGGCTTAGGCCACTCGGCCTGAATGCGCTCGAGAACCTCCGCACGAAGCGCGGGGCGCTGTTCTTCCGGAACCACCAGCGCGGCCATCGGGTGTGCCTCGTACTTGGCGATGAGCTCGCCCACGCGATGCTCGACGATCTCGTTCATCCGTTCCGCGCCATCGCCCTCCATCACGGTGCGGACGATGTTGTCCGCGTTCAGAACGCGCGTCGCGACGATGCGGCCGAACGCTTCGGCGACCTCGGGCTGTCGCTTGTGGAAAAGGCCTTGCACGGTAATGGGTCCGACCTTGACCGGTTCGCGCGGCGCGAACACGAGCTTGATCGCCACCCAGTTGGTGAAGTAGCCGACTCCAAAGCCGGCGGCCGGAAGGATCCACGGGGCGGGGTAGAGCACCCAGATGACCATCTGCACGATTCCGAAGAGGAAGCCGAAATAGAGTCCTGAACGCTCGATGAACTTGAACTCTTGGCGCCCCACTTCGTAGAACATCTCGCCCATCAGGCCTTTGTGCCGCTCGATGGCCTCGAGCACGGTGCGCTCGATGTCCATGATGCCGTCGATGTTGTCCGCCATGTCGAGGGCGATCGTATGAGAGACTGCGACGACCTCTTCTCGAACGCGCGTTCGGACCTTGTTCTGCATGAACTCGCCCGCGTTGTCCCACATCGCCTTGGCGTGCTTGTTCGCAACCTCGTCGATAATCTGCTCGGTAACGTCGTCGATTACCGCGCCGAGCTTTCCCGTGAAGGATTCTGCATTGAAGCTCTCGTCGAACAGTTGCCGGAGCGAGAGAAGTTTCTCGGTAATCAGCGTGTTCGAGACCTTCGCGAGCCGCAGCGCGTTGGCCGGGATGACCCCCTGCCAGCCGAGGAAAGGCCGAATTCCGACGAATTCGACCGGATGAAACATCATTTTGATCGCGACGACGTTGGTGAACCAACCAACGGCGGCGCTGATCAAAGGGATCAGCAGGACGATCCAGTTGTCTTGAATGCGGCTCAGCAGCTCCATGGGCGTCGGGAACTCAGTCTTGGGTCACTAGGGGGTGTAGAGGTGCATCCAGTACAGGAGGAGAGCGATCGTCTTGCCGTCCTCTATGTGGCCGTCCTTGAGCATGTCGCGGACCTGCCATTGGGGAATCGGAAACACCTCGATCTCCTCGTCGGCGTCGAGTGACTGCTCGCTCGCCACGAGGTCTGTCGCGATGAAGCCATGCATCCGTTCGTCGAGGATGCCCGGAGAAGCGTAGAACGAGGTCAGCGGCGCGATGGTACCCGCGCGATAGCCGGTCTCTTCCTCGAGTTCGCGCGCCGCGCAGGCTTCTGGCGCCTCGCCAGGCTCGAGGGTGCCTGCCGGGAGCTCCCACAAGACCTTGCCGACGGTACGCCTCATGTTCCGAATCAGGACGACCCGCCCATCGTCGAGCAAGGGGAGGATCACAGCTGCTCCACGATGCTCGATGACGTCCCGCACGATCTGTTTGCCGTCGGGAGCTTCGAACGTCAGCCGAGCCACCTTGAACAGGGAGTTGGACAGGAGCTCCTCGCGCGACTTCATGGCGCGCATCATGGCCGACTTCGTTCGCGTTTTCACGTCAATTTGACTCGATCGTACGGTATCGCCATGGTGGGGACGTGCGGCTCGGGAATCTATGGGGCTCTCCGTTGGCAGTCGTGCTGATCGGGGTGATGCTGGCGGCGGTTTGGACGCTCGGCTACGGGGCGTCGAGCGGCTCCGCCGATGCAAAGCCCAAGGCACCGGCCGCGATCGACGAAACCGCCGTCCTCAACGCAGTCCGATCGTCGCAGCGCATGGGACCGAAGCTCCTGCGCCCGCTTCCGAGCGATCAGCTCGGCCTCGACATCGCCATCGAAGATCGGGATGGAAAGTCGATGCAGGCGCTGCACCGGGCGCTCGCGCGCGCCGCGGCTGGGGAAGGGCAAGCGCGCCTGCTCTTCTACGGCGCGTCTCACGTCGCTAGCGATTTGTTCACAGGGCACATTCGACGCGAGCTTCAGCGCCGGTATGGCGATGCGGGTCACGGTTTCGTCGTGCCAGTGCATCCATGGCGCACCTATCGCCACCGCGACATCAACATCGAGAGCGATGGCAAGCGCTGGGAAACGCATCGCATCCGCGTTGGCGACAGTGACGTCGAGCTGGTCGGGCTCGCTGGTGTCGCGATGACCAGCCGCTTGCCAGGCTCCTTCGGCGCCGTCAGCACCACCGAGGACAACGAGTTCGGACGGACCGCCGACTTGTTCGAGCTCTACTACCTCAAGCACCCGCGCGGCGGCGACTTGGATATCCTCATCGACGGCCGGAAGGCCCGCCGGATCTCGACAAGGGGGTCCAAAACCGCTCCCGCCTACGCCACGTTTCGGGTGCCTGACCAGGGTCATCGCTTCGAGATTCGCACGCTCAGCCGACGCCCCGTGTGGCTCTTTGGCGTCGCGGTCGAGCGCGACCGGCCGGGGGTCATCGTGGATACGCTCGGGATCAACGGCTCGCGAGCGCGCTACCAGCTGCTCTGGAACGATGCGATCTACCGGGAGCACATTCAGCGGCGAAGGCCGGACCTCGTGGTCCTAGCCTACGGAACCAACGAGAGCGGCGACGAAGCTCCGATTGAAGACTACGAGCGTGACCTGCGCACCGTGGTGAAGCGTATGCGTGACGCCGTCCCGGAGTCCTCTTGCCTCCTCATCGGCCCGTCGGACCGGCCCATGCAGGTCGAAGAACGCGTCTTCGAGGACCGGACGCGTACTGCCCGCCTCATCGAGGTTCAACACCGAGTCGCGCTCGAGCACGGTTGCGGGTTTTTCGATCTCGTCGCGTTCCAAGGTGGCTCCTTGTCGATGATCCAGTGGGCGGCGAACGATCCCGCATACGCATCTCAGGACCACATCCACTACACCCGGCTCGGCTATCAGCGCTTGGGCGAGGTGCTGCTGTCCGCGTTGCTCGAGGGAATGCCTGCATCGCTCGAGCCAGACTCCACCGCATCGCTCGAACCCTCGGATGGGTCAGACGCCGGCGTAGCGGCTGAGCCTCCGGCCAAGTAGTCGGCGAACCCGGCCAGCAAGGCCTTGTAGAACATGTTGCCGATCACCTCGTACCCCGCGGGGGTGGCGTGCCGGAAGTCGCCCATCGCCAGGCGAGGCCGCGCGTCGTACCAACTACGCATCGCGTTTTCGCCGCCCATGGACTGCCACGTGTCGTAGAACGCGCAGCCAGAGTCGAACGCAGCCCGACGTTGGGCGGCGATGATGCGGGGGAGGGTCGGCAGTGTTCGGATCCTGCCACGCTCCCTTCGGGCCTGGTCGAGCGGAGAGAAGACCAAGCAGCCCAGGACCTCGCGGCCTTGCCGCATTCGTTCGAGCACCGCCATGTAGTCCTCGTAGAACGCGTCCTCCGTTCGGTCGTCGCTTGCTTCGTTGCCGCCAAAGCCGAGCACGATCAAGTTCGCACCTCGTAGCTCCAGTTGACGACGGATGTGGTCCGGGTCGAAGTTCAGGAGTCGATTGGCGCGCGCTCCGACCAAGCCGAGCGAATCGTAGACGACACCTGGCCCGTCTCGTTCGACGACCACGCCATACAAGTGGGCGGCTGCGCCGCGTGCATGGTGGAGCTCGAGCACGTGCGGACCGTCCGCAGCGCGGATGGAGTAGATGCCGTCGCCGTACTCGTCGGCCTTGGTCGATACGGTCTGCCGCTCACCCTTGTCGAGTCGCACCGAGAACTTCCCGCCGCGGGGCCGTTCTTCGTAGTAGACGTCGAAACGCGTGGCGTTCTTGCCGACCTCGCCGCGCTTTGCGGTGCCGACGCGAGCCCACGCGCCGCGCATGGCACGGGATTCGACGCCGCCGTAGCCGTAGCGGCCGTCACGATCCTGTCGACGAACCACCTCCCGCGTATCCCAGGCATCGGGGTTCGAGCTCTGCCGCACCCCGCGGTGCTTGTACGGAATGAAGCCCTTGGCGGCCAAGATGAAGCCGTGGCCTCCGTCGCCGAAGCGGGCCTGCAGATTATCGCGCACCGTCGAGGTGATCAGGTCCGTCGCGATGCTCGAATCGCCATAGTGGCCCACTCGCGTCAGCGCCCCCTTTTCGCCTCGGGCGGTGCGCTCCAATGCCTCGTAGAACGGGCGCATGCCGCGACCCGTAGGGTCCTCGATCCGCACCGCGATGCCATCGTATTCCGCCGGGTCGATCTTCAGCGCGTCCTCGGGGGGTGGCATGACCACCGGCTTCGTTCCGAGATTGGAGGCTACGGTCTCGCCGACCGACTCTGCGAGCCGCTCCGTGGCGGCTTCGGTATTGGCAGAAGTTCGGTACGAGGCCCCGTGCCCCGCGAACGCAGGGATGTCGCCCCATTGCATGAACAGACGGACCACCGGGATGTCTTCTTCTCCTGGGATCCATGGTCGCAGCTCTTTCATCGACGGAACCACGTACGTCAGCAGACACGCACCCAACATGAACACCGTGACTGTCGCCAGGTGCTGAATAGGGGTCAGACGTCGTTTGGTTTGATCGCGCATCAGAACTGGAAGTAGATGTAAGGGACGACTTGGCTGGTCGCGACGAGACTGAGGCCCATGCCCACGGCAGCGAGCGCCAAGCCCTGGGCGGGAGCGGGAAGCTCCTTGAAGCGAACCTCGATCGATTCGAACCAGCGTTTCGGCGTGTAGTGCAACACGAAGGTAGCGATGAGAAGCAGCCATACGCTCAACGAGATCTGACTGAGCGAGTACGTGCCGCTACCGAGTCGGGTCGTGATATCCGCGGCGTTCTGAAGACTCGTGGCTCGGAACAGGATCCGCGAGAAGACCACGAACTGCATCGCCCAGAACACCTTGAAGGCATGGGTTTGCCACGAATCCACGGTATCGCTCGTGCGTCCGGAGCGTCGGTAGAAGAACCGGTGGATCACCATCGCCATCGACTGAAGCAGCGCGTAAAACACGAAAGTCCAGGACGCTCCGTGCCAGATGCCGATGAGGAACATCGTCAGCCAGAGGTTCCAATAGGCTCGGAGGGGCCCGACGTGTGAGCCGCCGAGCGGATAGTAGAGATAGTCACGAAGCCAGGTCGACAGTGTCATGTGCCAACGGCGCCAGAACTCTGCCGGGCTTGCCGACTGGTAGGGTCGGTCGAAGTTCCTCGGCAGCTCGAGCCCCATGAGCTTGGCGGAGCCGCGCGCGACGTCCGTGTAGCCGGAGAAGTCGCAATAGATCTGCATCGTGAATCCGTAGAGCGCGACGAGAACCTCGGCGCCACTGTAGAGTTCGGGCTGATCGAAGACGCGGTCGACGAGGTTCACCGAGAGGTAGTCCGCGATGGCGACCTTCTTCACCATGCCCGTCGCGATCAGGAAGAGTCCCTGCGTAACCTGATCGTCTTTGAGGGTGATCTTCCGCTGAAGCTGCGGCAGCAGCTGGGAAGCACGCACGATCGGCCCGGCAACCAATTGCGGGAAGTAGGTCACGAAGAACGCGAACTCGAAGAAGTCCCGGGTGGGTTCGAGCTTTCGACGATAGATGTCGATCGTGTAGCTCAGGGTCTGGAACGTGTAGAACGAGATGCCGACGGGCAGCAGGACATCGAGAAACGGCGGGTTCTCGATCGTGATCCCGAAAAAAAGATGAAGGACGTCCGCGCTCGCCTGCGAGGCGAAGTTGAAATACTTGAAGAGTCCGAGCAGCCCGAGGTTCGACGTCAGGCTGAGGATCAACCAGCCCTTCCGAGCCCTCTCGCCCTCCGTCGCATGAATGCGAAGCCCGACGAAGTAGTCGAGTAGCGTCGAGCCCAGGATCAGGACGATGTAGGCCGGGTGCCAGGCCATGTAGAACAGGCAGGACGCGACAAACACGAACACGATTCGCGCCCTGGCGTGTCGAGCCAACAGCCAGAAGCCCGCGACGGCGGTGCCGAGGAACAGAATGTAGTCGAGGCTGTTGAAGAGCACGGGTCCCCTTACCCAGCGTGAACGCGCCCGGTTCTAGCCGCAGCTGGGCCTGCACGCTAGCTGCTTGACGGGGGCCCCCGAACGCCCAAGCATCAGCGCCCGGAGGACGGGATGAACATCAATGGTGCAGTTTCCTTGGTCACAGGCGGGGCCTCGGGCTTAGGCGAAGCGACGGTGCGCGAGCTCGTGCGCCACGGAGGCCGGGTTCTCATCGTGGACCTGAACGAAGAGCGCGGACAAGAGCTCGCTGCGG
>Ga0316193_10002062_pt1 | contig 13941 bp, 13 predicted proteins | sample MerIslsedime2_MG_FD_207735 | JGI IMG/M metagenome (GOLD analysis project Ga0316193, IMG submission 207735) | Coastal sediment microbial communities from Maine, United States - Merrow Island sediment 2 | ecosystem: Environmental > Aquatic > Marine > Coastal > Sediment | place: USA: Maine...
TGTCTTAAAGCATGGGGTAAACCCTTGATTATTGATTAAAACGAATTGACACTTTTCATGGGTGTTGCTAATAGTTCAATATGGCCAGACCGTTACGTATAGAATTTAAGGGAGCCTTGTACCACATTTTATCCAATGGAAACGAGTGCCGTGATGTCTTTTTGGGTGTTTTAGAAGAGATGTCTGATCGATATTTTTTTAGAGGGACCGGTCTATATACGAACAAACAAATCGGGGAGTTATTCGGTCTAACTTATTCTGCGGTGAGCCACAGGAAAAGTATTGTCAAGTCAGAAATATCAAAGCAATCTGAAATGAGGCGAAAATACAGCCTCGCTAAGTCAATAATCAAGGTTTGATTTCGATCATTAATTCAACTATTTTATTATAAAACCATCCGGTCAAATCCATGGCGACAAATCTTCCCCCTGAGTATTTTGAGGCGGATAAACGATATCGTGCCGCCAAAACACCTGGTGAGAAAATCTCCTGTATCGATGAATTGCTGCGCATTGTTCCCAAACACAAAGGCACGGACAAACTCAGGGCCGGACTGCGCAAGCGGCTCTCTAAATTAAAAACCACCGCTCAGGCCAAGAAAGGTACCGGCAAGCGAGAATCGGCTTTTCGTATCGACAAAGAAGGCGCCGGACAAGTGATGCTGGTCGGTCCTGCCAATGTGGGCAAATCCGCCCTGGTATCAGCTCTCACCAACGCCACACCCGAAATCGCTGATTTTCCGCATACCACCTGGAAACCCACTCCGGGAATGATGCCAATGGAAAATATCCAGATCCAACTGGTGGATACGCCGCCGCTTAACCGGAATTTTATGGAAACGGAATTGCTGGACTTAATTCGTAGATCGGACTATATTTTATTGGTTGTAGATTTGCAGACAGATCCGGTACATCAGCTTGAAGATTCGGTTGCCATCCTTCATGAACACCGGATCATGCCCGACCACCTGAAGGAACTATACTCTGAGCAGCGGGGCTTGATTTTCATTCCCTTTTTGGTGCTGACCAATAAGTTTGACGATGATAATTTTGATGAAAATTTCGAGATATTCTGTGAATTGCTTGAAAATGACTGGCCTTCCATTCCGGTTTCAGCAACCACCGGCCGCAACCTGGAACAGTTTAAAAGGATGCTGTTTGAGCGACTCGAAATTATACGCGTTTACTCCAAAGCTCCCGGCAAAGAACCGGATTTCAAAGAACCGTTTATTTTGAAAAAAGGAGATACGGTCGATGATTTTGCAGGGAAAGTTCACCAGGATTTCGCCCGCAAATTAAAAACCGCCCGATTATGGGGCACGGCCGTCTATGACGGACAGTTGGTGCAACGAGACCACGTGTTAAGCGACAGTGACATTGTGGAACTGCAGATATAAAGGACTGCTTTTTATTAATCGGCAACAGAAAGGCAGAAGGGCTGTTTCACAGTTCAGTATTCTTAAGTAAAAATTATGCGGAAAAGTCAGAAAAGCTTTAAAAGCCCCCCCAGAAGATATCAGCCCAGGGGGCTTTCTATTCTCTATGAAGATCATGATATTCTGGTTGTGGATAAAATGAGTGGTCTTTTAACAGTGAGCAATGAGAAAGTCAGAGAAAATTCAGCTTATTATCTCTTAAATAAGTACGTGCGAAAAGGGAATCAGAAATCAAGAAACCGGATATTTATCGTACATCGTCTGGATAGAGATACTTCCGGTATTATCGTTTTTGCAAAAAATGGAAATGCCAAGCGTTATCTTCAGAAAGAGTGGCGGGGATTTAAAAAAAAGTACTATGCCGTAGTACATGGAACGTTACCGAAGAAGGAGGGCGTAATTACTTCATATCTTGCAGAAAACCGTTTTCATAAAATGTATTCTGTTGATGATCCTAAAAAAGGTAAGCTTGCTAAGACCGGGTATAAAGTTCTGAGAGAATCAAAAAAGTACAGTCTGCTTGAAATAGATCTGCTTACAGGTAGGAAAAACCAGATCCGGGTCCATTTTTCGGAAAAAGGTTGTCCTGTAGCTGGAGATAAAATGTACGGGGAAAAAGAAAAGGGTATTAAGAGACTTGCACTTCACGCGGCCTCCATAAATATATTACATCCCTACACAAAAGAGAAGATGACCTTTGAGGCAAAGGTTCCTACTTATTTTAAATCACTTGTAAATAGTTAACGAAGACTGTTTTTTTATTGATACTAAATAAACATCTGATTATAACTCTTCTATACCATCTTTATCGAAACCGAATTATAGCAGAGTAACAGACTATTATTTAGATTCTTTTTATATTGGTCATCATTTTGTTTACGTTTATTTGAGGTATACCGAACGACCTCTTGCTAAGAACAATAGGACGCCCAATTTTCGGCATAATGTACGTATCCAATTTTGAGGAACAGTAAACAATGAGCACAGAAAAAGCATTACATGCACGTAGCGAATCTAAATGTGAATTGTGTGGTGCAACAGAGACTTTGGGTGTGTATGAAGTTCCACCTAATTCAGATGGTAGTGTTGATGAGTGCGCCCTTATTTGTGAAACTTGCCGCGAACAAATTGAAAATCCAGAAAAAGTTGATGTTCATCACTGGCGTTGCCTTAACGATAGCATGTGGAGCCAAGTACCAGCGGTGCAGGTAATGGCTTGGCGTATGCTTAAGCGCTTGAGCACTGAAGGCTGGCCTCAGGACCTACTGGATATGCTCTACTTAGATGAAGGCACCCAAGTTTGGGCGGAAGCGACGGGCGAAGGGAAAAGTGACGAAGATACAGTCAAACATATCGATAGCAACGGCGAGGTGCTCGAAGCAGGCGATACGGTAACGCTAATCAAAGATTTAAATGTAAAAGGGGCTAATTTTACGGCTAAGCGTGGCACAGTTGTACGCGGAATTTCGCCGGTGGCAGATAACCCCGAGCATATTGAGGGCCGTGTGAATGGCCGGCAAATTGTAATTCTGACGAAGTTTGTTAAGAAAAACAGGTGAATAGGGGTCTGGACGCGAAAATTCAGGGCAGGTTTGTTTGAAAAAAATATGACGGCCAGGGTTGCAATACAGAAAAGCTGAATTAGTTTAACAGATCACCCTGCCGAACCGCGGCGGGGTGTTTTTTTTGAATAATTTCAAAACGTCTTAAAAAAACTCAGGAGATAAAAAAATGACGGACATTTCAAAAATCACTTTGTACAGCGGCGGCCACAAGGGGGCTGAGGCGGAATTCGGCAAACTTGCCGAGGCCTGGCACATAAAAGAAGTGAATATATCATTTGAAGGGCACAATGCCGAGCGCACCCGGGGCGTTTTGATTATGAACCGGGAAGAGCTGCAAAAGGGCGATGTCAGCATGGAAATTGTGTCCAAGCTGATGAAACGCACTTACTCCCGGACGGATAAGATCCGAAAAGTCATCCAGTCCATATTTCACATGGTCAATAGCGGCTACCATGTCATTGCGGTCGGCTGGATACAGGCGGACAATACCGTCAAGGGGGGAACCGGCTGGGGGGTCGAGTTGGCAAAACTATTTAACCGGCCGCTGAGCGTCTATGATCAGGAACGAAAGGGGTGGTTTTCCTGGGAGGACAGCCAATGGGTTGAGAACACACCGGTAATTACCTCAGATACGTTTGCCGGCACCGGAACTCGCTATCTTTCCGATGACGGCCGGCAGGCCCTCCGCGATCTTTTCATCCGTTCCTTCGGTCCTGCGGAACAAAAATAGTGAATGGGGTCGCACCGGGTCGCATGGGGATTCGCGGTGTTAAACTTAATCTACGCCGAACGACTGGAGGATACTCACATGTCATCGAAGAAGACGCGCACTGAGTCCGACAGGATGGATCGTATCATAGCCGAGGCTCGGCATGACCGAGAGCGTCAGGAGAAGACCTATCGGGGGCGAGCGCTCAAGATTTTTCCGTGGATCTGCGCGCGGTGCGGGCGCGAATTTTCAGGCAAGAGAGTTCGAGAACTCACGGTCCATCATAAGGATCACAATCACGATAACAATCCGCCGGACGGCAGCAACTGGGAGTTGCTGTGTATCTACTGTCACGACAATGAGCATTCGCGGGATCAGGTTGCGGAATGGTATGACGAATCAACGTCGGCCGACGAGCAGGAACCACGTTCCGGCAACAGGCCGTTCGCGGGTTTGAAGGATTTGCTGAAGGACAAAAAATCGTAAAGGGATTCGCTAAGTATGCCAAGATTTGATACCAATATCGCGCCCGTGATGCCGGGCATTATGGTAAAGAAATAGGAGCTGAAATATAAATGAAAACAATCGGAATAATTGGAGGACTTGGTCCAGAGTCAACTGTTGATTATTACAAAGAAATAATTGCTGCATTCAATGCAAAATATGTTGAGATGGCCTATCCAGAAATTATTATTTACAGTGCAAACCTCAATGAACTTATGAAGTTTGTTGAAACCAAGAATTGGTCCAGACTTTCAGAGTGGCTATTAAAAAAAATATCTTCAATTCATCGTGCTGGTGCAGAATTCGCTGTAATTGCATCTAACACACCGCATATCGTTTTTGATGAAATAAAATCAAAATCCCCTATTTCCCTTTTGAGCATAATTGAGGAGACATGCAACAAAGCTCAAGAAATGGATTTGAAAAATATTGGTTTAATGGGCACCAAACTCACTATGGAAGCAGACTTTTATAAAAAACCGTTTATTTCTAAAGGAATATCAGTTGCTGTCCCTTCTGAGGAGGAACAACAGTTAATCCATCATAAGTTATTCTCAGAAATTGAATTAGGAATATTTAAAGACTCAACAAGAGAGAAACTGTTAGCAATCGCAAAAAGAATGGTAGATGAGGAGGGAATCGACTCATTAATTTTGGGATGTACCGAACTGCCATTAATATTAACTGAAAGCAAATATGGTATTCCTTTTTTAAACACTACCGCAATTCATTGTGAAAGCATTATCAAGCATTGCCTTCAAGATTAAAGATTGATGTGAACCCTAACTTGAACATTGCATTCACCTGAGGCTAACTCCGCTGGTGCTCCATTGACGCAGGTCATGCAAAACGTTACATGTTTCTTTAAGTGCTATGCCAGCGAATTAAACGTTGGGAAAAGATGATGGATGAACGAAGATATTATATAAAATTACTTAAAAAAGTACAGGTGAACGTTCCCTTTATAGAACTAAAAAATGATTACCTTCCTTTGTTTATGGAATACGACATGAACCCTGAAATTGGAATAGATGCTGCTGCCCTGGATTCGGTATCTGATAAAGAGTTTAGAAGCATCGCAGAAATTTTAAAAATAAATGACCGAAAAATAACGTTGCACGGTCCTTTTATGGATTTGGTTCCGGGCGGGCTCGATAATATGCTGCTAAAGGCAACACGAAAACGGCTGGAGCGTTTTTTTGAGATCCTTCCTGTTTTTGATCCCGTCAATGTGGTTTGCCACACCGGTTATGATCCATGCTATTATAGAAAGCATTGGAAAGAATGGCTGGCCAACAGTGTTGCGACATGGAAATCCCATGTAAATCGCGCAGAGCGGTTCGGCTTCAAGCTCTTGCTGGAAAATGTCTATGAGACTGGTCCTGAAGTGCACTGCGCCCTTTTTAATGCGATTCCATCCGATGCTTTCGGATTTTGTTTGGATGTAGGACATCAACATGTTTTTGGAAAAAGCCCGCTCAAAGAATGGGTGGAAACGCTGGGTGAAAAAATAATGGAACTTCACCTTCATGACAACAACGGCGAAGAAGATACACATTTGGCAGTCGGGAAAGGAAATGCAGACTTTGCAGGTCTTTTTCAGATTATAAATGAGAAAGGTTTGTCACCCACCATTACCCTGGAGCCCCACAAGGAAGAAACCTTATGGCAGAGCCTGGCATCTGAAGATCTCAAAAAATTTATTAATCCTTGAAAACCTGGTTCTCTCCCGAAATGCGGGATCTAAGATGGGCCATGCCTGCCCCGCGTCGCGGGGGTCAGAGTTCTCCGGCTTTGCCTAAAGAATCTCTTCAAGAGTTTGAAGTGAGCTATAGTTAAAAAAGGTTGTGCCCGTCAGCCCGTTATGCCGGTTTGCCCGTAATTTAATACCGGCCAACTGGCTAACCGGTTAACCGGCTAACCAGAAATAGGCACTTTTAACTTGTACGGCCTTAAGTGAAAACAGCCCCTTCCAGAGGTTATATCAAAGCCGAGTCCTCAAGGCCCGGATTCTTTACTCGGACGTTGCCTTGAATTCGCAACCCTTGGTATTGCAGGCCAGAAAAGTTCCCTGTTTTTTCGTTGTTTTTTCCACCAGAAACTTGGCGCTGCACTCGGGACATTCTTTTGCCACAGGCTTGTCCCAGGTTGCAAAGGTGCAATCCGGAAAACGGCTGCATCCGTAAAAGATTTTTCCCCGTTTTGACGATCGCTGAACAAGTTCTCCGTCACAGTCTTTTTCAGGACAATCTACCCCGGTTTTATTCTCGGGGCCGGTTGAATTTGTTGACTGGGTGTTTTTACAATCCGGATAACCGGAGCAGGCAAAGAATGTACCGTATCTTCCCTCTTTAATGAGCATGGGCTTGCCGCATTTATCACAAATTCTGTCAGATGGCTGATCAGAAGCCGGTTCGATGGGATGAACGACCCCTTTTTCATCCCGGGTGTAGTTTCGGGTATAGGTGCATTCCGGATAATTGTTACACCCTAAAAACTGTCCGTTCCTGCCCATTCGGATATGAAGCCGGTGATCACATGAAGGACAGGTGAGATCTGTTGGAAACCCGATGCCTTTTACACTGAGCATTCCTGTTGAAGCTGCTTCGAGTTCCTTTTCAAACGCGTCGTAAAATTGTGTTAAAACTTCTGAATAATCCACCTCAGCGGCTTCAATGCGGTCAAGATCATTCTCCATATTGGCGGTAAATTCCACATCGAATACATCAGGGAAACTTTTCACCAGAAGATCGTTAACGATAAATCCCAGTTCATTCGGTTTGAAATATCCTTTTACGAGATCCACATAGCCTTTTTCCCTTATGGTAGAAAGGATGGCGGCATAGGTGCTGGGTCGGCCAATGCCGTTTTCTTCGAGTTCTTTAACCAAAGATGCTTCTGAAAATCTCGGAGGGGGCATTGTAAAATGCTGTTTTGGCGCCAATTCATTGAGTTTTAAAATCCCCCCTTCGCTCAGTTCGGGAAACTCATCTTTTTTCTTTTGGCTGTCACTTTCAATTTGATAATCAGTGGTCATATACAGCGTCATAAAACCGGGAAATGCCACCGATGAACCGCTTGCTGAAAAAAGATATGGACCGGCCGCAATAGATATAGAGATCTTGTTCATAAGGGCTTGCTTCATCTGTGATGCAACAAAGCGTTTCCAGATAAGCTCGTATAGCGCAAACTGATCTTTTGAAAGGAAAGGTTTAATTTTTTCCGGTGTATTTAAGACCGATGTGGGACGTATGGCTTCATGGGCATCTTGAGCTTTTTTTCGGTTTTTGAAAAAACGCGGCTTTTGAAGTGCATACTCATCCCCAAATTTCTCCCGTATGAGTTCAAGGGCTTCCATTGCAGCTTCCTTGGAAATTCGGGTGGAATCTGTACGCATGTAGGTGATGAGTCCTTCAGGTTCACCAGGGGATAGCTCTATACCTTCATAGAGCTGCTGAGCCACAACCATGGTTTTTTTTGCGGAAAATCTAAGTTTCCGGATGGATTCCTGTTGTAGTTTGCTGGTGATAAACGGAGGGGATGGATTCCTTTTTACTGTTTTTTTCTGTATTTTTTCAACGATAAATTTTTCTTCGGACAGTTCCTCAATGATAACATTTGATGTTTTTTCATCGGGGATTTTAATTTTTCCCCCATTTTTTTTGACCAGTTTTGCCGTAAACGGCGGGGGTGAATTGTCCTCGAGATGGGCGGTAATCGACCAGTATTCTTCAGATTCAAAGGCCTGGATGGCCCGCTCTCTATCACAAATGATTCGTACGGCAACAGACTGAACGCGCCCGGCACTGAGCCCCCCTTTTACTTTACGCCACAACAAAGGGGAGATTTGGTATCCCACCAGTCTGTCGAGAATCCTGCGTGCCTGTTGTGCTTCATACTTATTTTGATTGAGTTTGTCAGGCGATTTTATCGCTTCATGGATGGCATTTTTTGTGAGCTCATGAAAAAGTACCCTGTGAAATATTCTTCCCTTCTTTTTAAGTATTGCAGCTGTGTGCCATGCAATGGCTTCGCCCTCTCTGTCCGGGTCCGGCGCAAGGTATATGTCTGTCGTATCACCGGCGGCCTGTCTTAAAGATTTTATAACTTTTTGCTTGCCGGGGATATTCGTGTACTTGGGTTTGAACCCTTCTTCAATGTTGATTCCAATTTCCTTTGCCGGAAGGTCTTTTATATGGCCGACGGTGGCGGCGACGTTATATTGATTGCCGAGATATTTTTTAATGGTTCTTATTTTTGTGGGGGATTCCACGACTACAAGGGGTTTGTGCACTATATTACCTCACTTTTTCTCTGTTGTGAAAAACAATTTGCCCGGCGATTGCTGTGCAATACCTTTGAGTTCAAGTTGCAACAGAATGCTCGAAAGCCTGCCGGCTTCAATGGAGAGCTTTCTGTCAATGTCATCGATGTGAACAGGATACGGTTCAAGAGATTCAAATACAAGCTTCTCATCGGGTGATAATCGTGATATTCTTTTTATTCTATTATCGGCGGGTTTGTCTTTTCCAACAGGAATTTTTATCATATGTGAAAGTTCTTCCATAATATCCTGGGCATGTTCCACAAGTTTGGCGCCTTGTTTAATCAGTGTGTGGGTTCCGGTGCTTTTAAAGGACTGGATACTTCCAGGAACCGCAAATACATCCCGGTTCTGTTCCGCCGCCAGACGCGCTGTTATTAGTGATCCGCTTCGTTTTGTTGCTTCCACGACCACCGTGCCAAGGGACATACCGCTGATGATCCTGTTGCGCTTGGGGAAATTGTGAGCATCGGGCTCTGTTTTCAGTGGGAATTCCGAAATAACAGCACCGTTTTCGGCAATTTGATGAAAAAGTTTTCGGTTTTGTTCCGGATAAACCCTTTCAAGACCGCTTCCAAGAACAGCAATGGTACTTCCTTTGCCCATGAGTGCCCCTTCGTGTGCAGCCGAATCAATACCCAAAGCCATGCCGCTGGCAATTGTCATTTTAAGCTTAACCAAGTCGTGACAAAGCCGACGGGTTGTAGAGATTCCATAACGGGTTGCATTTCTGGAACCGACAACCGCTATGTTTCTAATGGAACCGTTGAGACGACCAAAAACATACAAAAAAGGCGGTGGATCAGGTATTTGAAGCAAGAGAGGGGGATACTCGGTATCTGTCATGGTGACAATTTTATATCTTTTTTGCATAACGAGATCGAGATCCTTTTTCACAGAATTACCAATTTTGCGCTGTTTTATTGCAGCGGCAAGACGAGGCGTAATACCTTCAACCTCGACAAGATCTTCCCGGGTTGCTTCAAGAACAAGCTCCGGAGAATTAAAACGGTCTATAAGGCGCTTGAAAAGGAGATCCCCTATACCGGGGACATTTTTCAGGACAAACCATGGTAGAATATTATCCACTTCTTATTTTTTTCCACGAACCTGCCAGGCAAGAAGTATGGGGCTTGCAACGTAAATTGAAGAGTAGGTCCCGACGACGATGCCCACAAGCAATGCGAATGCGAAGTCATGAATAATTCCACCTCCCAAAACAAACAGAGCAACAACCACAACAAGGGTTGTCAGAGAGGTCAGTATCGTTCGGCTCAGGGTTTCATTTACGCTTCTATTAATTATGATTTCCAAAGGATTCTTGTGATGTTTTCTTAAGTTTTCTCTGATTCTGTCAAAAACAATAATGGTATCGTTGAGTGAATATCCGATAATTGTGAGAAGAGCGGCGATAATCGGAAGGGTAAACTCCTTGTTAAATATGGAGAATATGCCGACAGTAATGGTAACGTCATGGATAAGCGCTACAGTGGCACCCATAGCGTATTTCAACCCGAGAAACCAGAAAAGTGCAAGGCTTACAAGTAATGCCGCAGCTATGAGATAAGGAACACTGACGTTAAAAATAGAAAGAACATAAACTGCCCCCATGAGCACTCCGGCAATAACGCCGCTTAAAAGCCATTTGAGTTCAAACCGGCCGGATATATAAATGGCGATAAAAAGTAGTGCGTAAAACATGGCAAACAGGGCTTTTTCCCGCAAATCCTTCCCCACCTGGGGGCCAACCATCTCAACTCGACGCACTGTTACGCCTTTTCCCGTTGAGGATTCAAGGGCCTGTTGCACCTTTAGGGAAAATCCTCCTGAGGTCATGACAGACCTGTCGGTGCGGATAAGATACTCGTTTTCGCTTTGCTCTCCGAACCCTTGGACCGAAGATTTCTCGAGATCTATGGCGGCAAGACCGGATTTGATATTTTTCAAACTTACAGGTTCGTTAAATTTAACCTGAACCAGTGTTCCACCGGCAAAATCGATACCGAATTTAGGTCCTCCGTGGATTACTAGAGAAGCGATGCTGATCAGGATCATTGCCAGAGAAATAGAGAAAGCGATTTTACTTTTACCAATAAAATTGATATCAATATCAGGTTTTACGAACTGCATGAATGACCCCTAAATGCTTAGACGCTTGGTTTTTCGTTTTATTAAGTAATAGTCAAATACCATCCGGGTAAGAATCAGGGCTGTAAACAGACTTGCAATGACCCCAAGGCTGAGTGTTACGGCAAATCCTTTGACAGGCCCGGTGCCGAACTGGAAGAGGACAAGTGCTGCGATCAGTGTCGTGACATTGGCATCAAGGATGGTAAGTGTCGCTCTGTCATAGCCGGAATCCACGGCTGCACGCGGTGTCTTACCAATACGCAGTTCTTCCCTGATCCGCTCAAATATAAGAACATTGGCATCCACAGCCATACCGATAGTGAGGATGATTCCTGCAATGCCCGGGAGTGTCAGGGTTGCCTGAAATCCGGCAAGACCTCCGGCAATCAGAAGAATATTGAGAATAAGTGCAAAGTCTGCAATGAGTCCCGCACCCCTGTAATATACAATCATGAACAGAATAACAAGGATGCCGCCGACACACATGGAAATGAGGCCTTTTCTTATGGAATCGGTTCCCAACGAAGGGCCGACTGTCCTTTCCTCAAGAATATTAACCGGTGCCGGAAGGGCGCCTGCACGGAGTGCAATGGCGAGATCCCGCGCTTCTTCAGTGGTAAAGTTTCCTGTAACACGGGCCTTTCCGCCGGAGATCTTTTCCTGGATAACCGGGGCTGAATAAACCTTTTTGTCCAATACTATGGCCAGACGTTTTTTTACATTTTCTCCGGTGATTCTTGCAAAATCCCTTCCGCCCTTTTTGTCGAAATCGATTGAAACATAAGGCTCGTTATATTGAGAGTCGATTTGCACCCTTGCATCAGTAAGATTGGCGCCGGTCAAAAGGGTCCTTTTCTTTAAGAGATATGGGGTTTTATGAATACGCTTAGTGGTGGGGTCTTCCTTAACCCCATAAAGCACCTCACTTCCGGGAGGAACATTTCCTTTAAGAGCGTTATCAAGGTCGTGGGTTTCATCCACAAGTTTGAATTCCAAAAGTGCTGTTTTGCCGATTAAGGCTTTGGCTCTCTTGGTATCTTTTATTCCAGGGAGTTGGACGAGGATCCGTTTTTCACCCTGACGGCGGATATCTGGTTCGCTGACGCCAAACTGGTCGATCCGGTTTCTGATGGTTTCAAGAGCCTGATCAGCTGCCAATTTTTTGATTTGATCGGTCTCTCTATCCGGAAGATCGATCTGCATGGTTAGGACGTCGCCATCCATTGATCTTGAAAGGATCCGCATATTTTGAAACTCCTTGTCGAGAGTCTTTTCGAATCCATCAATATATTTTTGTCCTTTTAGTTTGATCGATATCCGGTTTCCTTCTATGCGACTCAAAGCGGCATATCGTATATGTTCTTTTTTTAAAGAACTCCGTATTTCCTGAATTATACGTTCAATGGTGCCTTCCACAGCTTTATCGGTATCGACTTCAAGGACCAGGTGCATGCCGCCTTGAAGATCAAGGCCAAGATTTATTTTTTTGTGCGGCCAAAAGGATGGTTCTATGGTGGGCAGAACATAAATAATCGCTGCAATCATAACTCCAAAAACAGCCAGAACTCGCCAAGAAAGATTATTCAATGATCTTTTCCTTATTGATGATTATGAATTTGTCTTACTTTTTTTTCTTATCCTGAGACGGTGACGAGGATTGTGCCACCTTGGAAACATTTCCACGGTCAATCTTCACACGGACCCTGTCTGCAATTTCCACCGTCAATGTTGAGTCACTGACGGCTGTTACTCGACCATGCAATCCGCCGCTGGTTACGATACGGTCCCCTTTTCTAACCTGACTGATCATTTCACGATGTTCCTTGGCCTTTTTTTGCTGGGGTCGGATAAGTAAAAAATAGAATATGACGAACATGAGGACAATGGGGATAAGAGATGTAAATCCACCTGCCCCTTGTCCTGACGCAGCTCCGCCCTGGCCCATTGCATAAGCAGTATTTATCAATGTAAAACCTCCTTATTAGTTGTTTGGATTATATGTTTAACAGTTTGTCTATATACCTATAAATGATGAAAATGGGTTGATATACTGTAATTTGTCTCTCAGGTCAAATATTTCTTTAATTCGACGGCATCCAGAGCGTCTCGCCGTCGAATTGAATACGGTTTACATGTTTATAGTCAATGAGATCCAGAAATGCAAAAATTTGATCCATATTATAGACGACAACTTTGGTCAAGGGAAAGATCAAATTAAGGTCAACATCAAGTTTATGTTCTCTGATGTTGTAGATGTTCACCGTATGCTCCGAGAATTTAAGAATCTTACCGATACCCGAACTGCTTCCTTTTTCAAGGGGTTCATCCGAAAGGGGTGACAGTTGGACACCTTTGTAATCGAAATAATCTTTTAGAAAGGTAAAATGGATATTCCAGATATTTTCTCCAGGCCGGACCACGTGAATCCCGAATGATTCTATTTTTTCTTTTGTCGTCGCATCCTGTGATTTGATGTCTTTTTCAACGATATCACCACTTTTTAGACGAATCTTTTCCAAAATTTCCTGCATTGAAACCGTAGAATCGCCAATTTTAATTGATTCATTGGATTTTGCAATAATATCAACCCCTTTATTAACTCCATATTCTGCTTTTCGCTGTTGCATTAGTGTCTTGAGTTCTTTGTCTTCTTCAATTTTGTTGTAATCAATAATCGGTTCCGTATTTGAAGGAATTTGAACTTTATCAGGTTTTTTTTGTGTTTCGGGCGTCGATTCTTGTTTCATCAGAAACCTAAAACCCGTAAATGCTCCAACAAGCACCATAGCGATGATAACAACTCCAATAACTCTATTTGTCTTTTTTACAGGTTTTCTTGGCATAACTATACCTTTGGATACATGATAATGAATTGTATAAGATCAACTTTATTTTTCACAGTTAATTTCGCTCATGCCGGGAATAATTTTTGTATCCCCCTCAATGGTGATGGAAAGGCCTCTCCTGAGTTCCAGATCTAGAATTTCTTTGCGTTTTTTATTTAAAAGGTAATCGGCAACATCGTGCGGGACGATTCCTTTGACACTTGAAATTTCAGCTTTTATGGTTTCAAGGCGAAGTCGGCGGAGAAAGTCAAGTGCCAGCATTTCAGTAGAAGGGATCATTCCTTTTCCCTTGCAATGGCTACAGGGCTCGAAACTGCTGGATTCGATAGAGGGACGAATTCGCTGTCTCGACATTTCCATCAAGCCAAATTTTGAGATTTTACCGATATTTGTTTTGGCCTTATCCGATTTTACGCAATTTTTAACGG
>Ga0316193_10002063_pt1 | contig 13939 bp, 15 predicted proteins | sample MerIslsedime2_MG_FD_207735 | JGI IMG/M metagenome (GOLD analysis project Ga0316193, IMG submission 207735) | Coastal sediment microbial communities from Maine, United States - Merrow Island sediment 2 | ecosystem: Environmental > Aquatic > Marine > Coastal > Sediment | place: USA: Maine...
GATGTTCTTTAAAGACGGGACCGTCTTTGACAAAATCTCAGGGATGACAAATCAAACCAAAATTGAGGAAGTGCTCAAAAGAATCCTGGCAGGTGGGCAAGGCCCAGCGCCCTTTATTGTTCAGTGATTACCTTCTCCTTTTCGACCATAGCCCGGAAGGCGAGTAAACCATCTGCAACGGAAGGCCGAGCGTATCTCTGATAGGCTCGGGTGGCAGCGTTTCCATTGGCGCATCCAGGCGAGCCGCGGTTACGGCGTTTACCAAAGCATCCAAGATGTCGTCCTGGGCAAGCTGTTTGCGGGGATATCGATCGAGGGCTGATTTGATAACAGACGATGATTTCCCAAAATATTTTTTAAGGACTGCAAATCGTTCGGCTTCGCCTTCCGGGCTTTTTTTGCATTATAAAGAACTCATATCCATAAAAATCTGAGAATTTTTTATAGAGATCTATTTCATTTTTCATTTCTTCAAATATCTTTAATGCAATTTCATTATTTTGATATTTTTGATTCAAGCGGGATATTGCTTCTTCCATCGGCAGATAAAAACTATCAAGCCATGATGATTCCGGTAGGGTGAAATGAGAGATTAAATGGAATTGCTCATTATGAATTAAATCTATATTATCTTTAACAGCCTTAATGTCCGGATATTCTTTTTCAAAATATTGAATGAGAGGAGCAGGCGGATTGTTCACCCGATAGACAATCTCTGTCACAGCTAAATATCCATCATTTTTTAATAATTGATGGCACCTTCTCAAGCCATTTCGAAATCCCATAAAATACAAAGCCCCTTCCGACCAAATGATATCAAACGTATTTTTCTCAAAATTCATATCAAGCATTGATCTGTTTTTAGGGACAATATGATCTAAAAGCGCATCCCTCTTTGCTGTTTCGATCAATTTATCAAGAAATGTTTGATGATTGTCTAAAGCAATGATTCTGCCCTTTGAAAGTCTTGCTAATTCGATGGATTGAACTCCGGGTCCACATCCAATATCTAAAATAAGGGGTTGCTCTGGGTGTTTTGGGATCGTATTGAAAGCTCTCCGGGTAGATTTATTATCGCCTGGGCCACATCGTGGTAAAGCCTCAAACAATTCATAAAAATATTCCATTCCTTCCATTACCTATTTCCTCCGTTGTGATAATTATGAAATCAAGATAGCTTAGTTATCACGTCGAATCCAGATCAATCTATATTTTCCGGACATCAATGAAAATCGTGATCGGATGGACAAATTGATGTTCTTTGTGTTTGACATCCGCTTTCTTGAGAGTAATACTCATAAGAAAAAAATATGCCAAGCGCAACTCAAAAAGGCCAGGCCCATTCCTCGCCAAATCAATCCCCCGATTTATTGGAGAAAAACAAAAATTATGAACATATTCAAGAATCTTCATGCCTTTGTTTGGCAATCCATGACCGCCAACAACTGCAATACCTATCTTATTGACGGCCCCACCCGGGTGCTGATTGACCCGGGCCACAGCAGATTGTTCGACCATGTTGTGGGAGGCCTCAAGCAGCTGGGACTGGCAATCAAGGATATCGATGTGTTAATCTGCACCCACGCCCATCCGGACCACATCGAAGCAGTTCAATTATTTAAGGATATACCGACACGCTTTACCCTGCACGAAGAGGAATGGCAGTGGGCGGTTACCATCGGAAAACAGATGAGTGCGGCCTTTGGAATCGATATGGATGCCATCATACCTGATTTCTTCCTCAGGGAGGGCAACCTTTCCCTGGACGGTCTTGAAATGGATATCTTTCACACACCAGGCCATTCACCCGGATCGATAACCTTGTACTGGCCTTCGCAAAAAGCATTGTTTACCGGAGATCTTGTTTTCAAAGAAGGCTTGGGTCGAACGGATCTTCCCGGTGGTGACGGATCGAAGCTCAAGGATAGCATCAAACGACTGACGGATCTTGAGGTGGAATGGCTTCTGTCGGGACATGGTGAGATTGTTTCGGGATCAGAAAAAGTACGGAAAAATTTTGCAGAAATCGAGCAATTCCATTTTGCCTACGTATAAACAAGAGGACAGATGTCCGAAGACTGAAGTCAGAGTGAAATGAATGCGGAAGTCGGAATGTGGAATGCGGAAACATAGAGCTAAGAAAAATGAATGCGCAAGTCCGAAATTAGTCCCTGCCACCGAGCAGATTATCTTTCACCCGATTTAATTGATCTCCATATCCGGCGCGCAGTTCGCCAATTTTTTGCCGCCATTGTTCGTCCAAGTCCAAGTTTGGAAGAACGGCAGAACCGCTAATGTTGTGTCGCTGTGCAAGATCTTCCCTCAGCCGCTCTATCCGGTTCTGCGACGCTGTGATATATTCCTTTCGGAAATTCTCGATAATCGTTTTAATGGCTGCGGTATCGATGGCGCAGCACTTCTGCAATAACTCAAGCAAAGGCTGATTGTCTTGGTCCGGATCGATACGCTTGGTAATTTCAACGATCAATGAATTATTTTGCGATATAGTGTAATCTTTTTTCAGTAATTCATAGTCGGTTATCAGCTGGTTTTGGGACAGTATCCCATCTTGATATTTCTGCACCATGCCTTTAATATGATTTTCAATTTCCTTTTGCTTCTGTGTCTCCTTCTCTTCGGAGCTGAGTGTAAGATTTTTCGTTTTCTCCAGAACAAGATCCAGTGTGCTTTTTATTTCTCCCATTGGTGATTACCCTTTCTATAACAGTTCAGCTACAAAAGCACTTAACCCGGATAAACCGGAAATAACAAATTACAAGCACCAAATTACAAATAAATTCTAAATCTCAATATCCAAATCTCAAATAAGCTCAAACGCCAGTTGTTTGGAATTTTGAATTTTAGTCATTGTGATTTCTTTGGTATTTGCTATTTGATATTTTTGCTGTTTAAATTCGATCATCGTCACTGAAACCTTAATTTTCTTACAACAAGTTGTCAGTTAAAACCCGATATGGGCCTAACCGGGTTCTATCAGCCGGTCCAATATCAATCCATGAAAAATATCGCTCCCCATTCGACTAAACATCCATCCTAAATGCGTCAGGCACAAGGCGCAGAAACAAACTCGCCAGCTGTAACCTGCAAACCAGCTGAAGTCATCTGAAGCAGCCCCGGCATATCCGCATCCTGTGACACTCCTGAAACATCCGATTTCAAAAACAATTCCATGGGGATTTGCAAAGGTATGCCGATGTGATCCCTGCATCACAGTTCGATCGGCCGGTTTGGTGATCGCCTGGTGGCACTGGCGGCAAAGAATATATTCCTCTTCTTCAGGCGACCGTTCCTCGGCTTCTTTTTCAAGGATTGCGGTGTCGTCTTCTTCTCCCGGTTGATCCGCAGGTATGCGAAGAAAAAAGGCACGATTTGGGGTGGCTGAGATCATTGTGAAGACTTTTTGAACGCTCGTTACTTATAAATGTAAACTTTTCATCAGAATATTTCTAATCGATTTTTTTACCGTCCTAAAATAATTCAAGCTGTGCGGTTTGGTATGTATTTATGTTTTCAGCTAGATCTATCTGTTCACCGCGCAATAAACGCAACGGGTTAATTTTGAAACAATGATTTTTTTAGTACGGCTTTCTCATAGGCCCCAATAACATCACGGCGGCTGACGATACCGACCAACTGTTGGGGATTATTGGGTGATACCACCGGCAGGGTCGAGAAATCATATCGGCTGATTTTTCCAAGCGCGGTGTAGAGATCGTCGTCCGTGGATACGGTAACAACTTCGGAGGTTGCCAGGTCTTTGGCGACCACGATAAATTTTAAATCTTCATCAAATATTGCTTCGCTATAATCATTAAAAGAGAGAATACCTACCAGTTTATTCTCGGAATTTAGTACCGGAAAGCTGTTGTACTTGCTCTTGGAAATTTTATCGGACGTTCTTTCCAGGGACCATTCCTCGGACACGGTTTCTACATGGGGGCTCATCACATCTTTAACGTGCATGGACTTTAATACATTGACCTCCTTGCCTTCTCTGATATCAACACCCCGCCTGGCCAGCTTTAAGGTATAAATCGAATCTTTCATCAACTGCCCGCTGGCAATCGTTGCAATGATGCAGGAAAACATCAGGGGAAGGATAATTTCGTAACTGCCCGTCATTTCAAAGAGAATTAAAATGGCCGCCAGAGGTCCATGAGTGGTAGCGCTGACAACCGCACCCATGCCGACAATACTGTAGGCACCGGGAGAAGCCGTCACATTTGGAAACAGATGATGTACCACCATCCCAAAAAAACCGCCGGCCATCACACCCAAATACAGCGATGGTGCAAAAACGCCGCCGGATCCCCCGGAACCGATGGTAATGGAGGTCGCCAGCAATTTGGCCACCACCAGCAACAGCATTAGCCACCAGGCAAGCTGCTGCCCCAGTGCCAGGTCCATGGCGCCATAGCCCACACCCAGAATTTGAGGAATATACAAACCGCTGACTCCCAATATCAATCCCCCGATAATCGGCTTTAAATATTCGGGAAATTTAAGGCTATCGAATAGATCCTCAAAGCGGTACAGGGTTTTGGTAAATGTTACCCCCACAGCGGCACAAAAAAGGCCAAGGATCAGATAGATCGGAAATTCCCAGGCGCTGACCAATTGATAGGCGGGAACGATAAATGCCGGCGTATCTCCCAGAAAAGCTCGTGATACGGCGGTGGCCACCACGGAAGAAATTACAATCGGACTGAATGTGGCCAGTCCGAAGTCTCCAAGGATTACCTCTAACGCAAACATGGAGCCGGCGATAGGGGCATTAAAGGTAGCAGCAATCCCTGCGGCAGCACCGCATCCAACCAGGGCCCGCATTCGATCCCCGGATACATTCAATGCCTGTCCGAGGGTGGATCCGATGGCAGAACCGATTTGAACGATAGGGCCTTCCCGGCCGACGGACCCGCCGGTACCGATACTGATAGCGGAGGCCAGGGTTTTCACCAGAACAACTCTTTTTCTAATAACCCCGCCCCTCAAAGCAACCGACTCCATTACTTCGGGCACGCCATGGCCCTTAGCCTCTCTAGCAAAAAAATATACCAATGGCCCGACCAGAAGTCCGCCGGCAGCCGGAATGAATACTTTATAGCTCCAGGGAATCGTCTTAATCACCTCGAGCAATTCATTGGGAGATCCATAAGCAAGGGTTTGGAAAAAATTAATGAGATGGCGAAAACCAACGGCACCAAACCCTGCCGCCAAGCCCACAATCACCGCCAGAATGGCCATTACGGTATGCTCGTTGGTTTTTATTTGACCCAGTTTCAATAATTTTGATAATGAGAATTTTTGATCCATACTAACAATTGCCTTTGGTATCTAATTTATAGGTTTTGTTTTCTTTTGGTTCCTCCGTCTTCCCGGATCCGGGATAGACAATAGTGTGATCAACCCGGGGTGACCGTTGCCGGTAATGCTTGATTTTTATTCTTACTATCTGAAAATATTTGTGATTTTTATATTGCCATCAGCAATCCTGTCAAGCAATATTTCAGTTTGGAGAGAGCTCGTAACTTGATTTTTCTTGACAAAAAGATTAAAATGAATATTATTTTGCCAAAAAATAAGAACCTAAAAATTGACACTTCAATATCAGATATCTGGATTAATAACCATTACAGGAGGATGAACATGCCGGTTTATGAATTTGAATGCACCAAGGGACACATTACCGAAAAACTCGTTCCCATGGGAACAAAAAATACTCGGTGCACCAAATGCAAAAAAATAGCCAAGAAGATTCTTTCGACCTGCACATTTGAGCTGAAAGGCGGCGGATGGTATGCAGACGGGTATTCATCCACAAAGTCTAAAGGCAGCAAGAAATCAGTATAAGCCGTCAACTACCTCATAAACGCTTTCGATCGCACAACAGCTAAGGACATCCTTCATTTTTATCAATCAAACCCGATCTCGTGTCTGCTCACGGATCGGTTTTTTTTTGTAATAGTCGTGACGGAGCCATCGCCTGAAGTCCGGATGAGTGGCTGTAAAGAAGCGGAAATGCCGCTTTATCGGTTAATTGGCTGTGGGACTGCATTTAATTCGTGTATCGCGATAATCCAATGCCGCCTTCTGCGGCGTGAACATTTTATTCTAAAATCCCGCGTTTTATTGACACACCGCCGACAAAATGATAGCCGTTAACTATAAGATACTCTTATATCATTACCTCAAAATGCTCAACTCAGGTTCATAAACCTGCCGACTGACGCGAGGTCCTATGAGTCGTTTTCTGAATCGATTCTTTCGTGCTGCAAAACTAGACATAAGCCTGTATCAGGAAATAGTAAACGATGGCGGGGCGATGAATCAGGCTCTAATCGTCGTGTTTATTTACAGCATGGCATCCGCCTACGGGACTTTTGGCAGAGCAGGTGCCACCGGAATCAATATTGGAATGATCACAACCCTGTTAGGATGGTACGTTTGGGCTTTCTCTACTTACATCATCGGTGCACGATTTTTGCCTGAAACACGAACCAAACCTGATCGAAAAACTCTCATGCGGGTAATGGGCTTCGCTAGTGCGCCCGGGGTATTTCGCGTATTGGGGTTTATTCAGGGTTTTGGCCTCATTATTTTGCTGATTGCTGCCACCTGGATGGTCGCGACTGCAACTGTTGGTGTCAAGCAGGCCCTGAGCTATGAAAGCACCTCTCGCGCACTGGGTGTTTGTATCATCGGTTTGATCATCAGTGCTGTCTTTCAGTTATTAATGTTCGTTTTACTATTTTCGGCATTCGGTGTAGCTGCCGGATAGAATTATTCCGCAGAACGGTAGCTGCCTCTAACGAAAAGATGTATCCATTTTGCTATCGGCTTGTCCAGGTCAGGGATCAACTACCATGCTGCCGAAAGAGCATCCAGAGCTGAAGTTTGAAAGTCAATTCATATCTGCGAAATTCATTGACCCCTCTGGGGAAATTGTTGAGCAGCCCATTGAAATCAGAACAAATCCGATCACCGGACGTACCTGTCGCCTTGCTTTCAGCCGGATCAATGAAAAGGAGACCGCCACCGATAATCTGCCCCAGCCACCGCCGGATGCAAACAAGACCGCCAAATGTCCTTTCTGTCACCCCCAGGTTACTTCAGATACTCCTAGAATGCATCCCGATTTGGCAAATACTGACCGAATATCACAAGGCGATTCCCTGTTATTTCCCAACCTCTACCCCTACGGCAGCTATTCTGCCGTCAGCCTGTTCAATGATGAGCACTTTGTTGAGATCGGCAAGGCCTCCGGCCCATCTTATGCCGACAGTATGATAAACTGCTGCCGGTATTTGGCCCGCGTATTAGCCCACAACCCCCGGGCTATTTACATGGCTATCACTCAGAACCATCTGCCATCAGCGGGAGGGTCTTTAATTCACCCCCATCTACAAATAAATGCCGACCCGATTCCGGCCAATCACCACCGCGATTTGCTGCAAAGGGCCGATGAATTTTATCAGCAGCACGACGATTTCCTCTTTTCCAGCTACCTTTCCCAGGAAAAAGCTGACGGTTCCCGATATATCGGTGCAACAGGATCATGGCAATGGATATCGGCTTTTGCCCCGGAAGGCTTCTTTGAAATCTGGGGTATACTGCCCCGAAGAACCTCATTTCTGCAGCCTGAAGCAGCGGACTGGGAAGATCTGGCTCAAGGTATTTTGAACACCCAGCGGTTTTATCGAAGCCTTTGCCGAAATGGATACAATTTTGGCCTGCTCTCGGTTGAATCCCCTACCAGCCGCCTGGAATTGCGAATTGTACTCATGGTTCGTTCGAATTATGCACCTTGGGTGCGTAGTGATCATACCGGCTTTGAAGTTATGCTCGGAGATATGACAACTTTTGTCGCCCCGGAACAAACGGCGAAGTGGGCGCGTCCATTTTATTCATAAAAAAACATGGTCATCTGCATAAAAAAATATCTTCTGCCCATTCTTTTCATTTTGCTTTTTGTATCGGTGTCCCACGGCAAAGTGGTCGTCTTTGATCGCGTGACGACTGTTCAGAAACCGATAAATATCGAAGTGTTGACCAAGGCTGGGTTCTTTGCTGTGGGTGGGCAGATGGTGGATATTTATTTGGATAACAAGCCTCTGAAAAAAATATTAACTGGTGGCGATGGTTATGGTTACTTAAAATACACACCACAGGAAGCGGGATTAAAAAAAATTACCGCCCACTCAGTCAAGGGCAGCGCTTCCGGACTCATCTTGGTAATGACCGAAAACGAAAAGGCGATTCTCATTGAAATCGAAGGCGCATTTAAAGATAGTGTATTTTCAGATGCGATCAGGGAAAGCAGCCAAAAGGCCGTCAACTCACTCAGCGAGAATTATAAAATCATCTACCTGAGCCGGGTTTTAGGTAAGGGTATCTCAGGAAGCTGGTTGGAAAAACAAAATTTTCCCCAATCCGTCATTATCCGCTGGCGAGGGCTAACAACTCTGAAAAACTTGAAAAAAAATAGTGTGCAGATTCAAGCTATAATTGGTTCTTCCGACGTTATATCGACGGTATCGGAACAAATAGAGACGCGGTTTTCGTTTGAGAAAACCGAAGACGGTAAAACTGTAAAAGATTGGGATGAAATCTTAAGGCTGCTGGTGAAATCCCCATTGTCCCATCCCAATGAAGATGAATAATCGGCGCTAATATCAACGTCTTTTTTCAATCGAACTGACCGCCCTCCTTGTATGGCTGGTAAACTTTTTAGGCCAGCGGCGCCGCCGCCGACTACTCCGATTCCATACCGGCATATTTACGAATCGTGCCATCCACGGCAACTCCATAAACAGAGCCATCGCTGCCGACAACAACAGATGATAGCCTGTTTCCATGAAAATTGGTGTCATGAGCCCTTGTTTTGAGACTATACGTAACGGTCAGCATTTCGGAGGTTGAAATATAAATCCGATTTGCGGTGACAGCAGGTGATGAATGCGTGACCCTTTGCAAATTAAATCTTCGTGGTGATTTGTCATCCTGAATCAGGCTACCGTCCAAGGCGTTGAGCACCTGGATCCGATCTTTGGATACGACAAAGAGATACTTTTCACGAGCAGCTGCCGGTGTGGCGAAGACAGCCTGCCCGGCATCATACTCCCACATTTTTACACCGGTTTCCAGATCGTAGGCCGGCACTTTTCCATCCTGTCGACCAAAAACCATCAAATCATTGGGTGACACCATGGTGGAGGAATGTTTATCAAAGTCGTGCTCCTGGTACCAGAGCACAGACAATTCAACACCATCCCATTCAAAAACGCCAAGATTGCATAGATTGTCTGCAATGGCAATCAGCGGTTTTTTTCGACCGGTTACAACCGCAACGGTTGGGTCTAGAAAATGGTCCGATAGCGCAATATTGTCTTCGTCAAACTCGACGGGAAAAGCGCTGACCCACTGCCAGGTCTCTTCCCAAAAAGCTACCAAGCTCGTGGCATGGCTCGAGTTATCAAAACGACAGGTTCCAAGCGCTTTACGATCAAGCAGGCTTGCTCCGTATTCTTCATCACGCAGAGCAAAAAGCTCACCCCGGATATTGCTGCTCACGTCAACCGACACGTACACAAAAATAAAAGTATCGTTTCCCACGGTGGCAACCTTGGGTGATCCGGAGGTAAACCCTTTATCCGGAAATGTGTAAGCCCATCTCGGATAACCGAATTGATCAACTTTGTGAAGCGTGCTGGAAGCCCCTCCTTCGTCCACCTTACGACTGGTGATGACATAAATATAGCCCTCATTCGATACCGAAGCAGATGAAACGATGCGGGTCTCCGAACCGACCGACCCCAAAGAGATTTTCCACTTTTCGCTCCCATCTTCTGACCTGATCGCGACCAACATCCCGTCGGAGGTACCGATATAAACGACCTCTTTATTTTGCAAATCTTTGCCGATGACCGGCGATGCACTAGTTATTTTATAGGCATTGGAAATCCAGCTGGAAGAAAGCGCAAATCCGCTGTCTATCTCCCGGAATCCCTGGTTCGACAATCCGCCATGGAAGTGTTCCCAGGTCGAGGAGTTGCTGCCGACACAGCCGGAAAAAACCACCAGAGTGCAAGCAAGAGACGCAATTCGCATTAGGTTGTTCATGGTGATGTCCTTCCCAAAATGGAATGATTAAAAAGCCCACATTTTTCCAGACTAACAATTAATATATTCCAAATTGAGTGGATTAATCAAGCCCGGAATAATCCTTTGCTGTTTTAACTTAATTTAAGCTATTTTTTGAGAAGAGATTGGTCCATATCAAGCAAAAAATCGCGTCATGATGGATGGAAATCGGAATTAAAAAGCTGGGTGGGAATTATGCGGGATGTGAATCATTTTCAATGACGCTTATTATGAGCACAGATGTCAATAATCGCTCTTTGCGGCCCTGCGGGATATAAATAACAAAATGATCATTATTGGTAACGCTATTGAGTTCATGTTTCTTGCTACTCGAGGTATTTCGAACTCTTTTGGCAAATTAGTTTCAGGTCCATTCAGTCGGTCGACTAAAACTATCGACCGACTCAGAAGACCCCAACTATATCAGCCCATGTCTACGAATTCAGACGTCAGATCTTCACGCAAATCGTTGTTCAGTGATTCGATCTTAGGGAAAAGTTCTGTCAGAATTTTTTTTGCATTTTCGACGCTGGTGATTGCTTGCGAAATTTTCTGAATTTCAGATTTGGTCAGGTCAATCTGTTCTTTGATTTCGCCAATATCTTCACAAATAAATTCGAATTCTGTAATTACCCTGCAAAAATCTTCTGATTCCATATTTATTCCCCTTTTTTTAAAATTTTCCCCCGAAAAATTAAAAATCCAATTTAAATTCAATAAGCTATAACAAATTTCATCATTTGCCTTAATCATGGGGAGTATCGGTATAATACCGCAGAAGCTTAAGTTTTTTCTGATCTAACTCCTTGCATCAGCCACCGGCTCTTCCGGGATGAGAAATGAAAAGGTTCTACCGTTATCGGGTGATCGCGGCTCATTGATCTAAGGCGGAACAATATCGGTGGCTTACAAATCAGCGATCACCAGCAGAGCATGGCTCCGGCCCCCTTGAGGGGCCTTCCTCATACCCTTAGCTCTGCTGGGGGTCGCTGATTATGGCTTGACAAAATTCAACGCATGTTGCAATCAAAGCAAGATCCAGATCCAAAATTCGTCAATAGGTCAGAACAAGGGACTACTCCAAAATAGGTATCTACCATGTTATTAATAATATTTAAAAATTACAAATTGTTGGGGTTCGCAGGAATCCTGAAACAGATAAAACAAAAATGAATGCTGATCCTGTCGAATTGGCAGCGCAACTCAGCGATCGGGTTGATGGCCAGATAGAGACCGACAGACCTCTGGCACCATTTACTTCTTACAAAATCGGTGGCTCCACAGCCGTCTGGATCGCCCCGGTTACGAAAGAGGGAGTGGGTCATGCCCTCGAAGTCATCCACGAGAAAAAAGTACCGCTGCTTGTTCTGGGTAGAGGGTCCAATCTGCTAGTTTCGGACCATGGTTGGGAGGGGGCGACCCTTTACCTTGGTGAGAATTTTAGCGGCTGGCGATTTGATGACCGGCAGGCGAAAGTGCAGGCCGGTACCCTTTTAATGGATTTAATTCGTGCTGCGGTGAAAAATGGTCTATCTGGTTTGGAACTACTGGCCGGGATACCCGGGGGGGTGGGCGGTGCGCTATGTATGAATGCCGGCGCATTCGGACAGGAAATCGAACAGGTTACCGTCTCTGTCAGCGGTTTCAGACGGGATGGCAGCGCTTTTTTGGCCGAACGCCACAGAATTAGCTTCGACTACCGGCGGGTACCGGAACTGGAAAAAGTGGTCATTACATCCGCTCTTTTTCAATTCACAGAAAAAGATCCCGGGGCTTTAAAAACACGCATGGAAGATATCCTCGCGCTGCGTGCCGCAAAGCAGCCCCTGAGCTATCCTTCCTGCGGCAGCGTTTTTAAACGTCCGGCAGGTTATTACGCGGGCGCTTTAATCGAGGAGACCGGTTTGAAGGGAAAACGCATTGGTGGTGCCATGATCAGCCCCAAACATGCTGGATTTATTCTAAATGTGGATAATGCCAAAGCCATCGACGTATACGCTTTAATACAACTCATTGAAGCCAGGGTGCTCGATCGCTTCGGGGTCCAGCTTGAACGGGAAGTTAAATTAGTCGGAGAATTTTAGAAATTGCCGGACAAATGGACGCTAACACGTTTTTTTATACCCCTCGCAATCCAGGCAGCCTCCCAGGCTCTCAGTTACCCTTTGGTAGCCATGGTCGCGTCACGTGGCCCCGGCGGCCCGCTCAATCTGGCCGGTCTGGCCCAAGCGATTACCGTCATGTTTTTTCTCGGAATGATCGCCATCAGTTCTGTTACCACAGGCATGGTTTATGCCAAAACACGTGAAGGATATCAAAAATTTCGGAAAGTTACCCTGTTAACCGCTACGGGGGTCATCGCGATCCAGGGAATCCTATCCATTCCCGTTCTGTCGCATCTACTGTTTGGTCGACTTATCGGACTGCCACCATCAATAGAGCAACCGGCGTCTACCGTATTCATGATCAGTATTCCGCTGCAATTTTTATTTTTTATGCGGCTTCCCTATTTTGTGGTCATGTACCTCGGCAAAGCCACCGGAAAGGCCAGCCTGGCAACCATCGTCCGCATCCTCCTCACCGCAATGCTGTCTTTGCTTTTTTGCACCCTGGAAATGATTGGTCCAATCTGGGCCGTCGTCTGTCTTACCATTCCGGTTGCAATGGAGGTTTTGATCTCCAGGATATTTGCAAATCCCTTCCTTAAATCCCTTGAATCCTGTCCTGAGGATCCTCCCGGAGCAATGGAAATCTTTAAATTCAATCTTCCGTTGTCGGTCGGCGGATATTTTCTTTCCGCCTCGGCCGTCATCTTGGCGGCTTTTATTGCTCGTTCACCCGATCCCGATCGCATCCTCCCGGTGTATTACCTGGCACTGGGCCTTGCCAATCCCGTGGCATTTGCGGCGACACGCATCCAGACCATTGTGCTCGCATTTCCACCGCAATCGGTTAAGGACCGCCGGACATTTCGTTTTTGCCTGGGAGCCGGCGCGGTCTTGGGCATTTTACCGTTGATTTTTATTCTTCCCGGTCTGGCAGAATTTTACTTTATCAAATTGCAGAAGTTGGGTGCGCAGGATCTACCGCTTGTCAGATTGACCGCGATATCTCTGATTTGTTTCCCCTTCAGTGTTGCCATACGGGCCCAGAGCGAAGGTCTGGCTGCCTGGTCGAAAAAGCCGATAACAGTTCTTGCTGGGCATGCGATGTTTATGGTTACCATCATCACAACCGGTTTTGTGCTGTTTTTTTTAGGAACACCGGGTTACTTGATCGGTCCAGTGGGACTGACCCTGGGTAGCCTGGCCTCTTCAGTCACCATGCGAGTTGTGCTGGATCGGGGAGAAGAGAGCGCCTTACCGGTGGGGCAGACAACCACTTCAGTTGGACAGATACGGTAGCCGAGGTTCATGGGGGTTTTCAACCTTCCTCCCAGTGAATACATTCCACCGGGCATGTTTCCATGGCCTCTTCGATGCAATCCTCGGGTCCGCCTTCGGGCATGATGACTTCCGCTTTCTCTTCCTCCTCGTTAAATGCAAACACTTCCGAGCAAAGCTCGACACAGCTTTCACAACCAATGCATTCATCGGCGTCTATCACAACTGTTTTTCCCATTTTCGATCTCCTTAAATATTCAGTTTTCGTTTAATCAAGTCCCGGATATAGCGGGATTATAGATTTGCGACAGCCCCGCGAGCTGGACTTCCACTGTGCTGCGAACCCCTAAGATCGTTCGGGTTATGGAGGCGCACAGCCCAATCTAAGCTTGTTT
>Ga0316193_10002064_pt1 | contig 13937 bp, 16 predicted proteins | sample MerIslsedime2_MG_FD_207735 | JGI IMG/M metagenome (GOLD analysis project Ga0316193, IMG submission 207735) | Coastal sediment microbial communities from Maine, United States - Merrow Island sediment 2 | ecosystem: Environmental > Aquatic > Marine > Coastal > Sediment | place: USA: Maine...
GGCCTCGATCGGGTGTTCGCGACGACGATTGAAGGCGCCGGTGATGGGGTTGAACTCGAGTAACCGGTGGATCGTCTTGGCGCTCAAGCCGGTAGCCTCCGTAAGGCGCTTGGCGGCCCGACCGGTGGGTGCCGCGAGCACCACCGTCTGCTCATTGTGGGCGAGGATCTCGACAATACCGCGGATGAGGGTTGTCTTGCCGGTGCCGGGTCCTCCCGTGATCACAACCACTTTATTCCTCAGTGCCGCCCCAAGTGCCTCGCGTTGGCGCTCGGCGAGATGAATGTCGAGCCGGCCCTGATACCAGGCGATCGCAGTGTTGAGGATTATGGAATTGGTATCCAGCTTGGTTTCGAGGGTCTCGGCGAGGTTGAGAGCGACCGTTGCCTCGGCTTTCTCCAGACGCGGCAGATAAATTGCCGCTGATTCGTCTTCCCGCGGCACAGCCGAAACCTGCTGTCGAGCAATGAGACCTGCGAGCGCCGACGGCAGAGATTCAGCGTCGGTTTCGAGGAGGTCGGCGGCGGTCGCGAGGAGTGCATCGTCGGGAAGAAAGCAGTGGCCCTGGCCGACGGCCTCGACCACAGTGTGGAGGACACCGGCTTCGAGTCGCTCCGGGGCGTCGTCGGGAATACCGAGCTGGCGCGCAATGCGATCTGCTGTGAGAAAGCCTACTCCAAAGACCTCCTCTGCCAGGCGGTAGGGGTTCGAGCGCACGACGTCGACGGCACCGGGTCCGTATTTCTTAAACGCTTTCACCGCGATTCCCGGGGCCACCCCGTGGCCGGTCAGGAAGATCATGATCTGCTGAATACCGCGGTGCTTTTCCCAGGATTCGCGGACGCCCTCGACTGTCGATGAACCGATGCCGTGGATTTCGAGGAGTCGCTCGGGTTCCCGGTCGAGGACATCGAGAGTTTCGAGACCGAATTTTTCAACGACCTTCGCAGCCCGTGCGGGGCCAAGGCCGCGGATTTTGCCCGATCCCAAAAACCGTCGTAACCCTTCGAGGGTCGACGGAGCGAGAAAAACGTACGATTCAACCTCGAACTGTTCGCCGTACTTGGCATGTTTGACCCAACGACCTGTGATGCGCAGCTCATCGCCCTGGCGGACTCCAAGCAGTGGCCCAATCGCCGTCACCGAGGCGGCGTCCTCCGGCCGAAGGCGTACCGCACACCAGCCATTCTCGTCGTTGCTGAATAAAATGCGGCGGACGGCGCCCTCAACCGTTTCCCGATCACCGCGGATTTCTTCATCGGGCATGGATCGGATTGTACGGCAGAACGCCTTTTCGTTCACTAGTGGAAGGCGATCGCAAAGAACCCTAGCGGGATGTAGAAGCCGAGTTCCGCCGCCAAAACCAACCCAAGGCCGACGGTGGCGGCGCGTCGCAGAGCAGATACGAAGAGAGTCCGTCGGCGCCGCGTCACGATCCAGACCGTCACCCAGACCAGCACTGGGCCGATAAGCCCCGCCATCAAACAGGACAGGACGGCGAACTGCGCGGGTACGAGGTCGATGAGGGTAAAAGCGAATACGTGCCAGGCGGCGGCGGTAGACAGCGCACCGATGGCCCCGAAGAGGGGAGCCATTCCAAAGAACCTGAAATCGTCATTCATGGCAATCTCCAATATTGCGCTGGTCCACACCTACCAATGTAGGCGTTCAGGAAGGCTTTGGCACCCCAGGAGCGAAAAACCGTCGTGCTTTCCCGGTTTCTCGAACACCGCCGGGAGTTCTCTTCAGTCTTTGACGTATCGGGGGTAGGTCGTCTTCGCATGATCTGCCTCCGCCAAATCGACTTCAACCGTCAAAAAGGGTTCGGCGGAGGAAGTCTGGCCGAGAACCTCTCCCTCCTCGGGCTCGACGATCCAGCCGACACCCGCGAAGTCTCCGCCTTCCGAGGTGGGCCCAGCGAGATTCGATGACAGACAGAAGGCCCCAGAGACCACCGCTGCGGCCCGACCGCCCGCCAGCCACTTCGGCGCCGTGGACCTGGGTGTGGCTCGGGGGCACACGATGATGTGTGTGCCCAGTCTTCCGTACTCACGCGCGTGCTGTGTGAACCAGAGTTCGGTGCATATGAGAAAGCCGATTTTTGCCTCTGAGGTGTCAGCGATCGAAAATTCACCGTCGCCCCGCTGGTACCAGGAGGCCTCCCAGAAACCGGGCTCATCGGGGAGGTAATGTTTTGCGTGAATGTCCACCGCCCCTGTGTCTAGATCCCATACGAATCCGACATTTCGTCGTATGGGGCCATCGATCGCCGGCCTGCTGGAGATGACGGTTGCCGGTGCAAGCTGGTTGAGCCTGTCGATCCACCCATCGTGTGCCCGCACCGCCCGCTCCCACTCGGCAGGATCGACATTATTTGTTTGCGAGAGCCAGCGATAAAAGGGCATCTCTGGTAGGAGCACGAGGTCACTTCGGTTCGTGCCGACATGTTCGACCAGGCGTGCCCAGGCGTGGGTGAAATCGTTGGGGTCGTTTGGCAGTTCGCAGACCGTCAATTTCATTGCGATTGATTTCCTCTCGCCATCGAATATTGGTCGACGCTCAATTCGCCATCTTGATCGCTGCTAGCTTGATGACATTTTCGAGGTCTGCGGCCGACCGCACCTCGAGACGCACACCTCTTCCCTCAGCGTACTTCTGAGAACCGTTGATGATCTCGAGGAGGCTCCGAGGAAGGTCGCTCGTGTTGGCGGCCGCAACCGCTTTCTCGCCGAGCGCAAAGCCGGCGTAGAAGAAACCAGTCGATGGTGTCAGGTAGAGCACCGCCCGTTTCTTGTGTTTGAGCCGCAGGGACCATCCCCACTTCTTCCCGGAAAACACCCAGTCCTCAGCCAATGGATCGAACTGGGAAGCCACCTGTTCCCTGAGTTCGTTCCAAAGGTCGGCTGTGCCAACGAGTGTTTCAGCAACGGCTGCCGCGGTCGGTTCTCGAGACTTGTCGTCCAATGCGCTGAACGCCATCACCGCACACTTTCAACGAGAACTGGTGACCGGAACGAGATGCTCTGGCATCTGGACCGCAACGACCTTGCCACGGGCACAGATCTCACCCTCCGCCGACACAGTGGCCTGAATCACGACCTTGCGGCCGGAGACCTCTTCCACCGAGCCACGAACCTCGAGCGGGACTTCGAGCGGGGTGGGGCGGAGATAGTCGACCTGCAGGGATGCGGTGACAAAGCGAAAGGCGGGGTCGTCGTCGAAATCGCGCCCGGCGTTCTTCGCCGCAGCCGCAGCCGCAGTCCCGGTGCCGTGGCAATCGATGAGTGACGCGATCAGGCCGCCGTAGACATAGCCAGGAATGGCGATGTGGTATGGCTCGGGAGTGAAATGGGCGACGGTTTCTTCGCCGTCCCAATAGCTCTTGAGCTGGTGGCCGTACTCGTTGAGGCGGCCGCATCCGTAACAGTGGGCCAACTCGTCCGGATAGTGGTCTTGAAAGGCATCATTCTTCATGGGGTGATCTTACAGCTTTCCGAATTTGCAGGAGTCGTGAAATGGTGAGATACGAGAGCCGACGAGATGTCAGGATTCCGGATCCTCGTCGAGCGCAAGGAAAAATGCTCGATCAGAGATGAAATGCACACCACGCAGACTCGGATCTTGAAGAAACTCTCCCTCAGCGTCAGCGGCAGGTTCGGTCCAGGTATCGACCTGAATCTGGACCAACCATTCCGGGCTCTCCGGTTCGTCCGGGACCATCTCCGCAAGAGCCTTTTCAACAAAGGCCACGGCTTCGGCGTAGCTCGATGCCGTCACACCAAAAAGCTGATAGTACCCGTTGGCCGATTTCGGGGAGTCCTCACCTTCGCCGGTGAGTTCGAGCAACTCCTCGAGCGCCATTTCGATTTCAACTCGGAAAAAGCCCAGATCGTCAGCCACCATATTGTCTCCAGTCGACGAATGTCGTCGTTGTCATGGCTTGAAGCCCAGCTGAAATAGACATTTCCAGACCTCGGCGGTGTACCTGAGCAGGCCGAAGAGACCAAGCACAGTGATCCCACCTCCGATCCAGAGATTCCGCTTCGTGATCCTGGCGAAGAGGAGAAAAACACAGGTGGCGAGGGCCACCAACCCAGGCAGAATGACCAGGAGCCAGAGGCTCCACTGCGGCCAGGGCCACACGTCCTCACCAAAGAGAAATCGCCACAAGAACCAGAAGACCAGGTGGTAGGTCAGGCAGAAGGTACCGAGGGCGCCGACAACTGCTAGTGTCAACCGAATCCACGCGGGTACTTTCCGTGGCTCAGCAGACCTGCGGGCGGTGCTCATCTTTCAAACCTATCATCCGCGGCGGTTTCCCTGTCCCTGACCTCGTCGAGCCAACCGCAGCGGACCTCGATCTGGTCGTCGAAATCGCGGACGTAGGGCTTGATGTCCAGGACCGGCGTGCCGTCGAGCAGATCGACACCCTCGATCCGCAGGACACGACCGTCAACGCCCAGCAGTCGCACGATCGAAAGCCCGATAGGGTTTGGGCGCGACGGAGCACGGGTCGCGAAGAGGCCGCGGACCTCGGTGTCCATGTACGGCACCACCTTCAATTTGAATCCTGATGCCTTGTGGAGATGACAGATCAGGATGATGTGGGAGAAGCCGTCAAGGTCCGCGAGCGCCTCGACATACTCTGCCGCGATCTCGATCGTGCCCTCGATGCCGCGCGCCCTCGACGGCTGGATCGGTGTACCGGTCGTTGTCTCATGGGGGCTGCGAACAATCCCGATCGGGCGGTACTCGATTCTCATGGTTGGCTCCAGCTCACGACACCCTCATTCGAGTCTGCTTCTTCCCTGCCCCAATCAGTCTTGTGGCTTGTAGTCCATTTTCATGTAAACGTCGCCACACGCGAGCTCGTCGAGCATCTGACGGAGCCGCTTTTCTTTCGTTTGCCGCCGTTTTGCCCGATTGATCCAGCTGAGATAGTCATTCTGCTGGTACGGAGGACGACTCTTGTATGCGTCATGGAGGTCGCGCTCTTCCAGCGCATCGAGGACCACCTCGGGCATCGGTTGGATTGGCCGGGAGAGGTTTGAGAAATCAGTTTTGCTCATTTATCTTCTCGAATCATGCCACAACCGGTCGCGAACTCGGCCCACCGGTCGGAATGGCACGGGACCGATCGTGGCCGCAACGCGGGGGCTGCAGAAACGAGTGCAATGCTGGTTCATCGGATGACAGGACGGGAACGACGCATGTGTTGATAGCACTCTCAAGGCTTCGGCTTGTGATGACCCTGTTGATTGTTCGCATTGCTCGACCGTACGGTTCGAGCTCAGCGGACCGAACCCGGAACGGGTGAGGGTCCGCTGGAATGAGGTGACGCGGAAGAAACTGAAGTCAGAGCTTCAACGACCTCGATCCGGGCTCCTTCGTTCTCTCAGCACCCGAGTCCTCGGGTCTGGGAACGGTCCGCTCGCTTGACAACGGGGGCCTCAGGAGTGTTAGGCCCCTTTCCTACTTCAATAATGGTACCTGCCTTGGAGGAAGTCGATCCTGCCATCGGACACCAGATAGACAATCCGGTGTTCCTCAGTAAGCCGCCGCGACCACGTTCCACTCGGGAGGAATTTCAACGCCTCGGGTTTCCCAATCCCAGAAAATGGATCACGAGTTATGGCTTCCACAAGATCAAGAGCACGAAGAGCGACCTTTCGATTTGTCTTGACCCAGAATCGCAGGTCTTCCACAAATTCGGGTTGAAAAACCGCAACCCATTCCTTGTCGGATGGACGGGAGCGAGATTTACCCTTTTTCTTTGCCAAGCCCCAGCTCCGCACGGAGTTCGTCAATTGAAGAGGGGCGGATCTCCTGTGAGCCCGCTCGCGCGAGCGCTTTCAAGAGCCGTTCCGCGTTTTTGGGCGATCTCAGCAGATGTGCGGTCTCGAGAAGGCTCCCGAGTTCTTCGGCCGAAATAAGAGCGACATCCGCTGCATTTCGGCGCCTGATGATCACCGGTTCTCGGGTCGACGACACTTCTTCACAGAGTGCCGCGAGTGTCGCTCTCGCGTTTGAGTATGACGTCACGGTAGGCATGTTTTCTCCCGTCGACTACTTGTACAGCAATATTGTACAAGTCTGATGGCCTTATGTCAAGGACCTAACGCCCGGTTCAGCGGCGGCGCGTCTGCGCCGTCCGCTGCAACCGCTTGTTAGCTGGTACTGCTGCTTTGTCATGAGAATCATGGCTTTCGAGGCATTGCAAATCTCCACCTTCTTCAAATCGGAAGCGTATATGTGAGTTCCTGCAACCCTCTGGCGCAATTAACAAGCGGATAGCTATTGAACCCGCTTGACCACTGGCGGGTTCCACTCTCCTGTGAGTGCCGGACGCTGCGGCATGTACAAGCGCATGGTCGTGCCCAGCACGCCCGACTTGGCCGACGGCAGCCAGTTCGCCTCATTGTCCTTGCCAGGCGACTCCGGCTGGATATAGATGTCGAGCGATCCGTCCGGGTTAAATTTCAGCTCATCGCGGTCACCGAGCGCATAACGCTTGATTTCATTCGGTACCGGGAATCCCTCGCCGTCATACATAGTCAGCGACCAGAAGGCGTCAACCGGTGGCAACTGATCCGTATCAAAGTGCATGACGTAGCGCTGCCCACCCATCACCGGTTTGCCGTCGGCATCCGCGATATTGGTTGGATAAGTGGCATCTTCCGCCGGGTTGGCGCCGAGACCGATCATCGCGACCATCGCCCTAAAAATATATTCGTTCCCGTAAACGCCAATACCCGCTGTCGCACTGACCCAACCGTTGCGCTCATCGCGTTTACTGGCTGCTAGCGCCTGCATAACGCTCAAGGCCTCCTTGGCGCCATCGTCCACTGCCTTTTGCAGTTCAGGCGGCAGGCTGTCGAGATCGAAGCTCTTGCCGGGCTCCAGACCGATGCGCTTCATGCGCAGCAGGATGGAGCCATCCGTCATGTGCGGCGGGTGCAGCTTCATCAGTTCGGCCGCATAGGAAAAATAGTCCTTGGCAGGCATGTTGTTTACCTGCAGCAGCGGAGGCGTCTTCATGTCGACGCTCGGATCGATCTTAGCCTTGACCGGTTTTGGCGTCTTGCCCCAGTCCGACAATAGCGTAACTTTGTACCCATCCTGTACCTTGTGCACGGCCTCATAGTCCTTGGGTCCATTGGTCTGAGTACGTCCAATGATCCAGATGTAGGGTGTCGGGGACGGGATGTGCGAGATGCCCTTCGGCAGCTTGCCCTTCCAGCCCGGCCCGGTGACCGCAAAGTGCGCTGCCTTGGTACCGGAGGTGCGCTTGCCAGGTACCGCGATAACGTCGGTCCACATATCAATCATGGGCAGCATGTAGTAGCGGTCCTGGGTATCCGGCGCCGAAACGATCACTGGCTCCTTGGTCAGATCGAGCCAGGCAATAGAATATAGCGTATCGAAATTCGGCCGGACGACCTCTCGGAAATCTCCGGGCGGGAAGGCTCGCATGTGGGTGAACTGGTTCATGGGTCCGAACCCATCACGCGCACCTGTCTCAGCGTTGATTGTGATGCGGCGCGTGATGTCCATCAGAACTAGAGGGTAGGTATAGGCGTAGGCCTCGCTCGCAATCTGCCGGGCCTCATCAGGCGAGATATCTACAGATTGGGCGTGGGCCGCAGTGAGCGGCAACACCAGCACAATGCCAGCCCGGCACTGAACGCTTTCATATTAATTTTCATGTTTTTCTCCTTGTCTTGAGTGTTAGAGAAAAAATACGGCTGTGTTTCACCGTATTGCTACTTGGTTGATACGACTACTCCTTTCTGCGTAGAAACCAGCTAACTCTTATTAGCGATACTAATGAATCCGCTGGAAACGTGCTCCGAGAGCGTGATAACAGAATGCGGTTCGAGGAATATCTCTCGGCGCAAGTCTCCTAGTCCCCAAATATCCGATTCTCGTGAGGGTGGTTTCGAAAGGATTGTTATCGGTCCCGGAACGATCGATAAAACGCCGGATGTTAGCGTGCGCATGGACCTGTCCCGAGGGTGTCGGCCGGGCTCGTGACGCCGCGGCCTCCGGAGTTGCCGAGGATGTGGGTTTAGATCATCGTCGTCTTGACATCCTTGTGGCCGAGAAGCTCCTGGATGGTGCGGATGTCGTAGCCGGCCATCAGAAGATGGGTGGCGAAGCTGTGGCGAAAGGTGTGGCAGCTGACCTTCTTCGGGATGCCCGCTGCGCGAGCGGCAGCGTAAACGGCCTTGCGGATAATCGAGACGTGGAGGTGGTGGCGCCGCTCGATGCCCGAGCGCGGATCGATGCTGCGTCTCCCGGCCGGAAAGACGTACTGCCATTTCCAGTCGCGATCGGCGTGCGGATACTTGCGTTCGAGGGCGTGCGGCAGGTAGACGCTGCCGAATCCGTCCCGGAGATCTTGATTGTGCAGGGCTCGGGTGTGTATCAGATGCTCGCCAAGCCGATCGTGGGTAGAGTCCGGCAGCATCGTCACCCGGTCGCAGCCGCCCTTGGGGTTGCGGATGGTGATGTGGCCGAGGTCGAAGTCGATATCTTGAACTCGGAGTCTGAGGCACTCGAGGATGCGCATGCCGGTGCCGTAGAGAAGAAGGACCACAAGCTGGGAGGTTCCCTGGAGGTGCGACAGAATTGCCGTCACCTCGTCGCGGCTGAGGACGGCCGGCAGGCGGCGCGGCTGGCGGGCACGGACCACATCGTCGAGCCAGTCGAGCTTGATCTTGAGCACATGGCGGTAGAGAAAGAGGATCGCAGACAGCGCCTGGCGCTGGGTCAGATCTTCGCGCCGCAGTATTTACAGTGAACGGCGTCGAGATCGTGCCCACCGGCACCACATTCGGGGCAGGCCTGGGTGGTGATCTTTTTGCGGGTGACCCCTGCCAGCTCGACCGAAACGATTCCGGTCGGGACCGCGATGATGCCGTAACCCATGATCATGATGGCCGAAGCCAGGATTTTCCCGAGCGGGGTCTGGGGTGCGATGTCTCCGTAACCGACGGTTGTCATGGTGACGATGGCCCAATAGATCGAGACCGGGATGCTGGTGAAGCCGTTGGCCTCACCCTCGATGAGGTACATCATCGAACCGACGATGACGACGATGGTGAGGACAGCGCCGAGGAAGACGATGATCTTTCGGGCGCTGGCTTTCAATGCCGCCGTGAGATCGCTGGCCTCGCCGACGAAGTGGGCAAGCTTGAGGACTCGAAAGACCCGCAACAGGCGGAGGGCTCGAATCACCAGAAGGGATTGGGCGCCCGGGATGATCAGGCTGAGATACGAGGGAAGGATGGCGAGCAAATCGACGATTCCGAAGAAGCTGCGAGCGTAGGCTGCAGGATTGCCGACGCAGTAGAGGCGCAGCAGGTACTCGATGGTGAAAATGATTGTCACTACCCACTCGAAAGTGCGCAGCACGGTGCCGTATCGAGCGGCGATCGTGGAGGTACTTTCGAGCATCACAGCGATGACACTGAGGATGATCAAAACCAACAGCGCGATATCGAAGGCTTTGCCGGCCGGGGTGTCGGCCTCGAAGATGATTTCATGCACTTGCGCCCGAAGACTGCGGCTGTCGTTCGTCATCGAGATCACTTTAGCAGGGAACCAGGGCGCCCAGTGATAGCGATCACCCGCGCCGGAAATATTCGACCTCAGGCATCCATTGCCTTGGGTGGAGGTCCGCGACATGTACGAAAAGAAGAGTTCAGGTCGATGGAGCGCACAACGAAGAGTCGGGCTTCTGGCTGCGGGCCTGCTAGGTTCGCTCGTGGCAGCCGCCACTGATCTTCCGCCGGATCTCTCGCTCGAAATTTTTGCTGACGGTTTTTCGCGGCCGATCGCTGTGCGCAATGCGGGCGACGGCTCCGGCCGCCTTTTCGTTGTCGAGCAGGCGGGTCGAATTTTGGTTGTGGAGGGCGGAGTGGTTCTGACGACCGCGTTCCTCGACATCTCAGCTGTGGTCGACAGTACGGGGAACGAACAAGGCCTGCTCGGGCTGGCGTTTCATCCGAATTTCTCGAGCAACGGGCTGTTTTTTGTCAACTACACCTACGACCCCGGCGCAGCCCCCGACCGCACCAGGGTTGCTCGCTACGAGGTATCGGAGACCAATCCGAATCAAGCTGAACTGTCGAGCGCGTTGGAGATCCTGGATTTTGCGCAAAATGGCACCAACCATAACGGGGGTGACATTCACTTCGGTCCCGACGGTTACCTCTATATAGCTGTGGGTGATGGAGGCGGCAGCCGGGATCCGGACGCGCTCGCCCAAAACCTCGGCAGCCTGCACGGTTCAATGCTCCGCATCGACATCGACGGCGGGTCGCCGTATGCGGTGCCGGTAGGCAATCCCTTCGATGGCGTAGAAGGTGCGTTGCCCGAAATCTGGTCGTACGGACTCCGAAACCCGTGGCGTTTCAGCTTTGATCGGCTCAACGGCGAAATTTTCATCGGTGATGTCGGGCAGGGTTCGCGAGAAGAGGTGAATCGCCAACCAGCGTCGAGCGATGGCGGCGAAAACTATGGGTGGAGCTGCATGGAGGGAGATCTTGCCGTGAATTTCAACCCGTGCGACGGCAGCCCCTTGACCGCGCCGATCCTCGTCTACAACCACACCCCAGAGTGCTCGGTGACCGGCGGCTATCTCTATCGCGGCAACATCGGCGGTCTCCACGGTCGCTACGTTTTTGGCGACTATTGTTCGGGTCGAATCTGGTTTGCTGTGCCGGACAACGGGAACTGGGAGGCTACCGAGTGGGCCGACACGACCTATGCGATCAGCTCATTCGGCGAGGACGAGAATGGCGAGCTTTACCTCACGCATCTGGGTGGAGGCGAGGTTTATCGATTCGAAAGCCCGAGTTCGATCTTTACGGATTCCTTCGAGTCGGGCGATGTCACCCAGTGGGGCCTGACGGTGGGGGATTGAGATAGTGGTTCCACAGAATTCGTGCGGCGACTGATCGCCAGGGCCGCCACGGTTCGCCGAGCTCCTCGAACTCGGAGGGTGAGAGACGGACTTCGAAGCCTTTGAGGTCCTGAACCGCCTTGTGGAGCGCAAGATCACCTCGCGGCCACACATCCGGTCGGCCGAGGGCCATCAGCAGATAGATGTCGGCCGTCCACCGGCCGATGCCTGTGACCTTCGTAAGCTCAGTGCGGACCTGATCGTCGGTGAGCAATGGCAGATCATCCAGGTCGAGCGAGCCGACGAGGATCGCTTGCGCAAGCTCCCGGCAGTATCGCCCCTTCTGGCCGCTGAAACCGATCGCCTTGAGCTCTAGGTCATCGAGTTTGAGGAATGATGCAGGTTCGAGTGGAGAGATTCTGGCCACCAGCTTCTTAAACGCAGCGCTCGCGGAGGCCAGCGACACCTGCTGCTCGAGGATGATGTGGACCAGGGCTGGAAAGCCGGGCTCGCGGTCCCAAAGTGGTGGCGGGCCAAGACGGTCAAGCGTCCGAGCCAGATCGGGGTGGCGTGAAGCCAGGATTTCGGTCCCATCGAGAAGTTCTTGTTCGGTGATTGGCGATGGGGGAAAGGTCATCCGGAACGAGCGCCTTTGATCTCGAGGCCGACAGCCAGTGCGAACCGTTCGAGAGCGGTCCGAGCCGCTTCTCCGTCGGCTGCGCTCGACGGATTCGATGGGACGTCACCCTCGAAGCGCAGGGATATGATCTCGATCTCGCCGTGTTTGCGGTCGGCCTTGAGGTCGTAGCGGGCCACCAGGCGTTCGCCCGCCAGGACCGGCAGACAATAGTAGCCGTAGAGTCTTTTTGCGGCTGGTTTGAAAATCTCGAGCATCTGGTGAAAGGCGAAGAGCTGCTGGACGCGGTTTCGATCCCAGAGGACCGGATCGAACGGCGAGAGGAGGACCCCACGATCGTGACGCGGCCGAATACCCTGGAGCCGAACAGCGAGATCGAGGTCCGTTGGTTGAATCCAACCACGGCTCATGCGGCCGCCGTCAAGGATGAGGTTGCAGGGGACGATGTCGTTGGATTCTTCGAGGTGATCGAGGGCGGCGACGACATCCTTCTGTGCGAGCCGGAAGGTCTGGGAAATGGTGCCGGTGGTCGCCCAGCCGTGACCCGCCAGAGCTTGCAGCGCCAGGGTTTCGATAGCCCGCCACCTGGGAACGGTTTCCCGACGCCAGAATTCGGGGATGACCCTTTCGGGGAGGTCGTATGTGCGCTGGAAATTTCGCCGCTCTCGGATTGCCAGCTCGCCTGATGACCACATCGCCGTGGCGACCTTTTTGGCGACCTTGAGGTCCCACCAGCCGCGGCTTCCTCCCCCCTCCATGTCGAGGGATCGCAGTGGCCCTTCGTCGCGAATGCGGCGCCGGAGGTCCCTGGCAACTTCGGGGTGCTGGCCGATGAGATCGCCCCACCAGGGGTGGTGGCGGAAATCTTCACGTCGAAAACCGAATGTCGGGTAGAGCTCGAGAGGGATCCAACTCGCTTCGTGCCCCCAGAACTCGAAGATCGGCTCGCCGGGTTGAAGGAGTTCTTCCGCGTAGGCCGGGTCGAAGCCCTCGAGACGGGATTGGAGGACAATGGAGTGACTGCGGGCACCGGCAATCGCGACGGTGTCGAGTTGGAGATAACCAAAGCGCTGGATGATACGGTGGGCCGCTGTCCGCGCCCGCATTCCTCGCCCTGAGGCGCGCCTCGGCATATCAGTCCACTCCGGTTTGAGAAGGCCGGCCCGGCAGAGCGCTAACCGCCTGGCGGCGCGGACATCGATAGTTTCGTTCACGCGCTCGATGAGGTCCCGTAGATGCGCCGCATGTCGGGAAGCTCTGTCGTGAAGTAGTGGACCCAGATGTAGAGGTGGCCGAAGACTGCGGCCACCAATGCGGGGCGCGAGGCGTACCAGAGGGCTGGGATGTAGAGCACCATCATGCCGAAGGTGTACATGCCGTTCGAGGTGATGCGAAAGATCCCCTCGCGCACGATCGGTGTCGATCGGTAGGACGGATCGAAGTGGTCGGCGCCGTAGGCGCGCAGCAGGCCGAAGAAATGGGCGACCGAGTACACCAGATAAACGACTGGGACCGCGATGACGACGGCTAGGGATTGGAGGACGAGGTTGTTGGCGATCAGGGTGTCACGAGAGGCGATGGAGAGCGCGGAGATCACGAACAGCCGCCCGAGGAGAAACACCGTAAATACTGTGGCGTAGACGGCGAACCCGTGCCGGCCAAAGAGGCGGCCGATCAGGCCTCTGTGGAGCTCGGTCCGCCAGCAAAACCAGACAAAGAACTGGTGGAGGATCGGGATCTCGACCGAAATCCAAAACCAGTTCCAGGTACTGATCCCCCACAGCTCACCTCGGTGAAAACAACCGCATTTCATGCTGATCAGCCACAGGGCGGGCAACATGACGGCAAGCGCCAGGACATGCAGCCACTGCCGTTCGAAGATCGCCGCCATCGATCCCTGAGGTTTCATGGTCCGTGAATGGTACATGACTTCAGTCGGTGGATAGCAGATCCGGACTGATCACTGATCACTGATCACTGATTACTGATCACCGATTACTGATCACTGATTACTGGACTTCTCTGGGATGCGAGAGCACACATGTTCCGCGAGCGCGGTGATGGTGAGCGATGGATTGACGCCCAGGTTGGCGCCGATCATCGATCCGTCTATGACGTAGAGGTCGTCGTGACCAAAGACGCGCCCGGAGGAGTCGATGACGCCACTCTCCGGTCCGCTGCCAATGCCACAGCCACCGAGAATGTGGGCGGTGGTGGAAGTATCCAGCAACACCTCATTGAGGGTGGATTGCGGGATGGCATCAAGTTCCTCGGCCACCTCGCGGGCGATCTCATTTGCAACCGGGATGTACGACGGGATTCCGGGCTGGTCAGGATCGGGCTGGGTGGTGAGGGTGCGGCTGAACGGCCACATGAGTTGGCGCTTGCGCA
>Ga0316193_10002065_pt1 | contig 13937 bp, 7 predicted proteins | sample MerIslsedime2_MG_FD_207735 | JGI IMG/M metagenome (GOLD analysis project Ga0316193, IMG submission 207735) | Coastal sediment microbial communities from Maine, United States - Merrow Island sediment 2 | ecosystem: Environmental > Aquatic > Marine > Coastal > Sediment | place: USA: Maine...
CGCGGTGCTTGATCAGGTGTTTTTCCAGAGGAATCCTGGCGTCCTCCATGCGGCGGCCGTCCATCTCCACCCGGGCAACACCACGGTTGATCCCATCGGGGTTCTCAAGCAGGGGATCCGAAGCCGCCTGCCCCTTAGTGCCAAATCAAGGCGTCGTTCATCTCGCGAACGGCTCTCGAATCTCCAGCACGATAACGACCGGAAATCGGCTCTGCATCTTTGAAGGCTACGCGGCCGACTCGATCCGTCTGCTCATGACGCAAATAGATGTAGACCACGGGAAACTTGTGCGGAATCCCGGCGGCTTCAAGGGCAGCTATGGGAGCGAACTCCGTGAACTCATCGAGAGGCATGGTAAATCGGAGCTCCGCGTCCTGGCCCTCACCATCGTTGGAGTCGCCCACGTTGACCACGCATTTCCAACCTTCCGCCTTTTTCTCTTTCATCTTCGAAGCCATCATCGAGCCCATCTTGTCCTCAAGATCCATCTTGTACTTCGAGATGAGCCTCTTCTGTGCAAAGGCATCGCCGGCTGTCGCCAAAACGGATAAGGCAACGAGCACGGTCAATAGACTTGTAAGTCGTTTCATTGTTTTGACCTCCGTAATCAGTGTTCAAAACTCAGCCGCGTACAACCATCGTTGCCAGTCGCCGAGAATCTTGTCAGAATATCTTCGCACCCGTCGGCAATCAAATAAATATTCAACGAATCGTTCTTTTGATATCCCACGAGCGTCACGGGCCCTTGGGGTTGGGGGCACAGGGATGGCGCACCACCGGTGTCTCCACCCCATCGTCCCGAAGGACGGACCATGACTCTGGAGCCCCCGATGCGATCGGGATTGGGCTGAGATTCCGAGTCGTGAGCCGAATCACTAGTATTCGACGATTTTGTCGAGCTTCAGAATCCAACCTGCTTCGCCGGGCACGAGCTTGTACTGCAGTTGCCGCGTTCCGCCGGTCGGATTTGCGTTCGTGTCCCCTTCGCGATAGATGGGGAAGCGCTGGACGAAAGTGTTCTCCACCACGGCGAACTCGTCGTGTCCCATATAGCCCTTTGCCGCTTCGGCGTTATCGGCCACCGGCGGCAAAAAGATCTCGCTGAGCGACTTGCGGTTGTTCGCTGCATAGGCCACCAGCGAGCCGTAGGAGCCGCTACCCACCGACTGCACGTAGACATAGATTTCGGGCGACTGATCCACGTTGAGGTCGGCGATCTCCGTGCCCGTGACGATGCCGTCGATCTCGCGAACCATGGGCGAATGGTCCACCTCGAGCCCAGACGGAACGATGCCCAGAGTAGGCATGGACGAGTCGTTCGGGCACGAGACATGAAACGTGATTCCGTAGAGCGACAGCGTCTGATCGAACGCCTCAGTCGGTAAGCCTTCACCGGCCGTGGTCTGCTGCACGAAACAGGTGCCGACCAGCAGCGCGAGCCCAAGCATCCTAAGGGTTGTCAGAATTTTGTGTGCGTTTTTCATGCGAATGTCCTTCCTCCCAAGCCAATACCTAGAACTGCAGGAACTACACTTGTGCCCGGAACATGAAGAACGTCTTCTCCACGCTCCTGCCCGCGCCGGCTTCGAAGACGGCGGTTCGGTGGAACGGGGCGAAGAAGATCCCTGCACCGTACGAGGGGTGCCACTTCGAGGACGACTCGCCCTCGAGCCATACGCGGCCGGCATCCACATCGAGAACCACGCCGAGCTCTCCGGGGACGATCTTGCGAACTCTGTGAACGACGAGCTTCACATCTGCAATACCGTAGAGAGGCGTCGCCTCCAAAGCGACTCCAATTGTACCCCGCCGTGGTGTGATGCCCACCGATGTAAGCGGCTTCGAAGAAAGGAAAGCCGTCGCCCCAGATCTTCCTGCCCCCGGAATAGATACTCAGAAACAGACGCTCCGACAGCGGGATGTTAACACCGATCTCGCCGTCTACGTATCCGAAATCCTGCTCCACGTCCCACCACGCCGGGTACAAGGCGGCTTTCGCGCGCATCTCGCATCCGGCATCGAACGCGTGCTGGTCGAAGCCGGAGTCGCAACGGCCCTCTACCTGCACTCCAACCTGACCATAGGTACCGAAACCTATCGAGCGCTCCTCGCTGAGAACCGTGTCCGCATCGGTACGCGTGGAGTCGGAATATTTCAAAACGGGGCCGGCGAGGAATCTTCCTTTGACCCCGCGGCTGAACGCCACCGCCGGAAAGAACGTGAGTTGGTAGAGGGCGATCCTGTAAACCTCGTCGGCCTGGTCGTTGGCCGTCTCGTTTCCGAGACCGTAGTAGCGCAACTGGTCGAGACCCGAGATGCGGGACTCGAGGGCTAGATGCCAGCTCGTGTCCGCGGCACCGGCAGTTGCCACCAAAAGCAGGAGCGCTGTGAGGATCTTTCGACCGGCTCGAAAAGTATCACTATCTCTACCGTGCCGACGTGCGCTGCACTCAGTGGAGCTCGGGATGATTCTCATCTGACTTCCCCTCAGTCGTTCGCTCGAGCCGGCCGCCTTGCACCGGTTCGTCGCCAAGCCGGCGGACAACCTTCCGCTGTAGTTGTCGCGGCGCCGCAGATTATCTGGCAGCGGATGTCCCACGTCGTACGGTATCCACATCTCCGGCGTCGATGGAAACGAAGCACTTGGATCGAAAATGCCGACGACGGTATAGGGCACGTCGCTGAGCAACACCGTATCACCCATGACCTCCTGGCGGCCCCCGAAACGGCGGTTCCACAAATTCTGGCTCAGGACGACAACCTTCCCGGCGCCCGGTTCGAAGTCATCCGATTGCAGCACGCGTCCGACAAGGGGCCGAGCGCGCATCAATGGGAAATAGTCCTCCGAGACGACGAGGGCCGAGATTTTTTCCGGCTCTCCACCGCTCGTGAGGTCAAAGCCCCATTGGAAGAACACAGCAGCTTGTTCGAAAAGATCCTCTTGCTGCCGCCAGTCGAGGTAATCGGGATAAGCCGTCGACCGCCACTCGAAGCCGGTCTCGCGATTCGACATCAACGGCACGACGAGGTTTTCCGACTCCGCATACGGGAGCGGACGCAAGACCATCGCGTCGATGACGCTGAAAACGGCTGTGTTAGCCCCGATTCCCAAGGCCAGCGTCAAGACGGCGACGGCGGTGACACCGGGCCGCAAGCGCAGCATAGTAAGACTGTTTCGTAATCCTGAGCTCAGCACCGCTGGGACCTCCTCTGCAACCTCTACTACTTGGACGCGACCAAGCGCAGAAAGGTTCACTACAGATTCATGACTGCCACCTCGGTGCCACTACCTGTTGCAACGCATGTGGACTCAACGTCTTATGGGGTGAGTGCTGATCGGATATCAGCAGGTCAAGGTGACAGCCACATGTGAGTCGGCCACATGTGAGTCGGTGGCATACCAAGCTCGAGAAGCTGGACGCGGCCATCGCCGAGCTTGAGCGAGCGGTCAAGCTTGCGCCGAACCATGCCTACGCGCACTACCAATTGGGGATGGCCTACAACCAGAAGGACAAGAAGGATCTCGCGATCCCGCAATTGCATCGATTCGTTGAACTGGCTCCAGACGGCCCGGAAGCGAAAGCGGTTCGGTCGGTCCTGTCGCGGATCTAGGGCAAGCCTTCCGTCTCAGAATGCGTGTCCCAAACTAAAGATGAACTGCCATGGATCCTCGCCCTCTCTCGGGTCGAGCGGCCACGCCCAGTCGAATCGCAGAAGGCCGAACGGTAGCTCGACGCGAAGCCCGGCCCCGACGCTCGAGCGAAGCTTGGCAAGGCTTATATCGGATGGCTCTTCGAAAGCGTTGCCGGCGTCGTAGAAACCGACTCCTCGAAAACGCCAATAGATCGGGAAGCGAATCTCCTGGTTGAAGACCAGCACGCCCTTGCCTCCGATGGGAACACCAAGAATCGGGTCAATCGGCCCCAGCGATCCGGTTGAGAATCCACGAACCGAGCTCGGGCCGCCCGCCTGGAAACGGTCGTCCTCAACAAGCCTCTGACCAAAACTATTCGCGGCACCGGCCCGGTAGCCGCCCGCCCAAACGATTCCTTTTCCCAACGACACGAACGTGTAAGCTTGACCAAATATTTTCAGGAAAGTCAGGTCGGCGCCCAAGATGCGCGGTGCTCCCTGAAACGTGACATTGAACAAGCTCCCTCGTGAAGGGTTGACGACGGTGTTCCGGTAGTCGCCGACGAAGGCGGTCGTGAAAATGGAACGATTCACCGAGATGACCGGATCGAAGGTATCGTCGTCCGACGGCTCGAGCTCCGTCACGGTGCGCTTAAACGAGTAGCTCCACTGGAGGGACAATGACTGCGCGAGCGGCCGGGCCTGCTGCGCAGTGAAAGTCCAGCTTCTGTCGATGAAGGGCCTAAAATCCTCCTCGTCGCTCGGGTTCTCTTCTTTGACCGCACGTTCCACGAAAAAGTCGGTGTCGAGATCGAAACGCGCAAAATAGGGTGTGCGATACGTGAACCGGAAGATACGATCATCGCGTCCCAAGAGCGTACGAACTCCGGTGCGTTGCGCGCGACCGAACAAGTTCGGAGCAACGACGTCGGCAACCACTTGGAAGCTTCGATCGGTCGTATAGCGAAGGCCATAGTCCACGACCACGCTCGGGGATTCCGTGACATCGACGATGATGTTCCGGGCCGTCGTTTCTGGTGCGGGCGGTTCGACGATGATATCGGTGTCACGAAAGATCCCGAGATCGTAGAGGCGTTTTTGCGACCGGCCAATCTCCGCTCGTGTGAGGGGAGCGCCCGACGTGAGCGTCAGCTCGCGGCGGATGACACTCTCACGGGTGCCGACGTTTCCCGTAACTCGAATCTCGCCGATGACCGCCTTGGGACCTTCATCGACAACGAACTTTGCGTCGACGGTTGCGGGCGTGTCCCCCACCAGGAGGGAAGCGTCCACCTCGACCTCGGAGAACCCCGCCCTCCGATAATAAGCCGCGATCGCGGAGCGATCTTCCAAGAGCTGGGACGGGACGAGGGGAGCGCCTCGTTGCAGAGAGAGCTGTTCGATCAGAACGCTTTCGGAGAACGTCTCCACACCCGTGAGCTGGACACTGCCCACAAAAGAGCGCTCGCCTTCCCTCACGTCTATCTTTACCAGCAGCACACCGCTTTCATCATCGAAATGGCTTGCCGGATCTCCGATCCGTGCTCGGAGGAATCCTTTCGAAGCGTAAAGAGATCTCAGGAGTTGTTTCAGCCGAGGCATCTTAGACGTGATGAGCTCGTGAAATTGAGACGTTTTTGAGCCGGGCAACGCAGCGCTCAGCTCCGCATCCGAGAGGACCTCGTTCTCCGTAAAATCGACGACCACCTGCTTTCCGCGCGGGCCTCGTAGAGCGCTGACGGTCACCACACGTTCGCTCGGGCCGTTGTCGGTCACGACTTCGACATGCGCCATATAGTAGCGGCGCTCGAAGAGCATCCCTTCAGCGAGCGACTCCAAGTCCGACGACAGAAAGGACGACGTCATGCGACCGTCCCAGGAAGCCATCAACCGTCTCTGAATCGATTTGTCGAGCTCGTCCCCTTCCCACGTGAAGCGGACCGGGCCTCCCGTCACGACGGCCACGTCTAGCTCGACGCAGCCCACACCACACGGCGTCGGGTGCAAATCGACGGTGGCCTCGAGAAAACCCTCGCGTCGAAGCCACTCGCGCAAATCATCGACTCGATCCCAAGCCTTCCCATAGTCGTAGCGGTCGCCGGCCTCGAGTCCCAGGCGTGCGCGCGCACGCGCTTCGAGATCGCCGGGCTCGCCCGTGACGAAGTCGAATCCGATGCGCGCCAGGTTAACCCGAGGATTGCGTTCGCGGGCATCGGGCTGGCGCTCGTATAGCCACTGCTGGCCGAACGCGAAAGTGAATTCGTTGTCATCTTGGCGAATGAGCTGACTTCGCATCCGTCGCGGCAGCTTGTAGTCGACGATCCAGATTTGCTTTTCCGCGTCGTTCAATCCGATGGAATAGACGACGGAGAGCGACGAGTTGAGCGCCGCTCCGAGAGTGAAGCGTGCGCTCGGGTCGGCTTCCTGGGCAACGAGTGCCGGCTCAGCGGTGACGATGTCAAAGGGGACCGCCGCGCCCAAACCGGCCTGCGCCATATCTGCGAGTGAGGAGCCGAGGTAGGACGCGAGTTGTTCCCCTACGATGGCCCGACTCTCGCTCGATATTCTGTCGATCGGACGTCCGGTGACGAGAACGGACGCGGCGTCCATCCGGGAAAGCTGGGCTCCGTCGACGCGAGACTCTCCCGAGATCGCGGTCGTGAGATCGTCGGTGCTGCCGCTGACCTCGATTTTTATGTCGTAGTCGGAGACAGAGGTTCGCGCGGAAATGTCGAGCTCTGGCGGCTCGAAAGGATACCGTGTCAAGGCCATCTGCGCGGTTTCGATGCGATAAGAGTTCCTTCCGAACCGGAACTCGCCGCCCTCGCGGGCGGAAACGCTGCCACTGAGCTCGGGCACTTGGAGCGTCCCGCGTATCGTCACGTCCGCGGAGGTTTCCAGACGAGCGAGGTTGTTGTCGACCCGCAGGCCTTCTCGAGTACGAACCCTCACATCGAGTCGAGTCCTGGCAAGAACTGTCTCTTCGGGAGCGACGGGCCCAGCACTCGAGACCGATTGCAGGAGCTCGGTTCGCAGGTTGACGTCACGGCTGAAGATCCCGCGCGCGACGGTGATATCGCCGCTCAAGGTCATGGCGCCGGGAGCTCCGATGAGCGCTAGGCTACCGTCCATTTCACTCCTTAGACCGTCCGGGTAGCTCAGCCGAACTGAATCCGCCTGTCCCTGGAGCTCGACCGAAGTCACGCCGCCGCGGGCGAACGCGATGTCGCCGGCTGCCCGCATCGAGCCGCCACCGACATTGGCGTCGAGCGCGATGAGCCTGACTCGGTCGTTGTCGAGCTCGAGCTCGCCGCGCAGGTTCGTGAACACCATCGCCGGCTCGCGGACCGCGAGCTGTGCATCCTCAAACGTAACCTTCCCGGTGAGCGAGAGCGCCTCGACACCGCCTCCAGCACGCACCGACAGCTCGGCGGTGCCCGTCAAGTTCAAACCGAGCTCCTCCAATGGTTCGGCCACGAGACCAGCGTTGACCAAGCCCGATACCTCGGCACGCCAAGTGAGGGGCTCTGCGAGAGGAGAAAGCTCACCGAAAATGGTGAAATCGGTATCGCTGCCCCGAAGCCGCAGGGCGTCGAGCTGAAAGACGCCGTCGCGAAACGCCCATGAAGAGGGTCCGTCGTTTCGCACCGACAAGGCGCCGCTCTCAACGACTACCGAATCGATCTGGCCGAATCCGCGAAGTTTCGTCGGTTCCGGTAGCGGGGCTTGGATCTCACCGGAAGCCGAGACGAGCGCCTCCACGTCGCTATCGGCGTCGCCGTCGCCGGCGAGCAGGCTGGGTCGCAAGCCCTCTAAATTAAAACGTATTCGCGCCATCTCGTCGTCCGAAAAAGGAAGCACTCCGTCCGCTCGGAACCGGCCGTCGAGAAGCGTACCGTGGAGCTCGTCGATGAGGACGCGATCGCCTCCGAGACGCATGCGCGAGCCGACGTCGGCCACGTCCATCCCGGCGACACGGGCGCTTGCGCGAGAGATTGAGAGCTCCCCAACGAGGTTTGGCTCGGAAAGCTTGCCCGTCGCGCGGAGCTCGAGCTCAGCTTCACCCCCGAGCTCCAGATCCTCGATCCAAGGATTCAGCAGCTCGAGCCGAGTGGCACCGTTCGCGTGCAGATCGAGAAAGCCCTCCGGGGTGAGCGGTACCTGCCCTTCGACGACGATGCCGGTATCGTCACCGACCAACCTTATGTTCTCGAGCCTGACAGCATTGGGATCGCCTTCGAGCGCGAACGCCGAGCTGATCCCGAAGTCGAGGTCTCGATAAGCGCCCACGAGTTTGTCTCCATCGAGACGAAAGCGCAGCGTCGATAGATCGATCAGCTCAGCAGTCGCACTCAGCACACCATCGATGTCGAGCTCGATGCCGGCATCATCTGAATACGTTCCCAGGAGCGCGCCGACCGGCAGAGCGTCCAACTCGAGCTTGGCCTCCGCGCGATAGGGCGATGTGGTGTCGGCCCGGACCGAGGCCCACGGCCTATCGCTCGCATCAAGGATGGTCATCCTCGCCTCGCCGGCGCTGGTTTCCAAATCGAGCGTCGCGGCCGGCAAAGGCACACCGCGAAAACGAATCTCTCCGAGCGCGGCGCTTGCTTGCCCTTGGAGCTGCTCCAGCGGGCCTTCGAGTGTTAGCTCGAGCGACCGAACGCTAGCGTCCAGCTCAGGAATGCCGGGCGCGGTGAAGTTGGCACCACGGCCCTGGAGCGACAAGACCGACGACGCTACGTCGTAGTCGCCTGCAAGAGTCAGCGAGCCGCCCGAATCGTTCCGCAGAGCGAGCTCATCGAGCCGGATTCGCGAACCCGCCCAGACGAGATCGGCATCGAGCTCGAGTGGAACGCCTGACGCGGACAACGATTCGCTGCGAACGTGCGCGGTCGCGCGCGGCGCGCTCATGGGTCCTTCCACGAGCCCTTCGATCTGGACGCCGCCGAGAAAGGGTAGTCCTTCCGGCAAGAGGTTGAGCTCATCCAACTCGTCGATTCGAGCCCGGTAACGCAACGACAAAGCCTGCGAGACGAAGCCCGACACGTCCAGCTCGAAGCCGGCACCTAGGAGACGAGAGGCATTCACGTCCAGTCGGCCATCGGCGAGGTTGACCTCGACCGTTCCGTCGAGCGGAATACCCTGCGAAACCTCGTGCGCGCGGAGTCGGAGCCGTGCGTGCCCCCGAGCGCTGTCCGTGTCCCAGTCGCGTAAAGAAACAGAGCCCGTGCCGCTCACGCTGCTCGCGAGCTGGGGGTGCAAGTCCAGATGGTCGAACGAAACATTCACCGCCTGGACTCCGGACGAGAGATCCCACGTCGCGGACGCCGTAGCGTTCCCTCCATACCCTGTGAGCTCGATGGGTTCGACACGAAACACATTTCCGTCAACACGCCACGGTGCCCTCACCGTGACGGGCTCGACAAGTCCGTCTAGCCCGAGCGTTCCAGATGTGGTTCCCGCTCCCGACCACGCATCATTCGAAAAGCGAACCGTCACACTTCCGCGAATCGGCTCCGTCGCGAAGAGCTCGGGGACCGCTTCACGAACGAGGTCGTCTTCGATCGAATATTCCATGCTCGCAGCCACGGCAAGAGGCGAAAAGGCGTCGATGGTCGCTGCTCCGGTGACGACCGACGTCCCACGCTCGACACGCCACAACTCGATCTCGAGAGCACGCGCTCGCAGTCGGAAGTCGGCCTGGATCGGACCGAAATCATAAAGGTCGTCGCCAAGCTGCACACGGCCACTTTCCACGTTCACGGAGGAGGCGTCGGCATCGAGCCGCAAATCGAGCCCGTCAAGCTCTACGCCTGCATCTCGAGCGTCTGCGAGTCGGAAAGAAACGCTTCCGCCGGTGACCGAAAGAGCGGTTTCAAACATAGACGGTGGAACCTCGAAGGACGCATCGCTTTCTTCCGCGGCGGATTCGATTCTGATGTGAGGCTCGGTGAGTGCAATCGATGTCAGATGAAAAGGCCGGAAGTGCACCACAACTTCTTCGATACGCGCGGAGAGGATCTCGTCCTCGAACGAGCATTGCGTCGCGCGAAGCTCGCCGGCCCACAGGTTATAGTCGAGACTCCCGATGCTCGAGCTCCCTCCGAGACGCTCGTCCAGGGCGGAAACGACGAGCCGCTTCGCAGCTTCCCTGACGGGCTGCGTGTGCAGCAAAGCGGCGGCGGCGAGAATCGTCAACACCAAGAAAACGAGCCAGCGGAGCGGAGATCGCCAAAAGCCTCCGGTGCGCATCTGCTTCTCTGGCAAACCCTTCAATCCTCCGTTCGTATCAGACGTACCCCTACCAAATCACGTGCTCGCACAGGGACTAAGCCACCAGCGTCATCAGGCTCATGTCGGATCCCTCAAGTTCAGGATGCTTGCAGTCCCCAGGGTTCTGTGTATCATCGGTTGCTCATTTCCTGCACTCATTTGCGAACAAGTCTCCAACTCCTAGTTCGCCGCCGGGCATCGGCTCCCGCCCCGCTCAACGAAACAGGTTGCCGACGGTGAAGTAGAACCTCGACGAGCCCTCGTCGCCGAAAGCCATGGCGACCAGGACGGGGCCGAGAAGCGTATCCATGACGACTCCTCCCGATGCGCTCCCGTGCCAAATGGCGTCATCGAAGTCGTCGAAGGCACTGCCGATTTCGACGATACCGGTCACGTAGACGTTCCCGCCGAGAAAGTCGGGCAGCCGTGCGATTGTTCGAAGATAGCCACCGCTCGCGAGGATGAACTTCTGGCCGCGAAACTGCTCGCGATCGAAAGAGGAGAGACGGAACGGGCCTCCGAGCGTGAACTCATAAGGAAACGGAGCGTTCTGGCTGAACGAGGAGCCGGCCTGCCCGGAGATGAAGACCCGGTCTCGCGCTGCAAGAGGTTGAAAGATAGTGACAATACCTCGAGCCAGGCCAAACTCTTCCGTGGCGCCAGGCGCCTCGAGCAGCCAATTAGTGTCGAGCTCGGTCCGGATGCCTTGCCTCGGGATGATCGGAGCATCCATGCCGTCGAACGCGAAGCGAAAACGGAGCAGCTCTTCTCTTCCGGCGAGCTGGGGTCGCTCACGATCCCCCACGGAGCCGATTGCGATTTCGTCTTTCGCATCTCCGAGCTGATACCCGAACCGGAACTCAGTCGACCGAAAGGTGGTGAACCCGACGTCTCCACCGACGGCTGCAAGCCGATTCCGGACGATGGCGACGAACTCCTCGTTCTCGAAGACGTTACGCGTCCGTCGGAAGGTGAACGCGCGCGGTGCAAAGAAGAAATGCGACCCACCGAAGGGCCAGTAGTACTCGATGCCGGCGCCGAGCGTTTGTCCTACGGCCACGTCGGCGCGTACCTCGGCCCCCACTTTCCCGACGTTCAAAGCGATGAGCCGGGAAGTGAACCCGAACGTCAGGTCTTGTCTCTCGTTGTCCATATCGAGGCCGAACCGCACGAACGGCGGGCCGTGCCGTTTCTCCTGAGCGACGATGAGGAGCCCCGGTTCGCCTCCCTGCTCGCACGCTTCATAGCGGAGTCGCTCGAATCGCGCCGAGCCCGTGATCCAGGTCAAATCGTCGGCCAGGACGTCGAAATCGATCGGTTCACCCAAGTGCTGGTCGAGTCGCCGCATGACGAGCGCCTGCTGGTCGGGCGATGTGCCGCGAACCTCGAGAAACTCGGGAACGAAACGGTTGTCGGGTTTGCGCTCGAGGCGCTCCCGCGCCCACTCGGACCATTCCGATTCGCTGATCGCTAGCTCGAGGAGCGCAGGAGCCGCCGCCTCTGCGGCTTGGTAGCCGCGATCCGCGAGCGTTTCGCTTCGCCGCCAGTCGAGAGAGCCCAATCCCTGGAGATTGGGCCGGATGACGAGGTCTGCGTCAGCGAGCGCCTGCCGAGTCATGCTCTCCATCATCACGGTAATCGCCTGACCCGCCTGGCCCAGCGCGTCTACCTCGACGTCGTCGCGCTGCTGACCTACGTTCACGGCGATGACGAAGTCCGCTCCCATGGCGCGCACCACGTCAGCGGGGACGTTATTGAGCATGCCGCCGTCGGCGAGCAGCTTCCCGTCGATCTCGACCGGAGGAAATACCGCGGGAAGGGCCATGGTGGCTAGAAGCGACTGAGAGAGAGAGCCCTGCTCGAGTACAAGGACCTCGGACGCCTGAAGGTCCGTCGCCACCGCGCGAAACGGCGTCGGCAGGTCGTCGAAACGCAGATCGCTCTTGTAGGGGAAACTGATACGGCTCAGGAGGAGCCCTACCTGGTGTGCGGGGTCGAGCCCACTCGGCAGCGAGAGACCGTCCTTGAGGCCGAGCTCGATCTTCACCGGAAGATCGCGCCGATCTTGTTTTCGGCGGAAGACCATCGCTTTGTAAGGCGGCTCGCCGAGAAAAGTGAGATCCCAATCGATGTTTCGCAGGAGCTGGCGAAGCTCCGCCGGTGTCATCCCGGTTGCATAGGCTCCGCCGACGAGGCCTCCCATGCTCGTTCCCGCGACGTAGTCGATGGGTATCCGGTGCTCTTCGAGCCACTCGAGGACGCCGACGTGGGCGAAGCCCTTGGCGCTGCCGCCTCCGAGAGCTACACCAATTTTAGGGCGTTGGCTCGCGGACGCCGCCGTAATGGATATCAGCAGAAATGGGGTCAACAAACGCATTGCATTGGTCATAACTAAAGTCCCTTCGAGTGAGGATCTTGGACCGACCGGCCAACCCTGAGCTTCCTCGCGCGACGCAGCCTGTCTTTCCTGATGGAGTGGCGAGCCCTTTCGAAACGGCGCCTCGATCATGCGCCATCGGTCACCATGCGCACGGGGAAAGGTTCCGTTACGCTGCCCGTGTAGAGCGTCCGGTGTGGGAACGGAATCTCGATATCGTGTTCGTCGAACGCGATCTTGATCTCCTCCTTCATCGTGTTCCTCAACAGCAGGAAGTTTTCCCGTTTTGCCCACACCGAGAATTGGAGCTCGAGGGCCGAGTCTCCGTACCCTTTGTAGATGAACAGCGGTGATGGCTCGTCGAGGCAGATCGGATTCCGATCCGCGACGTCGAAGAGGATCTTCCTGACTCGCTCTGTATCTTCTTTATACGCGACCCCCACCTGCAGATCGAGGCGGCGGATGGGGAATCGCGTGAGGTTCAACACAGTGGTCTTGATCATCTCCTCGTTTGGCACGCGCATCATCAGATTGTCGAACGTGCGAAGCTTGACCGAGAGGAGGTCTATGGACAGGACCTGGCCCACCCGACCGTTGACGTCGAGCAGGTCGCCGACTACAAAGGAGCGTTCGGAGATCAGGAACAATCCGCTAATGAGATTCGAAACCGATGTTTGTGACGCGAAGCCGATGGCCACCGAGAGGATGCCGGCGGCACCTAGAAGCACACCGAGTTGGAAGCCTAGCTGTTGGAGCGTCGATGTGACCACGAGCGCTAACAGCAAGTAATAACTCAACCGCCTCACCAGCATGGCTTCCTGCGCACTCACGTGACGCCGTAGCCCTCGAGCGGCAGCTCTGCTTGCGACCCGGGCCACTAGGAGCCCGACAACGAGAATGAGCACCGCCCGGCCGAAGCCTAGCGTGCGGTCAGATGTCAAAAAGTCTGACAGGCTGAGGTTGCTGAGTAACTCACTCATTGTCTTTCTAGCCTTTCCTGACGAAGAGCTCGCCGAAGGCGTCCAACAGAAAGCCCTTCGACATCTTTCTCCGTGGTGGTGCGATACATTCTGTGGTCATGATCTGCGTCGGTCTATCGTCCAACCGCACCTTGGTGCCGTCCGAGTCTTCCTTGCGCTCTAGCGTGAGTGCCTCCGTCCACAAGTGGCCTTCGTTGGAAGCGAACAGCGAGAGATGCGGAACCGGGACTTTGAGCTTCTCGATGTGCAAAACCGACGGCGCGTTGTTCTGAATGCGCACGGCCGAGATAGCTCGGTGGGGCCTACGAGGGAGATGCTCGAGGTGAAGCCTGGCGCTCGTTCGCGAGGCGTAGCATAGCTCACCGGTCATCGTGTCTGGACCAAACCAGGTATCTGAGGGCCGTGCGATGGGTGTATCCACCAGCTCCACCTTACGCCCATCGACGTACACCCGAAGCCAGAGTGGAGCCGACAGGAAAAGCGTTGTCTCTTCCATGGTAGGCACGAAAAACGGCTGGGTGGTCTTTACCACCACGGGCAAGTCTGGGAGTGCCGGCTCGAGGCGAATGGATCGACTTCCACTCCGGCTCGCGAACCGCCTGACATCGATGTCATCGCTGGCAGGTTCCTCCGCCGGCTCGGCAATGACCAGCCGGTCATCGAGGAGGTCC
>Ga0316193_10002066_pt1 | contig 13935 bp, 12 predicted proteins | sample MerIslsedime2_MG_FD_207735 | JGI IMG/M metagenome (GOLD analysis project Ga0316193, IMG submission 207735) | Coastal sediment microbial communities from Maine, United States - Merrow Island sediment 2 | ecosystem: Environmental > Aquatic > Marine > Coastal > Sediment | place: USA: Maine...
CAAAGGAAGACTACTGCCTGCGTCACGAAATCCCGTTTCCGCATTTCAACCGGCTGGCGGGCCGCCCGGTCAAGCCATCAGCCCTGTATGAGAAACTCAAGGCCAGGGGGGCTGTGTACGAAGAAGTCTACGGCCATGAACGCCCGCGCTGGTTTGCCCGCAGCGGACTGGAACAGCGTGACTACTATGCCTTCTCGCGCCCGGCCTGGCATGACATCGTTGCGTTCGAGACAAGAGCCGTGCGCGAGCGGGTCGGCATCATGGATGTAACCGCCTTCACCAAGGTGGAGGTTGCCGGGCCCGATGCCCATGCCCTGCTCGATCGCCTGACACCCAACCGGTTGCCCCGGAAATCCGGCGGCATCTGCCTGACCCACCTGCTCAACCGGCGTGGCCGGATCGAGATTGAAGTAACCATCGTCCGGTTGGCGCCGGACCGCTTCTATCTGGTATGCGCAGCCTTCTTCGAGCAGCGGCTGCTGGATTATCTGGCAAGCCACCGCACCGCTGACAGGGTCGAGTTCACCAACCGTTCATATGACTGGAATGCACTGACCATAAACGGACCGCGCTCGCGTGATGTACTGGGGTCCTGCACAGATAGCGCGCTCGACAATGCGTCGTTCCGCTGGATGTCAGCGCAAGAAATCAGCCTTGCCGGCAACAAGGTCTGGGCAATGCGCATGTCCTATGCCGGCGAACTCGGCTGGGAGTTGCACGGGGCCCGCGAACACATGCCGGCGATATACGATGCCTTGTGGGCTGCCGGCGAAGTCCATGGCATGGCCGACTATGGTTCGTTCACCATGAATGCCCTGCGAATGGAAAAGATGTTCAAGGGCGCAGGCGAACTGACCAACGAGGTCACCTTGCCGGAAGCAGACGTCATGCGGTTTGTGAAAATGGACAAGGACTTCTTCGGCAAGCAATTGACACGTGCCAGCATGGACAACGCCCTGCCCTGGACCTGCGCCTATCTGGAAATTGAACCTGATGGCGCGTGGGACGGCAATGGTGGCGAGGCTGTCAGGCTTGATGGCAGGATTGTCGGCTCCACCGCCTCGGTGGCTTTCGGGCACACGGTGGGCAAGATTCTGGCCTTTGCCTATGTCAAGCCGCATGCGGCCCGGCCGGGAACGGCACTTGAGGTATTGTTCAATGAAAAATGGCGGCGTGCAACAGTGGCAGGCGAACCTGCCTATGATCCGCAAAACCTGAAACCCCGCACCGATGCCATGGAGGCTGCTGCCCGATGACCATTCCCGAAACAATGAACGCCATGGTGCTGACCGGTCATGGCGGGTTGGACAAATATCAATGGCGCGAGAATTTTCCCGTCCCCAGGCCTGCAGCGATGGAAGCTCTGATCAAGGTTGGCGCATGCGGGGTGAACAACACCGACGTCAATACGCGCACCGGCTGGTATTCAAAGGCAGTGGATCAGGCGACGACCGGAGCGGCCTATGAAACGGTCAATGAAGATGATCCCAGCTGGGGTGGTGCACCGATTACATTTCCGCGCATCCAGGGCGCTGATGCCGTCGGCACGGTGATCGCCGTTGGTGAAGGCGCCGATGCTGCCCTCATCGGCAGACGTATCATGATAGATGCCTGGCTGCGCGACTGGTCGGACCCGGACAACCTGCAAAAGACCGGCTACTTCGGCTCCGAACGTGATGGCGGCTTTGCTGAGTACACCACGACGGATGTGCGCAACCTGTCTGTCGTTGACAGCGATATGACCGATGCCGAGCTTGCGACATTCTCGTGCTCCTATACCACGGCGGAGGGCATGTTGTGCCGTGCAGGGGTTACCGATCATGACACCGTGCTGGTGCCGGGTGCATCCGGTGGTGTCGGCGGTGCATTGATCCAGCTGGCAAAACGCCGTGGTGCGCGTGTCATCGCAATGGCGTCTGCCGCCAAGCACGCCGATGTCGCCAGACTTGGTCCCGACCTCGTGCTGGAACGAGCGCCCGATGACCTTCGCGCCGCGCTGGGCACCGAGAAAATCACGGTGGTGGCGGATATTGTCGGCGGTTCCTACTGGCCGAAACTGATCGACATACTGGAACGCGCAGGGCGTTACACCTGCTCCGGCGCCATCGCCGGCCCCATGGTCGAACTCGATCTGCGCACCCTCTATCTGCGTGATCTGACTTTCACGGGCTCAACCGTTATACCAACCCATATCTTCGGTGATATTGTCGGGTATATAGAGCGCGGCGAAATCAAGCCGGTGCTGGCCGCAACCTATCCGCTTGCGCAACTGCGCACAGCCCAGCAGGCTTTCATAGACAAGCACCACACCGGCAACATCGTGGTGACCCCGGCATGAAGATCAGCCGCATCAGTGTCTACCAGAAGTACCTGCCGCTGAAGGACCCGTACTGGCTGTCCGGGGGACGGCTCAAGTTTGAGGTTCTCGACGCCAGTTTCGTAAAACTGGAAACCGACAGCGGCATCACGGGCTGGGGCGAAGGCACACCGTGGGGTCATACCTATGTACCGGCGCACGGACCCGGCATTCGCGCCGGCATCGAGACCATGGCAAAGGCCATCCTGGGCCTTGATCCACGCAAGGTGGAACTGGTCGAGCGCGCAATGGATCTCTGCCTGCCGGGCCATCTTTATGCCAAGGCACCGGTTGACCTGGCGTGTTGGGACATTATGGGCAAGGCATTTGGACTGCCGATTGCCGATTTGCTCGGCGGCAGGCGCGATACCGGTACACCTGCGGCGTCATCGGTCTCTTCCGGTGAACCGGATTACATGCTGGACATCATCAACAGCTACCGCGAGATGGGATATTATGCCCACTCTGCAAAAGTCGGGGGCAGCGATACCGACAAGGACATCGAGCGCATCCGCCATATCGAACACAATCGCAAGCCCGGCGAAATTCTGCTGTATGACGTCAACCGGGCGTGGACCCGTCGCGAAGCCAGCATCGTCATGAATGCTGTGGCCGATCTCGGCGTGACATTCGAGCAGCCGGGAGAAACCCTCGACGACATTGCAGAAATCCGCAAGGTGACAACCTCTCCCATCAGCGTCGATGAGGCACTGGTAACCCTGCAGGACGCAACCCGCATTGCCCGCGACGGACTGGCCGATGTATTCGGTATCAAGCTGAACAGGGTTGGCGGACTGACCAAGGCCCGCCGCATGCGCGATGTCGCCATTGCGCACGGCATCCAGATGTTCGTCATGGCAACCGGCGGCTCGGTCATGGCCGACACCGAGGCAGCCCATCTGTCGCAATCCATTCCGTCCGAGTTCATTCGTGCAACGTGGTCGTGCCAGGACATGCTGAGCCTCGACGTGGCACCGGGAAAAGGCTGCCGTACCGCAAACGGCATGCTGACCATTGACGATACACCGGGGCTCGGGTGTGATCCCGATGAAGCCATACTCGGCACACCCGTGGCCGTTTATCAGTAGGAGCGCAGACATGACATCGCAATCTGGGTGGATCGACCGGGCCAATGCTGTATTGCCCGCTGGAGGGTTTGGCAATTTCGATCCCGGCATCATCATCCGTGAGGGCAAGGGGTCCCGGGTCTGGGATGAGGATGGCAATGAATATATCGACTACCTGATTGGCTCCGGCCCGATGTTGCTGGGACATGGTCATCCCGAAGTGCTCGACGCCGTGCACGAGCAATTGGCGAAGGGCATGACGTTTTTTGCCAACAATGCAGCCGGCATAGAGCTGGCCGAACAGATATGCGAAGCGGTGCCGTGCGCGCAGCAGGTCCGTTATGTGTGTACCGGTGGCGAGGCAGACATGTATGCCATGCGCCTGGCACGCGCTTTTACCGGCCGCGACAAGATCATGAAATTTGAAGGCGGCTATCATGGCATGTCTGCTGAAGCCCAGATGAGCCTCGCCCCGCAAAAACTGGTGAACTTTCCGCAGGCCGTTGCAGATTCAGCTGGCATTCCACAAAGCGTGCGTGATGAAATGCTGATCGCACCGTTCAACGACATCGAGTTTGCCCGCTCGCTCATTGCAGAGCACGCAAATGAAATTGCAGCCATCATTGTTGAACCCCTGCAGCGCATCATCCCGCCTGCCCCGGGTTTCCTGCAGGCCCTGCGAGATGAATGCGACAGGCATGGCATCGTGCTGGTTTTCGATGAAATCGTGACCGGGTTCCGGTTCGCTTATGGTGGTGCGCAGGAGCTTTACGGCGTTACGCCGGACGTCTGTACGCTGGGCAAGATCATCGGCGGTGGTTTTCCGCTGGCAGCCATTGCCGGGAGCGTTGATATCATGGCGCATTTTGACAAGTCCAGGGTGGGCGCCGACGGTTTTCTCATGCAACTCGGCACACTGTCCGGCAACCCCGTCGCGGCTGTTGCCGGCATGAAGACGATGGAAATCCTGCGTCGTCCCGGCCAGTATGACAAGCTGCGGACAACCGGCAAGGTATTGATGACCGCATTTGCAGATCACCTGGGCAAGGCTGGTTTTGACCATCAGGTTGTCGGCGACCCAACCTTGTTCGACATATTGTTCACCCCGCAGAAAGTGAACAACTATCGCGATGGTTTTGCCGCTGATACTGCCCGCAACGCCCGCTTCAACGCGTTGCTCCGCAGCCAGGGCATCTTCAAGTCACCGGGCAAGACGTACCCCAGCCTGGCCCTGTCCGATGCTGATATCGAACAGACAATTGCGGCCATCGAACATGCCGCGCGAAACCTGAGCTAGAGCAATATCCGATCAGATGATGCTCTGGGTCATGAACTCATAGCCAGGGTCAATGTGGTGTGAATCAATTTACCCGGCTACGACGCAGCAAGTTCTTGAAAACCTTGGTTGACCACAAGCGGCACAAACCGCCGTCCAGCGGGCGCGAAAATCCGGCATGTACAGCCTGGTCAGCACGACCGGAGAACGCCTATGTCACATCATGATTGCGGCTTTTCCATTCATCGGCAACGTCACCCATTGTCTTGTCCGCTCCGTTCTTGATCCACTGCATGAATGAGCGGTCGAATCGGAAATCAGGTCCGCATTGCAACTTGAGAAACCGCCGAACATTCTGTGTATTCCTGTAGTCAGCGGTTACCGGTGTTTCGCGGCGGATCGGGCCGGAATGCCAGTCAAAGGCCATGGAGCTCTCCTGATCGTCAAAACCGGCTCTAAAAGCCATACTATCGCCAGCCATCGGTCTATTTTGCAGACGGCGCAAACAGGGCGATGACTTCCGCACCAGTCATCATTTTCGTCTTGTTGGCAAATTCATAGAACGACGGTTTGAAATCCGTGAACACCTGCAACGACATGCGCATCTTCGACTGGTCGTCGAACAGGCCTGCAGAAATCTGATACTCGCGGGAGTCAATAATATGGTAAAACAGGTTTGAGCCGCACGCGGTACAAAAACCACGTTCTGCCCAGCCGGACGAGCGGATGCGGTTAATGTTCTCCTGACCTTCAAAGTTCACAGCCTGACAGTTGACAGCCATAAACGGCCCTGCCGACCAGCGCCGGCACATGTCACAATGGCAAACCGAGACACTGGGTTTGTTTGCGGTCGCCGTGACCTTGACCGCACCACACATGCACGCGCCTGCCAGGTTCAGATTTTCGTTCATGAACATTCCTTTCCTTGCCTGCTGAAGGGTGCCTACTCTACCGCAAACAACGGAAATCGAAACCGCTTCAGCTACCGAAACGGCGGCGGGCGGAAGAACCGAATGACGCGAACAGCCGACACCGGGCTATTTGGGCAGGATTGACTGGTGGGCCCAGATCACCTGCATTGAGGTCACTGATGACCCCCGTCATCACGTCTATCGCGGGAATGTCCGCCAACCGCCCGTCGCGCAACACACGCCAGCTTTTCAAAGTCAGCCCGACGTGTCAGGCCGCATGCTGCAAGCATTATCCAACTCGTTCCATTGAGATGGACAACCCGGATCCGGCGCTGCTTTCAGGAAAAATCGGTGCGGCGGTTGTTGCCTTTATCCGTATCACTACCTGGTCCATGGCTTTCAAGAAACCTGATCAGTTCAGGCAGTATCTCGGACCGCCACTTGCTACCATGAAACAACGAAAAGTGTCCGCACTTCGCCACAAGCAACCGGCGCCTGGCACTCTCCGGGATCAGCGGGCACAACCCATGAGCTGCGGACGTTTGACCAGGCGCTGCGATGTCATCATCCTCACCCTCGATTGTCATCAGGGGGATGGTCGTGATGCGGCCGGGGTCAACAGTCTCGCCATGCCAGGACAACGATCGGCAACAAATATCGCGGCCGTGAAACACTGCGGCGATATTGTCGAGGAAGAACTCGCCTGGCAGGTCCATAACAGACGTAAACAACGTGAAGAAGGAATGACCAACAGGGTCCAGACCATCGTCACTGTATATTTTGTAAGAAAGTTCGCCTTGCTGCATGAGATGCCTGTTGAGATATGCCATCAGCGATGCAAGTTGCAGGTAACCCGGATAGACTGATCGCCCGTATCCCGGAAACGACGATGATACGCGACGTAGCACATTGTCTTCAAACCAGGGAATGTCACGCTCGCGCAGCAGGTTGACCACCCGGGTTGGATTGACCATGGGATCAATGGGCCCCCCGATCAGGGTCAGCGACCCGATGTCGCTCTCGCGCTGTTGGGCCGCAAGCATGGCGGCGGCTGCCAGGGCAGGAACACCACCTTGACACAGCGCCACCACGTGTGCGCCCTCACCGGCAACGCCGATAAAGTCGAGCACATAATCGATGTTCCGTTCCAGACCAAAGGGACCCGCACTCACCGGCACCTCACTGGCATTGGTCCAGTCGGTCACGTACACGCGAAACCGGGGGAGAAGCCCGATGATCATGTCTGTGAGCAATACCGCGTAATGCCCTGAAAGCGGCGCGACCAGGAGAAGTGCGGGAAACCCTGTCGATTGAGCTGTCGAGAACTCGACAAGTGAGCAAAACGGTTTGTCCGAGACAACGCGTTCACACACGGTTGAAGCCACCCCGTCAATGACGACCAGATCAATGTCAAAGTTGGGCTTCACGGGCAATTTTTGCTTTGACTGAGGATGACTGGTGAGCGGAATACCGATAATGCATTTTACGGTATCGGGACGAGACTGACCTTGATCGCAATCAACTCACCAAAATGACCTCATTGTCGCTGACCTGTCCGGGTTCGAGGGTCATTTACCTGCAGGGCATTCCATGTACAACAAACCGGCAACAGGCCAAGCCATGCCCTTGTGCAGTCAGCCCGAACCATCAAAAAAAATAATTCCCATGAAGAAGTTATCACTATAATTTACCTTTACGTAAGGATCACTAAATTGTGTCGCTACCCACACCCGCGCCACAATTCGGGACTATCGCCAGCGCCAACAAATCCGTAAAGTGTGCTGCATTGCAACATTTTTAGTACCGAGCATCCCTCATGAAACGCCGAGTTATCGCCAGCCTGTCTGTTTTGCTGATCCTTCTGCTATGCGGCGGATTGATCTGGTTCAACTTCTTCAAGGCTCAGAAAATCAACGAGTTTTTTGCAGGCATCAAGCCGCCGGTACAGATCGTCTCGACAGTTGAAGTCACGGCTCGAGCCTGGCAGCCCGGCATTACCGCCATCGGTACGGCACGCGCTGCGCAGGGTGTGCAACTGGCAGTGCAGGCAAGCGGCCTGGTCAAGAACATCCGCTTCAAGGCCAATGACAAGGTCAAGGCAGGCGAGGTGCTGGTGCAGCTTGATGATGCCGTGGAGCGCGCTGAACTCAACAATGCGCGCACCGCCGTGAACATCAATGAAATCGCGCTTGGTCGCAGTCAGACCTTGAAGCGCAAGGGCTTTGACTCGCAAGCAGCCCTTGATACCGCCCAGGGTGCGCTGGAAGCAGCCCGCGGCAAACTTGCCAGCACACAAGCCGTTATAGACACCAAAGCCCTCAAGGCCCCGTTCAACGGCACAATCGGCATCCCGGCCATTGATCTCGGGCAATACGTTTCTGCCGGTACGGTTGTCGCGACACTGCAGGATCTCGACAACATGGTGGTGGATTTCACGGTGCCGGAGCAGACCGTGCAGCACATATCGCTTGGCCAGAAGGTATTGTTCGGCCTGACCGAAGATCAGCTCAACCTGACCGGCGAGATCACCGGCATCGATCCTCGCGGCGATCCGCAGACACGGCTCGTCAATGTGCGCGCCAGAATTGCAGCTTCCGCCGACCAGGGGATTATCCCGGGGCGCTTCGTGCAGGTGCGCGTGCAACTGCCGGAAGAACCAGACGTGGTGGCCGTGCCGCAAACAGCGGTCGTGACATCGCTTTATGGCAACTATGCCTACAAGGTGATGCCGGACACCAGGCAGGGTGCAACCGGCGATACCATGCTCCTCCAGCAGGTGTTCGTGAAATCGGGCAGGCTTGATGGCGGAAATGTCGAAGTCATCGATGGTCTTGCAGCAGGCGATGTGATCGTCAGTGCCGGGCAAAACAAGCTGCAACCGGGCGCCAGTGTGAAGGTCGACAACTCCATCGACATCACCAAGCCCGCCGTTCCCGTGCAGTGAGTCCAGACCAATGAGTTTCACCGAAACATTCATCCGCCGCCCGGTTCTGGCCACCGTCGTTTCCCTGCTCATTCTTCTGATGGGTTTTCAGGGGTTGTTCAGCCTGAAAGTGCGCGAGTACCCGGAAGTCAAGGAAACCACCATAACCATCACCACGGTGTATGTGGGAGCCTCTGCTGACCTGATCCAGGGTTTCGTGACAACCCCGATTGCCAAGGCCGTCATCAGTGCCGAAGGGGTCGACTATGTCACCTCGTCGAGCCGACTGGGCCTCAGCACGGTGCAGGTGCAGATGAAACTCAACACCGACCCGAACGCGGCGCTGACCGAGGTGAACGCCAAGGTGCAGGCGGTGCGCGCGCAATTGCCGACCGATGTGGAAGACCCTGTGGTCGCCAAGGGCACCGGCCAGTCATTTGCGCTGATGTATCTGACTTTCGCCAGCCCGAAGATGACACCGGAACAGGTCACCGAATACCTTATCCGGGTGGTTCAGCCGCGACTGTCGACGCTGGAAGGCGTGGCGGATGCGCAGATACTTGGCGGCCAGAACTTTGCTATGCGGGTTTGGGTAGACCCGCTGAAACTGTCGGCACGCAATGTCAGCGCGGGAGATGTGGTGCAGGCAATCCGGGCAGCAAACTTCCTGTCCGCACCGGGCAGCACAAGAAACGAATACGTGGCCTATTCGCTTGAATCCAAGACCACGCTGCAAACTGCGGAGAGCTTTGCCGCCCTGCCGCTGAAATCACAAGGCGACCAGATTGTACGGTTGCGTGATGTGGCCAGGGTCGAACTGGGCCCGGAGTCCACCGATGTGAAGGTGACCTTCTCGGGCCGTCAGGGCACCTTTATCGGCGTGACCACCACGCCATCCGCCAACCCGCTCGACGTCGCCAACCTCGTTCATGCTGAAGTCGCCAAGATGCAACCGACCCTGCCCGCCGAGATGACGGCGGAGGTGGTCTATGATGCATCGAGTTTCATCCAGGCGTCCATCGACGAGGTGTTCGCGACCATCGGCGAGGCGGTGATAATCGTCATCCTGGTGATCCTGCTGTTCCTCGGGTCGTTCCGCTCCGTAATCATTCCGGTCGTCACCATTCCGCTTTCACTCATCGGTGTGTGTCTGTTTCTGTATGCGTTCGGCTTTTCAATCAATCTGCTGACCCTGCTGGCCATGGTACTGGCGATCGGCCTGGTGGTGGACGATGCCATTGTGGTGGTGGAGAACATTCACCGCCACATTGAAGAGGGCAAGACGCCGATAGATGCCGCGATTACCGGCATGAACGAAATCTTCCGGCCCATCGTCTCCATGACCATCACTCTGGCAGCGGTGTATGCCCCTATCGGGTTTACCACCGGATTGACCGGGTCACTGTTCCGCGAATTTGCGTTCACGCTGGCAGGTGCCGTTATCCTGTCCGGGATCATTGCAGTCACGCTGTCACCCATGATGGCATCGCGCCTGTTGAAGCCGCACGGTGCCGGCGGCCAGACGGGTTTTGCAGGTTTCGTTGATCGAAGATTCACCTGGCTGGAGAACAAATACCATGCTGTGCTGCATGGCTCGCTGAACGCCCGCTGGGCCACCTTCATCATGGCTATGGCGCTGCTCGGCACGGTAGGCTTCCTGTTCACGCACACCTCATCTGAACTGGCACCTGAAGAAGATCAGGGCGTGTTCCTGGGCGTGGTCAATGCGCCCAAATATGCCAACTCCGACTACACGCAGTTCTACGTCAAGGAATTCCACAAGCTGCGCGACACGAGGCCCGAAATCAAGGACACGTTCTCCATCGTCGGTGCGGACGGCGGAGGCGGTGCCTTCTTCGGCATGAAACTGAAGGACTGGGACGATCGCACGGACATCCCGGCGGCCCAGACCAAGCAGGCCATACAAACGGCCGTTGGCGCCAGTCCCGGTGTCCAGGCATTCGTATTCTCGCGTCCGTCCCTGCCCGGCACAGGCGGTGGTCTGCCGGTGCAATATGTCATCCGCTCGCTCGGCAGCCCCGAGCAGGTGTATGAAGTGGCCGAGGCCATCCGCAAGGAAGCGCAGGCCAGCGGCAAGTTCATCGTGGTCCAGAATTCCATGTCGTTCGAAACCCCGGCGGCTCGCATTGTCATCGACCGTGACCGGGCAGCCTCCATGGGCGTACCCGTATCCGACATCGGCACAACGCTGGGCGCGCTGGTAGGTGGAGCACAGATTTCCAAGTTTGACCGCGACAACCGCAGTTATGATGTGATCATGCAGGTATCCGATGAGGACCGTATGAACCCGGACCTGCTGGGTAAATATTACGTCCGCGCGTCCACCGGCGCGATGGTGCCGCTGTCTGCCCTCGTCAGTTTCGAAAGAGGCGTCCAGCCTGCATCTATCGAGCAGTTCAACCAGCTCAATTCCGCCACCATTTCCGGCATCCCGCTGCCGACAGTGACCAGTGCCGATGGATTGAAAGAACTGGAAACAATCGCCCAGCAGCAGATGCCTGCCGGCTTCTTCACCGACTATATCGGCCAGTCACGCCAGGAGCAGTCGGCCGGCAACGCCCTGCTCATCGCATTTGGGCTGGCCATCGTGGTGATCTATCTGGTGCTGGCTGCCCAGTTTGAAAGTTTCCGCGACCCCATCATCATTCTGATGGCGGTTCCCCTGTCATTGTTCGGCGCACTGGTACCGCTCAACCTTGGTCTTGGTACGCTCAACATTTTCACCCAGGTCGGGCTGATCACGCTTGTCGGGCTGATCACCAAGCATGGTATCTTGATGGTGGAGTTTGCCAATGAGCAGCGACAACTGCACGGAATGGACAAACGCCAGGCGATTGAAACAGCCGCACAGGTGCGATTGCGCCCGATCCTGATGACGACGGCTGCCATGGTGCTCGGCGTCATTCCGCTGCTCACGGCAACCGGCGCCGGTGCTGCAGCCCGCTTCGCCATGGGCCTGGTGATAGCCTCCGGCATGTCTGTCGGTACGCTGTTCACCCTGTTTGTGGTGCCGATGTTCTACACGCTGATTTCGTCCAACAAGGTCAATGTGGTCCACACCGGTGCACCGGAAGCCCATCCCGCGCCTGCGGAATAGGCAGGTCGCTTGCAACTCGCAGCCGCTTTAATTGTGGGCTCGGCGCTAGCGGCATGCTGACAGGCCAATGCAAGCATCAATCGAGTTGAACATGGTCGATCTCCTTGTTCATGTTTGCGTTCGTGTTGTGGAACCACCTGTCACGTCACATTTGTTCAGCACCGTCCAACGCCGCAGTTCATGATCGCCTTCCGAAGACCGTATTGGTGTCCCGCCTGATAGTGTATTTCAGCTCCTGCGCTACTTGTGGTTTTTGATCCTAATCAAGGCGGAAGTGGCTGATTTCGCCGAACGTGAGCCTCGCGGCTAAGTAGATGTACTTGACCATTGTCTTAAACGAAATGCAGATGAGCATTGTTGACAGGTCAGCACGCCGGTCGTGAGTACAATTGAAGAACGGGAGGATTGATTAGGTGGATACCCTCAAGGTTGCAGAACATGCAAGAGCGTTACTGGACGCGCATGGAGACAAGGCGGAAGCCGAGGCTGCTCAAAAGGCTTCCGCTCTCAAAACCGCCGGCAAAACTGATGAAGCGGCACAATGGGAAAGAGTACGCAAGGCCATCCATGATCTGCGCTCAGGTCATGTGAGCTGAATTTGCAGCGCTTCATTCTGACCCGAGGTGATTGAGCATGCTTTCAACTTTGCGGACGATTCTGGCATTGATCATTCTGGTTGGAATGGTGCATGCAGGTGCCGCGCACGCCGTGGAACATATTCGAGCTGAAATCGATCTTTCAGAGCAACGGTTTTACCTGTTTGTTGACGGAAGGCTGACAAATTCGTGGCCAACATCAACAGCACGGAGCGGATATCGGACCCCAGTTGGACGATTTCATCCAATCCGGCTGGAGCGATCCTGGCACTCACGCAAATATGAGTGGGCACCCATGCCGCATTCGGTTTTCTTTCTTGGCGGCTACGCCATCCACGGAACCACCGAAATCAGTCGGCTGGGCCGTGCCGTCTCGCATGGCTGCATCAGGCTGCATCCATCAAGTGCCGCCCGGTTTTTCAACCTGGTCAGACAAGTCGGATGGCAGGAGACCGACATCGTGATCAGACGGTAACCTTTCGATACAATGAAACCAGCCTCAGCCGGGTAACCGTTGATGTTGCAGGACTGCCGCAGTGGGAACCAAATCCTGGATGGTCGAGACTTTGCTGTTGCTTGATATTCAAAATAAGGAATATAATTGTAGCGAAGCTTGTGTAATCCCCCCATTTTTAGCGGGATGTTTTGGTAGAATTTACGCTGCTTGTTTGAGTTTCTGTGCGGGCGTTATTCCTCCTATTCCCATGTTTGGCCGTTCGTTGTTGTATGTCCAGAGCCAACGCGTGGCGTGGTCTTGTACCTGTTCCAAAGTGTCGAAGTGATATTGTCCAAGCCATTCCTGCCTGACAGTGCGGTTGTAGCGCTCGACATAAGCGTTTTGTTGCGGCTTGCCCGGTTGGATATACATCAGTTCAATCCCACGCTGTGCGGCCCAGACCTGAAGCGTTGCACTGATATATTCAGGACCGTTATCGACACGAATGGCATCTGGTCGCCCGCGCCAGCTGATGACTTGGTTCAATGTTCGCACCACGCGCTCTGACGGCAATGAGAAGTCGACCTCAATGGTAAGACCCTCACGGTTGAAGTCATCCAGCACATTGAGCGTTCTGAAGGACCGGCCATCAGCAAGCTGATCTGCCATGAAGTCCATCGACCAGACGTGGTTCGGACCGTCCGGAACGGTCAGGGCATCAGGCTTCTCGCGCTTCAACCGTTTGCGCGGCTTGATGCGCATGTTGAGTTCCAATTCCCGATAGATGCGGTACACGCGCTTGTGGTTCCATGCGAACTCAAGCGGAAGGCCTGGCACATCACCAACCTGCCTGCATCGTGCAACCGAAACACCCGCCCTCTCGACTATACGCTCAATACGCACATCGCGCCCGGCCCATGGGTGATAATCGTAAAGAACCCGGCGCTCGCCCGTATTGTGGGTGTTCGGTGATCGAGTTGTACAATCATAAGCGCCCTCATTCAGCGCTTGGCGGCAAACCACCAGCCGTGGTTTATTGGCGGAGAAACGAAACAACCAACCCTGACCAGCAGGAGCGAAGAGTAGCTTAATTTACGCCGAAACCTGTCCAACAAATGGGGAGTAGTTCAAGCTCCAACAACCGCTTGAACCGCTTGGCAGATACAAACCCGTCAGCAACCGGGCGCAGCAACAGACCTTTAGCGCGTGTACAGATCGTTGATGGTAATGCGAAATAGAGCGTGACACCACC
>Ga0316193_10002069_pt1 | contig 13926 bp, 10 predicted proteins | sample MerIslsedime2_MG_FD_207735 | JGI IMG/M metagenome (GOLD analysis project Ga0316193, IMG submission 207735) | Coastal sediment microbial communities from Maine, United States - Merrow Island sediment 2 | ecosystem: Environmental > Aquatic > Marine > Coastal > Sediment | place: USA: Maine...
AATTGTCGGTAGAGGTATCCGACTATTGCTATCCGTATACAGTTGCGAGTACACAGGCTCAGCAGGTGATCGCTTCAACGGGCTACAAGTCCGCTGTAGGTGGGAAGGGAGGAGACGACCCTGACTTGCAAAATCCTTATTACATCCCTCGTATTGAAATTTTTGGTAGTGACAGCATGGATGATTACATAGAAAAAATACCTCCCCCTGTGCTTGCATCGGTTTCGCAAATAGTGAAGTACAATCGCTTGCGTGCCTTGAGAGACAGGGCGACATATATGAACCGCTAAACAGATTTTCCGGACAATCTCTTTTCCAGGAGTTCAATCAGCCCCAGAGATTTTTCCTCGGTAAATTTACAGGCGAAAAATTTGCCTGAATTTTCAAGCGTAGAGAGATCGGATTCATCCAGAATTGCAGGGTTCTCCCGTTCGGGATTCCAGTCAATGTAGTGCAGGTAGACCCTTTTCTCGTCAGCCATTGGCTCTTTTCGGTTATCGAAAATCTCCCTCGCTTCTGATTCATCAAAAGAGACACAGTATTTTTTAAACTCGGAATTCAGAATTGCGGTTTGAAAAAAAATTTCATCCGAGTTTGTCGCCAGGCGGAGGTAGTTTTTAAGTTTTCTGCTGGATCTGGAATTAAAATAATCCACCAGAAACTGTACGCTATTCCTGTTTAGACACCATCTTGAAGAGCCACTGTAGAAAGATATCCAGTCCTTGTTTCTTGGCAACAGATACTTGTTTAGCAGCAACTCGATTTTGCGTACGACAACACCTGCCAGGAATAAATTGATTTTGGGTTTATGCTGATCCTGCTTGCCGTGCCGTTCATCTATGAAACGTGCCTTGAGGTCTTTGAGTTGATAAAACTTTATCAGTCCGTATCCCCAGATTCCCGGGACCAAGGGGTAGTAGTTGAGGAAATTAGCCGGGTGATTCTCGGTCAGAAATTCGTTAATAAGTTGTCGGTGTTTTATTGGAAAGTCCGTTCCGGCCAAGTACATGAAATATTCTGCATCTGAAACCTCAAGTGCATATTCAAGGCATTCGCAAATGGTGCTTGTCAAACTCCAGCCACCCCAAACAACTTTATTCCGCTTTCTGATGAAATGAATATTGCTCTGATCCGGTAACTCAAATTCTTTCAGGTCAGAACGTTTATCTATATGAACAATGATGTCCGAGTTTTGCCAGGACAGTTGCTTGATAAGCCTGTGAAATATGGCTGGTTGATGATGAGCCAGGATAATGAAACAGCACTTCATTTCAGAGGACGCCCAAAAACAAATTGAATTCTACTGAGTTGATCTGATAACAGGGATGAAGGTTCCAGTTCATTTTAAGATCGCCTGAACAGGCGCGATACGTGCTGATATGAATTCAGTATTGAATTTCGAGTCCAGAGTTCAGCGTACTTGGCTACCAGCCATCCAAGCGTGATAACTATCGACATGGGTATCACTGGAATCAGCACTGCAGGTATCCACGGTGCAAAATTTCCAATTTTTATAATCAATGAAACCATCATGTTTTCATGCAGTAAATACAAGGGGTAACTTGCAAAGCCGAGCAAGAGTAGAAACGGATTGGCTAGCAATGATTGCATTCGTTTACTGAGGATAGCTGCAGTGAATAGCAGGACAATAGCGATTCCGGCATAAGTCGCCTGCACTCCCCACCCCTCCAGGGAGAACGCAGAAATCAGACCGATTACCACAGCCAAAATCATTATGTATGCACGCTGCTCCCTGACATACAGATAGAACAGTGAGCCGGCAGCGAACCAGCCAAAGTATTTTGCGCTAAGAACAAATAGAATTTGCTGTGCTAGTGACCATTGCGCATTTGGAAATAAATCGCTTAAAAATGGCAGGGCTACGTAAGACAGAAACACGATACATAACATCCAGACCATCTTTTTTTCACCAAAAACAAAATAAAAGAGACCGGCCAGCAAATAGAATTTAACCTCAACATAGAGCGACCAGAATGCCCCTTCAAGCTGACCCTGAGGCGGGCCAATAAGCTTGCTCCACCAGATGGGATCTATAAACGTCAGTCCGGGTAACAGGTCACGTAAAACCGGACTTCCCGAGGGTCTCTCGAAGAAAAACCCTGCCGTAGAATAAATGATGATTGAGCAAATCAGCATCGCAGGAAAAAGCCTTAACCACCTCCGAACGAAAAAATTTATCGGTGACTGGGGTTTGTCCAGGGTCATATGAATTACATAACCCGAAATCACAAAGAACAAATGAACGCCAAGCCAGCCATTTGCGAACAGCGGGATGCCTGAGAACCTGTCTTCGAACGGGATGATCTCCGGCCACCTGACGAAAGCGTGGTACAGCAGTACTAAGAAAATCGCAATGCCACGCAGGCCATCCAAATATTGGATTCGGTGCAAATCCTTTTTTACAAGCTTTCCAGCGTCAATCATAGGTGCCAGTCCAGGGACGCATGTTTGGTATCGCAGAGATACGATGTAATGGCTTTACGCGGTAGAATGCGCCCCATTTTCCGTGCTCGATTTTTACCAAAAATTTTTGCCACGAAGGCTTCCAGTCGTTTACGTCGTCAAAGGATTCCGGACTTCGAGGGTTCGGATTTAAGAGAGGCTTTTCAGCTCATCAGGCTCATGGTCAAGCAGCCTTCTGTTGGTAGTATAGCCGACGTCGTTCGGCCAGCGTTTTCTGCTTGATCCGTCGGCGGCGATTGAGCACCGTCTCGGCCAGTGCTTCCTTCAGCTGCGCGGCCTCGCGGCGTAGCCCTTTGACTTCATCGGAGTTCGCTTCCCTCGCGGTATCGCCGGCCAGGCGCTTCTTGCCGGCCTCCAGAAACTCCTTTGACCAGCGGTAATACAGGTTCTGGTTGATGCCTTCCTTGCGGCACAGCTCGGCAATGCTGGATTCACCGCGCAGACCTTCCAATACAATGCGGATCTTCTCTTCTGCGGAATACTGCCGCCGGGTGGCCCGGCGAATGTCTCGAATAGCCTTCTCGGCGCTGTCTTTCTTCTTTGTCATCATCGTTCCTCTTCAGAGTTACGATGAGCCAAAAGTCTCTCTTATTCAAACCGCCCAGCTTGTCCGACTATCGTTGACGGCGAACAGGTGTCCGGCACCCCTAAAGCCCAAACAGAGACAGAAAAAACCGGGTACAGTCTGCAATGCTGACCTCTGTACTCTTGATATTCCAGATCTGAATGATTCCGTAGAACGTCCAGACACCGGCAATACGCCTTAACTTGACGAGCCTGGAGGCTTCAACTGCAGACTGACGCAATTTCTGCTGCCTGACCATCGACACCCCCACTCCGAGCGCCAGCAAAAAGCAGTAAACAAACCTTGGGCCCCAGACCGACCAGAACAAACCCGGGTCCCACGCGGTCACGGTGTCAGGCTGATTCAGAATATGGTGGTACATATTCCCCAGAAATGCGGCTGTGAAAATGGCAGTGAACATGCGAGCAGAAGGGCTGATGTTTCGAAGCTTCAAGTAGGTCGGATAAAAGAAAAATTCGACCATCAATTCCTTGAAGTAATAGTAGAAACGATTCCAGAACTCCAGGATCGACTGGGCAAGCAAGGGCTTGTATGTATTTCTGAACACGTTGAAGCCCAGCAAGCGTAGACAGCCGACGATGATGTGACCCTTCGCCGCCAGCGAGAGCGTCGCACGAATCAGCTCAAGATAGATCAGCGCCCAGCCCTGGATTCCGCCTGCATCCAACCCATCCGCCAAGACCCGGTTTACGCGGGGTAAGTCCAGCGCCCAGGTTTCAGGCCATAGAGTAAGGTAAGGGACGGACGCACCGAAGAACACCAGGTTCATCAAGTCGAGCAAGAAAAACCACACGGCAGAAAGCACCAACAACTTGATGCCTGCCAATTGAGAACGAGCGAATGCAGTTGCATCGAGAGCCTCGTGCCTGGACAGGTATTCCATTCCCTTTCCATACGGGGTGGCAGTCCCGCCATAGACTGGAAACATGTAAAACAGATGATCTGTGAATTTCGTCCCCGCCAGCTTGCCACGGCTTCCCTGCATAACCATGTAACTCAGCCGCCAGGCCATGAAGGGCACCAGGCCCAATATGCCAAACCAGGGATTTGTGCTTAAAATCAGCGCAATCCAGATTCCAATATGCAGCAAAATCAAAGGATGGCGCCTGGCCACTCCGGGCCAACGCTCAAATTGCTGCACCCATCTGAAAAACACGTAGAGACACACAATTCCTGCCAAAACACCGGCGGCAATGTACATCCAGCTCATGCCTGGCACGCCCAGGAACCGTTCTGCCAGAACGGCAACCGCTACTATCGAGAGCAACAGGCGCCGCTGTTGAGGGAAAATCATGACAAGCGCTAGCGCCACAGGCATTAGAAGGGTGACTTCATGCCACAACAGCATCAGGCTCGCTATTGACCACAACAGAAGGCGGCCGGCTACAGTTTCGGTCCGGGTAATCAACCCGGTGTGTTCATGCAGGTTTGCGAGAGCTGCCGGTAACATCAGCCAGCTAATCGTTGGCACGCTGTATTGCGTTCAGGATTCCCTTGATGGAGCCAAGGTCGGCAGGGTCAATACCCAGTGCGTGCAGGTCACAACCATGGTTCTGTTCCAGGTAAAAGATCACCTGGATCAATGCAAATGAGTCGATAATCCCTGCATCGATGAGGTTGATGCTGTCATCGATGTCATCAAGACTGCAGCCGGGAATTGCTACCGTTCGAAGAAACTCCACCAGGCCTGATCGCACTACTTGCTGGTCCATTGATTAATTGCCTCCTTTGCCTGTACTGCGCGCCAGCAGTTGCCTGAGATCATAGGGGTCCGTGGCCATGCAAGCTTGCCTGACCGATTCGCGGTTGATCTTGCCTCTGCTGGTACGCGGAATCTCGTCAAGAAAATACCATTGAGCAGGGTGTTTGTGCTTTGCCAGATGATGACCGATCCACTCATGCAGGCCGACAATAGCCTGGTCACTGGAATTTTTCAGTACGACGGCCAGCCCCACGTTTTCGCCGTAAAAAGCGTCTTCGAACCCAAAGCTGCATGCATCGAGGGTTTCTGCATACTGCTCAATGACTTCATCAATATCAGCAGGAAACACTTTCATGCCGCCTTTGTTGATTTCGTCCCGTTCTCTGCCCTTCAGGAACAACCGTCCTCTGTCATCGAACATCCCGATGTCACCGGTCATAAACCAGCCGCCCTGAACAGCCGCATCCGTCAGGTCCTGACGCTGAAAATAGCCCTTCATCAGAGCGGCGGTATGCAGCCAGACCATGCCGGTCTCGCCCGGCACGCACAGCCGGTCATCTTCCATAATCCTGATTGTCGCGCCCCATGGTTCACCGATCAGGCCGCTTTCGGGCACGACCGGACCGCCGGTAGTCCCTGCCACCCAACTCCCGGTCTCGGTGATTCCATAGGCATTAAAAACCTCTTCCGTTCCAGCCCAATGCTGAATCTGGGTCCAGGTATTTTCAGACAGTGGAGCAGACCCCACATGCACCCGTTCCAGCGTTTGCATCGTGGGGGCAGATGCGGTCTTCAGCGCCAGGTTCCACACCGACGGCACCGAAGACATGAAGCTGATGCGGTGCTCATCGATCATTTCACCCAGGTGCATGATGAGATCAGCCTTGAATGGTGGCGCTATGAACAAGTCACAGCCGGCCAGCCAGGGGAACAGGCAGTTGCAAATCAACCCATGTCCGAAATGCGTCGGCAATACGCACAGGCTGCGACGATATCGTTCGGTACCCAGGCACTGTTCAAGGGTCGTCCATCGCGCCAGCAGGGATCGATGCGTGTGCACCACACCTTTGGGCTGACCGGTTGAGCCCGATGTAAAAAGAATCAGGGCATCGTCATCCAGGCGGGGAAAGACTGAAGGAGTCACCTCTGCCATTCCGGCTGACAACGGACTCTCCACGTCCAGTGTATGCCTCACGATGCTGTCAGATACTATCTGGAGAGTCGATTCTGCAGTGTTATCATCCACGACATTGAATTTTGCCCTGGCTGCAGACGCCAGCTTCTGGACCTCAAATGGCGTCAGCCTTGCATCCACCGGAATGGCGCAAGCACCTGTTTGCCAGATAGCGAGCAGTTCCGCAAAAAACTCGAGGCTGTTGCCGAAATGGATCAGGACACGATCGCCCGGCTCGATCCCACCTGCAATCAATGCCTTCACGCGCACGATGATTTGCTGATGAATTTCTTCGGGATTCCAGTGACGACCGCTGACAGGTTCAGTCAGATTGCCTGGATTCCACATGCCTCCGGGAATAATCACTTCTTTTATCTCTCAAAGTTGTCGAGGGTACCCCTCGGTTGCCAATCGGGCTGTCGCCCAAACCGGCCTGTCACTGGCCCGGAAATGAAGCCCAGTGGCTCGTCGATAGGTTCCAGAAGACTCTGGTAGTAACGTTTTTCTACAGATTTCGGATCATAACCGAAAAGGTTCAGCAAGGTAGGAAAGATCTCGAAATGCGAAGCCAGGTTATGATTTTTCACGGCGGCTCTTGAAAATGCCGCATTCAGGTTTTCGTCCATTGTCATTACCAGCAGGGGAATCAGTGCTTCGGCGATGGTCTCCTGGCTGCGCCGGCAATGCGTAACCGGGTTTCCGTCGTCCAGAAGGTTCTGGCCATGATCAGATGTATAAATGAGTACTGTCTCTGAAAGATCGATACCTGGCAGTAATGAGCTGAAAAATTCGTCAACGCTCCATCTCACTGCGTTCTTGTAGGCATTTACGAGGCGCGGCCTGTCGGTAATCGACTCGTAAGCCTGCATGGCTGGACTGAATATTTCCCTGTTTTCAGGATATGAGCGGTGATAAGGAAAATGGGCGCCAAATTTGTTGATGTAGACAAATTGAGGACCAGTTCGGCTGAGTATTCCAGTCAATTTGTTGGCAACCTCAACATCCCGTTCATACCCATTGTCATCGGATATGGTCAGGATGTTATCGACCAAAGCCAATTCGTTATCATTCATGAAGTACTGACGGCGGGCCGAAATGTGTTGCGCCTCGATAAAGGTGGTTTCAAACCCGGCCAGCCGGGCGTATTTCCAAACCGACGGGTGGGCCAAAATACTGTATTCCGGCTCGCCTATTCTTCGCGGGTCGGCTCCGAGACGCAAAATAGCATTACTTGAGTAACTGCAATTCGTAGCTGATATGGCCAGGCCAAAATTTGCAATGATATCTGCTTCTGACAGCAGAAAAGGCGTAGTTCCTCTCATTCGGTTCAGATCAACAAAATCTCCGCTGACGCTCTCGTCAACAATCAGCACGACGTTTTTCACACGCGGTCCGGCATTGATGTCCAATTCGACTTCAGATTTTTCGAGGGGTTGCGGGTCACTGATCGCAAAGATGGGGAAAAGGCCCAGGTATAGAAACTGGCTTGGCATGCCGCGAGTTTCTTCCGCGGTAGACGCTCCAATATAGTACACCAGGCCGCCAAGCAGCAGGCAGGGTACAACTGGGGTCAACATCGTGATTTTCAGTCGGAAAATTTTAATTGTTGGAGAGGATATGAGCAGGCCAATAAGCAATATCAGGGTAGAGATTGATGCCTGGAGAAAATAGGTCCCATAAAAACCCACCATATCCAGGCGAATCAAGCTTGGGTCCCACATTCCATCCAGCGCCTGGATGGTGATCCGGTCGCCGGTGATCAGGTAGTAAGCCTCGGCCAAAAGCGTTGAAACGCCAATCAGCAACACCCAGATGACTCGTTCGATCCGACGCGGTGTAAAGGCAACATATAACAGGGCTGCCAGGGCTGAAAACCAGATTCCGAGGAACACTGTCAGCGGAAAATACTTCTCGAACTCCAGAAAATGGTCAAGTTGGGCGACCACGGAGTGATTGGTCAGACTCAGACCTGCGAACAGCAGAATCAGCTTGATGGTATTGCGTGCCTTCGACGCTCTCTTTGTATTGATCACCGTTCTTCCAGAGCTCCTTTGACAGGTTTTCCACGCGGATACCCCGGAGGTAAAAATCTGATCATCAAAACTCCGGCCAGCAAAAGTGTAACCAAATTTTTTCGCTGAGTATAAGACCAATAAAGGGCCTTTACCCCAAAAACCCTGAGTATTGTAATAGCCGTTCAGACCTTTCGATGCCCCTGATTGCGGCAAATGAAAGTGGGCAGATGTTTGTCCTGGCTGGCTGCAAGGACACCATTAATGACGCGCGGACGATCGCTAATACGCGATACCCAACAGTCGGTCCATACCACCATTTAATTCAAATAAAACAGTTATTTATATTTATTTACTGTGAATCACTATAGGGTCGGGCCTGCTTGAAATAGACTCTCCGCTCGCCCGTGCCTAAATCGTCCACCTTGTATTCAACATCTATAGCGAACAAGTTGTTGTTATCCTGAGGATCATCGAGTTGTTTGAAATGGTCGTGCAGGGTACGTATCACATTCACCAGCATATCGAGTTCGCTATCCAGGAACACCGGTTCTCTAATTCCGAGGTCCTTGTTTACCTTCGTTTCCGATGATCGTTTGATATAGACACGTTCGGTGTATTTTGTGCTGAAATCATACGTGTCCTTTGGATCAAAAAACACGATCATTTCTTCCGCCACTACGCCTGGTGAAGGGTTGGTGACACTGTATTCGCCGCGCTGGTTATTGAAGTAGACCCCTGTAGATAACCCGGACTGGTTTTTCATGTCGGTGATGTTTCTCGAGATTGCTACGCCATTGCCTTCTTCTGAGGGAAACCCCGGGTTCAATTGAATCGCGGCGAAAACTGTTTCGTGATTGATGCCGTAAAACTCACGCTCGTCGAACGCTCTTCGGTTCCAGACTGAAGCCCAAACGGTTCTAATCGCATTCTCGATGCTGCTGGCCATTTTGTCGGGGTTGAATGAGGTTGAAGTGTACAGCCCCGCGCCGCTGAAATTAGCCAGGTCTTCAGAATTGGTTGAACTTCGGAAGCGTACGCTCTCGGTGGGATAGTGGGTATCGATTTTGGCCTTTACATCCATGATCAACCGGGGGTCGATGGACGTTTGCATAAGCTTTTCCCGAAGCGCTGCGAGCAGTTTTTCTGTCTCAACCGGATCATTCTTTGCACGAACCAATTCAATGGTGTCATTGATTAATAAGTCGATGCCCGTGTCTTTGATGTGCGCATCGTAATAGGCAAAGGGAATAGCAAAACCTGGCCGGACGATTTGATAGTCAGCCTTGCCTTTCAAGACGTTATAAATCTCGGCATAGTTCGCTGCTTTGGCGCCCACCAGGTTAGCGTCTTTGGCGCCAATCTCGCTGTGGTCCAATACTCTTTTCACATCCAGGCGAACCGCTGGGAGATTACCGATGGCAGGTGGCCTGGATGACTGCCAATGTATCTCGGCCTCTTTTCTGTCGGCCACTTCGATACTGACATCATCGCCTTTCAAACTCATTTTAACCAGCGCGTTACTGTGAACCAGTTCCGCATATTCCGAAGACATGATATTGGGAAATACCATGTTCGGTGTATTGCGTTGTTTCGATTTGAGGTTTATGTGGTCAAGGTCGGTCTGTGCTTGTTCGGAGATCACGCCTGCAACCACTGTCAGGTCAAGCGGCAATGACTGAAACACCGGAATACTCTCTGTGTTAAGCGAGGAGTAAACATCTGTGGTTCTCAGCATATCGTCTTTCGTAATATATGTTAGGTAGCCATAAGCAATGCCATCCCACATAACGCGTTTTCTGGCGGCACCTTCAACGGCCAATTTGATGTCGTTGGTAAGCTTGGCCAGGTCTATCAACAATGATGCCTTCAAAGTATCATCAAGAACGCCGCCAACGGCGGGATCAATATTTTTCCAGGCTACAAGCGGCTCCCCATACATACTCTCGATGTTATCCGTCGCATAGTTGACGGTAACTGACACGAAGTTGGCTATTTTTAGCAGACGATCAAGATCCCGACCTTCGACAGAATAGTTAAAATCGCGAATATCTGTGAGGAGCTTTTTACGTTGTTTTTTCGTAATCAACCCGGATGAAAATGCCGAGTTGATTGCAACGAACATGCGCGATTGGATATCGGCGTTCGAAGAGTTCGCGTCGATACCGCTATTCAATACATCAATCTGCAGATATTGGTTGAGCTGGATAATAAATCGAATCGCTTCAAGCGGGTAGGAATCTGTTTGTTCCATGCGCATCTTTAGTACAGCCCCAATTTCTGAAAGCGCTTCGAGTTGGCTGATCGAGTTGTGGGTGTTTTTTAGCGAAGCGATAGTTGCGAGTTGTTGTTCATTCAGATTGGGTTCAAGCTTGTTTGCCGATTCCTTTAAAAAATCGACATTTACTTCAAAGTAGTCGTTGAGCGATTTCAGCAACGATTCAATTTCAGCCTTACGCAAATCCGAACCTTCGTACTTTTGATTAAAGGCCTCCAGGATCGTGATGGTATCCCGCGAAAGCGAGTTATGGATTCCATTGCGAATGGTAGAAAATTCGCTTTTGTATTTTGGCTCGATACTCTGCGAAATGGCATCCACCTCATTTCTCAGTGTGTTAATAGACACGCCGGAGGTGGAATTTAAGTCGTATCGACTCAGGATTTGATACAGAGATAGATACTCATTGCGTTTCCGCATATGCCTCGCTACATACTCAGCGAGATGATTCAGATATAAAACTTCATATTCAGAACTCGCTGTTCCCCGCGCATAAAAGGTTTTTGCCATCTTTGTGTCGGGAAATTTGAGGTTGTAAAAGCGTTCCAGGATGGTGTGCTTGAACACATTCAGCACGTCTTCCATTGCCTGATCGTTGGCCATGAATTTTTCATGGTCGATATCAAAAGCTGTGCTGTTGGCATCGCCGACTACGTTTTTCGCATACAAATAGTGATAGTTGGTCGCGAAAACATTGGCAATATAAAAATCAAGCTCTGCCAGCTTCTGTGCGCCTTTGTCGCGAAAGGCTGAGAAAAACAGGGTTTCGCCCTTTTCGCCTGGAAAGCCACGGCCTTTCTTGCAAAACCTGCCCTCGGTGGTTTGCTTGGCATAGCAGCCGTAAGGACCTTTCCACTGCTCATTGACCGATGCGGCAAAGAGCGTTTGAATCGCTTCAAGATCTCTTTGATCCTGGGCGGATAGTACGCCACTTATCATCAGCAATAGCAACGTCATCAGGCTGGTTGTTCTCATGCAATCTATTCCGGAGCACAGGCAATTCAAAAGATATATTGCCAGAATTCCCAGAGCATGGAACAGCTATTCATATCGGGTCTTCAGCCAGATCGCCGGTCCAGGCTTTTATTCCGATGGTCGTAGGTTCGACAAATTCGTCAGGAATGAATTTGAACATCGCAGCGAAGCTGAAAGAAGTACCGCCCGAATGCCGTCGCGCGTGGAGATGGCTACTCAGTCGTTTACTTTGGCGCTTCGCTCTGCCCCTTTAACTTGCTCTTCACGCCTCAGCGCAGGGAGTTGAAAGCGGTGCACAAATACTTCTTGTCAGTATCAGGCCACGTCCAGACCAGGACCATTCTGGGCTCCCCATCAGCGTCACTCCCAAGTTGTTGGAAAGTAAAGCGGACGGGCTCCTCATTAGTGTCAAGCGTGACGACCCCACTCCGATCAGTTGTGGCACTCTCTATTCTAAGCTTCTTACATTCGTTTAATCGGGAACCAACCTTCTTGAGAAGACAGCGTTTAACCATTTTTGGATCTACCGTAATTTCATGGCTTGCTGTACCGCCAATGACTGGTTCGTCAACCTCTGAACAGTGAAATTGGCTTCTCCTGGTGATTTTGAATGGGGAACTCGTTTCCCGGACCTGTGCTGGAATTGCCGATTCGTCAGTGCTTGCCTTGGCAGACAAAATCATTGGAAAGAGAAAGCAAAACATCACCAACAAAAATCGCACTTTCGAACCTGCTTTAAATCTTCTCATCTGCTTCATATTATTTGGTCCCGCATCCATTGCCCCGCAGAACATTTCTCCAGGTGCACTTGATACTTCTTTATCATTGGACGCCATTGAACGAGCAATAGTTACAAACACAAAGGTTTTCGGGCGCCAGAATCGACAAGCCGACCGATTAATGAGGGGAACTGCCTTATGCGTTGATTTCGACCTATCAGGATTTAGCGGGTGACGATAAGCACCATCAATATGGCCAGTAGCGCGGCCCAGAAAGAAATGGATATGATCATCGAGCGGCGCGCCTGGTTTTTCTCATGCCAGGTTCTCGGACCCACACCCTTGGCGAAGAACACCAGGTTGGCTGCGAAGTTAAGGCAAACGATGTTGACGACCATCAATAGCAGGGCACCGAAAAACAGTGAAAACTGGCCGCTGCTCAGCATCAGGCCCGCCGTCACCGCCGGCGGCATCAAGGCGACAGCGACCATCACGCCCACCAGCACGCTGGACAGACCCGTTGTAAGGGACAATACGGCTGCAGCCCCCGAAGCCAGTGCAAGCGCAACCGAATCCAGCCCCAGGTCGGTTCGCGACATCAATTCCTGACTGTGCAAATTAACCGGCCAAAGCAGACCCACCAGCATTGCAAGAGCCAGCGTCAGGGCCAGGCCGATCACGTTGGTTTTTACCGATCGCCACATCAATTTCCGGTCACCCAGGGCCGTTCCCAGGGCCAGCGACAGGTTTGGCCCCAGTAATGGGGCGATCACCATCGCACCCACGACCACGGCGACATTGTCCTTGATGAGTCCAACAGCGGCGACCACCGCAGACAGGAAAACCAGGATGAAGAAATTGAGGTTGAGCTGGGAATTTTTATTCAGTTCGCTGAGCAGTTCTTCGCGCGATGAAGCGATGCCCCTGGTTTTGCCCTTCCCTGGGTCCGCATCATCTTCGATGACCGGCAGGGTTGCCTCTACATTACTGATTATGATCCTGGCATTTTCTGCGTTCGCAAGGACGGCTTGCAGACGGTCGAGCATTTTCTGAGAGCTTTGGGCACCGACCAGGATATGAACCGTCGTCCGTCCGTCCTCGCTTTGCGCATCAACCCAGTGGTCCAGGCCGTGACTGTCTGCCAGCGACTGCACTGTTTCCACGCTGCCGGGTGGTGATATGACATCTATCATTCTCATCGCTCAATACTCCCGGCTATCTGCGAATATTGCATCAATAGATCAATGTCACCGCCCCATTAACGCGAAGCCACTACTACTCCACTTCACCATCGGGGTTCATGCCCTTCAGAAATTTGAAAAGGTCGCTATCGGTTGACAGGATAAGCGTTGAGTTTGACTCAATGATGTCCTGGTAGGCCTGCATGGTTCGTGTAAATTCATAAAATTCCACGGCTTCAGGACTCTGGTTATACGCTCTCGCGTAAATCTCCGTCGCTTTGGCGTCTGCCACGCCGCGAATCTCCTCTACTTCACGGTAAGCTTCAGACTGGATCTTATTGAGATCACGTACGCGGTTACCGCGAATCCTGGCCGCTTCGCCATTGCCTTCCGAGAGGAAGCGTTCCGCAATTTGCCGGCGCTCGCTGATCATCCGGTCATAGATTTTCGGCCGCACACTCTGATTGTAGTTAATGCGCTTGAACCTGATGTCGAGCAATTCGATTCCAAACACCTGGACCTTTTCCGCCGCGGCATCAAAGATTTCCTTTTCAACCAGTTTACGGCCCTTATTTATGGGCACGAGAGAGCCCATTTTCGCTTCTTGCTGCGCGCCGGCCAGCAACGAATCACGCAGTGGCACACGATCCTTGGTGGTGCGGATGATCTCAATCAACTCATGCTTGGCCACGGCATTGCGCGTCTCGCTGCCCAGAATGTCGTCGAGCCGCGATTGGGCACTGCGCTCGTCGCGCAAACGCAGAAAATATTGTAATGGGTCTACTATCCGCCAGCGCGCAAACAGATCAACCGAT
>Ga0316193_10002071_pt1 | contig 13922 bp, 13 predicted proteins | sample MerIslsedime2_MG_FD_207735 | JGI IMG/M metagenome (GOLD analysis project Ga0316193, IMG submission 207735) | Coastal sediment microbial communities from Maine, United States - Merrow Island sediment 2 | ecosystem: Environmental > Aquatic > Marine > Coastal > Sediment | place: USA: Maine...
CTTCCGGCGGTGGCTCAACCACGGGTTCCTCTTCCGGGACAGGTTCTGGGATGGGCTCTTCTTCAGGGACCGAATCTTCCGCCACAGGTTCATCAACAGCCGGTTCATCCGTAGCAGGTTCTTCCGCCACCGGCTCTTCGGCCGGCGGTTCGGGCTCCCCGGCAGCTTCGCATTCGAATTCGCGCACTGCAATCTGCATCTCAGCGAACAGGCGCAACAGGCTGTCCCGCCATTGATAACGGGTGGCCGGAGAAACTTCCATGGTTTGCACGTTGTCGGCCATGCTGACGCCGACCAGGTTTCCACAGCTGTCGACCAGCGCCCCGGTGACGTTGGGAAGAGCGGTTTCACTCGTGATGGAAGGTTTGCCGTTCTCGCTGAACACGGTTACCGACGCAGGAGTTCTGAGCGGCGGTTCCCCCTGGGCGATCTCTTCTGCCGGCGGAAAGGCAGTCAGAACTATTTCGCTGCCATCTTCAAGCGGCCGGGCTGCCAGCGTGACGCCGCGTCTTTTCAGGCCCTGGACGGACAGGACCATCAGGCCCTCGAGGGCAAACTTTCGCTCGATACGGGCTGGCCTGCCGTTGCGGATGATGTCGGTTCCGCCATCGAGCACAATAATCTCATCACTGGCTCCGGCGAAGTCACCGGGAACCAGGACCAGCCCGTTATCGGACAGAACGATGCCGGTGGTCGGTTCGACATGCGTGGCCGAGACCAGCCTGAGCACCGGGACGGTCCAGGCAGGCATCGAGCCGGGGGGCAGGGTATACGCTCCGCCGCTGCGTTGCAGATCCTGTGCCGCTGCGGGTCCGGCCGCTGACAACAACAGGCAAATGGACAGTAAAGGCAATGCAGCGAGCTTTGCGAAGCGGTTTTGCATCAGGGTGAATAGAGGCGGTTGATCAGGTTGTCCAGGCAGTACTGCCCGGCCTTGTTCAGGGCGTTCTCCTCTTTTCCCTGCACGATATTCAGGATGAACACCAGTATCGAAGCCATTACCAGGGCGAGCAGCGTGGTGGAGAAAGCGACACCCAGCCTTTCGGTTACGTGGTAGAGCATGTCCGGGCTTTCCACGTTCACGCGGTCACCGGCGTAATTGAGCGCGAGCATGATGCCGATAACGGTCCCGATGAACCCCAGCGAGGGGATCAGCCAGGTAATGTAGCGAATCATGTTGTAACGCAGATCGATCTCGTGCAGGTACAGCTCGAGGCTGGAATTGAGCAGTGAATTGGTCTGATCGGCCGAATGGCTGAGGTTGAAACCCAGCACACAGCGTTCGATCAGGCGGGGAACGAAACAGATTTCGCGGTACTTGCTGCTGCGGACTTTCTGGTAGATCGGCGTCATGTCCTCGCCCGGCCGCAGTACCGTTTCCTCGTCTTCCGGCAGGTAGCCCCGATCAATCTGGCTTGCCTCCAGCCGCCCGGCTCTCCAGCGGATGGACAGTTCGCCCAGCCCGATGAAAAAGACCACCCAGAGAATATTCTGCACCGTGAACGGCCAGGACGACCGCTTGATGTCCAGCAGGATCGCTGCAGCCTCCGGGGGCAGTATTTTGGTCAGCAATGCGATGACGACCAGTGCGGTGACGAGGCTGACGAGCAGGGTGATGATGCGCACTATTTATTCTCCTCGATGTCTCCGGTCAGGGGGTTGCGTCTCGGGTTCTCCAGCACGATCCTGGGCTTGGGCAGGTCGGCGAGTATGTCATCGAACAGCAAAGGTTTTCCCCTGACCGAGTATCCTTCGCGCAGCCGCACCCTGGCGTGGTTGCCGAACAATTCAACCAGTTGATCCAGCGGGACTTCACAATCGCCGAAACGGATTCGGTCGTGGGTTCCCAGAATGGCCTTGCGCGTCCGGATCCAGCGGCCGTTCCGGTGCAGGAATGTGCCGTTCGTGGACCGGGTATCCTGGACGGCGAGATATCCCTCAGAAGTCACATCGATATTGGCGTGCACACGCGAAACCGAATCGTCATCCAGTACAAGATGGCAATCATCGGCGCGCCCTATGGTTTTCCCGCTGTTTTCCATGTCGGTATGATACATTGTGTTCGTTCCCGTGATGGTGTTGATCGATGATTTTCCGGCGAAAAAAGCAGAATGTTACACCAGGCGCCCCGCCTGCCATGCGCGGCAGGGACAGCCCTGAAAACCATAACAACCCGCTGGCCCGCAGATTTCACCCGGATGACGAACCTGACACCATCGACCTCCAGCAGCCTGCAGGGTTCAATGAAGAGCCCGGGACCCGCGACCTGACGTCAAAAACCGCCACCCCGGAAAATATCAGTCTTATTACCCTGAACCCCGAAACGGGGAAGTTCTACGTTCAACCGGGGGCAGGTGAACAACAGGTCCTCCTGGATGGCGAATCGGTCCAGGCGCCCACCGAACTGAGGCGCGGCGACCGCGTTCAGATTGGAAGGTATGAATTACAGCTATTGCCCGCGGCACAGGACGAATAGCTTATTCGGCGAGGGCCAGGAAGCCGCCTGAATTGGCCCGGGCCAGTGATTCCATGAACTCCACCGTACCCCGGTATTTGAAATAATCGCCGACGGTCACCGCATGTATTTCCTTTCCCCTGGCGTTCGACATCGTGATGGCACGGACCAGGGTGCCGCCGGAGAGGTTGTTATTGAAAGCCGGGTTGGGCAGGCCGTCACTGATCAGGATGATGGCTTCCGCAGGGCTCTGGAATGCGGTGTTAAACGCACTGACCAGTGACGATGCCCCTTCGAATTTGCCCGAGAGTCCCCGCAGAAAGCCGATGGCGTCGGAACGGCTCCGGTCCGACATGTCCACCAGGCTGCCGTCAGCCGGCCAACGGTAATATTTCGGCCCGCTGTCCTGTTGCTGGAATCCGAGGATCGCGAATTCGTAGCCGGTTTGCAGTGACTCCATACCCCTGATCACGGTGCGCCGCACCAGGGCCTCATGGCCGGCCAGGTAGGCGTTCATGTCCACCAGGAACAGGATGCGTTTCCGGTCGGTCTTCAACCCCAGGAAGCGAAAAGTGACCTGGTTGCTGCCTTCTTTCTCCGGCGTCACGACGGGGCTCGGCGGTGGTGGAGGCGGCTGGTCGTTACGGGCCTGCTGTTCGGCATTCAGAGTCTCCAGTTCGCTGGAAACCACCGCCTGTTCTGCCTGGAGTTTCTGCTGGCGGGTCTGGGCTGCCAGCAGCGCCTCAAGAATGTTCCTGCTGCCTTCCTCGGTCTCGTCCAGCATCGCCTGGGTCTTGCCGGCGAGTTCTTCCAGGTACTCCAGGTCACCCTGCGATCGAACTTCTTTCTGGTAATCGGGCATCAGGATAATCGTGATGATAATGAATGCGCCCATTGCCGAGGCGAACAGGTCGACGGCTGATAGCGAATAGACCTCGAAGATTCGTCGCCGTGACTTCATCGTGAAACTCCAACGAAGTCACCGCCGTTCTGTCTGGCCAGTGTCTGGAGAAACATGACCAGTCCGCGGTTCTGTGTGTAGTCACCGATCGCTACCGTGTGAATTTCCTTGTTTTCGTAGCGATTGAGACCGGTGATGTCCTGGATGATAAAACCCGGTGCATTGTCGGGTTCACCGTCACTCATCAGGATGATGGATTTGGCCGGGTATTGCATGGCCGACATCACGGCGTAGTGGGTTGGTGTGGAACCGGCGAACCGGCGGGCCAGGGACTGGATGAAGCCCCTGGCGGCATCGAGGTTGTCCGGTGTGCCCCGGACCAGGCCGCCCCTGTCAGGATAGGTCCACAGAACCGGCGAAGGGTTTCCCTGGTAGCCGATAATGGCAAATTCATTACTGTCGTCCAGCGGTTCGAGCACTTCCAGAACCGATTTGACCATGAGGTCGGTGTAGGACAGCATGCTGCCCGACATGTCCACGACGATGACAAAGGATTTGGCTTCCGTTGCCAGGCCAAGAATGGAAAATTCGACACCGGAGGTCAGAGCCTCAGGTTCCGGCTCTTCAATGATCTCCTCGACCGGTTCGGGCTCGGGAACCGGCGTTTCGGCAAGCTGCGTCTTGATGTCGGCCATTTGTTTGCGAATGCGCGAAATTTGAGCCTCGATTCCACGGTTCGCTTCGTTCAGATCCTGGATTTCGCTTTGCGAGACCTGCTGTTCGGAGAGCATCCTGGCTATTTCACCCGAGGCAAGGCGCCGCAGGTCCTGGATTTCCTGGGTACGGGAAAATGCGGCATCATCGCCGGCATTGCGGTAATACGGGAACAGGATCATCACGAGCAGGATGAACGCGCCCAGCGCAGACGCAAACAGGTCGATCGCGGACGTGCTGAAAACAGAAGTTTCTCGGTTCGGACGGCGCATAGGTTCATGCAAGCTAACAAAAAGGCGACGCAGGGGCAATTGGCGGTTGACCTCGACCGCTCCTGCAGCTATCTATGTGTGATGTACAGGATCCTGACGATCATCGCTCTGCTGACCTTGCCCGCGGCTGGCTGGTCTGCCCAGGCGGGCGAGGCTTCGCCCGCCCGGCCGGCCGAGTACATGATTTACCAGTATCCCGATGTTTCCCTGGTCGTGAAGATCGATGCGCCCGAGACGGAATTTGAATCGCAAATTTACGGCCCTGAAGACGCACTGATCAAGTCGTCCGAATTGCCTTTTGGGCGGATAGGCCCGCTGTACCAGTACATCGGCGCGGTCGACACCCCTCGCCAGCTGATGATCAAGGTCAGTCCGGGGCGCAGTGTGGAACGGTCGCGAATCAACATGGAACTGATCCAGCTCCCGGACCGGGATCGCAACAGCGCAGCTCTCGCGCAGGCTTACCGGCTTCTTTCCTATGGAACCGAGGCCGTTCACAGCAGCGATTCAACCACGTGGGCAATGAAGACCTATACGTTGAGAAATGCAGCCCGGGCTTTCGCCGGCCTGGGTTGGGAAGAGATGCGGCTGTGGTCGGAGTTTTATGCAGCGCACCTGGTTCTGCACAAACTGAACGATGTGGTCCTGACCCTGGAACTGGCGCGCGAGATCCAGGATGCCGCGCGCATCGCGGGGTTCGAGATGATTGAGCTGGTCGCGCGGATACTGGAATCGGATGCCCTGATAGCTGCGGGCGGCAGCGGCTCCGACAAGATTGCGGCTGCGCGGCTGGACCAGGCCCATGCTGTGCTGGACCGGGTGGTCATAATGGCTTCGCAACAGGGCCTGAAATCTGAGCAGGCCAGGGCGCTGTTCAACGACGGGCTTGTTTATGAACGGCAGGGCCAGTTGGACGCAGCTGTCAGACAATTCCAGAGGGCCCTCGATGTTTCTGTCACCACCGAAGACACGGAACTGGTGAATGAAATCCGCGGAACCGCCGCTTCCGCATACGAAACGCTGGGAAGGACGGCAGGCGCGATCGAAATGCTCGAAGATATTGGCGACGACCTGCAGAGCGATGCGGCGCAGGAGGTGACTCACAACCTCTCAGAGCGGGGTCGGTTACTCAACAGCACCTATCGTTACGAAGAAGCAGTTCAGGAGCTCACACGGGCTTTGAACGTGCAGAAACCCAACCCGGGTCTGACTTCCTGGGGGCCGACGGGTCTTGCACTTGCCTGGTCCTATTATTCACTGGGGGACATGGAGCAGGCTGTCAGCCTGATCCTGGAATCGATCCCGAGGACGCCGCAGGCGGGTAATACCGATGCGCTGATCCAGGCGTACGGCAGCCTGGCGCACTTTTACCGGGACCAGGGTGACTATGGCCAGATGGTTTTCTACCGGGAGAAGCAGGGCGCAATGATTGCGTCAGATCTGCGGCGCGCCGAATTCCTGTTCGATTCGGCAATGGATGCCTGGCGGCGGGACGGCAGGAGCTCAGTCAGGGCGGGTGAACTGCTCTCGCAGGCACGGCAGCAGGCAATCAGGAACGGTCAGACGGTTCAGGCACACCGCGCCGGCTTGCATTTGTGTCTCCTCAGGATGGGGATGAGCGGAAGCGGAGCCTGTGCAAACCCTGATATTCGTCAGCATCGGGACGCATTACGAAGAAGCGGCCTGCCGAAATTGGCCCTGGAAGCTGAATTCCTGATGGCGAAAATTCAGCGTCGTGAGGGCCAGTCAGGTATAGCGCTTGTCACGCTGGAAAACCTGATTGATGAGATCCGTTTTTACCGGCAGACCCTGCCTGGCGTGCTTGGGGCATGGTATTGGCAAACCAAGGCTGAATTGTTCCAGGAATTCATGGCGATTACGCTGGAGCAGTCTGGCAGCACGTCCCAAAAACCGGTGGACGGGACACGGGCTGTGCTGGCGCTGGACCGCATCAGGTTGATCGAAGCAGATGAACGCAGTACGGCCGGAGGGATCGTGGACCAGCGGCAGGATGAGTCGCTGCGTGCGTTGCTGGCCCAACGTGAAGCTGCCAGCGGATCGGAGGCAGAAAGCCTGGCACGTCAGGCCGGTGGAGAATTGCAGGCACTCCGGAATGTGTTCGAGCCGGCGGTCAGTCCTCTGAATCCCGCATCACTGGAAAAACTTCTGGCTGGCCTTTCCAGCAATGAATCATTGTTGACCTATTACTTCAGTGAGTCCGCGGATTATGCGCTGATCGGTAATCGACAATCGATGTCTCTGCTGATGCTGTCCGGGGCGACTACCGTCGCGGCCCGCCTGGGTGAAATACGCGACAACGTCAGCCGGAGTTCGACGCCGGTCATATCTGAACTGGACTTCATGGGCAGGTTCCTGGTGAAGCCGGTGTTGGGAATGCTGACCCGAAAGTTATACCTGCTGCCTGCGGGGCCCCTGAACGGTTTTCCTTTCAACGCCCTGCGGGTGGATGGAAGGTTCCTGGCTGAAACACACGATGTGGTTAACCTGATGAATCTGTCGTCTGTCGCCGGCAATCGCGCGGTCCTGAAGCAGGGTTATGCAGATCGCGTGTTCCTGGCCGGGAGTCCGCAGTCCAGCCGGGAATTGTTCAGTTACGATGTGCAGGCTTCACCCGAGATCACCAGCATGACGGACCGCTTTGTCGGCCCGGGACTGCACATTATTCAGGGAGTCGCGCTCAACAGGGAGGAGTTCAGGGACGACCGCTTCACCGAAGCCGGACTGATTCACCTCGCCATTCCTGGCACGATTGACCTGGCGTTTCCAGACCGTTCCGGGCTGTTGATGTCGCAGACCGGTAATGACCCGGCGATCAGGAATCTTTCGCCTCTGGACATTCGGGGGCTTGACTTCAAGGCAGTCCTGGCCGTGCTCAGCCAGACCACGACGGTTGGCGCCAACCGGTCGGATTTTGACAGCCGCATGGGTTTTGTTTCGGACTTTCTGGACGGCGGGGTAGAAAATGTGCTGGTGAGTTTCTGGTTTGATGAAAGTTCCGGCTCAGTCGATTTTCTGCGCAAATTCTATGCTGAGCTCGGGGCCACCGGTGATATTGCCGAAGCGCTTTCGATAACAAGGAATGCGCGGTTGAAATCGGGCGATGAAGCAAATTTCAGATCGTGGGCGGGTTTCCAGCTTTTTATCAGGTAGAATGTGCAAATGCCCGGCCTCGGGTTTCGCAAATAGAAGATCATTTTCCGGAGGGTTATTAAGTGGATAAAAGAAAGTTCCTGGTTGTCGTCGATCCGTCACATGAAATGCATCTCGCCCTGGAGCGTATGCTTGAGATCATCCGCCAACAGGCGAAATGGGAGATCGAGTTCCACCTCATCCTGGGGGTCGAGAGCGGCGATAAAACCGATGTAGATACACCGATGGAAGTCGTTCGGGAGAGTCAGTGGATCACACAATTATTGAAACCCATCGAAGATCTCGGCGTTAAATATACCTCCGAGTTTGTCTGGACCCGCGACTGGCGCAAGTCCATCAATGATGCGGCCGCCCGGTTCGATTGCGATACGATCATGTTAAGCGAGGCATCCGCCGAACATAAGAAAGGAATCACCGATTCCAGGTGGGACCTGATCCGGCAGGCCAACTGCGACGTAGTAATTTGTGATGTGGGCACGAAAGCCCCGATCAAATGCATCCTCGCAGCCGTCAACACCCAGGCGACCGACGATGTTCACGTCGCTCTAGCCGAGAAAATTATTGAGCGAGGGTTATTCCTCTCCAAGTACTTCGATGCTGAATTGCACGTGGTCAATGCGTACAAGGACAGTGAAGATTTTCCGGACCGCGGACTGATTGGCAGAATGAGTGGCCTTCCGCGTGAAAATATCCATCGCGACATGGGCAAACCGGAAGAAGTCGTTGCCGGAATTGCCGAGAAGGTGGGTGCAAACATGGTAATTCTTGGAATAAGCCCCCGCAAGGGTTTGGCAGCTACATTCAGCAGCCATACTACTGAAAAGGTCATGGAGCGAATCGATATAGACGTAGTTGCATTGTCTTGATACCGCGGCCAGCAATAAAAAAGCCCCGGACTCCGGGGCTTTTTTTTAGGTTACGAACGGAGGCCTGATCACTGATCGTCGACGACGTCCTCGAAAGCATCGCGTTCCCGTGGCGTATAGTCGGGCATGTCCTGTTTCAGCAGGTCACGCCGTTTGATTTCGCTGTCGACATAGGCGATCCATTGTGAAGCGGCGCGCTTGGAACGGTCAAACTTGGCCGCACTCGCGAATGCCCTGCGGGCTTGCTCGAGTCGCTTCTGATTAAACAACGCCATCCCCAGCATGATGTTGGCCGTATCAACTCGCTTGAGTCCACCTATCTTGAGGCCCCTCTGTACCGCTGTTGCAGCCTGGTCCCATTGCTCCAGGTTAATGTAAGCCTGCGCCAGACGCACGTAGAGTTCCCCGTCGTCTGACATTTCTGCGGCCTGTTTTAGCGGAGGTATGGCTTTTTCGTCTTCACGAGCCTGGTACCAGGCCTGGGACAGCAGCCGCAGGGTGCGCTCATTGGCGTCGACGATCTTGGCATTGATTTCCTTTTCGAGGACAACGGCTGCTTTGTAGGGCAGGCCGTGCAACAGGTAAAGGTTGGCCAGGTTTGTCACATTGGAAGCCGTGTTGATCAGGCCTTTTTCATACAGGACTTCGGTCAGCGCGAGTTGCCTCTTGGTGTCACCCAGTTCACTGTAGATACCGGCCAGCGTCAGGATATAGGTATCTTTCGGGTAATAAACAATCAGTTCTTTCACGACATCGATCATGCTTTCGTAATCTTTTTGCTCGAAATAGATCACGCGCAACAGCAGTAACCAGTTTTCCTTGGGGATCTGGCCCTGGCTGCGATAAAGGTCGATGGCCGCCTTGATGGGCGTCAGGGCTTCGTCATAACGGGTTAGCTGGAACAGTGCCTGTCCCTCCAGCATCAACACATCAGCGCTGGGCTCAGTAACCGCTTTCAGCAGCTCGCGAACCGTCACCAGCGCGCCTTCGTAGTCTGCCTGGGTGAATTGAAGCTGCGCTTTCGTCTTCAGGGTACTGAGCGTCAACGCTTCCGGAAGCTCCGCCTGTGCCAGCATCTGGTCATAAGCACGGATGGCATCGTCATAGCGTTCCTGAAGGTAGTAAGAGTAGCCGCTGATGTTGTAAACCTGGGCGAGTTCGTACTCACTCAGTCCTTTCTTGGTTTTCAGGTCATCAATCAAACGCTGTGCCGAAGCATAGTCCTTGGATTCAATCATCTCCTGTATTTCGGTCAGCTTTTCATAAACCGCCTGGCTCATGGCCACGGTTTCCTTGGTCTTCTTTTCGCTTTTCTGCTGTGCAAACGCCACTCCTGCGGAGCCTAGCAGCATCACACTGGTGATCAGAGCCACGATCAGTTTTGACATGAATCTATGCATAGGTTTTTTGCCTATTCCTGAATTTCGAAAGTAAATTTGTTCTGTACACCCGGTACTTCAACAGCCTGGCCGTCCATCACCCGGGGCTTGTACTTGAACTTCAGGGCAGCCTGTATGGATGCGCGGTGGAACAGCGAACTGGTGCACTGGTCTTCAACCACGAATGGATCACGAATGGTGCCATTTCTGGTTACGACGTATTGAACGACACAATAACCTTCGATGCTGCGCGACAAGGCACGCTGCGGATAGATCGGAGCAACTTTTACGATTGGCAGGTAATCGCCCTCGCCAACACCCAGGCTGAAACCTCCGCTCATTTCGATATCGGTTTCAACAGGCGCGGCCGCAATCGCTATTTTCTCGGCATTTGGATCCAGGTTCTCCAACTGCGGCGTAGGCGGCTGCGGTGGAGGCGCATCGGGAGGTGGCGGCTTCTTGGGCTTCAGTTGCCTGCGCTGGATAGACTCATCCCGCTTCAGACGCACGAAGTCGATCAGGTGGCCTGATGCACCTTCGTTGAGATCCCGGTCGGCTGTTTCGATCAGGTATTGCATGAACCAGAACAACGCGGCCGTTATAATTACCCCGAGCAGGATGCCAAACGCCATCCGGACGATTTGGCCGGTTTTGCTTACAGATAAAATTTCAATAATCGTGGCGGACATCGCTCACCTCATTAAGGTTCATTTGCCGCGATCGATACATTGAATACCCCTGCAGAGCGGGCTGCATCCATCACCTGGATAAGAGTATCCGTTTTTGACTCCTTGTCAGCCTGGATTACGACTGAACCTTGCGGATTCTCTGCATGCAGCCGTTCGATATTCGGCCGTACCGAGCGGATATCGATCTGTCTGCGGTCGATCCAGATGTCGTTATTCGGACCGATAGCCACGAGAATATTGGCTTTTTCCTGTTTAACAGCGGTTGCTGCATCCGGCCGGTTGACTTCGATTCCAGCTTCTTTCACAAAGGTTGCTGTCACGATAAAGAAGATCAGCATGATGAATACCACGTCCAGCATGGGAGTAATATTGATCTCGGACTCTTCCTCGTCGTATTGAGTGGCTAAATGTTGCCGCATAAGTAGTTCTCCTGAACCAGCAGGTTGAAGGGGAGCCCCTCAACCGTGCTCGATTGATAATTCGTCTGCTATGAACTCACGTTCCCTGCGGGCCTTGTTTTCGAGGAAGGCCGACATCGCTACGCCGGAAAGTGCCGCCACCATTCCCGCCATTGTGGGAACGGTGGCCTTGGATACGCCGGAGGCCATGGACCGTGGATTACCGGATCCTGAAATGGCCATGACTTCGAACACCTCGATCATGCCCGTCACCGTGCCAAGCAGGCCCAGCAAGGGGCACAGCGCGACACAGGTCTTGATCAGCGCCATATTCCGCTCCGCGGCTGCAGAAACCTGCGAAATGATGCGGGTCCTGATCTGGTGTGCATCCCAGGACGAGTATTCGCCTCTTTCATCCCAGTAATTGTGGGCTCTTCTGACAAGCGCACGGTGACCGGTACGAAAGTAGATGATCCTTTCGATAATCAGCATCCACATGAACAGGGTCACGAGCGCGATGACATTCAATACCGGGCCACCGAGTTCGAAAAAGTCCCTGATCGTTTCAAGGAATGGCAGATAATAATAAATGACGTCCATATTTGTTATGCCATTCTTTCAGCACGCTCGGAAAGCATGCCGGCAGCCTCTTCCTGCAGAATCTGTGTCAGGCGCTTCGCACGGCTCTGAACCAGTGTGTGAAGGAAGACGGTCGGGATAGCGACCACCAGACCAAGCACTGTGGTCACGAGCGCCGTCGAGATACCGCCGGCCATAAGTTTCGGATCACCAGCACCGTACAGTGTAATGGCCTGGAACGTGATGATCATACCCGTCACCGTACCCAGCAGACCCAGCAGCGGGGCGACAACAGAGATGATCTTCAGGAACGAAAGCATCGAATTGAATTTCGGCGTTTCCTTCAAGATGGCTTCGCCCAGTTTCAGCTCAAGCGCTTCGACATCTGACTGCGGATTGTCGAGCGCAATCTTCAGCACGCGGCCCAGCGGATTATTGCCGGCCGTGTCCAGGTTCTTGACCTGGTGGCTGACTTTCGCTGCCGTGGCCGAAAGAGCCAGCAACCGCCAAAGCGCGATGGCCAGACCCACGATACCGAGGGCAATAATCACATATCCGACTTCTTTACCCTGGGCAATACGCTCCATCAAGCTGGGCGATTGCACCAGCAATGCGAGCAGCTGCCCGCGGGTTGGGTCGACTGCGAAACTGTTAATGGCGCTGGTTGAGTCCTGGAGATCACCCGCACGGCCGGTATAGCGGCCAGCCGGCTGACGCTGCAACTCGACCAGGCGGCCGGTTTCAGGAACGTACTCGAGATATTTGCCATCAGACACAACGTTGAACAGGCCAACGCGAACAACGTCACGCTGCTCTTCTTCACCATCGGCGTTGATCACGGTGGTGTTGAGCTTCACGACGCGGGCTGACTCGGTCATTTCACGCTGCAATTCAAACCAGATACGCTCGATTTCATCAAGTGTCGGCATGCGGGTAGTGGAACCCATCTTCTGAGCGAATTCGGTCAGCCACTCACCGCGGTCAGGGAACTGGATCTGCGTTACCGAAGTGTCGAAATTACCGCGTGCATCACCGGCTGCCTGCTGCAGTACACCGAACAGTTCTTTCAGTTCACCGAGTCTTTCCTGCAGGGCCCGTTCCAGGTCAATGATTTGAGCATCATTGGCTTCAAACGTATCCTCCAGCTGTTCCGATAGCTGCTCCTGGCGGGTTTGTTCAGCCCCCATTTGATTCAGCAGCTGTTGTTGACGGCTGCGGTCCTTCTGGAACTCAGCAATGCGCTTCTGGTTCTCAGCGGCGTCTTTAACGCGCCCTGATTTTACCTGTTGAAGCAATTCGTCAAGAGAGACAGCCTGTGCCGCATAAGCGGTGTTACCCAGGCCGAAAGCGAGTCCAGCAATCATTGCTGCTTTTAAGATTCTGCTAATCATGATTATTCCTCCGTAGGAGCAGCAACTGGAATGATCAAGAGGTCAGGAGCGACCTGCTTGCGAGCGACCTTGAGACCATCGGCGACCTGGTTTTTGTAGTCAGAAGGATCGAGTTCTACCCAATCGCCGCTTTCCTTGTCCCATACGCCGGTGTGGGCGCCGCCGACTGACTGGTAAGCCAGGGTAACGCGGCCGATACGAAGGAAATCTACTTCCTGCGGATTACCGTTGATTGGAACCGTACCCTTGTAGGCCTCGATCGTGCGGCCGTAGTCGTTCTCAATCTGGTAGGCTTCAATGACGCGCCGGAATTTCTCGGCGGAAGAAACATCCGACCGTTCCATCATGTCGCGAAGCCTTGCCATGCGCTCTGTGCGCTCCGTCATCAGGAAAGGTGTGTCCAACTGGATGAACTGCTCCATCGAGTCGAGCATCTTGGTCATCAACGGAATGATCTGGCGCTCAATCAGCGCAACGTTGTTGATCGATTCCGCCAAAGCGGTCTTTTCTGTTTCCTGGTTATCCACCTGCCGTTTCAGAAGGCTGTTATAAGTTATCAGCCCATCCACAACCTTGGAAAGTGTGTTGTATTCGTTCAGCAGGTCATCAGTCTGGTTTGCGATTTGCTCGACGCGCTGCTGTTCTGCAGCACCTGCGTCGGCGCGCGCAATGCCTTCCTTCATGACCTGATCCACGGTTGCCTGGGCAAACACGGAAGCGGAGAATCCTGCGGAGAGGGCCGCAACCAGAAGTACGCTCAGCAAGAGCCTTTTATTCATTCGATTAATAAGCATGCTTGATCTCGGTTTGGTAAATGGACAACGGTTGATAAATCTTAAAGTATGTATTCCGAATCAAGAAGGGTATAACTTGCCGAACGCATGAGTCAATTATTAATGACTTTATTGCGAATAGTTTTGGCCCAACTAACGGAATTTTTACATTAAAGCTTTCTACAAGACCGAAAATGACGCGTAATGAATAAGGTGCTTTCAATTTTCCTGTTTCTCCTGCTGGCCGCATTTGCGGAATTTTCAACGGCAGAGACATCGGATCTGCAAATTCTCGGCTGGGTGGAAAGCGCTTTTCTGGCTGACGTGGAAATGG
>Ga0316193_10002072_pt1 | contig 13921 bp, 10 predicted proteins | sample MerIslsedime2_MG_FD_207735 | JGI IMG/M metagenome (GOLD analysis project Ga0316193, IMG submission 207735) | Coastal sediment microbial communities from Maine, United States - Merrow Island sediment 2 | ecosystem: Environmental > Aquatic > Marine > Coastal > Sediment | place: USA: Maine...
CGAAGCCGCCATCGATCGCATCGGTACGGACCGCAGCGCCGTCGTGCGTGAGCTCTTCCGTAACCTCGTCACCGCCGACGGCACCCGTGCCGTTCGCGAATGGACCGAATTATTGTCAGTGTTTGACAGTGACGATACTAAACACAATGTAGGGGCGGAGTTTATCCCCGCCAGCGGATCGGCAGAAGAGGTCCTTCGTGAATTGATCAACGCACGGCTCTTGACCTCTTACGAGGTCCGTGAGGACGAAAACGAGCCGATCCGCCGGGTCGAAATCATCCACGAATCCCTCCTCGCCAACTGGCCACGGCTGGTTCGTTGGCAGACCCAGGATGCCGAGGGTGCTCAGATCCGGGACGAGCTCCGACAGGCCGCGCGCGTATGGGACGAGCACGGACGACATGACGACAGGTTGTGGACCGGGATCGCCTTCCGCGAGTTCCTGCTGTGGCGGGAGCGCTACCCGGGCGGGTTGACGGCGACCGAGGAGGCTTTTGCGGTCGCAACGACCTCACTCGCGACCAGACGAAGGCGACGGCGACGGATCGCCTCAGTTGTGGGCGTCTCCATCCTGGTCGTAGTGCTGGCCGTCGTGACCGGCCTCTGGCGACTAAGTGCTCGTCAGACCCGTCTCGCCAAAGCTTCCAAGCTCGTGACCCTCGGCCACGTGGAGCTCGAACGGGAACGAACCCAGGCGCTCGCCTACGCCATCGCCAGCCTGAGGCTGGCCGACAACGAACAAGCACGAAGACTGGCTCTGCGCGCGCTGTGGCAAGGGCCGCCGGCCATGATCTCCCCGAACAAAGAGAACCGCGTCTTCACGCTCGCGTTCGCCCCCGACGGTCAATACCTGGCCGCTGGCTACGGCTGGGAGAAGAAGGGTCAGATTCTTGTCTTTCCGCGGGACGGCGGCCCACCGGTCCACCTGCGCGAACTCGAAGGCAAAGGCTTTGCCGATTTCCTACACTTTTCTCCTGACGGAAAATGGTTGCTCGCTTCCAGCGAAGGAACGGAAATCCAAATCTGGGGGACTGAAGGGTGGCAGGCGGAGCGTGTGCTCAAAGTACCGGAGGTCGCACGGGCCGGCGGCCTCTTCGAGCCTGGCGGTGAGACGATTCTCTCCATTGGATTCCGGCCTCCCGGGCAGTCGGGCCCGAATGGACGATGGCCCGGAGGATGGCTCGCCCACCGGTGGCTGCTGCGGGGGGGGCCGCCTGTGGTTGTCGGTTCCGTCGAGGCAACTCCTGTCATTTTACCGATACCGGATTTCACTCGTGGTGTGTTACCGGTCAGCAGGGGGAGTGTGGTGGAGCTGCACCGGCTGGACAGCCTCGGGAGCGCGCCAGGGCGTGTGATCGCGACCTACCCACCGGACGTGAAGCCCTACGGCACTGTTGCATTCGATTCGTCGAGTGATCGGCTGGCGCTCACAGACTCCGGAAACAACCTCCTTCTGTGGCCCCTCGACGGTGATGGATCCGAGCCCGATCGACGTCTCGAAGCGCCGAAGGATGTATTCGAAACCGCGTTCAGCCCGGACGGAACGCTCATCGCACAGGCCGGCGGCGATCAAGGCGGTCGGCTGTGGGACCTTGAAGGCCCGACCGGGGCCGAGCCACTTCAACTCGACAAAGTGGGGTGGCAGATGGGGGACCTCGCCTTCAGTCCCGATGGCCAATGGCTGGCAACCGGGGGATGGGGATTCAACTTCGGTCTGTGGCCGCTCACGGACCACTACTGCCGGATCCTGCGCGGACACGACGGCGTCGTGAGGTCATCGGCCTTCTCTCCGGACGGGTCTCACTTCTTCACTATCGGCGAGAGCGACGGCAGGGTTTTGTCGTGGGATCTGTCGGGCGGCGCCGGGCTCGAACCGGCCGTGTTGTTTGAGAGCCCCCAACGCAAAGGAATGGATCTCTCGGTGGACCCTCACGGTCGATTTGTGATCTGTTCCTTCTACGGGATCGCAGCCCTCAGAATTCCACTGGACGGTACCCAACCAACCTCAATCAAAGGACTCCCAATCGGCCAGGTAGCCCTGGATTCGGCAGGTCATCTGGTGGCCGCCGTGCCCGGCATGGGCGAAAAGACCGTGGTGGTGGTCGACCTCGAGAACGGCCAGTCGTGGGCGCTAGAGGAGCCTGGCGACGGGCACGTCTCGGGGTGGGCGTTCGACCTGCAGGGGCGGTTGCTCGTGGCTCGCGGCGATGTTCTCAGTCGCTGGGACCCGGCGACCGGGGAGACTGAGATCTTGCTGACCGGAGAGGAGTCGATGATCCTCCCTGAGGGAGCGGTGGCCGAGGGGCTGAATAGTCTCCGGGTATTCGATGACGGCCGGATCTTCGTCGGCGGTCAAAACCGGTTCATTCTGGATCTCAACGACAAGACCCGCACCAACCTTCCGGACGCCCACCAACAACGCAGCATCATCGCCTTCGACTCGGCGGGTTCGATTGCGGTCAGCGTTCGCACCGACGGCGAGATCCGGGTCGGACCGATCTCCAGCGAGACCCACCACCTCCTCCTCGGCCACGACCGCTCCTACGCATACCCCCGGGTATCGCCGGACGGGCGGTGGATCGCCTCGACGGGCGAGGACGGCACGGTGCGCCTGTGGCCCATGCCGGATCTCTCGACGCGGCCGTTCCACACGCTGCCGTACGCCGAGCTGATGGCCAGGCTCGAGGCCTTCACCAACATGCGGGTCATTCCCGATCAGCGATCCCCCACCGGATACCGCATCTCTTCCGATCCCGCCGCCTACCGTGGGTGGGAGAAAGTTCCGGAGTGGTGAGAAAACCCTTACCGTAACCGGACTCAAACCGGATCAATCCCTGAGGACTTCCGCGATTCCTGAATCGACATTGGAGGTGGGGAGATCTCCACCATGACGAGGAATATGCGGATCTATCTCAAAAATATTTGCAGATATGCTTCGTTCATCGCATATTCATGAGCAGAAAACAGAACAGACCGGACCTTTGGGCGCACTTTGGATCGGGGGAAGCCATGAGGCAGGCCGGGGTCTTCGTGCTCGCAATCATCGTTTTGGCGTCCGTGACCACGGTGGACGGCGCCACATCCAGCCGGCTCGAGGGCCGGACAATCGATGATCAGGGCAACCCTTTGGCAGGCGTCCAGATCACGATCTCGTCGGCGAGCCTGATTGGCGGTCCGCAGTCGACCACTACCGACACCGCGGGGGGGTTTGCCTTCAGCTTCCTCCTTGTTGGAAATTACTCGGTGGAGGCGACTTTGGTCGGTTACACGCCAGCGACCGCTGTGGCAACGGTTCGTCTTGATCGCACCGCCTCCGTGACGTTGCGCATGGTTCCGGTGACCTTCACCTCTGAGATCGAGGTGGCGGCAATCGTGCCGATCGTCGATGCCACCCGCACCAACACGGGCGAGGTATTCGACAACACCTACCTGCGGCAGGCAACCGTCGGCAGCAATAATCGATCGTTCGTCAGAATTCCGGATCAGGCGGCAGGGGTAGCGGTGCCCGCCAAGGCGTTCGGAGCGACGATCTCCGAAAACACTTATCTTGTCGACGGATTCAACGCTACCGACCCCGCCAGCGGTGGCTCAGCGACTCACTTCGCCTACGACGCCGTCGAAGAGGCGAGCGTGCTCACCGGTGGTATGGACGCCGAGTTCGGCATCGGCACCGGCGGTGTCATCAATGTCGTCACCAAGTCCGGCGGCAACAGCTTCTCCGGTACCTTCGACGCCCGCTACCGCGACCAGCGATTCAACGAGTCGGGCGAGCACTACGACCCGGACCTGCACGTCTCCTCCAGCCGCATTCTCGCCGCCACCATCGGTGGCCCGATCATTCGCGATCGCTTATGGTTTTTCGCGGCATTCGAAAATGAGGTCTTGGAGTCCACGCCTGTGGGCGCACCGGCGACCGAGATCGAAGATGGGGACTACTTCCTCGGAAAGATCACCTGGTCGATCAACAGCGGCAACCGCCTCACGCTGAGGTATGCCGCCACCCCGAAAACGATCGATTATTGGGGCGCTGCGTACGACACGACGTCTGAGGCGACCCATTCGATTCGGAACAGCCTGCCAACGGGTCAACTCGAATACAACGCGGTGCTTTCCGACTCACTGTTTCTGACGATCGGGCTCGGGATTGTTCGCGAATCCGTTGAATTGTCACCGATGATCAATGACATCGAGACGCCACCGGAGTTCGATACCGATACTGGCGTCTACTTTTCCAACCCACTGTGGGTTGAGTTCAGCGACCGTGACCGCGACCACCACCGCGCAAAGCTCAGCTATTTCGCGGGCGACACCCTCGGCTCCCATCAATTGGATGTCGGCGTCGAGTACCACAAGCTACGGGCGGACGAGACCCTTTTTACGCCTGCCGGTTACGGCATTGGCTATCGCAATAACGACTACTGGGGTCCGCCGTGGCCGGACAGCGACGGCGACGGCCTGGTCGACTTCATTCTGGTGCGCGACCTCCCGCCCGAAGACGTTCGCGACCCGATCCTGAGTGACGGCGATGGCTGGAGCGCCTTCCTCCAGGACCAGTGGCGGCCGGCGCCGGATCTCACCCTCCGCATCGGTCTCCGCTACGACACCATGGTCCACACCAATACTGTCGGCGAGACGGTCGCCGATTTCGAGAAGTGGTTGCCCCGGCTCGGATTGGCGTGGGACATCGGCGGTCGCGGCCGACACGTTTTACGCGCCGGCTGGAGCCGCTACATGCACCCGGGAGCGACCAACCTGTCGTATCTGGTGCCCGGCGTGAGCCGAGGATTCGCGGAGTACTTTGGGCTCGACTTTCTCTGCGGGCAGATGGGAATCTGCGACCGGGGGACTGCCGCCGCCTTCATCGGCCCCGAGTTCGTGCACGTGGACGACAACGGCAACGAGCACCCGTTCTACCAGTTCAACGTTGCCGCCGAACTCCCGGCCGAGACCGTCGATACATTAGGAGTGGGCAGGCTGCGGGTGCCGTACCGCGACGAGCTGATCCTCGCCTATGAGACTCGGGTGGCGCATGAGACATCGCTCGAGCTGTCATTCGTGAGAAAGCTCTACCACGATCAGATCGAGGACACCTGTAACAACAACACGTGGGCCTGGGGTGACGGAAACCCACCAGCCCTGAACGACCCGTCTTCCTGGACCGACGAGGGGAGTTGCACGGGCTCGGTGCGGGCCAATATCGACGGTGTCAAACGCGACTACGAGGCCGTAATTTTGCGCGCAGCATCCCGGGCGCGTCCGTGGTTCCACCTGCTGGGAAACTACACCTATTCGAAAACGCAGGGCAACAACTATTCGCAGCCTTGGTTAGGTTTCGGAAGCGGGTTCGGCGCGTTTCCCGGCAGCGGCTTTGATTACTATCCGACCAACTTCATCAACCTTGATGGAAATCTCACTGAGGATTTCCGCCACACGGTCAAGCTCTATGGTTACCTCCAGTTCCCCCTCGATTTCACGCTCGGTATCGGCGCGTTCTTCAGATCGGCCGGCGCACTGGACGTATCCACATCCTGTCTCAACATGGCCTTCCCGAGTGACTCCGGGCTTGCCGAGCTGCAGCGCCTCGGCATCGACTACGACGAGATGCTGCAGTACTGCCAGAGCGAATCGTCCGGCACGCTCTTCCTCGAACCCAGGGGCAGCCGACGCGGCGCCGATCTGTGGCAGTTCGACCTGCAGCTCGCCAAGGGCTTCCGGGTCGGTTCTGTTCGCCTTGTCGGAATTGTCAGCGTCTTCAACGTCTCTTCGGAAGAGGCCCCAATCAGTTTCATCGAAAATCCGTTCAACAGCCTCGGTTGGGGCACGGCCACCAGGTGGCAGGATCCGCGCCGCTGGGAGGTTGGGTTCAGGGTGGAGTTCTGATCATTTTTCGAAATGCTAGACTCTTCGTGACCTTCAGGACAACACATGTCTCAAGACGGACGGCCACCTGAACCAGCGACCCGCACCGAGGGCGAGGGGGAAACTCTCGATATGCCGGAGGGGCTGGGCGCGTTCAGTCAGGGCCAGGTGCTGGGCGAGCGCTATCAGATCCTCGAAATGCTCGGCCGCGGAGGGATGGGCGAGGTCTGGCACGCCTCCGATCTCAAGCTCCGGGTCGATGTGGCGCTGAAGGCGCTTCGTGAGGACTTCTTCAAGTCGGAGCGTCGACGACTTCGACGCGGACCTCTATTCGAGGAAACGACCGAAGCGATTCAAGCTGGCGATCAGCCGTACTGCGGCCCTTCCCCTTCGTGTACCCTGTCGGGCGCCCCAGAAAGGAAGGGGTTGATTGCCCGGACCGAACCGTAGTGCTGGCCGTGGTTCAGGTCCTCGGTGTAGAGGGTGGAGGCGCCAAGACGATCGGCGGCGGCGATGATGGCACCATCCCAATACGAGACTCCGAAGCGCAGCGCCGTTTCGATGCCGGAAACGATCAACGGGTAGTCCGTCCACACAATCGGGAAGCTCTTGAACTGTTCCAGCAACGCCACCGCGTCATCGGGCGCGAGAGGTAACGCGATCTTCGTGGTGACGTTGACATAGAACTCCTGCAGCACCTGCGCTGAGAGGGCAAAGTCAATCTGCTCAATCAACTCCAGCGCCCTCTCCTTCTTGGCCGACTCGTCGGGGGACGCCGACACCGCGTAGATCAGCACGTTGGTGTCAAGGAAGGCATCAACGCTCATGGAGCTCATCCCGTGACCATGTCCTCGGCCCGATCTCGGCCTGGGTGTTCCGGCATAGCTCGACGATGCGGCGGCGGGCTTTCGCAGCCTGCGATTCACGCTCGGCGAGCTCTTGCAGAAACTCCCGGATCATGGCGTTGAGCGTGGTCGACCGGTCCGCGGCGATGCGCCGCGCCTCGCGAAGGAGAGACTCGTCAATGGCTATCGTGACGTTTTTCATTTACACAGGATATGTGTAAATGTGGAAATCTGCAAGGCGTGGAACGCACGGAAGGGGCGGCATACACGCCGCCCATGAGCGACCAACAGAGATTCGAAGCGCAAGGGCGGGATATATCCCGCCCCTACAGGGGACAGACTGGCTACCTCAATACCTCAACATCGCAGCATTACCGCCCGGCTTGTCGAGCTTCTTCCTGGCATCGCCGTCGACGACCTCGACACGGTCGCCCATCTCGACCACCGATTGGCTGAGGCGGTCGATGCACTGCGGGAGGTTTTGTTGACATTTACTCAACCAATTGAGTAAAATTACTCATCATGGCAAGAAAAACGTCCCTGCCCTCGTTCGTCCGCGAGTTCGCCGAGCCCCTCGCCCTTCGGCTCCGCGAACCGCGGCGGTTTCTCCAGATCGTGACCGGAGCGCGCCAGGTCGGCAAGACCACGATCGTCCGCCAAGTGCTGGAGGGCCTCGACCGACCGCACCGCTTCGCCTCCGCCGACGAGCCCACCCTACGAGACAGTGCATGGCTGCGGGCACAGTGGGATGCTGCACGGCTGATGGCGGACGAGAGCGATTTCGGGGCCGTCCTGGCTCTCGACGAGATCCAGAAAATCAACGGCTGGTCGGAAACGGTGAAACGCCTGTGGGACGAAGACACCGCGAATGGGCTGCCCCTCCAGGTCATCCTGCTGGGGTCGGCTCCCCTGCTCGTGCAGGCGGGACTCGTCGAGAGCCTCGCTGGCCGGTTCGAACAGGTGCGCCTCCCCCACTGGTCCTTTGCCGAGATGAGTGCGGCGTTCGGATTCTCCCTCGATCAATTTCTCACCTTTGGAGGCTACCCGGGCGCAGCACCGCTCGCCGCCGATCCTGAGCGATGGCGACGCTACATCCTCGACTCGCTGATCGAGACCACCATCTCGCGGGACATCCTGCTCATGAAGCGCGTCGACAAGCCGGCCCTCTTGCGGCGCCTTTTCGAGCTCGGATGCCGCTACTCCGGGCAGGTTCTTTCCTACAACAAGATGCTCGGCCAGCTGCAGGACGCCGGCAACACAACCACGCTGGCCCACTACCTCGACCTGCTTTCCGGCATCGGCATGCTCACCGGCATCCCCAAGTTCGCCGGCGAGGTCGTACGGCAGCGCGGGTCGAGCCCCAAATTTCAGGTTCTCAACACCGCCCTCATGACGGCGCAAACCGGCCGAACGCCGAGAGAAGCCTGGAGCGACCCCGAGTTCCGGGGCCGGTTGGTCGAATCGGCCGTCGGCGCCCACCTCGCCAATGCGGCAGCGATGGGGCGGTGCGAGCTCTTTTACTGGCGCGACCGCAACCGCGAGGTCGACTTCATCGTTCGCGCGAAGGGTCGCATCCTTGCAATAGAGGTCAAGAGCTCCCGTCGGCGGGGGTCACTTCCGGGCCTTGCCGCCTTCGCGGATGCGTTTTCACCGGACCGGACCTTGCTGGTCGGCGGAGATGGCATCAGCCTGGAGGATTTCCTTTCGCGCCCGGTCGAGCACTGGCTGGCCGGGCACACAACCGTTTGAATGAGGAATTAGGAATCGCGGTACGTCAGTAGCGGAGCATCGCCGCAATCCCGCCCGGCTTCTCCAGTTTCTTCCTGGCGTCGCCGTCGACGACCTCGACCCGGCCGCCCATCTCGAGAACCGACTGGCTGAGGCGATCGACGCACTGCGGGAGAGGGTGGACGTCTTCTCCGCAATAGACGCAGGGGCCTTTGGCGTGGGGTGAGTACGCATCGCAGCTGCCGCACTCGCCGCCCTTGGCGGTGAAGGTCTTGCCGTAGACCAGGGTCCAGACCCGGCCCTGGTTGACGGCGTCGAGGACGGCGGCGAAGCCGGCCACCGCCTTGCCGCCGTCATGGAGCTCGGCGAGGACGCCCTGGACGATTTCCTGCTCGCGGTCGCGTTCCATCCGTTGCTGGACCGCGAGGATCTTGTTGAGGATCTCCTTCTGTGAGCCACCGAGCCGCATGCTGACGGTGTCGACCAACTTGCCGCGGAGGCGCGTCGGCAGCAGGCGGACGAGCTGGCCGGCGGCCTTCGGCGTGCCGCCGACGATCAGCCGGTCGAAGGGCTGGCGCAGGGCGAGGTCGTGGAGGGCGTCGATCACACGCTTGGTATGGAGGGTGATCTCCTCCTGGTGGCGCTGGTCGTGACGCTTTTGGGCCCGCATCTGGTCGGCGCCGAGGGAGCGGGTGCGTTGGCCGGTTTCGGAGAACAGGTCTTCGTGCTCGGTCAGCTCGCCCATGACAACTGTGAAGAGGCGCGCGCGTTGGTTGTCGGTCAGCACCACGCCGTAGCGCTCGTGCTCGTCCATGGCCTCCACGACCGGGCGTAGAAAGGCGCCGCGCCGCCAGTGGATGGAGGCGGGAAAGGGAAGCTCGATCTGGACCAGCTCGCGGAGCTTGGATTCCGGATGAACGACGATCAGGGCCGCCTTCCCCGTGGGCTTGAAGGTGCGAACCAGGGTCAGCGCCTGTTTGCAGGCGGTGTCGAGGCGGTCGCTGCGCGCCTGCTGCGATCTGAGGCCCTTGATGAGCGCCTCGGCCTGTACCACATAGCCCCGACGCCTGTTCGACTGTTTGTTCTGGTCGATATCCAGATACAGAGTCAGGGTATAAGTCCTCTGTTGGCTGAGGGTGTAGAGGGTACTCAAAACGCCTCGACCGAGCATAGTCACCTCCAGGTTGTTGGGTCTGTCTTCTAGTTTACTCCTTCCGGAAACAGATCGGGATCAGTTCGCGTTTAGAATGCCAGAGGAGGAATGTGGTGAAAGAGATCGATGTCCGAGATCTCGCGTGCCCGGGCCCGGTTCTGAAGCTGCGCGATCTATTCGAAGCCGGCGAGCGTGAGATCGCCATGCACGTGGCCGATGAGCTGTGCCGCTCGAACGTGACCCGCTTTGCCGCTTCGCGCAACGCGCAGGTCGACGTCGAAGATCCGGGCGACGGAACGTTCGTGGTCAGGATCAACGCCACCGAAGATTCCACCAGCTCCCGCGCGGGCGAAGAGGCGTTCATGGCGAGTGAGGCCCCGGTTACCGAAGCCGGACCGCGCGTGGTCCAGATCACCGCCGGCACCATGGGCTCGGGCGACGACGAGCTCGGCGCCCTCCTCCTCCGCTCGTTCCTCAAGACCCAGGCCGAGCTCGAGCGGAAGCCCGACGCGATCCTCTTCTACAACGACGGGGTCAAACTGTGCTGCGAAGGCTCCTACCTGGTCGACGATCTGCGCGGGCTCGAGGCGGCAGGGGTCGAGATCATCGCCTGCGGCACCTGCCTCAACTTCTTCGAGCTCGCCGACCAGCTGCGGGTGGGGCGGGTCACCGACATGCTCGAGATCGCCGGCCGTCTTGCCGACGCGGGGTCCATCGTACGACCATGACCATCTACTTCGATCATGCCGCCACCTCCTTTCCGAAGGCGCCGGACGTCGCCGAGGCCGTGGCCCTCTTCCTCAACCAAGCGGCGGGCAACCCGGGACGTGGCGGCCACCGGTTGACAGTGGCGGCGTCCCGGGTCGTCGAGGGAGCACGCGAGGACGTGGCGGCGCTGCTCGGCGGCGATCCGGAGCGGACGGTTTTCGGGCCGGGCGCCACCTTCTGGATCAACGCGGTTCTGGCCTCGAAGCTCAGTGCCGGCGATCGAGTGGTTACCACGGCCCTCGAGCACAACGCGGTCATGCGACCTTTGCGCTGGTACGAAGAGAAACGTCGCATCAAGCTGGTGACGATCAACGGCAGATCGTCGGACGGAGTGCCGTCGGCAGATGAAATTGTCGAAACCGTGACCCGGGCGCCGACCTCGCTTGTGATCATGACCCATGCCTCTAATGTCAACGGCGCGGTGCTGCCGGTGGCCGAGGTGGCGCGGGCGGTATCGCCGGTGCCGGTTCTGGTGGACGCGGCCCAGACCGTCGGCAGCCTGCCGATCGACTTCAACGAGATCGGAGCCGCAACCCTCGTCGCTTCCGGCCACAAGGGTCTTCTCGGACCACCCGGGATCGGGGCTTTGCTGCTGGCGCCGTGGTTCGACATCGAGCCCCTGGTGCGCGGCGGGACCGGTTCGCGCTCGGAGAGTCTCGAGATGCCCGAGCACCTGCCGGATCGTCTCGAAGCCGGCACGGTCAACAGCGCCGGGGCGGCCGGTCTCGGCGCCTCCTGTGCGTGGATTCGCGAACGCACGGTCGAGGCGATTCACGAACGCTGTCAACAGCTTCTGCAACGACTCGTCGAGGGTCTCAGAGAGGTCCCGGGAGTTCTTTTCCACGGCTGGGATGCTGACAGCCCGCGGGTGAGCATTCTCTCGTTCACCGTGCGCGGAAAGGACAATGGAGAGCTGGCGGCGTGGCTCGATCGAAAGCACGGCATCATGGTGCGGGCTGGGCTCCACTGCGCGCCGTCCGCCCACCAACGGCTCGAAACCTTTCCCAACGGCACCATCCGCGTCGGAATCGGGCCGTTCAATACTGATTCGGACATCGATGCGTTGGCTGAAGCCGTCGCGGACGCGTATGAGAATGGCATCGAATAAATGAGGAATTAGGAATTAGGAATTAGGAATGCCGTCCACCCGCCCGGTACTGTTGGGCAGGTCGCAACTGGCGGGGAACCTGCAATTGGGAAATCATTGAGCAAAAGAGATCTTCTCCTCGTATTCGGCACCGTGCAGCGCGTGATGCGCGCGGAGCGGGCGGCGCGTGACGCAAAGCTCGACGTCGACGCGGTGCCGGCGCCGCGCTCGGTGAGCTCGCAGTGCGGCGTCGTGCTCGAGGCGTTAGCCGATGAGTCCAGCGCACTTGAAGAAGTCCTCCGCGGCATCGATCTCGAACCGCAGTCCGTGTGGCGTCGGCAGGGCGATGGCTGGACTCCGAGCGCCCTCGATGCGGTCGTTATCCACGATGCCGTCAAGCTGACCGCGGGCTCGGCCTACGGCGGCTGCGGCGCCAAGCTGGCCAAGGGGCTGCTGGAGAAGGTCCTCTGCGGTCTGCCGCGGCTCGAGTCCGAGGATGTTCTGGTCGGCATCGAGTACGCCGACGACGCGGGGGTCATTCGGGTCTCCGACGAGATTGCGATCATCCACACCACCGACTTCTTCCCGCCAATGGTCGACGACCCTTACACCTTTGGCCGGATCGCCGCCGTCAACGCCCTGTCCGATGTGTGGGCGATGGGTGGGACACCGCTGGCGGGCATGAATTTGGTCAGCTATCCGCTCTCCCAGCTCGGCGACGAGGCCTTGAAGGAGATCTTGCGGGGCGGTCTCTCGGCCCTTGCCGAGGCGGGTGCGGTGCTTGCTGGCGGCCACACTGTCGAGGGACAGGAGCTGCTCTACGGCCTGGCCGTCACCGGCACCGTCCACCCGGACAAGATCTGGCGCAACGCGGGCACCGAAGTGGGGGACGTGCTAGTGCTCACCAAGCCTCTCGGCACCGGGGTCATCACGACCGCCGCCAAGGTCGAGATGGCCGACCCCGCGGATCTCTCGACCGCGCTGCGCTGGATGTCGACCCTCAATCGCGAGGCCGCCGAGGCCCTCCATGAGGTCGAGCCGCATGCGGTCACCGATGTCACCGGGTTCGGGCTCGCCGGCCACCTGGCCGAGATGGCCGAGGCGTCAGGCACAGCGGTCGAGATTGATCTTGGGGCGCTGCCGCTGCTGCCGGGGGCGCTCGAGGCCGCGGCGACCGGTCTGATTCCCGCCGGCGCGGGGAAAAACAGGACCAGTGTCGAGGCGGTGCTCGAGGTCGACGAGGGCGCCGACGAGCTGCGGGTCGATCTCTGCCTCGATCCCCAGACCTCGGGCGGGCTGCTGGCCTCGGTGTCGCCCGAGCACGCCGAGGACCTGGTTCGCCGCCTCCCCGGCTCGGCCATCGTCGGCCGGGTCACCGCCGGCACTCCGGGCACTGTGAGGCTTGTTGCTGCGTTCTGAGTGCCGAATTAGGAATGAGGAATGAGGAATGCCGCCCACCCACCCGCATCGTCCCTATAGGGGGGAGGGGTGGGAATTCCTAATTCCTAATTCCTAACTCCTCATTCTTCAGCGCCGCAGGTGCTGAAGGAGGATGCCGGTGGCGACGGCGACGTTGAGGCTTTCGACGCCGTGGGACATGGGGATGGCGACGGTCCCGTCGGCGAGATCGGCGATTTCTGGATCGAGTCCAACACCCTCGGCGCCGATCAGGAGGAGACACGGCTCCGACGGCCGCCAGCCGTCGATCTTCTGACCCAGCGAGTCGGTGGCCCAAATCTCGCCGCCGGAGTCTCTCACCCGGACCATGACCCCGGCCAGCCCGACATCGCGCCCAAGGGGAATACGGAAGACGGCCCCCGCGGAGCCGCGAACGGCACTCGCGCCAAAGGGGTCGGCGCAGCCCGGAGAGAGCAGCACGGCTCCCGCCCCGAGACCGGCCGCCGAACGCACGATGGCACCGACGTTGCCAGGGTCCTGGATGCGGTCCAACCACAGGGCGACTCCGCCTTCCGCCGGCCACTCGTGCCACCGTGGCTCTTCGGCGATCGCCAAGACTCCCTGCGGGTTCTTGGTCGGCGCGATGTCCGCCAGCACCGAGACTTCGAGCTCGAAGACCTCTTCCGCCGACTGTCGCCAACCCACCGCCTCGAACTCAGCGCTGATCTCCGGCGCCAGGTAAAGCTCGCGGATGGGGACACCCCAGCGCACCAGGTCGGATACCAGCCGGCGCCCGTCGACCACGACCTCGCCCTCACGGCGAGCCTTGACCCGCTTGCGCAAATCCCGCAGACGCTTGCCGTGCCGCCCGAGGCGCTCGATATCGTTCTGATCGGCCATTGTGAATCCGCCTATTCAAGTCTACCCATAAAAGGGTGGGAACACTGAGGATTCACAAAGATTTGTCTTTGTATGGGCGGGATATTTTCCGCCCTTGTTCGTCCCGTGGACCGACACCATTGTGGTGCGGGCGTCCCGCCCGCACGATTCCACCGTGATCGACGACGTGCGGCCGAGACGGCC